>Ga0209541_10004078_pt1 | contig 26171 bp, 31 predicted proteins | sample RifCSPlowO2_01_FD_184027 | JGI IMG/M metagenome (GOLD analysis project Ga0209541, IMG submission 184027) | Groundwater microbial communities from Rifle, Colorado - Rifle CSP2_plank lowO2_0.1 (SPAdes) (version 2) | ecosystem: Environmental > Aquatic > Deep subsurface > Groundwater | place... | reverse complement strand
TGAAAGTGGCATATCCTTAGTGTAGATTTTCAGTATTTCTTCAGACGCTTTTTCGTCAGGCGGGCCAACAAAAATCAGCCTCTCGAATCTTCCTGGCCTTAATAGGGCAGGGTCCATTATATCAGGCCTATTTGTCGCTGCAATCACTGTTATGTTGTGGAGTTCCTCTAAACCTGATATCTCAACAAGTATCTGTGACACAATGTTCTCCATTACATGGGATGATGTCCCTGCAGCTCCCCTTTTAGGGGCTAAAGAGTCTATTTCATCGAAAAAGATTATGCACGGAGCTACTTGTTTTGCTTTCCTGAAAATCTCCCTTATCTTTTTTTCAGACTCCCCAACCCACATAGAGAGGATTTCAGGCCCTTTGATTGCTATAAAGTTTGCCTCTGATTCTGTTGCAACTGCTTTTGCCAAGAGTGTTTTACCTGTCCCCGGAGGGCCGTAAAGAAGGACGCCGGTCGGCGGTTTTATTCCTATCCTTTTGAAAGCGTCTGGATTCTGCAAAGGCCACTGGACAACTTCTTTTAAAGATTCTTTAACATCTTCCAAACCGCCTATATCTGCCCATCTCACATTAGGTATTTCTATAAGAACCTCTCTCATTGCAGAAGGTTCCACCATTTTCAAGGCATTCTGGAAATCTTTTTTCGTTACTTTCAATCTCTCTAAAATATCTTGTGAAATCTGATCTTGATTTTTCCAGTTCATGTCAGGCAAAACCCTTCTCAAGGAAGACATTGCAGCTTCTTTTGCAAGGGCGTGTATGTCAGCCCCTGTAAACCCGTAAGTGATCGATCCCAGCTCATCTAAATTTACATCTTTTTCAAGAGGCATGTTCTTTGTGTGGATCTGTAGAATTTCTTTTCTGCCTTTTACATCAGGAACACCGATTTCTATTTCCCTGTCGAATCGCCCGGGCCTTCTTAGGGCAGGATCAAGTGTATTCTCCATATTTGTTGCCGCTATTACAATTACTTTGCCCCTGGCTTTCAAGCCATCCATCATTGTAAGCAGCTGGCTTACAACCCTTTTTTCGACTTCGCCACGGACTTCTTCCCTTTTTGGCGCTATTGCGTCGATCTCGTCTATGAAAATTATTGACGGCGCGTTCTTTTCTGCCTCTTCGAAGATCTTTCTCAGGTTTGCCTCTGATTGACCGTACCATTTACTCATGACTTCAGGCCCATTAATCACAAGGAAGTTTGCTCCTGCTTCATTCGCAACTGCTTTCGCTAAAAGTGTTTTTCCTGTTCCTGGCGGACCGTAAAGCAGGACGCCTTTTGGAGGGTCTATCCCTAACCTTGTAAATAGTTCAGGGTGCCTCATTGGAAGTTCTACTATCTCCCTGATTTTTATTATTGCATCGCCGAGACCGCCAATATCCTCATAAGTAACTATTGGAACACTTTCTTCTATAGATGTTACAGCTTCTGGTTTCAATTCAATTTCAGTGTAGTTATTAATCCTTGTTATCCCTTCTGGAAAAGTGGAGACAACCGCGAGCCTTGTCTCACCTGGAATAGGGGTAAAGAATATTTCTTCAAAACTCACACCAAAAAAATCATTGAATGGACCATTACCCCTCTGCCGCACAACAGGGAAAGGGGCAACAATATCACCTTTAGCAACTGGCCTCATGAATAAATTTTTCTTGAGAAGCTCTGGATGCATCTGGATTATTACACCTTTTTGCGCTGGCGCCAAAACAACCTTTTCTGCATCCCTGACATTTGCTTTTGTAACCTTTACTGTTTCACCAACGCCTATCCCAGCGTTTTTCCTGGTGATCCCATCCATCCTTATAATATTCAAGCCAACATCAGCTGGATATGCCCGAACAGCTATTGCTCCTGACTTTTTCTGGCCATGTATTTCCACTATGTCCCCTTCCTTTACAGCGAGTTTTTTCATTGTACTTGTGTCTATCCTAATTATGCCTCTCCCAGATTCTCCTCTGTTTGTTAGTTCCCCAACACTTAAGGTTACGGTTTCTGTTGTTTCAGCCATAGTATCAAATAATTTATTTCTATTGTGTTTGAAATGATTTAAATCCCAGTCTCACCCGAAATAATTTTGATCCTTCTCTATTAATTCACCTTCCACTTTTTCCTGATTTTTTGAAGCTTTCTCTAAATCTGTTATTTCATCCAACATAGACGTCATGAACCATGCGAAAGTGTCGAGCCTTGTCACAAGGTCTGTTTTCACTTTATTATCAAGTTCCTTATCGTTCCCTATGTCTTTCTCTATGGAAACAGTAGCCTTTAACAGTTCTACAAGTTCGCTCTTCTGGACAAACGGATTTGTGAGCATGATCCTTCTGAGTTTAGTGTTGATTTTTTCCATGAAAACGCCGTACTTTACTGATGTGTAATCTTTTTTATCTGCGGCCAGTTCTTTGCTTTTTTCAGTGTCGTTAAACTCTTCAAATTCCTTATCCATATGTCTCGACCTCCCTTGTATATCCTTCCTTTTTTACCCTGACAATAACAGAATGGCTTGTCTTGATTATCTCAACTGTCGGTTCCTGCCTCACAACCTCTATCAGATGGATGTATTTTTTCACTGTAATGTTGTGGAGCCCTGTTTTTTGGGCTATCTGGTTTATGCTTAAAGCTGACGATTCCTGCTCCAGAAGCCTGAATATTTCTTCTATTATTTCCAAAGGATCCTTTCTCATGAATATATATTGTATTTGACATATTTATATACTTGAGTTAATAGAGTTCTATATTCTAGATCATGTTTTTATATATTATAATGTAAATGGATATATAAAGATTAGTATTCACTGAGCTGTAAATTGTCAGGAAACAGGAATGTAAAAACAATAAGGCTTGACAAGTATTACAGCTCTCGGAAAGTCCTCAAATTATTTGGGGAAGAGGTTTCCGTATATGTTCTTCCAAAGAAGAACATTTCCAGAATCAGTATGGAGTGGTCCAGAGTGATCAGAAGGATTTTAATAAGTCCGTTGGAATATCTCAGAACATATTTTCAGAGGAACCTGAGCGAGTCCGGATATTCCTCAGACAAAAGAAGGTTTGGTGGAATCATCTACCAGAAGAGGGAAGATAGGCAGAGCATGGCGATGCTAGCTATCGGATTTCTCCACAACTTATTCTTTATCAGGGTTCAGAAATAACTTGTCCCAATGCCTCACCAGACGCCAGCATATTTAAATCCCCGACACATACTATAAACATGGAACAACTTAAAAAATGGATTGAGGTTGAAGGGAAGATGATGGATGCGGTTGAATTTACTAGATTTATTAGGCAACAGATGGCATCTGAAACCAGAACTATGATGGAAGAAGTTGTCAGAAAAGAGCATGAAAATACCAAGAGATTAAGGCAACTTCAACAACTTGCTTAATTCTTCTCTTGTTGTTAGAAAGACAGGCGTTATATACTTGTTTCTTGAATTGACTATATTGTATATCTTTTTCATTTCCTCTGAAGCCATTGTTTTTCTGTTCAAAGATAATATAGTTTTCACACTGCCAACAGAAGCTGACGCAACTATAAGAAAATCGTTTTCAATGTCTCTGTGTTTGTCTTTTGAAAGATCTGCTGTTTGATGATATTGTTCCGCCAAATTAATTATCCTTTCAGTTGTGGTTATGTTTCCCCTATGAACTTTTCCATATATCAATTTTAATTCTTCTGCCTGTTGTTTTCTGTCAGTTTTTCTTAGAAATTCAGATGATCTATGGATTTCTTTTTCAACAACATCGCAAGATTGGATAAACACTTTTTGTGAAAGTTCTTCAAGCAATTTTTCGAGCTCAACGTCTTGCGCAGCTGCTATATACATTGATGTGTCGAGAAGAATCATATACAACTATTGTATCGGTTAAATAAATACGGACAACTGCGACGAACAGCCGACCCCCTGTTTTCTGGCCAAGTGCCGGCAACTTCTCCGTTCCTCATTCTTGCGGTACTCGACAGCTCCAAGTATTCGCTGGAAACTAAGACAGCTTATGCAAGATTTTCCTGCGGGAAAACCCAACTCTGATGAGTTGCCCTTAGCAGGGTCGCATAACACACTTAAACTCAATTTTCTGGGGCTCGCTTTCAGTGTGAAATAATCAAAGAAATAATTTAGGGGGCGGGACTGAGACTTACTTTCTTGCATAAAATATCGCAAATGCTCCATTCAACCATATATTTTCTGGTTCTTCAAATCCAACTTTTCTTAGTAATTTTAGATTCATTTATTTTGTCTGGATAAGTCAAATCAGATAAACACAGTAAAAATCAAGCCGCTTCTTCGAGTTGCCTGTAATTGAATCTCTTTGTGGCTTTTTCTTTTCTCATTTCCTCATCGGCTCTTTCAAGCAATTTTTCAGGTGTTATGGATTCACCAGATTCAACAACAGCAACGCCTATAGAAACGCCTATTATATCGAGCACGTCTTTCTCGCCCTCAGCTGTTTGCACAGAGCAGTTTTGTTCCATGTTTCTCGTAAGGCTTCTGTACATGCGGATAGTCCTTTCCACTTTAACTTTCAATCTCTCAGCAACAATCTGCGCCCCACTTTCATCTGTATCAGGAAGCACTGCAACAAATTCGTCCCCGCCGACCCTGTACGCTGAATCAGTTGACCTTTTTAAAGAACTTTCCAACAGCCTGCCTAAAGCGCGTATTGCATAATCCCCTACATCATGGCCAGCTGCATCATTCAGAGCCTTCAGATTATTCAGATCTAGATAAAGGACAGCAATACTGGGCCTCTCGCCCTTATGGGCCTTTCTTCTCTGGCTCCCCGACTCTCTGCTGAGAGCCTCTTCTAGCGCTTTTCTGTTTCCCAGACCTGTCATGTAATCCTTCCTGGATTCAAGTTCCAATTGGTTTGATCTGGTTTCGAGATCTCTAATATATTTTAAAACACCTTCCCTTTGGCCATCTGGAAGTTTTTCGAGGCTGGCCATTACTGTCAAACGCGGATCAGATGGCTCGACACCTTCTAAAGCTTCTATAACCTCTCTCGGGATTTCAAATTCTTCTGGATCAGAAATTTCGTATGCGCCTGCTTTAGGAAGTTCAACTTGTGTAGCAGCCCTCTCTTCTCTTGGGCTTAGTTCACCGTATCTGTTGCTCGGACACCAGTCGAGGGCAGATTCCAGCAACCGCCTTTGAGGACCCTCGCCATTATCCAGCTCGAAAACCTCATCTGCTAAATCTGGATCCCTATCACCGTACACTTCCAGAGAGGCTGTTAATCCAGTTCCTGATAATCTCTCCTTAAGGATATCAGACAAATGATCTTTTAAATCAGCGCCTATACCAGAAATTCCTTTTACATTAAGCTTGTATTCGCCATCACTTGTTCTGTAAAGAGTTGCGCGTGAATCAAATCTAGTATAGTCACCTAAAACAGCCTCAACACTTCTCGACACGTCCCTCATTTCATCAGGATCCAAAGCTTTACCTTTTCTATCCACTTTTACATAAATTCTGAAGCCATCTTGTGGTTCTTCTGCTTTTCTAGGAGTATTGTATAAGCTCTGGGTTTCTGTGCTTGGTTTTATAGGAGGCTTTATTTCAAAAGCAGGAAATCCTCTGTCAGATTCTTCTATGCTTACTCCAGGAATCAAGTATCTGGAAATTCTGTTCTTTCCTTTGTATGTTATATCACTTAGATTCGACGAACCCTCCCCAGCTGCGCCAACACAAAGAACAGGATTGTAAGACATAATATTCGCCTCTTCGACACTCAAAACTTAAAAATAGAAAAGATATACTTTCTTATTGTTATTTTTGTAAATTCTGTAAATTATAGAATTTAGGTTTTTGGAATTACAAACTATAATAATTAGTGATGGAATATAATATCAGAAATATTTTATGTGGAAGCTGTGAAATCACAGAGTGAAGCTTCAACTGGAAACCTAGGTTGTCCCTTTACAGCTCTACTTTTTATATTAACCTTTTTTGTGTCTCGACTATGAAGTCATTGATGACAAAGGCTTGTTAGAAAGAAAAAGGATATACCTTCTTAGCTTATTTTCATTAATTCTGGAATTTATGGAAAAGTAAACTAGGGGAGATTCCCTTGGAAGAATAAGCGCAAAAAGAAATTCTGTTTGTCCCTGACAGGACAGGGATGAGCTCAGACAGGATAGAAATAATGAGCGTGGCGATTTATAGCTTTTGCCAGTTATACAGGCAAACCATGTTAACATTTCTATTCATTCGTCGTATAAAGCCTAAAGGGGAGTGCTTTGGGTTAACGGCAGGATAGCAATAAACCTCTCTATTTATTCTATTGATCGAAAAAAGGCCTGTTTTGTTCGATCATGCTGACAAACTTGTATGATCCGCAAATAATTATATGCTCCTTTAATATATTCTGGTAAAGCGGTTTTTCCCTGTTCTTTAAAAACTGTGGAAGGGTTTCTGTTTTTATGCTTGCCGGAGCCTTGCTGGTTGAAAATATTTCTTTGAGTCTCTGTCTTTTTTCCGGCTCCAGAGCGCCTACAACTATTATGTCTATGTCACTCTCTTCTGTTGCAGCAGAGCGGGCATAGCTGCCATATAAAAGAGCAAAAGCTATACTATCATGGAAAAGGTCGTTCATCTGCTCCATATAAGGGACGATCTCTTTATATCTTTTAAAAAGTTCCATCTTCTTTTCATGTTCGACAAGTGAGAAGATTAGCCTGGAATTTTCTGAAGAGAAGTCAGGAAACAACCTCTTTATATGGATTTTTTTCTTTCCTCCTATATTTACCTGTTTTATTATTTTTTGCCTGGCCAGTTCATTCGTGTAAGCAAGGACTGTATTCGGAGAACTTCTAGTTTCTTTTATCAGTTCTGTAATGTTTATTCCTGGTTTTTCATATATTGCCCTTATTATCTTCAACTTTGTTTTTGTTCCAGGAATTATCAGTTCTATCATAGTCTGGACTCCACAAACCTTAAAAATTCTCTTGCAAGATTTAGGATAAGCTCAGCGTCTTCTTTTGTGAGATTTTCCCATTCATCAACAGAATACTGTCCTATTTTTCTTAGCTGGAAAGCTATGTCAAAACTCAGCGCATCTGAAAAATGCTCGTAAATCTTGATTATCCTGTCAAAAAACGCCTGGTCTATTATGCCCCAGTATTTAAGCGCTATTATAAGGCAGGAATGGTCCTTGGAAAACACACCTTTTTGTTTAGACAATAATGCGTTTCCTGCGTGGTGGATGGAATAATAGGCCTTAATAATTGTCCAGTCCCAGCATAATTCCTTAAATTCCTCTTCTCCCCTTGAAAAATCATGCTTCGCCTTTTTCAGATGTTGTTTATAATGGCCGGCCACATCAGCCACAAACTTTTTTCTGCTATCGCAGCTGGCAAACGAGTTTTTAATGGATTCATCTGTTGCAGGCGTTTTGGGTTTTATATCTCCGATTTTCATTATTATCACCTATAGTAATACTTGTTATCATAATTGGTAATAATAATATTTAAAGCTTTGGCTGTGAAGAAAGTGGGATTTGCAGGAATGCAGCTGAGGTCTGGTGCAATGGGGATTGCAAGTCGAGAGGGGAGTGCTTTACGTAAAACCTTTGAAAAAGTGAACTCGTGGAGATTTCTAAATCCAGAATTACAAAAATTGAAACTATAAAAGGGGCCAAAACAAATATAATATTAATTCTTGAATAAGCGAACAGAATATATTTTACCGAATGGATAAGTAAATCCTTTCTTTTGGGCACGGTATATTTTTAAAGAAGGCTGGAAATTGATTTCCTTTCCACTTGGTTCGAAACCAATTTCGCCCCTTAAGGAAAGAAAAGGATAGCTATGAGACAAGTGTATCTAACTCATTTACCTGTTAATTCTGATAAGATTGCTAGAATGCTGGAAAAAGAATCTAGCTGGGCTGTCCTACAAACAATTAGAAAAAGCGGTTTGGATGGAAGGACAGTAAAAGAAATTGCAGATGAGCTGAACGAATCTGTTTCCACTGTTTATGGCGCGATAAGCGCGCTCGAGAGGGAAGGTTATATCAAAGGTGTCAAACCGACAAAACTAAAACTTTGGGGAAGGCATACTAAAAAACAAGACGAGGACAGGAAAGGCAAAGTTGCAAAAAGGTATTTTGAAGCCTGCGAATTGAGGACAGGCGGGGCGCACAGGAACGAAGGCGAGCCTGAAAATCCGTGGGGAGATGTCATTTTCTCAAACCAGTTTTATGATAAAGTAGGGAACCTTATCCAGAACACAGAAAACTTCAAGAAACTACAGGAAGCACTTATACAATTTGTTAGTGGTTTCTGTAAAGAAAAGATTCCCGCAGAATCGGAGAAAATAAAAGATGTGCTGCCGTCTGCAGAAAAATGCCATGGGTGCGAGAAATCCCATGAGGGGCACGAATTTGTAAAGGCTATTTTGCTTTATACAGCAACGCAGGTTATTGATTCTGAGGAGATAAAGGGGCTGATGAAGGAGCTGGGGTATACTAACTAAAGCTAATCAAAATCCCAGCCAAGTCCGCTATTAAAAACCTCAACTGATTTTTGTATAGCGCGTCTGGCATTTTCAGCAGGAGCTGGGTATATGGGGTGATCCAAATAGGTTTCAACTACTCTGTATTGGATATCAGGCATAATCCTTATTTTTCTAAATATTTTTGGATTTATATCTCCATATTCCACTAAAAACTGTATAAATTTTCCCGGCCTGTATCCTGCCACTATTAAACTTCCATGACCGTCAGGCGAGTCGATTCTTTGCGTGTCTATTGTAAACCTGTAAATTTCTCCAGTCTCTGCATCGTAAAGAAAATTGGCGGCTCCGCAGGGATATTTTCTGCCTTTTGGAGAAACGTGAACTCCTGCATTCCCGCCTACACTCTCGGCAGCATTAGCTAAGAAAAACAGCATACCTCCACTTTCTCTGCTTCTCATTAACCTGACATTTCTTTCTATTATTTCCATTAACTGACACCTTTACTAACTAATTCGTAAGCTGGTTTATAAAGGTTAGCCACTTATGAGTAATAACTACCTCACTCTAATGCAGATAGATTTGCTGCCGGCGACTTTGTAAAGTGAATGTATGTTGATTTTTTAAGAAGTATGACCGGTTATTTAGTAGAAACTGATCCCGAAAAGAGATAAAAAAATTAGAAAGGATTTCGAGACACGCAAGCTAGCCGTCTTGCGTACTCGGATCCTGTTTATCTAATAAAATAAAAAAATTAGAAACTAAAGGTTGAGATTCCCAGTTCTCGTGAAGATTCTCTTGCTTGCCTCACTTCTTCGCCTTTGCCAAGGATGTATGGAGATTTCACGCCTGTTATTATGGTGATAACCTGCACTTTACCTTTCATTTCTGGCAAGACCCTTGCGCCCCACATGACCATTGCATCTGGGCTCATGTGCTGTGAAACTGTTTCACCTATGAGGTTGATTTCATCCAATCTCAGGTCTTCACCGCCGATTATCTGGATTAAAGCGCCTGAAGCTCCCTGATAGTCTACATCCAATAATGGGTGTGCTAATGCCTGTGTGATTGCTTCTCTTGCTCTGTTTTGTGTGTCAGATTCCCCGACACCGATTGTTGCGACACCACCTGAGTGCATGATTGTTCTTACATCTGCATAGTCGAGGTTTACCAAGGACGGCTGTGAGATTGTTTCTGTAATGCCTTTGATCATTGTTGCAATAAGGTTGTCTGCAACTGCAAAAGCCTCTTTTAGCGGTCTGTTTCCTGCAAGTTCAACTAGTTTCTGGTTCTCAATTACTATTACTGTGTCACTTGCATCTCTTAGAGTCATCAGACCTTCTTCAGCCTTTCCTACTCTAGCACCTTCCATTTTGAATGGCAGTGTGACTGTTGAGATAACGATTGAACCTGCTTCTTTTCCATATTTGGAAACAACTGGAGCTGAGCCTGTTCCTGTTCCACCGCCTAATCCGCATGTTACAAATAGCAAATCGCATCCTTGCAGAAGGTTTTTAATTTCGCCTTTTGATTCCTCTGCTGCTCTCCTTCCTACATCAGGATAGCCACCTGCTCCAAGCCCTCTAGTGAGCTCTTTTCCTATTAAAATCTTCTTGTGAGCGTGGGTCACAGCTAAATGCCTTGCGTCTGTATTAGCAGCAACTGTCATTGCGCCTTGGATGTTCATGTCTGTTAGCCTGTTTATTGTGTTGGATCCGCCGCCACCGCATCCAAATACCATGATTTTTGCCTGGTGAGCTTCAAAATTCATTTCGTTGTCAAAATTCATATTTTTCCTCCGTTAGGACTGACTGGGTCAGATCCTTTTTGAATGAACATGATACTTAGGTCTGGATGTAGTTGCTTCTAACTAAAACCAGGCCGACCAGTTTTTCAATTAGCTATTCTATTTTGATTAGCTAACCTACATGTTCTATGCTACTATATTTATATGAGCCTATTTAAATACTTTTATATGGATATTCGGCTACAGATTCAATTAGACCATATGTGGTCGCTATATGTTGGTTTTAATATTTATTAAAAGTTCGTGGTTTTAGAAAACAATGATTACTAATCTTTATAAGGAGGAATTACTAAATATACTCATGGGAATAGCTATTGTTACTAGGAATTTTCAGCTAACAATTCCTAAAGATGTGCGCGAAGTTCAGGGCATAAAAATTGGTGACAAGGTTCTATTCTCTGTGGAAAATAACAAAGTTGAGATTTCAAAATTCAAAACAATGTTGTCGAAGATGCTTTCGGTGCGTGGAAAGGGAAGGTTGAGCCAGGTTCTAATTATGTGAAGAAGATCAGATCTGAGTGGAAAATCAGGGAAGAGAAAATGAACATCTGAATTTTATGGAAAAAACACTGCAAAATATTCAGGATTTTTATAAAAGTTTAGGATATTCTGGAGACGAGTTGAGGGAAGTTTTAGAAAAGGATAAAGTTTATAAGAATCTCCTCGAGAAAAAGAGATCCAAGCTCACAAAAAGACTAAATCTTTCCAAATCAGAAAAAAGAAATTATGTGATGTCTACAGACGCCGATTTTGAAATTATATCTAAAATAAGGAAACTCGAGAAAATGGGATTATCCAAAAACGATACGGAGTTTATAAAATTTATGAGGACACAGCTCGAACTCGATTGGAGAATACCACTGATTAAAAAATTAGACAGTTTATTGAAAAAATACAAAAGGTAATTTATGCCAACAGTAATCAACTCAGATATTTTTGTGGATGCCCTGCGCGGGTCAAACTCTGCAAAAGAAATTTTAAAGGCCCTGTCTAATGGGAAAGAAATTTTTTATTCAACAATCACAATAGCAGAAATCCTTTCTAGCAAAGCTTGCGAAGATTCGAAAACACGCGAGCTCACAATGAAAATATTTTCTGTTTTCGAATCTGTTTCCCCAGACGAACAGATTGTGCAAAAAGCTGCTTACTTCAGAAGAAAATGCGGATTGCTTTTACCAGATGCGATTATTGCTGCGACAGCCTCGAATTTGAAAGCGGATTTGCTCACAAGCAATATCAAGGATTTTATTAAATTGAGGGAGATAAGGGTGAGAAGCCCGTATTAGTTTTATGAAAATAACTTTTCCAGCCTGAAATAAATCCTCTTCCTGTCCTTCCCTTTGTTGTCGATTTTTACCAAAACTATTTTTCCTATTTCTTCCAGATTCTTCACATGCGTTCCGCCGTCTGCTTCTTTGTCGACTCCCTCAATTTCGACTACCCTCATTTCATCTATTTTCTGGTATAATTCTGTCGCCACCCTGAACAAGGTTGGATCTTTTTTCGCGTCTTCAATTGGGACGAAATAAGATTTTACAGGGAGTTTTTGTTGGATATAGGAATTTGCCGTATCAACAAACTTCTGCACTTTTTCTTTTGAAAAATTCTCAAGCGCAACATCAACCCTGCTTTCATCAGGGCCTAACTGGTTTCCTGTTATCCTGACCTGCTGGTCCTGTGTAAAAATATTGCAGAATAAATGCATGGTTGTGTGCATTCGCATGAGTTTGTATCTCCTCTCCCAATTTATTGTTCCGTGGATTTTGTCTCCTGCGCTTAGCCCGGATTTGTCAACTTCGTGAAAAACGTTTCCATCAGATTTTCCGGAAAACAGGACGTTGAACTCCTCACCGTTTTCTTTCCTCAGAACCCCAAAATCAGATGGCTGGCCTCCGCCTTCTGGATAGAATATTGTCTTGTCCAGAACCACTACTTTCCCTGATTTTTCACCCTCACCTGAAACTGATAAAACAGTTGAATCAAGCTCTTTCATGTAAGGGTCCTGCCAGTACAAAGGGATTTTTTGCATGTAACAAAAATTGTATGAGAAATTATAAATTCTTAACTGCTTTCTCTATCCTGTCCATCGCTTCCTCTATTTTCTCATAAGCTGTCGCGTAAGACATCCTGACAAAACCCTCGCCGTATTTTCCAAACTCTGTTCCCGGTATCACGAGAACTTTTGCTTTTTCCAAAAGATATTTTGAAAACTCAACTGAACTCAAACCAAAATCTTTTATGGATGGGAAAAGATAGAAAGCGCCTTTTGGTTTTGTGCAGTGGAACCCTATTTCGCATGCCCTTTTGAAAATCAAATCTCTTCTCCTTTTGTATTCTTTCACCATTTTACTAACTGGTTTTTGCGAAGACTCAACTGCACGCTTTGCAGCAAATTGGGATATCGTAGGCGTGGAAATTGTTGTCCCTATTTTTAGCCTTGTCATCGCCTCTATTATGTCAGGTGGACCTGCTGCAAAACCGACCCTGAATCCCGGCATTGCATATGATTTAGAAAAGGAATATAGACTTATCACATGATTTTCCATCCCATTAAGGGATCCTATGCTTACATGTTTTGAGTCGTCATAAACAAATTTTTCATAAGCTTCGTCTGAGAGAACGACCAGGCAATTTTCAATTGCAAAATCTGAAATCTCCTCCAACCTCTTTTTTGACAGCACAGAACCTGTTGGGTTTGATGGGCTGTTCAAAATCATCAAAGTTGTTTTGTCTGTGGTTTGTTTTTTTACAATATCCAGATCATATTCCCAGCAATTCTCTGGCTTTAATTGGATAGAAATTGGTTTTCCACTCACCGTATCAATAATTGGGATGTAAGCAAGATAGCCGGGATTTGGGACAAGGACAGACTCACCGGGGTCTACAAGGGCAAGAATAGATAACAAGATCCCTTCCTTTGCGCCAACTGTTACAATTACCTGGTTTTCTGGGTTAACAGAAATTTTGTTTTCTCTTTTCAGCTTTTTTGCAAAAGTTTCCTTTACATCAGACAACCCTGCAATTGGCGTATAATGGGTTTTTTTCAAATCAATAACCTTTTTGGCGTAATCCCTTATGTGTTTTGGCGTGTCAAAATCAGGTTCTCCCGGCCCGAGGGAAATTATACCTTTCCCCTCCTCGGCAATCTTCACCATCTGTATGAACTGTGTTTTTGGGAGATCCAGCTCCCTTTCAGAGATTGGGATTTTGCATATTTTGCGGGTTTTGGGCATATTTGATTATTATAGATTATCTTTCTAATTAATTTATTGAAGCGGATTACTATGGATTTGTGGATTGACAGGTACAAACCCAAAAAACTCGAGGAATTCATAGGCAACAAAAAGATAGCTGAACATCTGAAGGCATGGTTATCAGACTTTAAATCTGGGGGAGTCATCCTCTGTGGAGGGACAGGTATAGGGAAAAGCCTTATTGTCGAAACCCTTGCCCTGGAAAACAGCCTTCTGCTTCTTCAGCTGAACGCAAATGACATAGACACAGAAGCTGTGCAGGAAATTATCAGAGGTTCCCAGAGCAAGTCGATATTCCATAAAGGGAAGATAATCCTGATAGATGACCTCGACGGGATCTCTGCCCGCGGCGGGCTCGGGGCAGAAATAATTGAACTTGTGAAAACATCCAAATACCCTGTTTTTTTGATAGCTTCTGACCCATATTCACCTAAACTCAAAACGCTGAAAGGATACTGCACACTTCTAAAGTTTGACAAGATACCATCGCCTTCTATTTCAAAAAGGCTTGGGGATATTTGCATGCGGGAAGGTATAGAAGCTGATAAGGATGCTCTGGGAGCTTTGGCCAAATTTTGCCAAGGCGACCTCAGATCAGCTATCACAGACCTCCAGATAGCGTGTTTAGGCAAAGAAAAACTTTCACTCAAGGATCTGGAAGTTCTGGGTTATAGGGAAAGGGAGCAGTCTGTCTTCAATACGCTTCAGCCAATATTCCACTCGAGAAACATAAATGCGGGAAGGAGCGCGATACAAGCCTCTGATAAGGATTCTGACGAGATTTTTTGGTGGGTTGAAAACAACCTTTTACAAGAATTCAAAACACCAGAAGAAATAGCAGAAGCATACGATTTACTTTCCCATTCAGATATTTTGAGGGGCAGGACAATGAAACAGCAGAACTGGAGGTTCAAGGCAATTGCCTCTGACCTTATCTCTGGGATTTCTGTTTTGAAAAAATCACACACCGGATTTGTCATGTACAGGCCGCAGCAAAGGTTTATCCAGCTCGCAAAAGCAAAGGCCATGAGGAGGGAACTTTCTGAACTTTCAGAGCAGCTTGGAAATTTACATTGTTCGAGAAGAAAAATAGCTCAGGAATATCTGCCATTCCTGAAATTTTTCGAGAGATCTTCTGCTAAAAAAGAGAAGGCGGAAGATAAAGCAGTTGGGAAACCTTTAAAAGAAATTAAGAAAGCCTCAAAGCAGGAAATCAAAAAAGAGGCAGGAAAAAATCCTGGAAAAGAAAAACAGGAAAAAGGCACTACATTACCGGAAAAAATCCTACCAGAAAAAAAGGAAGAGGTAAAACAAGAAATAAAGCAAACTGCGCTAAAACCAAAAAGCCTGTTTAGTTTTGGCTAGTCCATCCCAAATAATCTTCCTATTGCTTCCCAGTTTCTTGGTGTGTATAATTTGCCTTGACCTGAAAAAGTGTCAGCGCACTCTTCCCTAAAATCATCTTTTGCGGTGGGCGAAACAATTGCATGCTCTACTTTACTGAAAACAGGTTTATCTGGCTGATCATCACCGATATAAATAACTCCACTACCATCTGTAGGCAGGCCTTGTGATTCCAAAAAATCCTCAAAACCTTTGGCTTTATCCTCGAAATCCACACGTACTTCAACACCGACTATTTTACCATCTTGAACTAGGAAAGGGTTTCCATGAACTACATCAAAGTTATCTAATTCGCCATATCTTCTTAGTGTTGCTTCTATAATCTGCTGGAAAGAAGCTGAATACACACCTGTTTTTTTACCTTTTTTTCTGGCCTGATCCACGATATAAACAGCCATAGGGGATGGTTCTGTGTCCATCTTCCTGCCTACTTTTGGCAGCCCTCTTGCTAGTTTATATAGAGTGGAATCTGGCCTTTCGATAACCTGACGTATATATTCAGGGTCTTCTCCAACCAGAACCTGTTCAGCAAAAACTTTTCCCACCTTGTCAAGCTTATGGGCAAGCGTTAGATACCAGCACTGAAGCTGCAAAGGTATTCCTAATTTTAACGCCCTGCCAAATCTCATTTCTCTTACTGCTTTTGATAAAAAGGCGTAAGCTAATGGTATTTCTTCGTAACCAGGCACAAAAGTCCCGTTATAATCAACAATTAATGCTCTAGAGGATAACATAACTTATATTCTGAGTAAACTTTAAATACGGGCCCGTAGTCTAATGGATAGGATAGGACCCTGCGGAGGTCCTGATCTGAGTTCGAATCTCAGCGGGTTCATTCTTATTCAAAACTATTTCTGCGGATACGAAAAGCCTTATAAAGCTTACTGCTGATTATGACGCAGATACCCTATGAAAACAAAGAAAAAGGCGAGCATGGAGATGGATTTTGGCAGCCTAAAGGCTGAAGAAACTGAGATCCTCCAGAATAAAAAGAAGATGAATAAGCTCGCAGACCAGGAAGAGGATTACATATTCTGGGATGAAGAGAATTAGTTTTTGTAAAGTGTGGAACCCACCTTTTCCAGCATTTCAAATCCCCTGACCTCTTTACTTAGCAAATCCAGTTTTTTGATGTCAACGTTTTTGAAAGCTTTTTCAATTTCTGAAACCCTTTTCAATTGCTGTTTTCTTCTCTCAGAGCAAAAGGCGCAGGAAGTGTTCTGAGGCATTATATTGTTTATAATCACTGTCTCAACTGGGATTTTATACTCTGCTAAAGACTTGAGGGACCTTTCTGATTCAAGTATCGACATCGCTTCTGGAATTAAAACTATATTGAAGTGTGTCCTTTTTGGGTCTGAAAGAATTTTCTTTGCTTCGAGGATTCTGGATTTCATTGCCTCGAGCTCTTTTGCGCCAAAACTCTCATCTGTTTTTTCTCCAAACGGGAGAATTTTCTTGATTATCCCTGTGATTGCAGCCATCTTCATCCTCATTTTTATAAGCTTGCCTACCCAGGATTCAAGGACATCTGGCAAAGAAAGGAATCTTAAAGCATGACCTGTAGGGGCTGTGTCGAAAATAATTATATCGTATTCTTTATTCTGCATGTATTTTAGGAATTTATCGAAGGCTGCTACCTCATCTATCCCCGGTGTCATTCCGGCTATATCAAAAGTCTCTTCCAACCCAAAACCTTTAAGGTAATCCATTTTTTCAAGATGAGGGGAAAGCTTATCCTTGTACTCTTCCATTGCTTTTACTGGATCTATTTCAACTGCGTAAAGGTTGTTTGCTAGTTTTTTTACCTCGCCACCGATCTTTACACTGAAAGAGTCGCCTAAAGAATGGGCAGGGTCAATTGAAATTACAAGGGTTTTCTTTCCCTTTTTGGAGAAATATAGGGCTGTAGCTGCGGCACAACTGGTTTTACCAACACCGCCTTTTCCACTGAAAAAATAATATAGTGTATCCTTTTTCTTATTAACAAGATCCTTAAGAGCCATAGGAGAATATATGAACTGGGGAGTTAATATATTTAGGACTTTTATCCATTTATAAGCTGATATGGCAGAAACCCCTTTGATTGTGAACCTTGGAAAAGAGCAGATAATTGGTATTTTCCATAAACCAAAAAGTGACGGAAAGCATCCTTTAATAATAATGGTGCACGGTTTCATGGGAAATAAGTCAGGATCTCCATCGGGGCTTTTTGTTAGCCTTGCAAGAAAACTGGCCAAATCCCAATATTGTGTTTTCAGGTTTGATTTTAGGGGATCCGGGGATTCAGACGGCGATTTTGAAGGCCAGAGTATAGACACCGAACTAACAGACTTGAATTCTGTCATTGATTTTGCCTGCAGGAATAAACATGTGGATAAGAATAGGATAGCCCTCCTCGGACATAGCAGAGGCGGTTTTTTATCGGTAATTCAGGCAGCAAAAGATCCTAGAGTAAAATCAGCTGTTCTGCTCGCTCCGCTGGTTTTTATTAAACCTTTATGGTCGCAATCTGACTATACAAGGAAACTATTCCGGGGAATTAAAAAAACAGGCAGTGCTATAAATTATTGGGGGTTTAAGTTCACTAAAAACCTTTTAGATACAGATTTTAGATGGGATAATATTATAGAGCATTCAAAAAAGGTTAAAATACCTGTTTTGATTCTACATGGAACGCACGATACTTCTGTCCCTGTTTCACAGGCAAGAAAACTCTACAAAAACCTGAACTGCAAAAAGGCCTTGAAAGAATTAGAGGCCACCAATCACATTTTCACACAAGAAAAGGACATGGAAAAAGTTTTGGACTTAACTAGGAAATGGTTTGATGAAACAATTTAGATTATCTTTGCTGGCAGAGGAACTGCATTAAAAAGCAAAATCCAAGTAGCCAGCCAAACTAAAATGTAAATTCCCACGCCATTACCAAGCCACCATTTCCTGTCTTTCCCTTTACCAAACGTTTTTTGTGTGATGAAACCTAGTATAATTAGAAGGGCAACCACAGCCCCTAAAGCAAACCAAAATCTGCTGAAATAGAGGGATAGATACCCAGCGATAATCCCAAAAATTGTGTGCACAACAACTGCGATCCTTTGGGATTTTAGGTCAGACATAACATAGAAGATATGCATTGCTTTATTTAAATACAGTATTCAGTGATTATATACGATTTATGAAATTAGCTGTACTGTTCTCAGGCGGGAAGGACTCCACATTCACAGTTTACAAAGCTTTGAAAACCAGTTCCTTGTAAAATATGAAAATTAGTCGGCGCGCAGTATATTCTGAGGGAGATAAGGACAGAAACTGATTTCAGTTATGGGAGGGGAATGAAGCATATTAACAGCGACATAGACACATAAATAAAGACTGTCTTCCTTATACAGCCGGTGGAATAGCTGAGATAAGTTCAAGTTTTGTAAAAGGGCTTGTTGGTGTGGATGGGCGGAAAGATGTTGTCAGAAAATATGTGCCTGAATCAATCCACAAAAAAATAGTTGAGAAGTTTTCAAGATAATTCGGAGAGTTAGCTTTTCGCCCTGTTAGTGGGTTATTTGGTAAACTCTATGCGTTTAATAGGTGTTTCCCAAAATTTTTGCTTCATTTCATTCTGCAAAAACTCTTCGTCGCTTCGCTCCTCGCCGAGCTCAAACAGTAAAAAGCCAATATACTCGCTCGGTCGGGAAACACGGATTATGACTTCGCTCCTTTCAGTCGCTCAGCCCCTCACCATATCTTATTCTTCAAACTTTTCATTTAGGGCTCGGGGGAAATTTGCTTCGCAAACTTCTCATAATCCAGATACGTTAAACTCAATTCAGAAAAAGCCCTAATACAATTTTCCACCAATAGGAACATCACGTTCTGGCTCAATTAAAACACAATCTCCATCTTCGCCAGGAACTCCTAAAGTCAATACTTCTGATGTTGCTGGACCAATTTGTCTTGGTGGAAAATTCACAATACACATCACTAATTTGTTTTTCAGATTTTCCTTAGTATAATTCTTGACGAGTTGAGCGCAAGATTTTTTTATTCCAATTTCTTTTCCTAAATCAATCTTTAATTTATAGGATGGTTTTCTTGCTTCTGGAAAATCTTCTATTTCTACAATCTTGCCAACTCGTATATCTAATTTTTGAAAATCTTCAAATGTTGCCATAATGAATTAGTATTGATAGAACTTATATAAACTTTACGGGCTTTTTCTGAACTCTGAAATTTCCCTTCGGGAAACTTCGTAAGATGCCATACGTTGCCCGGCTTTCAGCCCAGAATTTCTTCTATCTTTGCAATGAATTCTTCCGTGTCCTCAAGCGCTGTTTTTGCGTTTTCCCTTGAAATTGCAGGGGTGGCATCATACTGGGCAGTTTCCCTTTTGGTTTTTGTTTCAATGAGTTTGGTTATAAGCCCTTCGCTAATGGCATACGCCTTTGAGAGCTTCTGGATATGCCTGGCCTCAAGGGCTTTGCTATTTTGGACATAATGATATTCAAGGACAGCTATAGTGGCCGCATGGCTCTTTGACTTAAAACCCAGTCCTGCAAGGGCTGCCAGAGCAGAGGTGTACATTGAATAATAGGAAGCAATAGTCACCCATTCATAAGTTTCAAATTCGCTGGAAAGGTTTAGTGATTTTTTCAGAACCTCTTTCTCAGAGATATTGAAAAGGAGGTTTGCGGCAGTAAAGTTCTTTCTTGATTTTGCCAGGAACGGTTTTTCGAGCTTTATATAATCCTCATTCTTGAGGAGCTGTTCTTTGAACAGATACCTGTCTATTTTTCTCTTGAGGAATTCAATCCTATTCATGAGACCAGCCTCCAGAACATTTCAGAGCCATAAAGGGATATGCCATATTTTCTTGTCTCTTTCCCCACATTAAACTCTTCGGCTTTCAGCATTTTTTTGAATTCGTTTATATCTGTAATCAACTGACTTACTTTAAGATTATATGAATACTGGTAACTGGCGCTTTCGCGTTCTATCCCTTCTCTTAGCTGCTTGTTCTTCAAATCCGTTACTATGAACAATAAATCAATGTCCGATGTTTTCGTCGCCGTCCCTTTGGCATAACTCCCGAATAAAACAACCGAATGAATTTCAGAAATGTGGGCACTGGTGACCCTTGACAACAAACTTTCAATTACTGGCTTGATTCTTGGGTATTTTGCATATACCTCTTCTTTTTTAAGAGAGTCTAATTCTTCTAAAAGATGCCTGCATTTTGGATTATTAAGATTAAGAGAACAAAGTTTAGCGTTTCCAACGACTTCAATTTTAATTATCCCTTCTTTGCCCATAGAAATTATATGGTTATACGCCGGCCTGTATCCTATCTTCAGTTTTTTTGAAATCCCTAAAATGGTTGAACCTTTATCCAGATCTGTTCTCATTAAGCCCACAATTTTCAGCAGGGTTTGTTGTCTCATATTATTCATCTAATGAATAATATTATTCACTTTAGTATATAAAGCTTTTCGACTGGAACCTTCAGGCTCTCATACAAATTTTGCTGCCTTGGCTGTAGGCTTCCTAGAAACCACTATTCCAATTTTCTTAGAAACCGCTTGTACTTTAGAACCAAGTCTAACATTTCGTGCTGTTTCTCAATGTTCAATTTTGGTTTCATCTATGACCTTTCGGTTTGACATTCAGAGCAAATAAAAAGCCGCTCTTTGGCAGCAGGCAGAATTTCGCATAAGACTGTATGTTAACCCCCAGAAACAGGTATAGAAGGCGGAGCGAGAAGAGCTGTCAGGCCGAGCATGCACTTGTTTTTTGTTTTGAACAGGAAAGCCTCTGATGGGCCTACGCCTTTTGTAAGCTTTAACCATGACTGGGTTTTTGCATCAAAGTTATAGGCTTTTTCAATTTCACATGTCCCTCTTATCTCGCTGAGAGGCTGGTCTTCCATGTCCCTGCTTCCCATGAAGAAGTTCCAGCCCGTGGCGAAACCTATCTTTCCGTTGCTGGCTGAGCTTGAAATTTGTCTTGATGTTACAGTTACTTCTTTTACTTCTGCTACAGGAGAGATTTCTTTCTCTATAGAAGGCGGCTGCAAAGGTTGGGCAACAGGCTGGGAAGACTGGCTTTCTGCCAATTGAACAAGCTGCTGTAGAAGAAGCAGCAAGTTTTCAAACTGTTTAGGCATATTCATAACAAGCTTGCATTCGTTTTTGGCATAAGCCCAGACAGAATTAAAGGGCGTCAAAGCAAATATTCCGTTTTTCTGGAACCAGTCACTGGATGGGGTAGGGACAGGCTCTGTCTGGCCATAAGAATAGAGTTTTATATATTCTTTTTTCACAGGGTCATGGATATACACTACAAGGAAATCCTCCTGTTTGCATGTGGTTTCCTTTGACTGCAGGTTGCCTGTGTCTCCGATACCTAGAAGATACATAGGCACAAGGTTCCATTTCTGGTATATTATTTTCTCTACCCTGAATCCACAATCTGGAACCATGCAAATCTTATCTTCATAAAAATCGAATCTTGCTGAATCGCCTTTTTCGTCTGCAGAATAACCATTTACCTCCAAGCCAACTTTTTCTTTTGCTTCATGTGGCTGCATTGGTTCGCTCCCATCTATGCTTATCAATATCTCCATCCTGTAATAGGTCTCTTCTCTTGTTGTTCCGTCAGGCTGCTGAACAAGTGATTTGTCAGGTATCTTTTCTATTTTAACTAGTTTAAGTCTGTAAGTTTTTTCTCCCAGTCGTATGCTTTTTTCTTCCCCGGTTTTTAACTCGAGATTTGCCTGCTCGCATGCCTTGTTTCCGCAGACTATGTTTTTGGCCCCATATGTGTACTGGTCGCTTCCGCCTCCAAAGGCAAAGGAAGTAGTTGAATTAAGGAAGACCAAAAGGCCAAAAGAAAACAAAACCAGGATTGTTACAAAAATTGTGTCTTTTCTATTGTTCATAAGTACATATGACTGAAGACTCGAAGCCTATTCTGGGAGAGCTGGAGGAGCTAGGCTGTCTGGAGCTGTATCCCCTGTTTTCTGTGAACCTTGGCTGGCGGGTGAAGAGCCTATTTTTGGTTGGTCTCCATCAGCTTTTGGAGGAGTTTGTGAAGCGCAGCCGCTGATAATGATTACAAGAAGGATCAGTAACAAAGCGATTTTTTTGGAAGGCATGTATATTACTTATAAAGAGCTGCTTAAATATCTGGATTTCAACTATTTTTATATGAAATTAGCTGTATTGTTTTCCGGGGGAAAGGACTCCACATTCACAGTTTACAAAGCCCTGAAAGAAGGGCATCAGGTTAGGTATTTGATTTCCTTTGTTTCAGAAAATCCTGCCTCTTACATGTTCCATTACCCAAACATTAGCCTTACTAAAATACAGGCAGAGTGTATGGGTATTCCTATTATTACTAAAAAAACAAAAGGTGAAAAAGAGAAGGAATTAGAAGACATAAAATCTGTCTTGAAAAAAATAAGGGATGAAATAGATGGTGTTGGAGCCGGAGCTTTAGCAAGCAAATACCAATATGACAGGGTTGCGAATATCTGTAAGGAAATGGGTTTACAAACTTACACACCCTGCTGGATGCAGGATCAGGAAGAGCACCTGAAAGAAATTCTTGACGCCGGATTTGAAGTAATAATCACAGGTGTGGCTGCCGGAGGGCTTGGGAAGGAATGGCTTGGAAGGAAGCTGGACTGGGAAGCTCTTGAGGATTTGAAAAAACTCAAGGAGAAATACAATATACATATTGGAGGGGAGGGCGGGGAATACGAGAGTCTGGTTCTGGACTGCCCTCTTTACAAAAAGAAGGTCGAAGTAAAAAAATCTTCTATCAACTGGGATGAGAAAACTCATAGCGGGCATCTGGCAATAGGAGATGTAAAGGTTGTTAAGAAATGAGGCAGTTTTCGGGTTCAGAATCCTTCTATTGAAGTACAAAGCGATATTTTAAAAGCCAGAATCATTTCTTCCTGCTTTCATCTATTTTCATCATCTCGTTTTCGTATAGTTTTGTGATCTTTTTTATGTGTTCTGTTGGTATGTCCAGCTTATAGTCTTCTTTCAGCTCCATCATGAAATCAAAGAGATAGACAGTAAAAACCCTCTTTCCATGTTCTGTCTGCCACAGGGCCTCATTTATTATTGTATCCCAATCTATTTTTCTGGATTTTATAATGTCTGCAGCATCTTTCCTGTCACCAGCCCTCTCTGTTGCGCATTTCAGTAGAATAATGTCTTCAGGCGAAACTGTGTTCACTATAAAGTTCGAGAATTCATGTTTTTGCGTGATCCTACCCTTTATTCCAGCGGAAAGCTTAGTCGAAATTATTTCATTCAGGAAAAGGTCAAACCTTGTGTCCTTCCTTTCCATCAACAACGGCTTATTCTCTGCAGCTTTCTCATATTTGAATATGGAGTAGGATTTTGGCTCAAAACCTATGTTTTCCAGTGTCTTTACTAACTGCTTCCTGTCTGCATCAGCAATAAAAACCAGATCCACGTCCTTTGTGGCAGACTTGAGCCCATAAAAAAGCATTGCAGACCCGCCTATCACAAAGCATTCCACTTTTTCCTCCAGTTCCCTGCCAATGAGCTTGAAAAGCTCTATTTGCTCTTCCAATCCTATCATACCCTGTCCTTCTTCAGCAACCTTGACATGTCCTGATCATTAAAAGGCAAATGAACTCCCCAAAAATTTTCTATCTGCCTGAAGTCTTTGCTTTTCATGTGAGGCACTATGTATTTTCCTGTCTGTTTGGATTGCAAAAGCATGTTTCTAATCCTCCTGTCCATCCTTCTTGCCTTAACATATTTTCTTGCCAAATCATAAAGGGCTCCTACTGATTTCTGTGAATTGGTTTTTTTAGCCAGAGCATAAAGTTTTGGCCAGTTTGTTACAGACCTGAATAAGGGGAGTGATGCCAGGATGACACGGAAATCTTTTGTTTCTATTGAATCTGCTATTGCCCTCTCCGGAGTCATTTTACTATCGTAAATTATGTGTTCGTAAGGTTTCGAGACCTTTAAGCTTGAATGCGCATTAATAAAATCATATAATCCTGAGTGACCCAATTGCGGATGGGGATATTCTGTTATTTCATAGAGCCTTATTTTTTTACTTCCGCGTGTAGTCGCAACTATATAACCCGCTTTCCTTAGCTCTGATATGTAGTTTATCGCTGTCCTTTTTTCTACGCCAAGGACCCTCGACAGGCTGTTAACTGTCTGAAAGCCTTTGGTTTTTTTAGCCAATTCCTGTTCTTTCATTTACATCACCTGATTCGCCTATAATATGTGATGTAAAGGAGGTTATATATAAAGATTCCTCTGATATTATGCTTTATCATTTATAAATGTTCGATTTATAGGGCAAACCAAAAATTGGACAGTTTTATAGAACACAAAACTTAAAGTCTTGAAAGAAAAGGTTAATAATTTTATTTTTAATGTAAAATTGGAAAAATAAAAAAACTCACAGAAAGAAAGCCGGACAGTAAATCAGTTTCTTCCCTTAATCTATCTCCTGTGCTTCATTTTTTTCCTGAGCTTCTTGTGCTTGTGGTGCTTCATTTTTTTGTGTCTTTTTTTCTTTAGATTTGGCATAATTCAAGGATGATCCCTTCAACCTCCATTTATAATAATATATATGCTGAACTTGTATAAAAAAGGTATGGAAAACCCGGTGCTGAAAAAATTTGCCGAAAGGTACGGGAAAATTGTGGATGATGAAAAGGGATTCCTGGAATTTTTATGCAAACCCCTGCAAAAAGCTTTCAGGGTGAACACAATAAAGGCAGATAAGAAACAGGTCCTTGAAAAGTTCTCAGAGTACGGAATTCAGGCGAACTCTGTAGGCTGGCATCCAGAGGCATTTACAACTGATTTTTTTGAGATTGGCAATACGATTGAACATTTCATGGGGTATATTTACATACAGGAGCTGACGTCAATGATGCCAGCTGTTGTTTTGTCTGAATCGCTTTCAGGGAACAGGACTATTCTTGATTGCTGCGCTGCTCCTGGATCCAAAACTACCCAGATAGCTTCGATGATGGGGAACAAAGGCTGCATAATTGCAAATGATATTGATTATGTCAGGATAAAGGCCCTCAAATTCAATATTGAAAAACTCGGCGTCCTGAATACAATTATAACAAATCAGGATTTCCGGTTTTTCTCTATTCCAGAAAAATTTGACGCTGTCTTGCTGGATGCGCCATGCACTTCTGAGGGGACAATAAGAAAGGACAGGAACATTCTTTCACATTGGTCTGAAAAAAAGATTTTTGGTTTGTCGCGACTCCAGAAACAGATGATTCTGAAAGGTTTTGATTTATTGAGGGATGGGGGGTCCATGGTCTATTCAACCTGCACTTTTGCTCCAGAGGAGAACGAGGAAGTAGTGCAATATTTGTTGGATAACAGGAAAGGGGTTAAAATTGAGAAAATAAAACTAAAGGGGTTTAAATTATCCGAAGGCATACTAAAGTGGAATAAAAAAGAATTCGCTAAAGAAATTGAAAACTGCTCAAGGGTGTGGCCCCACCATAATGATACAGACGGGTTTTTTATGGCGAAGATCAGGAAAGCCTAGACGACTTTATTTTGCCTTATCTATCAGGACTTTCTGTTCGGCTGACCATTTCTGGTCTGGGTGCTTTTTTATATAATCTACCCACATATCAATAAACTTCAGTCGCTCTTCAAAGTTCTTTTTCTTGTCTTCTTCAAGTTGTTTTAGATCAATTTCAATATTTTTCATAAAAGGTATCTTTTAAACTGCTCTCCAACTTTTAGTTTTTCAACAAAGAACATTAATTCTCCTACATCTAGTTTATCTTTGAACATCCTATATAAAAACCTTGCATCTTCTATATCCTTTTCACTGGATAAGAAGAGTTTGAAAGCTATACTTAATTCGAGAGGCGCAAGATATATCCCGCCTAATGGGAGAATAATCTTTATTTTGTTTTCTAAGCTATAGAAATCGAGCGGCTTTTTTGCTAACTTTATTTCAAAGTTTGGCTCAAATGTATTTTTTCTGGCTATCCTAATGGCTAGATTGTCTTTTAACATACCTTCGATCTCTGTTGTATCGTCAGAGTTCAGGCAATAAAAATCGCTGGAATAAACCTCTTCAATAAATTTTCTAAAATCTAGGAACGTTTCCACAAATACATCAACATCCTCGCTTTTCCTGTTCCTGCCAAAAACGATTGCGACGTATCCGCTCACAATAACATATTTTGCGTGCTTTTCAAGGATCTTG
>Ga0209541_10004076_pt1 | contig 26196 bp, 24 predicted proteins | sample RifCSPlowO2_01_FD_184027 | JGI IMG/M metagenome (GOLD analysis project Ga0209541, IMG submission 184027) | Groundwater microbial communities from Rifle, Colorado - Rifle CSP2_plank lowO2_0.1 (SPAdes) (version 2) | ecosystem: Environmental > Aquatic > Deep subsurface > Groundwater | place... | reverse complement strand
CAAAATAAACAAGCCAATCAGCAAAAATGGCAGCGTCCACCATGCCAACAAAGTGTTTTTTACATTCTCCAAAAGCGAGCCATGGGTCTCATTATAGGTAAAATAAAAGTCAGGAATTCCTGGGTCGCCTTTAATGCCTTGATACCACTTAAACAGCTTGTCAAACTGAAATGCACTTCCTTGAGATTCAGACTGCTTCTCTGCCAAAGATGAAAAAAATTCTCCGACATTAAGGGGCGCAAAAGCGCTTGAAACAACAGCAAATAATATAATTGAAATTATAAGATGCTTAAAACTAAATGGAATCTTTCTGTTTTTTATTGACAAAATCAGATTATAAGCTATTAATGCCCCTGCTGATGCAATCATTCCCTGCGGATGAAAGAAAAACTGAGCTGATAAAAACATGGCCATTAAATAGAGATAAATTGGCTTAGGCTTGCTCTCCTTATAGCTTTTGTGATATTGATAAAAACAGTATAAGACTAAAGGCGTGAATGCAAAAGACAAAGACTGCGGCCACTGCCCAAAAAGATAAATCATAAAGTCTCTTGTCGAAAAAATCAGCAGAAAGCTTGACAAGAATGCTGGCCAAAACCCAAAAAGATCCCTTATCAGCAGATAAGATGAAAGGATTATAATGGATGTTAATACTGCTATCAATATAAAAACAGGCATTATTCTCTCGCCGCCTAGCACTTGGGCTATGCCAGTATTTGTCCAATACTGCGGCGGATACCAAAGATAATCTGGAAAAAAGGCGTTTTGGCCCCAGTATCTAAAAGTTACAGGGTAGGGTATCTCAAGTATAGATCTATCTTGAGAGGCCATGTAATCGCCAATAGTAAAATGAGAGCTTGCATCAACATCTCCAAAGGGCATGCTGTTTTTCTGGATAGGCAAAGTCCAGATGTAAAGAGCCGTTAAATAAAGAGCAGCTACTAAAAACAACTCGATTTTTTTAAAGCTAATTCTCATATGAGGATTGGATGGACAGCTTGAATTTAAATTATTATCGCTAATTAAATTAGATTAATCCCAGCAGCCATTTCCATAACGGAATAAACTTAATTTTCCTGCCATCTGCTGATTCTAGAGCCTCGTAATCATCTGTTATTACAGTCAATTTTCTGCACTTCAGCTCTTTTCCTGATTTAAGCAAAGCGCATACTTCTCTTTTCTTTGTGTCATAATTGCTTGTGTCGTAGCACACCTGAATCAATTCCTTTATATTCCTGCCTTCCTTTACAACAAAATCAACTTCATTCTGGTATATATCCTGCCAATAGTATATTTCAGATTGCGTCATTCTTCTTGCCAGTTCCAAGAAAACCATGTTCTCGTATATTTTTCCAATATTCCGTGAGAAACTAACGCTTAATGCGCCTATCATTCCAATATCAATAGCGTATATTTTTCTTGTGGCAATCGCCCTTTCCTTTGTTTTATATGAGAAGCGCGGCACTAAAAAAAATAAAAATGATTCTTCCAGGAAAGACAAGTAGTTTAATGCGGTATGTATGCTTTTTAAGTTAAACATGTTTTTTATCTTGTTAAAGCTTACATGCGAAGCAATATTAGACATTAGGCTATTTGCTATCTCCTTTAAAGTTTTTGAAAACTTTATCTTATAGCGAATTATTATGTCTTTATTGAGTATGTCAGAATATAAGGATTGAAGATATACCTTTTTATTTGCAGGATCCTTGACAACTTCGGGAAACCCCCCTGCGGATATATACTCTTCAAGCTTTTTTTTCAAAAGTCCGCGTTCCTTTGTGGATAACAAATCTGCATTCTTCACAACAACGCCATGGTATTTTATGAATTCCCTGAAGGAAAACGGGAAAAGCTTAAGAGATATATTTCTTCCCGTAAGATGTGTTGATAATTCCCTGCTCAAAAGATGTGCATTGCTTCCTGTAACAATGAGATTAAATCCCTGCCTTTGCAGCCTGTTGACGAACAATTCCCAGCCAGCAATATTCTGCAGCTCATCCAGCAGTATATACTTAAAATCCCCGTATACCTCATAAAATACTTCGAGAACATCATTTAAATCTTCAGCAGTAATATTGGCGAGATTCTCATCATCAAAATTAATATATGCAAATGGCTTATCCTTAAGCAACTGATAGGAAAGTATTGATTTACCGCATCTTCTTATCCCCATTATTACTTTAACCTGTGTAGATTCTGTATAAGTTTTGTATTTTTCAAAGCAGCTTCTTTCAATTATCTTTGTTCTTGAGGATAATGATTTTATCTCCTCTTTTTGGTCTATAATTACATTCTTTAATTTGCTTTTTTCCACGTTAATTATAAATGCATATTTTATATCAAAATTATGCACTGAAGAAGTGCATTATTATTTAAATCTTTTCATTTTTTCATTGAAAAATACTCCAAAAAAGGCTCATCCACTTTTTTTGGCCTTCCCACCTTGCCTTTCTTTGATTCAGCAGCATACAAGACGCATTTCCTCAATGTGTTGGCAATCAGCTCCTGCATTGTCATAAAATTGGCTTTTGCGTATCCCTCTAATTTTGTATACATTTCATGGTCTCTATGTTGCCTCAAAACAAGCATCTCTCACTAAAAACCTTAAACATCTCCTTATCACTAAACTTTCTTAATCTTTGCAGCTTCTCTCTTTTTTCAATTATGCGGCCAAAATTAAATGCTACCCAAAAAATAGCTTTTATCCTTGCAAATGCGTTCTTGATTTTCAGAGTTAAAACATCCATTATAATGGCCATAAGCCTAGCTGATAAAACATAAGGCAGAAGCAGCAAAATGCTCTTTCCTGACAAAATTTTGAAAAAGGTAGTCAACAGGTTTCTCTCCATTAAATATGCAAGATACTCCGGCTTATGGATGCTTCTTGACATAGAGCCTTTGTGATAGACCACTGCATCGGGAAGATAGTAAACTTTGAGCCCTATGAGCATTATTCTAAGGCCTAAGTCAACATCCTCACCATAAAAAAAATAATCTTCATCAAACAAATAGCCAAACTTGTTTATGACATCCCTTCTGATTAGTCCAGTGCCCATATAAGGAATTTGTGCGGGCTTGTCCCCTAATGCACTGTCCTTAAAAGTTCCTGAATAAAATGACCTTGAAAGCCAAGTGCCTGCCAAGTCTATCTTTTTCCTGTTATAAAAATCAATGTATTTCGGCGCCGCTTGCGCAATATTCTTGCTTTTCTCTAAAAAGCCAACAAGCTTGCCTATCATATCCTCCCTTAATTCAACATCACATCCTGTAAAGAAAATGTACTCGCTCTTGGATTTTTTAATCGCAGCATCATAAGCTGCTGTCCCTATATTCTTTGGCAGCTTGATTACTTTAACATCCTTGAACTCTTTTTTTACTAAATCTGGAGTGCCGTCGCGCGAGCCATTGTCAACGACATAAATATCATAAGCGTATCTGGTTTTTAATCTTTGAATAGATTTAACTGCCGCAACCACCATCTCTGCATCATTATGCGATAGGATAACAAAAGAAACCTTAGCCCTCATTTTTTAAGCTCTCTCCAAATTCCATGATTCCATCCTCAAAAGAATACTGCGGCTTGAAATTGAATATCATGTCAAAATCTATCTGCGGCTCAAAGGTTATATACTTCTGCGTATTTAGCTTAGGAGTGTAGTTTATTAATATTTTTTTGCCAAATACTTTTGCAACTCTTTGAACAGCCTCAGTTACTGTCATATTTTCCTGGCCAAAATTGCATATAATGTTGGATTTCTCTGACTTAAGGCAGGCGACAAGGCCGTTTACAGCGTCTTTTGCGTACATCACGTTGATTATATTTGTGCCATCGCCGTAAATCTCTATTGACTCTTTGTTTTCTACGCAGATTTCATTAACCAGCTTTGACATGAACTTTGAGCCTTTTGAATACTTGCCGTAAGCGCCCCCAAACCTTAAGATCACATACTGCTCAATCTTCCCTGTAGAAGAAAAAAATCTAACATACTGCTCTGCTGCTAATTTTGAAATGCAATACGGCACTTTTGGGTTAAGCTTAGCGTCTACTGCCACATGGCCTTTGTTGCCGTCATAAACGCCAGCTGTTGACATCAGCACGAACCTCTTTATCCTGCTGCAATGCTGAAGAAAATTAATAATCCCGATAACTGTTATTTTGATGTCTTCCGCAGGGTTTGTTATTGATAGCGGGACATTAATATTGGCAGCAAGATAAAGGCAGCAATCAAATTCCTTTCCAATATTTTTGAATAAGGATTCCACTTCTTTTGCTTCTGTCAAATCGCATTTATAGAGCCTTACATTGCTTAGTTTTTTCTCTTTTACGAAGTTTACTGCATCTTCCGAGCGGTTGTAAATTCCAGTTATCTCTAGGTCGTTTGGAGCAAACTCCATGAAATTCCTTCCGATAAAGCCTGACGCCCCTGTAAGCAATACTTTCATTTTCAATGCTTTTTATACCAGTCAATAGTTTTTTTAATTCCCTCTTCAAAGGATACTTTTGGCTCAAAACCCAGAATTCTTTTTGCTTTTTCTATGCTCGGAACCCGTATCTCCACTTCGGGATATTCAATTTCCTTGAAAATTATTTTTGATCTTGAGCTTGAAAGCCTTATTACTGTTTCTGCTGTCTGCAATGTTGTTGAAGTTGACTGCGGGTTTCCTATATTAAAAACCTCGCCTTCTGATTTTTTATTTTCAAGTATTTTTTGCATAGCGTCAACCATGTCATCTACATAGCACCACGACCTTACCTGAGAGCCGTTATTATGCACAGTCAGCGGCTCATCTTTTAACGCTTGTAAAATAAAACTGTGTATTGCCCCTTCGCCAATCTGCCTAGGCCCGTATACATTGAATGGCCTTATGCTTGTAAACTTCATGCCAAACTGCCTCTGGTAGCTCTCTGCAAGAAACTCAGAAGCAAGTTTTGACAGGGCATACATCCATCTTGGCTTTCCAATAGGGCCAAGCGTGGTGAATCCAGATTCGTCAGCTTGATAGACATTTGGCCCATAAACCTCGCTTGTTGAAAAAGTGATATACCTTTTTATATTCTTATTCCTGCATGCTTCCAAAAGGTTGTAGCTGCCTATGAGGTTTATTTTCAGCGTTGTTGTCGGCAGGCTGACTACAGTGCCTACGCCTGCAATAGAGGCCATGTGAATAACGATGTCAGCATTGTCCAATGCAGTATTAAGAGCTTCACTATCAAGAACATCTCCTTTGACAAGGCTAAGATTTTTGTGTTTTTCAAGATTCGCATATTGCAGCGCATTCCTATGCAGATTGTCAAACACGACAACCTCATTATCATCAATAATCCTCTCTATAAAATGGCTGCTGATAAACCCAGCGCCGCCTGTGATAAAGATTTTTTGGCCTTTTAGATTCATAGCATGAAGTGACTATTAATGGTTTATAAAGATTATGAAAGAGGGTTCTGGTGCGTGATTTAAACAGCAAACTTTTTAAGCCAACTTATTTTCTATAAATAATAGCTAAAAATGCCGTTTTTGCCAATAATTTTGTTCTTTTTGTATACATGGGGACTCGGATTTACATTAGGCAAACTTCTGAAAGAATCTGATAATTTTTTTGAGAGGAATGCAGCAAGAATTGGGATGGGGCTGTGCTTAGTCCCTTTGATTGGGCTGCTGCTTAGCGTTCTTCGCCTTCCTGTTGACTGGAGAATATTTATCGTTTTAAGCACAGCATATCCAGCATATTTTCTATTAAGAAACTATAAGCACATTAATCCAAATAATTTCAAACTGAAAAAATCAGATATAAGCTTTTTACTGGTTTTTTTAGTGTTTATAATTAGCTTTTATGCTTATTATACTGGTTCATTCTCCTACCCCTATCTTGAGGATGATGACTCATGGAGCCATGCGCTTGGAGCAAAATACGTGTCAGTTCAAAAAACATTTTTTAATCCAGGGGGGAAAATCCACTACCTTGATCCTTACCCTCCGTTTTATGATGGGGCATTTGGATTATTGCATCAGGCATCTCCCTCAGTTTATTGGACTTTAAAGTTCTTTAATGCATTAATCATCTCATTAAGTATTCTCTTCTTCTACATCTTTATGAAAGAATTCTCAGGAAATTCCGTTATTGCAGCTTTTTCAGCAATTGTTCTTGCAATGATTCCCGCTTACCTAAGTCACTTTATATGGGCGCACGCGTTCATACCAGGATTTATTTTTCTAGCACTATATTTTATGGAGCGAATAAGATATGATAAAAAGTGGGTTTATGCTGCTTCAATAGCAGTTTGCGCCATCATCCTAACATCAATAACTCAGACAATAAAATTTGTGATGATATTTTTAATTTACTTTGCTTTAAAAAACATTGCTGACAAAAAGTTTCACTGGGAGCACATTCTATCTGGAATTCTTGGCTTAAGCTTATCGTTTTTGTGGTGGACGCCGCTGGCGATAAGATACGGCGGATTATCTGCATTGCTAAAAAACCTTGGATTAAACCAGTCGAGAGCAACAATTTCATTGTCTTATTTCAGCAATCCTCTGCTTTATGCTGCCATAATAGGTTTAGTAATCTTAATGATCGCAGTTGGTGGTATTGTAAAAAATAGATTAACGCTGGCTCAAAAAGAGTATATCAACATTTTTGCATCTGCTGCAATCCTCGCAACTTATATCCTAGTTTATTCATTTATTTATGAAATCGGAACAGCAGACAGGATTTATGATTTCAATGATTTTTTTATAGCGCAAGAGCAGAACATGATAAACAACCCAATAGGGATAGGCATCGCTGCGTTGCTGCTTTCTTTCGCTGCATTCTTTTTTGTTGAACTTGAGATTTATGCCGCAATAAGCAGAAAAAAAGACTCAATTTCAAGAATCCAATACAATTCATTATTTTTTGCTATAGTTGCAAGTTCTGTGTCTTTATTTATTTCGCTTCTTTCATTCTCATTTTTTAGGCTTAACCCGAGTTATCTTGCTCAGATATGGGGCATGCCTTTTTTGAAGCAATGGATGCTGCGAGAGCCTGCTAAATTTGATTATGTGTACTCTTTTTCTTTCAAAGTCTGGGGAGTTCATTTGTTCATTGGCTCATTGATTGCAATTGCGGCAGTTTACCTTATCTTAATTCGTAGGGAATACATTGAAAAGCAAAAATTTTGGGTTCCAATTGGCTTGCTGTGGTTTGCTTACGCTTTTGCGGGAATTTATGACATACCAACCCAGCTTTTTACTTTCAGATTGTGGATGATAATGGCAGTTGCAGTGAGCATTATCGCAGGATATGGTTTTAATTCGTTGTCGATTTTGCTCAGGAGAACATGGGTGCCGGCAATTGTAATATTTGTTGCACTAATTGTTTTAATCCTTTACACATCTGGCATGCAGAAGTACGCAATCAATACTTCACCTTCATGGCCGCCCGGCGGCTTCTGGACATCTGGAGATGAAATAAGCGGCTACGTGTGGATGCGGAAAAATCTTGCTGCAAACACTCCTGTTTTCACTTACGTCAACAACGGCGCAGTAATTGGAACTGATATGTACACATGCCATTGGTGCCAGGATGTAAGGGATTTCCAAAACGCTGGCTTCAATAAGACTTCAGATGAAACTTATAATTTCTTGAAATCAAGAAGATACCAGTACCTTATCATAGACGGCCAGACGGCAAAGAAATTTGGTCTTAATGAAAGCATGAGCAAAACAAATGAATTTGTGTCATCCGGAAAGTTTAAGTTAGCTGTCCAAAACCAAGGATTTATTCTGCTAAAGGTGAGTTGATGATAGAGATATTATACCTTGCTTTCATTGTGTTAACGGCATTTGCATTGGGGCGAAAAACCCTGAGGCTAATTGGAGTAAAATTCGTATCAAATTTAGAATGCTTTGCATTTTCTTTTCCTCTCGGAATGGCTGTTCTAGCATACATAACTTTTTTGTTTGGAATTTTAGGCCTATTGTATAAGCCATTGATAATTTCGGTTTTTCTGATTGTTTTTATTTTATTGATAGGTGATGTAATCAGCCTTATAAAACAGGTATTTTGTTATATTAAAAATTTATATAAAACAGCATTTTATAATAAATTAAAAATAAGATTCAGCTTCTACTTTTTAGTTTGCTCTTTCTTGTTTTTGTTTATTCTGCTGAACTTTATAGTAAGCTTTGCTCCGCCATGGCATTTTGATGTTCTTGCTTATCATCTTGCTGTTCCGAAGCTGTATATAGAATCCCATAGGATAGTTTATATCCCTTATATCTTTTTTTCGAATCTTCCATCACTGGTTGACACTGCTTATCTTATTGGTTTATTGCTGTATAATGGAGTATTGTCAAATCTATTTGCATATTCTCTTGGCATAGCATTAGTTATCGCAGTCTACTCATTCTGCTCAAGATTTTTTAACAGGAAGATTGCTATTCTGGCTTCCTTGATTTTTTACACTTTTCCCATGATTATCAGGCTGGCTCCGACGTCCCATGTCGACATTCAATTTGCATTGTTTATTTTCCTTTCATTCTATGCGCTATTTTTATATTTTGTTTCCAAAGGGGCAAATCACTTGGCTCTTTCTGGAATATTCGCTGGCTTTGGAGTTTCATCAAAGGTATTCGGCGGAGTTGCAGCAGCAGGCATATTAATTGCGTTAGCTGTGTACCTAATAAAGAGATTAGCCCAAAAAAAGATTAGTTTCGAAAATGCTCTGTATGCATTATTCTTATTTTGCCTGATTTTATTTATTATCATCTCACCATGGTTATTGAAAAATTATTATTTCACAGGCAATCCTGTCTGGCCTGCAGCTAACGGCATTTTTCATGGAAAATACTGGGACAGCAAACATCAGACGGACTTATCAAATATGCTGAATTTAAGAAAGCCCACTATAGCTAATTATTTGAGGCTGCCGTGGGATATACACACGCAGGCAGGCTCTAGAACCGGGAACATAGATAATGACGAAGCGATAGGGCCATATTTTCTTGCATTCCTGCCGCTTTATTTTTTGCTAAAGAGAAAAAGCAGGATAATCAATGCCTTTTTTATTCTTTTATTTATTTATCTGACAATGTGGTTTTTTATATCCTATTATTTTAGGTATACCATCTATACTTGGCCGCTCATAGCGATAATTTCTGCGTATACTATTTTTGAATTAATGAAAAACGCCAGTTTATCAAAAATATTAGCTGCTATGCTGGTATTTACATTTAGCTTCAGCCTTTTGATTTGGTTTGGAGGGTATTCCAAGCAGATTTCAGTTGCAGTTGGAATAGAAGATGAAAGCAAATTTTATGCGAAACATCCCGGCCCTATATATGAAGCTTCCCAGTTTATTAATTCTAACTCAGAGAAGGACTCTAAAGTGCTGCTTTTTAGGGACACCAGGGGATTTTTTTTAGACAGGAAATATATATGGGGCGATCCTTTATTGCAGTTATATATTGATTACTCTAAGTTTAAGAATGAGGATGATTTTTATAAAGGTTTAAAATACTTGAACATAACCCACGTATTAGTAAACGAAGAATTCGAGTTTCGAGGCCAAATAGTTAATGATTATCGCTATACTGAAAGTATTTTAAACATGTCAAATAAAATGCTGGAAAAGCATGCGGTAAGGTTATACAAAAAAGGATATATATCAGTTTATGAGCTTAAATAAGATGACGCATAAAATCAAAACTGCGATTATTTTGTTTTGGGTGATTATTTTTTACATTGCGCACTATTATTTTGAGATAAACAAGTATATATCTTACTGGAGGGGGTATTGATGGCGCAATGCAGGATATGCTCTAATACAGAATTAAAAACATTCCTATCCCTAGGCAAGACTCCGCTGGCAAATAGCTTTTTATCAAAAGACGAGTTGGCGGGAAAGGAGAGCACTTTTCCACTAGAGCTTTGTTTTTGCCCAAAATGCAAGCTTGTCCAATTGACGCATATTGTCCCAGCGGAAATAATGTTCAAGGATTATGTTTATGTAAGCTCCACTACACTTACTTTTCAGCTTCACTTCGCAAAGATGGCAGAGGATATTTCAAAAGATTTCGGATTGAACGAAAATTCCCTTGTTGTTGACATTGGAAGCAATGATGGACTGCTTTTGAAGGGATTTCAGAAAATGAAAGTCAAAACCATAGGAGTCGAGCCTGCAGCAAACATAGCGCGCCTCGCAGAGCAGAATGGAATAGAAACTATAAATGATTTCTTCAATAGCAGTTCTGTCAATGAGATAATCAAAAGAAAAGGCCATGCTGATATCGCAGCTGCGGCAAACGTTTTTGCCCATGTAGATAATATCCGTGAATTTGCAAAGAACGTGAAATGCCTGCTGAAGAAAGACGGGGTTTTCATCATTGAGATTCAGTATTTTGTTGATACTCTTGAGAAAATGAATTTTGACAATGTTTATCATGAGCACCTTTCATATTTCACTTTAACTTCATTGAAAAATTTTTTTGAAAGAGATGGAATGAAGGTTTTCAAGGCGCAAAGAGTCAACTCCCATGGAGGCTCATTAAGAGTATTTGTCAAGAAAATGGAAGGCAAATATGAAACTGACGATAGTGTTTACTCCACACTAAAATATGAAAAGGGATTGGGCATTGAGAATTTTAAAACTTATGAAAAGTTTGCAGATTCCGTCAATGAGGTAAAAACTGAATTGATTGAATATGTGGATAGCATTAAAAGCCGCGGAAAAAATATTGCAGGATACGGCGCACCTGCCAAGGGGAATACTTTGCTTAACTTCTGCGGCATTGGAAAAGACTGCATTGACTACATCATTGAAGACAACCCTTTAAAGCAGGGTTTGTTTGCGCCAGGAACCCATATACCCGTCGTCAGCCCAAGTATGCTGGATGAAAAAACTCCGGATTATGTGCTTATTCTCGCATGGAATTTTGCAGATGAGATTTTAAAGAAAACAAAAAAATATGCTGAAACTGGAGTCAGGTTTATTATCCCTTTGCCTAAACCAAGAATAGTTTAGAGAATTTTTCAAAGTTCTCTATAATTTAAATATGAGTTTATCCAAACATTCCCATATAATCCTCTTTCTCGGCCTTCTCTTCCTGCTTAACCTTTTCTATGGCCTTCAAGAAATCATCTTTTGTTACAAATGTCCTGTCATTTCTTATAGCAAAATATCCTGCTTCCGTACAGGCAGCTTTGATTTCAGCGCCGCTAAACCCTTCCATACTGCTGACTAGTAAATCAAGATTAATGATTTTGTCAAAGCTCATGTTCTTGGTATGTATTTTTAGTATCTCAAGCCTTGATTCCCTGTTTGGGATTGGGATATAAATAAGCCTGTCAAGCCTGCCTGGCCTTATAACAGCAGGGTCGAGTATGTCTTTCCTGTTAGTTGCTCCAATAATCTTGACGTTATCCAATGGCTTGAAGCCGTCCAATTCGGCAAGCAGCTGCATAAAAGTCCTGTTGACTTCACGCTCTCCAGAAGTGCCAACTTCAATCCTTTTGGCAGCTAAAGCGTCTATTTCGTCTATAAAAACTACTGCCGGGGATTTATTCCTTGCAAACTCAAAAATTTCTTTTATAAGCTTAGCGCCTTCGCCAATAAACTTCTGCACCAGCTCGCTTCCTACAACTTCTATAAAAGTCGAGTTTGTAGAGGCCGCTACCGCTTTTGCAAGCAAAGTCTTCCCGGTGCCTGGCTCTCCATAAAGAAGGATTCCCTTTGGCGGTGTGATTCCGATTTTTTTAAACAGCTCGGGCTTTTTTAAAGGTAGCTCCACGACTTCTTGTATTTCGCGCACTTGGTGATCTAATCCGCCAATATCCTCCCAGAGTATACTGGGCTTTTCAACTATCACGAATTTTTCCACATTAAATCGCCTTGTTATCGGCACTTTTTTTATTACTGTCAGGTTTTTCTGCTCCACTAAGACAAGATCGCCGGATTTGAGTTTATCGCATTCATTGGATATATTGACAAGAAACTGGTTCCCATTTGGAATTTTGATGATTGCGGTCTTTCCAAAAATCTCGCGCATCTCGCAAACCATCAGCGGCGAGGCCTTAAACCTCTCGATCTCTTCCCTAAGCTTGATAACTGTTTCTTTCAGAATCTTGTTTTCCTCTTCATAGTGGCTTGAAGAAGTCGAATAGCTGTACATGATGCTATCGATTATGCTCTTTCCCTTTGCTTCCTTAGCTGGCATTTTGATTGATGAATGAAAATGCAGTATAAAAATATTTGGGTTTTGGGGGTTATTAATTAGCATCATAAAATAAAAATTTATAATGAATTACTGCCATTATTAAATAAGCAAAACTTCATCACCATAAATACTTGGCCTTTTAACCACTACATCCACATGAAAAGGCACATCAACTTTGCCGCCAAAATGGATGTTGTTGCCAAAGGCTATATGGCAAGTTCCTATCACTTTCTCATCCTCCAATACATTGCCAGTTATCTTGGCCTTGCAGTTTGTGCCTATGCCAAGCTCTGCTACATTTTTGTAAAGCTTGGATTTTAGCAGTTTTGAGAATTTGTCAGCAATTCTTCCGCCTTTGATATGCGCAATAAACCCATCTTTAACAATAATTTTTATGTCTCTATCAACTTTTCCTAGCCCCCCAACACTAGCGTCAACTATGATTGTGCCATTTGCTGTCCCTTCCAATGGCGCGATAAAAACCTCACCTGCTGGAAGATTGCCAGATGCCCCTCTTTTTGCATAAACTCCACTGTCAGGGATCCATTTTCTTCCTTTAAGATTAAATGAGATATCCGTTCCTTTAGCTGTTTTTATCCTTATCATTTTTTTATCTTTTAATATTGAAATAAGATGATTGTTGCTTTTTATAATTGCGCCATAATCAACATTCAGCGCTCTTTTGAGCATATCATTTGTTATGCCGGGCATTGTCGCTATTCTTGCGCCTTTTCTGCTTGCGTTCTCTCTTGCTTTCGTATGCGTCAATGACTTTGTCGTTGGAATAAGTATGACATCATATTTAAGCATCTCATTTGCCACATATTTAGGCGGCTCAGCCCCATGCGCTTTTGGTATCGTTGTTATAATTAATTTTGAGTTTTTTGTGATTTTTGATGCGCTTTCGAGCAAAGAGCGGCCTATGCCAATTAGTTTGGAGTCTGTAATAATCAAGCAGCTTTCATCATCCCTTAAATTCATGCACTCTTTGAGTATATTTACAGGTTCTTTCATTTTTTAATTTTTGATGTGTTGTTAAAGTTTTGTTTTGTGTGTGTCTATATTAGTTATGTATTTATCTTGTGGGTAGCGCATGGGGCTGTCCAAAAAGAATTTTAAAGTGCTAACAGAGGCTTATTTTGCCTCCGCTCCAGTCGAAAAGTACCGACGAGTATACACTTTTGGGACTTTTTGGACAGCTCCAAGTGATAGGAATATGCTATTTCCAAACTCATTTCCCTCAAAAGATAATTTGAGCATTTTTAAACAATAATTTATGTCAACTTATTAAACTTTAGTTTTTAGGGTGTGATTTTTTCATAGGTTAAAAAAATATTATCATATAGAAAACATTATAAACAACAACTCAAATAATCTACTAATGCAAATTAAAAATAGTAATGAAATCATCTTTGCGGCATCTCCAGAGAAAGCAGTATTATTATTTTTGGGAATCAAGAGAGTAATATTACTATGGTGGTATATCGTATTGGGTGGATTTCTAGTGGTCCCATTCTATGGATTTATCTCAGGAGGATTTGATAGTTACTTCGAAGCTTTGTTTTCTTTATTTTCTGATCATGGAGGAAAGATATCAGTATCCTATTTACTAATATCAATAATAATATTTATTTACGTTTCATATCTTAGAAGAACTTACCAGTATAGAATAACAAAACACAATATAGTGTTTGAAGGCGGAATACTAAAAAAGAAGATAAAAAATATACAGTTTGAAAAAGTAACGAATGTTGACATTACTCAAAATATATTTGAGAGGATGTTAGGTATAAGTAAACTTCATATTCAAACTGCTGGAACAGGAGGTTATTTGGCCGAGATTATATTTGAAGGGTTAAAAGACGCAGAAACTCCTCAGAAAATCATATTATCTCAAATTAGTAAATTTAATAAAAACCTAACAAGATGAATAATGATAAAATTATGTATCAAATAAGACCTAGTAATATCCTAATATTGTATAAATTTCTTGGTGTATGGATAAAATTCACTTTAGTAATACTATTTATGTTATTCATTGCTGTTTTTATAATCCCAAAATCTGGACTTGAAGAAAATGCCGAGTACTTACCAAATTTTTTGAAGATTGTATTAATACCTTATATAATTTATTCCATAATCTATCCTATATACCTTAAATTTCTTAGAGATAGTTATGAATACTCATTAACCAAAAACACTGTAAAGTTAAAAGGTGGTATTTTTAAAAAAATAAATAAGGAAATACCATATTCACAAATAACACATATAGTTGTGTCTCAGGATGTTTTCCAAAAAGTTTTAGGAATTTCTACATTAGACATACAAACTGCTGGAATGGCAAGTGAATTAGCAGAAATGCAATTCGAAGGGTTAAAAAATTCTAAAGAAGTAAAAGAATATCTAAATTTGTATAATTCAAAGAGGAAGTAATGTTAGTATAATTATGTCACAAACTCCCCTTCTCTCAATATCCAGTATTTGTTTCCTTCTTTATCGACTCCAAATACATCAAGCTTCTGCCTTGGTGCATTAAAAACAATGTCCATGTGGTATTCTGTGCTTCTGTCAGGCTCAAATCCCGAGCCAAGAGCAATGTGCATCATCTTCGCTATTTTTTCATTTACAATTAAATATTCGCATAATCTTGCTTTTGGATTTGTGTTTATAGCAAACTCCCCAATTCTTTCAAAATTCCTTTTCTTCAGTTCAACTATATCCTTAGGCAAGCTTTTATTCTTTTCAGCTTCAAGCAGCATTTTCATGGCCTCTTCTTTTCTTTTGCTCAGTTTGCTGATTATATCCTTTGGGCCATCAATAATTTTGTAAGAATCTCCATAACATTCAACAACAATAGGATTATTCTCGTCCAATGAATAGCTCTGATCAACATGAACAACAACATCGCCTACAAAAACGCCTTTAATATACTCTGGAGTTGTAAAGGCCTCCCCTCCAGGGATGTTGCCCATGCATCCTGCTCTAATTCCTGTCCTCTCCAAATAATCCATATTTATCTTTTCCCTAACATCAGTGTCTGAGCGCCTTACCCATCTTCTTGAGCCATCCTCTTTTACTAATCCAACTTCTAATTTTGTAGTATACTTTTCCTTGAGCTTGCCTTCAACATAAATAACATCACACTTATCCAGTTTATCCTTTATTAGCTGATTTCTAGCCATTATATCACTCCAGTCAACCAAATTTGTTTCAATAAATATGTCTATTGGTATAGTCTCTGTAAAAGCGACTCTTGCTATTGGAGCTCTTTCTTCATATTTTGTCTGGGGGTAAAAGTCAAGCTTGTAAATCATCTGGCCAGGGCTTTGCCATCTTGTCTTCTTATTAAGTGAAGGGTAGCCAATAATCTCTCCAAAAATATGTTTTCCAGGGTAGCCTTTTGGGCTTATTGAAAAAGACAAATCTATTGGCTTGATTCTGTCAAGTTTTAAAAGAGCCGATAATTTTTTGTATTTATTAAATGGCTTTTCATCAATATCCTTATCCAGCTCGCAGCCCAATAATGTTGCTCTTAATTCCGAGACTCTTTCGCTTTTCTCAAGCATTGAGGCTCTAAAGGTATATGCGTTCATTGAAGGCTCTGCTGTTTTTCTTGCAGTTTGCGCCATGGCCCATATTATAGAGTAAGAGTCGAGGTAGTCTTCAAGAGGATGTCCAATCAAGTCTTTAGTAGGTATCAGCGAAAAGCCTATGCCTACTCTCTCATCTCTTTTTAAATCATAAACATCACGCCATAGAACTTCTGCTGTCTGCATTAATTCTTCCATTCTGTAGTCTTTAAGCCATTCGGTATGGAACGGAATCTCTAAAGAGCCAGTGAAATTTCTTTCTTTTGCTTCTAAGATAAAATCTGGCCTTTTGAATATTTTTTTAAAATCACCTTTCGCCTTTTTATCTACCTCTTTAATGAAATCATTTAAAGCTTCTGTTTTTTCATTTTTGATATTTTTCTCCAGTTCTTCAAAAAGTGCCCAGACATCTTTCAATGCTTCTAAAGCCTCTGATTTCTTATTAATGCCAGCACAACTAACATCCACCCCTAATTCATGCAAAGCCCTTGATAAAGGAGCAATAGAGTAAAACGCATCTTTATTCTCAACGCTAAAAATAATTAAAAAATTTTGGCCTTTTGCTTCTTTTATTTGTTTTTTATAGTCATTTACAGCAGAATTAAACTCTTCCTCATTGTATTTCATGAAAAAAAGCAAAATTGGATTATTAATAAATGTTTTGAAATGGAATAAGTGAGGTATAGTGATGAATAACAATAGCAGGTTTAATAGTTGCTGGGAATAAGCTTTATCCCGCTAAATTTCTGTTCTCGGCTTCGTTTAATCCATAAAAGGGAAACATAGAAAATTGCTTTATAAAAACAAAAAGGTTTATATAAGTCTGCTCCAACAAAAAATCTAAGTATGAAATATGCTGTAACTGCTCTGATTGCATTGTTAATTCCAATATTATTAAATTGATTTTAACATATGCGAATCGCTGTTATTCTCTTTGACCATACAAAGTGTAGTCAAACTTCGTCTGAAGAGTTTTCACAATCGCCGTATATCCAATAGACAAAGTGATACATCAAGTCAAAGAGAGAATGCGACAATTTCCAATTTACCTTAAACTAGTAAGTAAGAATGCCCCTAAAATTAACAATATAATTGCAAGAATTAATGGTACCAAAGATACAATAAGATTGATTAACATAAATTTTCTAAACCCCATATTGTCTTTGGTTTTCTTGTATCCATAATATGCAAATACAATCGACACCAAAGCTGTTATTGGATAAAAATCTACTAGAGTATCTCCAAACACCCCTAGCATATTAGCAACAGGAGTCACAAAGTTAGAAACGCAAAAAAAGGAATATCTACAGCTACCAAAAAATAGCAAAAACCCCAAGAATGCAAGAAAGTTCACAAATATTCCAAAACGTATATACCAAGGATAATTTTTTGTGGTATCATTTTTTATAATCATCATTTTAATTAATATAATAATAACCCGTATAAATAATTATCGTAAAGTGAAATCTAAAGATATGTCCCAAGAAAGTTAGCTTTAACTCCAAATTTTCAAAAACTAAAAAACTTATTTAAGTCACTTTATAACCATCATCTCCTTTGATGTCTTTGTCAGAACAATTGGCCTATCCTTAAACAAAACGGTATCTTCAACCCTTATACCAAATTTTTTTGGAAAATATACGCCAGGCTCAATTGTAAAAACCATATTATCTTGGATTTTGTCCTTTGAGTTTAATGTTAAATTTGGCATTTCGTGGATTTCAACTCCAACTCCATGGCCAAGCCCATGCACGAAATACTCGCTATACTTCCCCAAGCGTTTATGCACGAAATCATACAATTTCGAGCATTTTTCATTATCTTTTATTTCGTTTATTGCATCCTTTTGAGTTTTTAATAAAAGATTATACATCTCTTTCTCCTTTTTATTTGGAGCGCCGATATAAACTGTCCTAGTTATATCCGAGCAGTAGCCCTTGTATTTTACGCCAAAGTCAATGACGCAGAATCCTTTTTTGATTTTTATATTGGATGGCTCGTGATGAGGCATGCTTCCGTTGCTTCCAGATGCGACTATTGGCTCAAAGGACGTGCCTAAACCCAATTTTTTGGCCTCATACTCAAGAAAAGAAGATGCTTCTGACTCTGTCTTAAACTCCCTAAAGTTTTTTATCGCTTTTTGCATTATTATGTCTGCATAATGGCACGATTTTTTTAAATGTGCTTTCTCTGTTTCTGTCTTTATCTCCCTCAGCTTTAAGCAATCTGTCGATATGTCTCTTGCCTTTATTTTTTTAAACTGCTTCTTAAAATGCTTATACGCGATTAGAGTAAAATTGTTGCTGTCTATTGCTACGTTTTTATGTTTTAGCCTTTTTTTCTTAATAATGGAGTGTATAGACTCGAAGAATCGCTTTTTCTCCATAGGATAAACTTGCTTAATAATTGATTTTCTTGCCCTTTCAATCTCCATATTAGGAGCTATAAGAAAAGGATGCTTATTTTTTGGAACTACAAGTGCGCCAATGCCGCTATAGCCAGAAAAATAAAATAAGTTTGGGTTTGTCTTTGAAGAGTCAGAATTATAGAAAACAGCAAAGTCTTGATCATTTTTTTCTAGGATTGATTTAAGCTCCTTAATTTTCATTTTACCTTAAAAATTCACAAATCTTATATACCATTTAAATTTTTTCTTTTGTATGGAGAAATACAGGCTGGGGAATGGCATAACGCTTATTTTTGATAAAAATTCTTCCAAATCAGTGGCTGTTGAAGTCATGCTCAAGGTTGGCTCAAATTATGAAGCTAAAAAATTAGCCGGAATGTCTCATTTTCTTGAGCATATGCTCTTTGAAGGGACAAAAAATAGAAAAGACAGTAGGGAGATAGCAAATGAAATTGAAAGGTATGGCGGCGAGTTTAATGCTTACACAACAGGCGACAGGACAGCTTTCTTTATCAAAATAATAAACAAGAGATTTGCCAATGCGCTTGATATATTATCGGATATGGTATCAAATCCTGTATTTAATGAGAAAGTGATTGAGAAAGAAAAGCAAGTCATTTTAAAGGAAATAAACATGGTTACTGATGACTCAAGACTGCATCAGTGGATATTGTTCCAGAAAACACTGTTTGACCAGCATCCTGCAAGAAACCCGACTTATGGGACAATAAAGGCTGTCAAAAGCTTTAAAAGAAAACAGGTTATGGAATACTATAAGCTTCATTATCTTCCAAATAATATTGTAATTTCCATTGTTGGCAACGTGGAAAATGTAAAAAATGAGGTAAAAAAATATTTTGGCGCATTAAAGCCCGGAACTAGCATAAGAAGGGAGAAAATTTGCGAACCTCCGCAGACAAAAACCAAAATTTATATTGAGAAAAAACAAACGCTTAATTCTTACATGGTATTGGGCTATAAGTCCGTTCCAAGAACACATAAATCCAGCTATGTGTTTGACGTCATATCAGCTATACTTGGCAGAGGCCAATCCGGATGGATGTTTGACGAGATAAGAAACAAAAGAGGGCTTGCTTATCAAGTAGGCATTAATAGCGAGCAGGAATCAGATTACGGGATGTTCGCAGTCTACGCTGGCCTTGATAAAAAGAAGATAGGCGATGCAAAAAAAATAATTTTGCAGCAGTTTAGAAGATTGGAGAGTATAAATAAAAAAGAGCTGGAAGAGGCTAAGACATACATAGAGGGAAATTATACACTGCAAATGGAAGACAACTTTAACCGCGCTGATAATCTTGCAGTATGGGAGACAATTAAGGACGCTAAGCTTGCTGATTCTTATTTGAAGAATATAGGGAAGGTTGCTATTAGCGATGTAAGGGATGTTGCCAAGCAATATTTAAATGATAGGTATACTTTTGTGGCTATAGAGCAGAAATAGCTTTGATGATTTTAACTTATTTTACCTCGTTACCTCAAATCCATGTATTGTATCTAAAAGCTTTTTCAGTTTCGGGTCCTTGCAAAAGCTTTCCCTAATAGGAAGTGCCATTTCATTGATATAATAAAATACGCTATTCTTGAGGTCTGCAGGATGCACCTTACCTTCCCTGTAAATTCTCTCCAGCTCCTTGTAATTCTCCACTACAATATCACCGCCAAACTTCTCAGGCCTTTTTATTTCCATTGCCTTGAACTTTTCAAAGATGAGGTATTTTGAGTATTCCATCATGGGGTTTTCTTCTGTGATTTTTGCAGGGCAATAAGCCTTTGCAATCTTTCTCTTAATATTCTCTTCAGAGTCATTCATAAAAATAGCATATTCTGGGTTCGTTTTAGACATTTTCAGTTTTAGTATCCTATCTTCATCATTTGCCTTTGGAGGCTCTCCTAGGCCCATGAGCATATGGTGGCTTACAACAACAGGCTTCCAGAATCCTAAGCTAGCTCCCAACTCCCTTGCCAGAACGTTTACCTTTCTCTGGTCCATCCCAAGCTGGCAAATATCAGCCTCAAGCTGGAATATGTCAGCAGCCTGCATGCAGGGATAAAGTATTTGTGACGCTTGCTGCACCTCGGCTTCTTTTCTTCCCATTATCTGGCCAGTCCTGATAATCCTGTTAATTGTAGAACTCCTTGCAACACTCATAACTTTTTTCCAGTATTCAGTATCTTTTACAAAATCATTGGCCCATACAAAATCCACATTCTTCAAGTCCATGCCGCATTTATGCCAGACTTCAATAAGATAGTTTCCAACAAGCTGTATTTTTTCCAAGTTGCCGCTAAGCTTGTTGTTTGCCCACGCATGCCAGTCAGCAACAAGCATCCTAAACCGTATGCCTGCTTTGGTCAGCTTGTTAATGTTTATTGCCCTTAGTATTCCCTGCGCTATGTGTATATCTGTCCCGCTAGGCTCAAAACCATCATAAGCGATTGGATGCTCTTTTGTCTGTAAAAGATGCCTTAGCTCTTCTTCTGTTAAAATCTCTTCACCAACTTGGCTTATAAGCTCCAGCTTGCTTTCAACATCCATAAAGCACTAGTTTTAGTGTGGATATTTAAAGCTTTTCAGATTTGCTTGGCACATAAAATTTCTTGAGAACCATCTGGCTTGCTATTCCTAGAGAAATACCTAAGAATTCCAAGGCAAAGAAGATAACTGTGCTAAAAGGCAGATTACTCATATATATGCTAAAACCAGTCGTGCTTGAGACAGCATTTCCAGTCGGAATAATGCTTGCAGGAGTTCCATCATTTCCATAAATAGGAAGCATGAAATAGACAAATAAGGCTGCCACAGCTCCAATGTAAGCTCCTTCTTTCATAAGATATACTAATTTACGACCTTATTAAAATAGTTTGTGGTTTGTAAAGCTTTGCCCGAAAAGTAGGGTTTGCCATCAAAATGTGAGCATCTTAAACATAGGTGATCCAGCAAAAAGGAAATTGCAATGGGAATTTTTGCAATAAACAGCAGATTATACATGCGAACCTATGGCAAACGAGATTTTTATTGACTTAAGTCTGCTAAAGTAAGCGTTTGTTCTGATGACTTTCGGAATCTCTGTAAGAAAGCTTATGGACTTGCACAACAACATACCTTGTTTTTATCTACATCGCCATATTTGCCAGGGATATATTGACGATCTGTGCATGTAGCTGCAGAATCAGCCATTCCAGGCTGAAGGTTTAAAGAGTTGCATTTCTGAGCACAAGTGTCAGTATCTTTAACGCCTGTGCTGAATATGCCTAATCTTCCAGTAAATATTGCAAACAACACTACAAGAACCGTCAATGCAATAGCTGCTACTATTATCGTATTAATAGAAATGCTTTGGCCTTTTTTATTCATATACAACATTATTTAGGAAGTTATATTTAAATATTTGGATTTTTAATGGCCTAAACGCAAATATCCAGCTTTACTGCTATAGTGTTGCCTGCCCCTGTAGGGATATGCCACGGCTCTGATGACATTTTTTGGCCTCTGCAGGGAGTCCCAATTACTACTTCTGGAGATCTCTCATCAGTATAAGCTAGAAACTCGTATTTCATTTTCCATTCGTCGAGAGTCTTTTGGAATATAAACTCTGCTGTGGATTTGACAAAATCACATGAGTTAACATCAGGATCAGGATTACTGTTGCAATTTTTGCAGCACAATGTTACGTCTCGCGCGCAATATTGCAGAATCTCTGTCATTGAAAGCTGTGAGCATTTGTCTTCAGCATCAAAAGCATTTATTTTCAGGAAAGTACCTACCATATTTTTAGCAAGCTCTTTTGTTACAAATGTCTTTCTGTAATCTGTCGGCGCTTTAAATATTACAAAGCCAATGATAAAAGCAACGCCCACAAGCAAGATGACTACCACTATTGCAAGGCCAAATATCTCCATTTGGGATTTTGTATTGCGCATTTTATGGTTTGAAATATGTTTCTATTGTCATGATGCCGAAACCGTGCTTTCTTGTAACAGGATTGTATAATGAAACTGGAACATTGGTTGTGATCTTGTCACCTTTAAGCTTGCCTGCCTCAAGTAAAGGATTAGAGTAAGGGTTATAACTTGATTTTAGAGTGTTCAATAAACCATTCGGATTGCTCGCCTCAGGATAAACTGGTTTTATAGCAATATCACTAAAACCGAGCAAATCAAAATAATGAACTTGGTTATCTTCATCGTTAACCACAGTTTCTGCTGATTCCAGCTTGAATAAATCTATGCAATTGCTTATTTCTTTAATTATGTCCTCGCTGCATTGCATCTCAGGCATGGCCATAATCCTTTGCGCAATTCCAATTGAGCTAAGCTGAGATAACTCTTCTTTCTCTGACTGTATGCTGCTTTTCATAAATCTTGCATAGAACACAAAGCCTATGATTATAAGTATAAAGAAAACAAAAATTACAGCTACTGTCTCTCCAATCTGTATTTGGGATTTTTTATTTTTCATTTATTCTTCAATTAAATATTCATTGAATATATTCGAGGCGAAAATTTATTGGCAACTTTTCGCCGAGTGTAAATTTTGTCGCAAAGCGACGTATTAAATTTATAATTGTTTGTACATTGTACATCCTAGTAAATTACTGGACAGGAATTCTCTTGTAGTTGTTTATTTATGTTTGATAATGATTTAGCGTTAGCTGCGATGTTTTGAATTGGGGCAGAGGGGGAAGATGAAGATCCAAATGATTGTGCATCTTTAAGTGTTGAAGCAGATGTTCCAATAATTGTTAATGGTCCATTGGCTGCGTTTACTGCACTATCGTAAAAATTGTTGCACTTTGTCCTTTGTTCTGCGGTTATTTCAGTTTTGATTTTATTGACTCTTGCTTTGTATATTTCAGTCACTAAACTAAGCCTTGCAAACGCATTTCTCATTCCGCATTCATAGGTTTCCAAATTATCGGAGTAAATAGCAGCAAGAAGAGAGGCATTGCTCACAGAGTAAGATGTTCTTGGTAAAACAAAAGTATCTCTGTTTTTTTGGTAAAAATCAATTTTGGTTACTCCACTTACTTCTGCGCCAACACTTATAGCACTTACATCATTATCTGGGGATTTAATATTTGTTAAGACGCTGCTATCTGGTGGTGTGCCAAAAAATATAAATCTGGTTTTATAATTTTTTTTGTCATAAACATTACCTGAGGGTGTAGGAATCCTCTCTTTCTCTAAAATAGGGCTAGGCGGCAAAAGCTTTTCTATTTCTTTGGCAATATCCGTATCGCCAATTATGATGTATCTTATCTTAGGATTGCTCATATAAACAAGATTTGTTGATTTATAAGGCAGCCAAAATTCCATTGTCTGCCATATCAGCTTGTCTCCTTTGAGCGAGCTTGGGCCAAACAGTATCAAATTCTGGTATTGCTTTGCTATGCCTCCTACTTCCACCCTGTTGCATTCTATCTTAATGTCAGAATCAATTATTGGCTGGACTTTAGTAGTGTCTTTTGAGACGCTGGCAGTATTAATTAAAGAATCAACGCTTTTAAGCACAGCTGCATTTGTTGAGCTTTGGGAGATAGTCCTTTGTTTTGACACTATTACGGTAAAAAAAAGAAGTATCAATGCCCCTGCTATCAGGACAAAAATCCAGTTAAACTGTATTTCAAATGCTTTTTTGTTTTGTCTCATTTTATTATCAAGCAATCAGTTTTTAAATTGAATTTATATTTAATCCGCCTTCGGCAGATTTTTGTGCTCGGTTTCGCTTTTTGACCATACCGCGAAACCTCGCCAATTTATTCATTATTATTGAAAATAAAGCTATTTCCACTCACTTATCTTTGTATGATCTCCTTTTCCCTCTAACCTCAGAGTTATTTTATTGTTTATTGTTTTAATACATTTTACTACTTTATCGTCTGAAGGATCGTCTAACACAGATATTTTGCCAACATAGAACTGTTCTTTTGCTGTTCCGTCAACCAAGAAAGCATTTTCTTCTCTGTCTGAAGATATGCTATCTTTTATGATTGGGTCATCGGTAGATGCAGCTACTTTACTTTTATCTAAACTCACGCTTTCAACAAAGCAAATTTTGATGTAGCCGCTGCATAGCTCAAATTCTTTTTTCTTCACTGTGCCGAAGTCAGTTATTATAGACTCTATTGATTTTTTTAAGTCGTTTTTGAATTTCAGGCATGAAACCAGCTCTGCCCTTTCATTAAACTTATGGACAGCGTTATAGCCATAGATTAATATTAAGGATATTAAAACTGTAGTAAGAACATAAACAAATATCTCGCCATAAAGCTGTGACTTCTTCATTTGCCATCTTTATTTATGTTTTTTCTTTTTTGACTCGGTTATCTGCTTAAGCTTTAGGAATACATCCTCATGGGACTTGGGCTTTTTTGGCTTTGCTTTAGTTTTGGCAGGCAATTCAATAATCTTAGCCTCTTCAGCAGCAGGCTTTGCTTCTTTTCTTGCTTCTTTAGTCTCTTCTTTTGGCTTTGACTCGGCCTTTCCAAATGTCTCAAACAGCTTCTTTCTTTCAATATTTTTCTGCTCTTCTTTCTTTTTCAGCCTCTCCATTATTCTAGCCATGTTCTCCTTGCTCTTCAGTGTAATAGGCCTAGGCTGCATAGGCGGCATTGGCCTTGGAATTTGCATTGGCCTTGTCAGTTCTCTTTCTTCTTCTCTACTACTTACTACCCTATATGCCAAATACCCAAATCCTGAGATTAACATAAGTATTCCCAAAACAAACATTATAACTTTGAATATGCTGCTTCGTGGGAAGTCTTCTGGGTCAACAGGGCTTGTCTCCCCATCCATCTCAATCTTGTCAGCAAAGCTATCGTTGTCTGTGTCAGCGCTGTTTGGATTTGTGCTTTTGCCATATACATTTTTGACTTTGTATTCCTCAAGGTTTGTAAGCCCATCTTTATCTGTGTCTAGGGCTGCATCACTTGGGTCATTTGGATCTAGGCCATATTGTATCTCCCATTGGTCAGGCATGCCATCTCCGTCTTTGTCAGTTGATTCGGGAGAAGCTGTAATTTCAACACATGCTCCTTCTTTGCATTCAAGTCCTTCTCCGCAATCGATGTCTCTGCCGCATGTCTTTCCTGTGTTGCATGGTCGGCATGGACCTCCGCAATCTTTTCCTGTTTCCAAGGCATCCCTAATTCCGTTAGCGCATTTATCTACTTCCTTGCAAACCTTATATGCGCAATAGCCAGATTCACAATCATCTTGTGAGATGCATGCCTTGTTCAAGGCGCACTTTGTGCATGTTCCTCCGCAATCAACATCACTTTCTTCATCGTTCTTAACTCTGTCAGAGCAGCTTGGCAATGCGCACGTCTTTGAAATATTATTACAATACTTGCTCCTGCATTCTGAGTCATCTGTGCAGGTTACACCAACTCCACATTCACCAATTAATGTGCAAACATTATCTGGGCATCCTAGTGTTCCAGGCACGCAATTGTCTAAATCGTCGCATTTTGTTTTGTCAATAGTAATACCATCGCTTGATAAATCTGCGCTTCGCTGTAAAACTAGGTTGTATGCCCTAACCTTAAAGTAATAGGTTGAGCCTTCTTCTAAAGCAAGCTCTCGCACATATTGCCATTTCTCCCCATAATCTGCCCTGGTAAGGTCATCTTTAGTCCAGTTTTTTATGGCCTCGCTTCCTTCGCTCTTCGCAATAGAGTACTCATACTCTTGTATGCCTGAATCAGCATCACTTGCAAGCCACTTAACTCTTAGCCTATCCTTAGAGCAAGTATACTCTGGGTATAATTTAATGTTGCTTGTGTCATTAACATACATCATTGAAGGTGGAGTTGAGTCTATAGTAAATGCTATTTGCGCTTCTTTGTCTCCCCCTTTTCCATCAACTGGCCTGCACCTAATGTTAAATCTGTATGCCCCAGGAGCAAAGCTTCCTGCTTCTCCTGGTCTAGGGAATAGTTTTCTATGGCTATATCCTCCGTCTGTGGAAGAGAGAATCCTA
>Ga0209541_10004075_pt1 | contig 26198 bp, 27 predicted proteins | sample RifCSPlowO2_01_FD_184027 | JGI IMG/M metagenome (GOLD analysis project Ga0209541, IMG submission 184027) | Groundwater microbial communities from Rifle, Colorado - Rifle CSP2_plank lowO2_0.1 (SPAdes) (version 2) | ecosystem: Environmental > Aquatic > Deep subsurface > Groundwater | place... | reverse complement strand
CGCCTCGGTTAAAGTTATCCCAAGGCATGATTTTGTTACGCAATTAACAGATTTCTACAGAACCCCGTACAGCAGGTGGAGGGAAGTTGCCCCCTAGCCGGTAGGAAATAGTGACTAGTATCTAGTCACTAGTCCCTACTTATTGTATTTGCCCATATAAACTTCGAGGCCGTGTTCGAGGATTTTCGAGAACCGCTTGTTTGCCCCAATTAGACCTTGACAAAGCTGAATTGTACATGTAATATATGTACAGTGCTAGACTTGAGTAAGATTACCGGATTCGAATGGGATCGCGGAAATATAGATAAAAACTATGATAAGCATGGAATTACTGCTCGCGAGGCAGAAGAAGTTTTTACAGATGAGCATCAGCTAGTGCTTGAAGATATTAAGCACTCTGAGGCAGAGGAGAGGTTTACAATCATAGGCAAAAGCATAAAAGGACACATTTTTTTTATATCATTTACCATAAGGGGTAGCAAGGTGAGAATTATCTCGGCAAGGAAAGCAAATATTAAAGAAAGGAGGTTATATGAAAAAACTCAAAAGGATACCAAAATTTAAATCGGAGAAAGAAGAAAGAGAGTTTTGGCAGACTCACGATTCGACAGAATATGTGGATTGGTCAAAAGCAAAACGTGGAATTCTTTTCCCAAACTTGAGGCTAACCACAAAGCCCATCACTATCCGCTTACCGGCCGGTTTAATTGACAGGGTTAAGATCGAAGCGCACAAAATGGATATTCCTTATCAAGCGCTGATTAAAAAATATATATACGACAGCATTGGCAAATGATTTATTTATTATACTTCGAAATATAGACCCCGCGGCCGTGTTTGAGGATTTTCGAGATTACACGGTTGTTTCAAAGAGGTAGGCAAGCAAAAATCGTTTCCATCTCATCCGGTGTCATGCTTCCGTGGTGTCCGTGATATTTAATTTCAAACTTGTCTTTTTCATACCACCATACTGATTGATTGCTATAGCAAAGAATAACCAAATTCCCAACACGATCAAGGAATGTTTTTGAAAGTTCAACACTACTAGATGCATAAAAGTTTTGTTTAATTAGATCTACGACTTTATAGACCTCTCCTTTACCGTTAAGCTCTTGCTGTAAAAATTTTTGTGCTTCATCAAGATTATCTTCTTTTATATGAAGATACATATTTCTACATGATCCTGCTGCGACAATTGGTTCACCATTTTTGCTTGTTTTCATCCATTGCTTAACTTTCGGGTAATGTTCATTGAGATAAATTGTTGTTGCAGGATCAATATCTGCATGGCCATGATCTGCAGTCATTATAAATAACGTGTTTTTTAATTTCCCTTGGAGATTTTTTAAGAGTTTTTCCAAGGTATAGAAAAGAACGTCTACTTCTGACTCAAATTGTTGCGTATGAGATCCGTAGCGATGCGCTTTCTTATCGATCTTGTCAAAGTAAAGGAAGTAATAACCTTTCCCGCTATCGTTAAGAGTTTTTTCTGTCAAATTAGTAATTGCTTCAGATAGTGTAGAGTAAGGACTTACTCCTGCTCCCTCAAATATAACCTGACAGTAAGGAGAATAAGCATATTCCACGTCTTGAAAGACGTAAGACGGAATTCCATTTTTTTGTAAGTCTTTATAAATCGTTTGTATAGGAAAAAATTTTTTAGGTTCTATTCCTGTGGCTAAGAGATTGTCTCTGACTCGCTTGCCAGCAAAAGAAAAAAGTAATGGCGCAATAACTGCATCAACAAGTGGTTCATAATAAAACCACTCATAAACTCCACTTTGTCCAACCGCCAGACCTGTGTGGAGCGTCGTCATTTCCGCAGCAGTTGTTGGAGGATATTGTGTTGTTAATTTTGAAACGACAGCGTTCTTTTTAATATGCTGTAAAAATGAGTATTTTTCAGAGTATTTTTCAAAAAACTTCCATCCGAAGCTATCAATAACAAATACAATTACTTTATCGTAAGATTGTGGTAAGCTCCCGAAAACATCCAGTGGAAGCGCCGGTTTTTTTTCGTCGAGAAGCAGATTCTTCACAGTTTGGGGAATGTTTGAGAAGCAATAAGAATCGTAAAGCGGCTTAATGAAGTTTTTAGAGAATTTTGCTTTTTTTATCGCTTCCAATGACGCTGCGTTAATCATTTAATTATTATACATAGTTCTGATTTACTTATTTACCAAAATCAGGTTTTTTTTGACAAGGATTTTCCATTCTCCCAATCCCATGGGTATCTGCAGCTTCCAAATCGGGTGATAATGTCATAGCCGCATCAACGTTATACTCATCGAATTTGAAAATTACTTCCTCGTAAGCATTTGGCAAAGCAATGATGTCGCCTGGCGTCGCTACAAATTTTCCTCGAACAAATTGCCTCATATCTTTATAAATTCCCCAACCCTCTTTCCTTAGGTTCATCAATTTTTGTTAGGGTGAGGCAAGAAATATGCGACTTTTGCCAAACAATTAGATCTCTGTAGGATCTCATCATATCCCTATTATCTAGTCACTAGTCCCTACTTATTGTATTTGCTCATGTAGATTTCGATTCCCCGTTTGAGGATCAATTCGATTGCTCGACCCGCTTCTTTTATCATGTGCTTTACCTTATTTTTTTCGGTTGGTGTGAAGGGGGCGAGGACATACTGATCTAAATTTCTAATTTCTAATTTCAAATTTCTAATTTTTGGGTTTCCGATCCCAAGCCTAATTCGCAGGAATTTATCGGTTCGAATAGTTTCGATAATTGATTGAACTCCGCGGTGGCCGCCTGACGCGCCGCCAAACCGAACGCGAATTTTGCCAAACGGCATATCAAGATCATCATGAATAACAATTAAATCTTCAGTGGGAATTTTGTAATAATTTAAGACCTTCGCGACGGCAAATCCCGAGTTATTCATAAAGGTTGTTGGTTTGGCAAGAATAATTTGGCCATTGGCTGTTGGCTGTTGGCTGTTGGCTGATAGGATTTTGATGTTGGATTTTAAATCTTTTTTTTCTTCCCAATATGTTTTTTCGACCGGTTCGAATTTTTCCAAAAGCGCATCCACCGCCATAAAACCGATATTATGCCGAGTATTTTGGTATTTTTCTCCCGGATTTCCCAAGCCGACAACTAACTTCATACTAGTTTAAAGTTCAAAATGCAAAGTTCAAAGTTGCAATTCAAAATTCAAAATTTTAAACTCTCAACTGCAATTTTTAACTTTTAACTTTAAACTTTTCCCTTATTTGGATTCTCGCCTCGAATTTGTTTCGATATTACTTTGCCGTTCGAATCTATCTCGTAAACATATGCTTCACCCGTTCCTATTTCGACTTCCGAGATTTGTTCGTCTGCAATATTTTCGAGATATTTAACCAGAGCTCGGAGAGCATTCCCCGAAGATGCAATTATCACATTTTTGCCCTCTTGAAGTTTTGGTTCGATCTCCGCTTTAAAATACGGAATCTCGCGCTCATAGACCTGTCTTAGGCTTTCGCCATTGGGGACTAGATAATCCCAGCCGCGCCGCAGCTTTTTAAATTCTTCTTCCCCCAACTCTTTTTGTACCTCCCACTTATTTTTTCGGGTATAAATACCATAATTCCTCTCTCGAATCGCCTCATTTTGGGTTATTGGAACAATTTGGTTCGTAGTTTTTAATATTTCTTGAAGCGTTTGAACGGAGCGAATCTGATCGGAGGAATAGGAATAATCGAATCGAATATCAGACAACTGTTCACCGGTCTTTTTTGCCTCATTGAATCCCTCAGGATTAAGCGGCGGGTTATCCCACCCGGTCCAAAGCCCTTTTTTGTTGTAGTCTGAAAGTCCATGCCGAACGAGAACAAGAAAACTCATATTTAAATCAACATTAGATAAAAGACCAAAAATAAAAGATCAAAACCATAGACTGAAAACTGGAAAACGTTTAAAAATTTTTGATTTGTGGTTTTGGTATTTGGTTTTTGCATTTTGGTTTTAATTTATATTCCCAGAAGGTTTATTGAAAATAAAATCAGGTTATTTATCAATTGTCCAAGTGAGAATCCGCCAATGGGGAAGAGCAGAAAGAAGAATAAAATAAATATACCAAATTGCTCAATAGCAAGATAAGAACGGGCTATCTCATTTGGTAGAATCGCCGCCAAAACCTTTGAACCGTCAAGGGGAGGAATGGGAATCAAATTAATTATCGCAAGCATTAAGTTATAAATGACTATCGAAGAAAGAACAGTGTAAATCAAGGGATTTAGAGGTAAAAATCTAAGGATTTGAGAAGCAACAAGTGCCAAAGCAATATTTGTCAAGGGGCCGGAAAGAGCGGTTAAGGCCATATCTTTTTTGGGATCGCGAAAATGTATTGGGTTGACAGGTACCGGTTTTGCCGCTCCGAATATAATAGGGGATCCTGAGAAAACCAAAAGCGTGGGAAGAAGTATGCTCATAATCGGGTCAAGATGCGGGATAGGGTTGAGAGTCAATCTTCCCATAACTCTTGCCGTGGGGTCGCCAAGTTTATCCGCCACAACTCCATGCATTATTTCATGAAGGATTGCGGATGCGACCAGAATAACAATCGGTATTAAAAATTCCATGAGTTAATTATACAAAAATAAATTGTTAGATTGCTATATTGATAGACTGTTGAGGGTTCAGTCTTTTTTCGGTTGCCAAAAATCTGCGCCAAGGGAATCCCAGGCAAGTCTTCTTTCATCCGGATTTTGGGGATCAAATTTTTCGCTTACAAAGTAAAAAAGATCAATAGGCGCGCCTGTTATATTTACCATTCCGTGAGCCACCCCGGCAGGAATAAAAAGCAAAGAAGATTGTCCGCCCCCGAGAGTTATCTTCATGCTTACCCCGTTGGTCCTGGAATCTTTTCGTAAGTCCCAGAGGCCAACAAGAAGAGAATCGGAGGGCGGAAGGTAAAACACATCGTCCTGAGAAAAGTGAAGATGCCATCCCTTGATTGCTCCGGGAAGGAGTTTTGACCTGTTTATCTGCTTTATTTGAAATCCGGGGAGCGTTTCGATTTGCCCGTTTTCCATCCTGATGATTTCCGAGAAATCCCCGTCCTCGGCAATAAAGTTCTCAATCGGAACAATTCTTACCTCTTCAATTGTGGGCTTTGCGGAATAATCCTGGACATAGATATTGCCGCGATTCTTTTCGTCAATATCATCAAGAGTGAGATTATCCGGCATATTGCTTAAATTATAGCAGAAAAGCTTTTTCAATAGCAAAACCCCAAATTATCAATTATTTAATTCATCTAAAGGTTATGTAGATTGCGGAAGCATGATCTTTGTGGTAAAATTATTCAAATTCAAAGGAAAGGAAGTACTATGCATGGCAATTTCAAACAATTCTTCAAGTAAATCTTCTAAACCGGCTTCTTCGATGGCGGAGCTTATGAGTCGCAAAGCGGGAAACCTTCAAATCCTGCGCAAAGGACAACAAATAACCGGTACGATTAAAAAATTGACTCCCCGGGAAATCCTAATGGATATTGAGGCCAAAGGTGACGCCCTGGTAATTGAGTATGACCGGCAAAATCTGGAGAACTTACTCACTTTTTTAAAGGTTGGTGACCGGGTGAGCGCGACGGTTATTTCTCCCGAGAGCGAGGAAGGATTCCCGGTTCTTTCTTTGAGACGGACTCTTGACGATATAATCTTTGAAAGACTTGAGGAGTTAAGCAAAAAAGAAGAGGCATTTGAAGTGGAGGTTGTTGAAAGCACCCGGGGAGGATATTTTGCCCTAACATCTCAGGGGATTAAAGGATTTCTTCCAAGTTCCCAAGTGTCAGGTGGAGAGAATTTAGCGGGACGGAAAATACAGGTTAAAATTCTTGAGTTTGATAGAGCGAGAAAGCGGATAGTTTTTTCTCAAAAAGCATTAAATTTTGTAATGAATCCAGCTACACTTCGCGAGTTTGTAAAACCGGGGGAAACAGTTGAAGGAGAAATATTAAGTGTCGCCCCTTATGGGGTTTTTGTTTCAATATCAAAAAACGGATCAGGCGATGGGAAAGCGGCCGAGGGATTTATTCATATCTCGGAAGTTTCCTACCAGAGAGTTGAAAATTTACCCCAAAAATATAAGTCCGGAGAAAAAATTAAGGCGCAGGTCATTGATGTTGATTCCGCAAGCAGAAGAGTTAATCTTTCAATAAAGAGAACAGAAAAAGATGCCTTTGAAAACGCAAAAGAAAAGTATAAGCCGGAGCAAAAAATAAAAGGCAAAGTCCTCGATGTTAAGACTCGCGGAGTGACTTTTGAGCTTGAATCCGGCATAAACGGGTTTATCTCCAGCTCCAAAATCCCTCAGGGACAAACTTACAATCCGGGCGATACAGTGGAGGCGGAGATCGTCTCGATAGACGAGAAGAGAAGGGTGGTTATTCTTTCACCGGTTCTAAAAGCTGTACCGATAGGATATCGTTAGTTAAAAGTTCAAACTTTGAATTTTGAATTGTAATTTTGAACTTTTAATTTTTAACCTTGAATTTATCCTATGGCAGTAAAGACAGCTTTCATTTGTTCAAATTGCGGGTATGAGTCAGGGAAATGGTACGGGAGGTGTCCTGATTGTTCCTCATGGAATACCTTGCAGGAAGTCATAGTTCAAAAAATCTCAAAAAACGCTAATATCATTGATTTAGGCACATCGGCCGCGCCGCTTAGAATTTCAGAAGTCAAAACTTCAAATTTCCGCAGAATTTCAACCGGCTTTTTGGAATTTGACAGGGTTTTGGGCGGCAGGGACGAATCATGCGGAATCGTTCCCGGCTCGGTCATACTCCTTTCGGGAGATCCGGGAGTTGGAAAATCAACCCTGATTTTAGAGGTGGCACTTAATATTGCGGGTAGCAGTTGGCGGTTGGCAGGTAGAAATTTAAAAAACCAAGAGCCAAAACCTAAACGCCAAGTTTTATACATCACCGGTGAGGAGTCTGAAAACCAGATAAAATTGCGCGCCGAGCGCATCGGTAAAAATAAAGATATGGAAAATTTATTTATATTTTCAACCGGAGACATTGATCTTGCAATCGCGTCCTGCGAGAAGATCGCGCCGGATATTGTAATTGTTGATTCAATTCAAACTATGTCAAGTCAAAGTTTTCCGGGTTTTGCCGGATCTCTTCCTCAAGTAAGACATGCCACTTCCCGTTTAGTTTCATACGCCAAGAAAAAGGGGACGCCGATTTTTATTGTCGGTCATGTGACAAAGGAAGGCGTAGTAGCCGGCCCCATGCTTCTTTCCCATATGGTTGATTGTGTGCTTTATTTTGAAGGGGAAAACCTGACCGGCACCAGGATTTTGCGGGCTTTTAAAAATAGATTCGGAGATACATCCGAGGTTGGAATATTCAACATGGAAGAAAACGGTTTTTCAGAAGTTGACACTTCCAAGTTTTTTATGGATCAGGGCAATCTGAAAGTCCCCGGAAGCTGCCTTACCGTACTCATGGAAGGGGCAAGGCCCATAATTGTTGAAATACAGGGTTTGGTTGTCCCTTCAAACCTTTCATTTCCAAGAAGGGTTTCAAACGGTTTTTCTTCGAGCCGACTTGAGCTTCTTCTTGCGGTCATTCAAAAGCATTTAAAATTGCCCTTTGAGCGAATTGATGTTTTCTTAAATGTTGTTGGAGGTTTAAGAATTACTGAAACCGCCGCGGACCTTGCGGTTTGCATGGCATGTATATCTTCCTTTAAAAACAAACCTTTAGGCTCAATAATCGCTGTGGGTGAAGTAGGCTTGCTTGGCGAGATCAAAGATGTTTTAAATCTTAAATTGAGATTGAAAGAGGCAAAAAAATTGGGTTTTAAGAGAATCATAAGTAATGAAAACTATAAGTTTTTAAATGATATAATTAGGGCGATATGAATTATAAAATCAAAAATAAGGGTTCAGGGCAGGCGCGGCCGGGACGGGCAGGCGCGGCCGCTCATCTTTTGATGGAAAATATTATGCTTCCGCGCCGGGTGATCACTCAAATTGCGGATGAAGTCGGAAAAGTCGTTAGCAAGAGCCTCTCGGTCGGCAGGAAAAGAGGTAAAAAAAAGAATAAACAAATTGAAAATCCTGTCTTTCTTGATACCTCGGCAATCATAGACATGAGAGTTTTTGATCTGGCCAAAATCGGAGCATTTTATGGTACTTTTATGCTTTTGGAAGGCGTGCTTTCGGAACTGAAAAATATTGCCGACTCAAAAGACGGTATTAAAAAGGATAGGGGAAGGAAGGCGCTTGATGCCCTTGAAGCCTTTAGGAAGGCAAAGGGTGTTAAGGTGAGGATTATGGCAGATTACGGGGAAAAATCGGTTGACGAAGACATAATAGACATGGCCCGAAAAAATAAGGGAAGAATAATAACTTGCGACTATAATCTTTCAAAAAAAGCAAGGATTTCGGGTGTGCCGGCAATTGATCTTTATGAGATGACAAATATTCTCAAAACTACGGCTCTTCCCGGAGAGGAATTTTGGGTCAAAATCATTCAATCCGGAAAGGGAGAAGGGCAGGGTGTTGGATATTTGCCGGATGGGACAATGCTGGTTGTTGAACGGGGAAAAGAATATGTAGGGAAAACCATTCAGGTAAAGGTATCCCGCATTATTCAGACAGATGCCGGAAAAATTCTCTTCTCGAAAATTAAAACTCCTGACAACTGACAATCGATATTCATGCTTGACTATGTAATACAAATGTAATACAATATGACCAGAATCAAAGTCAAGAAATTAATTTGGGATGAATATAATCGAGAACATATCAAAAGACATGAAGTTAGCGTTAAAGAGGTAGAAGAGATTAGGAAAAATTACTTAGCTCATAAAAAAGGCAAAAAGGGAAGATATTTAATGATTGGAAGAAGCGGCTCGAGGATTTTATCTGTAGTAATTAACAGAAAAGAAACAGGAATTTATTATCCGGTAACTGCATATGATGCAGATAAGCCCGAAAGGAGAATCCTTTATGAAAAAGAAAGCAAACAAAAAGAAATTTAAATTTCCCGATTTCGATAAAATGACCTACGCGCAGGAGGCTAAATGGTGGGATACTCATCCTTTTTCCGAATATTGGGATGAGTTGGAAGATGTTGATATTGTATTCGAATTACATAAACCAAAAACTGAGACAATTGTAGTTCGTCTTCAGAAAAACCTAAAGGATAGACTTGAGAGGCTTGCTTCAGCAAAAGGCTTGAATGTTTCCACTCTTGCACGAATGTGGATCGCCGAAAAACTCCGAACAAACAAAGCCTAGAAGTTTTTATCTATTAGATTTTTATATTCTTCGCGAGGAATCACAAGCCTCTTATAATTGCAGTATAACAAGTCTTTGTCTAGGAAATAATCAAATTCGTGAAAATTTGCGGCGTAAATGCCACTTTTTTCACGACTTGTGACCTAAAAGGGAAAAGGAGGCCGTTAAGTGATCCGTCGTAGAACGAATTAAGAAGAACTTCTGGACTCAAAAGGAGTAAGAATGCCTGCCCAACACTCTTACTCCATCTCAACCCAGAAAAACAACGGGGCCTGCATCTAAAAAAGATTTTAAAGCTAGTTATTAAAGCATAAAAAATGCTTTTTTAACCGCCTAAATTGCTTTTTTTAGCTTCGTCAATTTTTCTTGACAAAGCAATTCGGTTCTGCTAATTTCTATTGTCAAGAGCCTAGTCTTTTCCTGCCTAAAGACTAAAGCTTACTTTAAAAGAGCATTGCTTTTCGTACTTAAGGATTTATTTACACAGTAGCGAAAGCGATGCTCTTTTTTTAAAAGTTCTTAGCCTTGTCCTGCCTGTGAGCAGACCTTGCTTCAATCTAACAGCCTAAAGCATAAAGACAGGTATGCTTAGGCCGCGATCGACCAGCTTTTTAATCTGGTCCCTGCCTAACTTTTCTATAGAGTCTTGATAAAAATCTGTCAAGCCTTTCTTTGACCTTTTTTCTTGCTTCCTGAAAAAATTAAGAAACTTCATGATTACTAAAATAGTATAGCATATTTTGTCAAGTCCTGCAAACCTATAGCATTTCAAAGCCCAAAATTGTCTAAGCCTAGAGTATTTATAGATGCACTTTAGCCCGTGTTTTCAATCTATTTAGATACTTAATAAATAAATGTGAATAACTTTGGGAAAACTTAATTTGACTCTTGACAAACGAAAAAAAATTATTCAATGTTGCCATTCAAACCATTTGCGCTTACTTGATACTTCTGATACTTGTGATACCTTTGATACCTCCAATGACGCCGAATAGTCCGAGAAGAGCAAATCCGGCATACTCCAGGTATTGAGGAAGGAAGACGATTATTATCTTTGATCTTTGATTTTTGATTTTTGATTTTTCGATGAGCCAGCCGTTTGCCCACCCGTTAACTTCAACATGCTCTTTAATTTCATTCCCAAACCAAAAGGGAAAAGCAGAATTCAAAAAACTTTTAACTTTTAACTTTGAACTTTGAACTGAATAGGCTCTCCACCCCGGATCATAGCTCTGGGAAAGGATAAAAGTAGTGGGATGCTCTGAATTTGAAAGGGAAACTTGATAAAAACTTTCCTGAGGATGATTTACAGATTCAATTTTTGCCCCTTCTGTTTCAGTTTTAACAAAAGGCTTGGCAGAATCAATGCCAATTCCCGTTATAAAGTTAAATGGGATTGGATATATTTCCAAGCCCGAAAGCCTATTTGAAACAGTTTGTTTGCCGATTGAGATATTGTCAAAATGAAAAGAATATCCTCTTCCGTTTTCCTCCATTGGAGGTAACACATAAAATGATACTTCTTCGGCAGATTTTTGGTTTTTTGCCCGAGCTAAGTAAGTATCAATTGGTGCATACCACTGGTCTTCATTTAACACCCAAAAGTGAAAAGGCCTGCCCGAGAAATTTTTGCTTTTGACAAATATCGCATAAGCCTCATCATGCAAAATAGAGGAGGAGTAAAACGAAGCGCAAATACTTGAATTGTTTGAGGTAAGCAAAACAAGGCCATTTGAAGTATCGCTTGTATTTTTGCCACTTCTCCAGAAATCACAATCTTTAATGTTAAGCTCTTCTATAGAAGCTTTATAAGAAATATAATCATCATCTATTTTTGGGACAACTATTGAAAGGCGGTGTTTGCCAAGAGAAACCGGGACCATTACTTCCCCTCTATAAAGGTTGTCAAAAATTTGAGCCTTGATTTCCTGCGTTTTTGAAATTCCCTGCCCTGAAAGTACCACAAAGTTGTCCTCGAGTCCTGTTAAAAAGCTTGCTCCTTTCCTTTGCCTTTCATTTTCGGCTTCTTTGTCTATCTTTAAGTTCGATACTCCATTTATATTTAAGCTTACGGGGTATTTTGTACCTTTGGGCAGTATAAATAGGGGGAAATCAAAAGCTTCCTCCCACATTTTTTGCCTGTCAAGAAATACTCCCGGGGTTTTAATTGCTGCTGAAATGACAGTATTTCCGTCATTATCAAGTATGGTTGATATTTCAAAAGCAATACTTTTTTGGGACTTAAAGAAAGAAGGTATTTTTAAGAAAGAGTCTTTTTTGACTTCAATATCTCCTGAAACCTCAATAAAATCTTTTTGGTTTTCCAGGGTAAATTCCTTCTCCTTTTCTGTCTTGAGTGAAAAAAGGGAACCGAAGGGGTACATTTGACAACTGACATCTGACACTTCGACTCCGCTCAGTGCAGGCAATTGACATTTGACAGAAACATAATTCCCGAATGTTGAATAGGCAAGATCACTGCTTTTCCAGAAAGGGGAATCAATTTGGGGAAGTTGGCCTTTTGTATAAATAAAAGAATTTACTTTATCCTTTGTTTCAAGTTTATATATTTTTATATTCCCGAATTGGGCAACACCCTGAATGTTTGGAATTTTTGAAAGTAACTCCTCAGTCTCAGCATAAAATAGTGATTTGGGTGAATTAGGGTAGATTATATTTTTGTCAAGAAGAATAAAAGAAATTTGGTATTTGTTAAAAATATCTTGAAGAGCTTTTGGGTTTCTTGAATAGAGGGCGGAGGAGAGTTCATAATAATAGTTTTCGGAAGTTTGGGACCAAACATCAAAGGCCCTGTCCAGGATAGGCTGTTTTATTCCATACCACAAGAAGCCCGAACCCCCATATCCCCATCTGTAAAAATTCCACCCCCAAAAGGTAGGCTGGGGGAGGTTTGCGATTCTTGTATTTTGGTCCTGTTTTTTAAAGAACTCAAAGGTATCAAAGTATTCTTTTGGAATATTAATCCGAGACTTGTCATAAAAAAGATGGCCTTGGAAGGCGGGGAGAGCAATCAGGAAAATAATAGCAATAATTACAACAGACGGTAGAAAATAGATAATAGAGGATAGTTTTTTGAAAATAGATAATAGAGGATAGTTGAGTTTTCGATCTTCTATCTTCAAACTTCTACCACCATCTCCTATTTTCCATATTCTATCGTCAAGGAATTTCAATATTATTGAAATTCCAAGAGCGAGCATCACTGAATAGGAGAGGGCTGCAAGTATTGAAAATTTGGTAAAGGGAAAGCGGAATACCTGTTCGAATAATGGGATTTTGCGAAAAATCTCATCAATAAAAGAAAAAGGAAAAGTGTTTGTTGCAAGCATAGTGAAAGAGAAGAGGAACAAAGCTGCAAAAGCAGCTTTGAATTTCCAATTTCCCCCTGCCTCGCCAAGCGAAGCGGGGCGGGCAATTTCCAATTTCCAATTCAAAATTACAGAGAAAAATCCCAAGAGCATTATTCCAAAAAGCATTAAGCCTGCCAGGACAATATAAGGGTTTGAGAAGTGGTTGCGCCAAGGGGCAAGCATATAATCAAAATCACCGTTAAGATTGGGATCAACATTGTTAAACCAAAATCCCTTAAGGAGCATTGTGTCAACAAAACCTCCAAACTCCTTATTCTGCAAAACAACATTTTCAGTTGCCATCTGGTTAATCTTGGCATCAAAAACTACCTGAGCATTAGTCAGAGTAAAAAATAGGAAAGGAAGTAACCAAAAGGCATTTAAGATAAAAGTTATAAGAAGGACCTTGATACTTGCCGGGTATTGTCGGGTTCTTATTCCAACATTAAAAAGGACAATTAACAGGGCAGAAATATAGACAATAAAAACTGTCGGTACTTGTCCCTGAGGAATAGCAAGAATATTGACTATTATGAAAAATATTAAAGAACGAGGACTTTGTTTTTTAATAAAACAAAGGGCGGACAATAGCAGCCAGGGGAGGGCGGCAAAATGAGTGATGAAAGGTTCAAATGGAACATAAAAATTTTGAATAGTCCCAAGATTAAGGGTATAAAAAATTCCCGCAACCAGAGCGGGAATTTTAGTATTCCGTATTCTGTATTCCGTATTCTGTATTCTATTTAGGATATAGCTTGAGAGGAAATAAGTTCCTATTCCTCCTAAGAAAAGTGTTAAGAAAACAAAGAAGGGTCTTAGAAGATTGAGCGGTAGAATCAGGGAAGCAAACAAAAGAATGAGTTGATGGACAATGTCCGCGGCATGCCCGTTTCCCGGAGCAAGCCCCAAACCTTGATACTCTTGCCACCCTGAGAAAATAGAACGGCCAATGTTGGTTTTGAAATCAAACTCAGGCAAAAGGTTATCCCATCCAACAAGAAACTTATCCGGAGAAAAATTATTAATTAGAAGAAGCAGGAAGATAAAAGAAATTACAAGAAGAGGCAGTGCGTGTTTTTTCATCATACATATATGCGGTAATTTAATATTGGTATAAAAAAGAACCTTTTTGTTTTGACAGGTTCGGTTGTTAACACTTTATCATAAGATGCCGCAAGTTTCTTAAAGGACCTTTTATTAGCAAGAAGAGTGCTTAATTCCTTAAGTTTTTTGTATTGTCTTCTTTCAAGTGATAGTCTTATTTTCTTGATAAGGCTTTTTTGGTTAAGCCGGAACAGAAGGTCTTTTTTTGTTAGGCCTATTTTTTTTATTGATTCTTCTATATCCCGGCTATGCAGAATGTCTCCTAAAGCTTCAGAGAGAAGGAATGGTTTGTTAAAAGCAAGCGCAAAAGACAATGGACCGGAGGATGAGATAAAAGCTCTATATGGTAGAACAACTAAATCGGAAGCGCTAAAGTAGAGAGGTATATCCTTTTCTTCCACGAAGCCTGTAAATTTTACATTGGAAGGTGCTTTTTTCATCATGTTTTGTATTGTAGTTATAAATTTTTTGTAGTGGGGCTTTTTTTCTTGAGTAAAACTTGGCCCCCCGGCAATAATAAGTTTTATCTTTTTCCCATTGAGCCTTTTTTTCCCAATGAATGTCCTTATAAGGAAGTCAACTCCTTTATACCAGGTTAGGTAACCAAAATAGAGAATTATTATTTCGTCCTCAATACCCAATAACTTTCTTGCCGCGCGTTTTTTAAGATTATGCATTTGAACTTTCGGAACTCCATGAGGAACAAAATGCACTTTCTCAGGCCTGACAATTGTTGAAATCCGTTCTCTTAAGTCTTCCTCAAGTACTACAATATTCTTTGCGGGATATGAGAGTAACCTGTAATAAAGCATAAGAGCAGGATTAAATATATATGAAAGAATTTTTCTGGAGGAGATTCCTATATGCCCCCCCAGTTTATTCAGGTCAAGAACAACCTGATGGACAACAATAGTTACATCTTTTCTTAAAAAGTAAAGAGACCAGACCAGTGGCAGGATTGCAAGAGTTGCTTTGGTGTCTCCAAAAGATGCAAATTCAAATTCAATAAGCACTTTACGCGTCACATTAAATAATCTTATTTTTTTAAAAAGGTCAAAATATGAAAAAGGGTTATTTCTCCTAAAACAACGCACAACAAGTATTCCGTTTTCTTCATAAACTTCCTCTTTATCAAGTACCATTGTTAAAACTATAATTTTTTTGAATTTTTGTATTTTGGAAAGCGAGGAAATTGTGTTTTTTGTAAAAGATGCCACTGCACAAACCCCATTGCTGTAGGTTTCTTGTTTCTTTGGGTAACTTGAAATAACCAAAAGGGATTCCGGTTTGTTGTAATTTTTTATTAATTTTTCAATATTTTCCTCTTGGGCTAAGCTATTTTTGTTTGGAACTTTCTTTATTTTTAATTTATTCAATTCCTGTTTTAAATTTGAGAGGTCTTTATTTAAAAGAATAGTGTAGTGAGATTTGGAAGCTTTTAAACCTTCAAGGAAAACTTTTTTTGCCGGAAGTTTGGTTTTATAGCTAATTATCGAAATATTTATGTTCCCATTTTCCCGGGCAAAATCCGCAAGCTTTAAAAAAGTTTTGTCAGTTGATCCGTTATCAACAAATATTACTTCGGAAAGCCCAAGTCCACGGGGTAATTCCACCTCTTTCAAGGCTTCGAATATTTTCTTAAGTCTTTTTTTCTCGTTGTGAACGGGAATGATGAAACTTATGCTTCGCATATAAATCAAAAATTAAAAGTTAAAAATTCAAAATTACAATTCAAAGTTCAAAATTTTAAATTTTAAACTGCAACTTTTAACTTTGTACTTTGAACTTTTAACTACTCTTAAGACCACCAGTTTGACTGTTGGGCTTAAGAGTAAAGGTATACAGGATGGGTAGAAGTTGTTCGCGTGAAGCGAACGGATCGTCGATTGACGAAACTTCCACTCCACACGAGCGTACTTTACTCCTCTGAGCCAAATCGTTCACGATCATCTTTTGCCTCGCATGCAATACGCAAGGTTTGGATGTTCGATTCACGATCGATTCAGGCTAATAGGCGAATGGAGAGGTAAATGAGGAAGAAAAGGGCTCCTATGCCACCTCCCAGAACCCACTCTATGAGCGTCCTTATAGTTCCTAGCTCTTTGGCTATATGCCTGAGCAATTCCTGCTCGGTCATTTCCTCGACCTTCTTCCTGGTCATTATTGTCTCCTCCTTTGAGAGACTTGGTTCGAACCTTGACGATATTTTCCCAACGGGATGTGCCGAATGGCGCGTCCCCGAAGGGAAGGAGTGATCCCGACAAATCGGGATTAGTTCAAGTTTCCGACTCGAACCGTCAACGCTCCCTTGTAATGAGCTGGAAGGAGGGCTGTTACGGCGCCGCCATGACCTCGCACGGATGCGTCTGGCCATCATCCCACTTAGGAATAGCCATTTTGGCCTGCAGCTTCTGTGCGTTTTCCCGCGTGCCCGGCTCGTTCCAGACGGTTGCGCCTTGGACTCCCATGGGTACGACGAACGCAAAGCACTGGGCATTCTTGCCCGGCTTCGTGTCGAAGTATCCTTCTGCGAGGGAGCCCTTAGGGTTCAGGAGGATCGAGAACGGTTCTTCCCGGAGATGCCATCCGCCAGGATCAGCAGTCGGTTCCCAACGAGAGGCATCGCCCCCGAAGAGAGATGCTGCTTCCTGCGCCGTCTTTGGAAAAGCGGCCGTTGCTTGCGTGCCGGTGGTGGTCGTCGTGGTCGTCCCTTGCCTAGGAGCTTGGGTTGGCGCCGGGGCCCGTGTGGTCGCCGGAGCCGGGCTGGGCGTGGGCTGAGCTACCCGGTTGCAGTCGCTCAAGTTTTGAACCTGGCGGCCGTCCTGGCAGACATAAGTTATGCCCTTGCCACTGTTGTCCTCGCCAACTTCCCAGATGGGATAACCTAGGGCAAAGCCCGGCCAGACAAAGAGCAGGACAACGACGAATGTCACTGCTGCAGGGAGCCATTGACTCCACCGGAAACCTTGGGGTTGAGCTTGCTGTGCCACCTTTTGCCTCCTTTAGACTGAACTGAACTCTCATCCGATGAATCGGAGGGCAGGCTGTCCGAGTTTGCCGCCGATTTTACCCCGCACAAAGCAAGGAATTTTTATTACGGCGCGCTATTCAGTTTGCGTGTCAGGTCCATGTCATGTGCGTTTTCCTTCTTTACTCACCTTCTTGTTGTTGTCTCCACCAGGATAGGGGCAGCTTCCAACCGTAGTGGCTGGTCGCTTGAGAAAAACAGTACACCTGGCGAAAGCGAGATCATCGCGTTCGTGGCGTAGTCGAAGAAGAAGAATCCGCAGTTAGCGGATGCACCTGCGCCACCGTAGTAGATACCATCGAGGGATGGGGCAGTTAGTACCACCTTGCCGTTAGTCGTGCTGTCTACCACCTCGGTCGAGGACAGGAAGTTGCACGTGCTGATCGGCACCGTCTTGGTCACGTAGTAGCCAACGACGTTGCCATTTTGGCCTAAGATGTAAGTATACCACGGATGGTTGATCAGGTCTTCACGCTCAGTGAACTCCACTAGGGCCTTGCGGAGCGGGAAGTTCTGTGGTTGGGGCAGAGGCGCAATGGCTTCGGCGTTGGCGAAGACCTCTGTTCGTGCCTTTATGCTCGCCTCACGCTGCTGTGTGGGGGTCGGCTTGGGGCCGCAGGCAAAGCTCCCAAGAGCCAGCCCAAGTAGAGCAAGTGCTATAATTACCTGCTTCCACATGACGTTTTACCTCCTTCCGGATAACCATTGTCAGGAATTTGGAATGGTAGGTCGTTGTCTCGGAACTGTCCTATCGTGTAGTCCTTTCTGGCGTCGCCGTTGTACTTGGCGATTGCCTGTCCATGAGCTGATTGGACACCGGCTATGTTTTGGTTGATGCGGGCACGATCTGCTGTGGTCTCAGCCGTCTTCAGTTGCTCGAATGAGGCGTCCAGACTTTTCTCGAGGCCTTGGATTCCTGCGCACTGGTTGAAGAATGTCTGGTAGGCGCTGATGCGGAACTCGGCAGATTGGATCTGCTTACGTGCTTCACCGCGGCCAAATATATCAGCCGTACCAACTCCGAACGCCCACAGACCGATTGAGATGGAACCGGCCAGGACTATCAGCAAGATGAGCAGTCCCCAGCCTTTGAACATCCAGCCGATCACATCGCCCATGCCTGGATCTCTATATGGGTTGCTCACTGACTTGTTCCCCCTTCTAGGGTCTCTCCACATTCTCACGTGAAGGCTAATGCCTGCCGATATTTGCCGCCGATTTTACCCCGCACAAAGCAAGGAATTTTTATTACGGCGCGCTATTCAGTTTGCGTGTCAGGTCCATGTCATGTGCGTCCTCCTCCTAATGTATGTCAGTTCGTCTTGTGCCTGGCTTAGGGTGATGGCGACCTCGCTTCTTAGATCTTGGAAAATAGCCCGGACGCCACTCGCGTTTTTCTTGACGACCGTCTTTTCCTGGTTTTATCCTGGGATCCCTATTATAACGAATTCGACGTGACTTATTTCTTTTGTTAGTAGCCATTCTGCCTCCTTGCGGGTTCTCCGATTATTCGGTTGTCCCAGTTACGTCCCAAGAAAGATAGCCGTGATCGTACCTCCTATCATCATCAACAAGATGATGGCCTGTAACCATCGCTCATTGCTTCCTATGGTAGTCACCATTCCCCTCCTTCGCCTAGGCTTGAACTGTCTCCTGGGTACTGCCATGGTTCGGGTCCGCCTGAATGACCTTTTCATCCTTTCCTCCATATATTAAAACTCAGATTCCCAAAGACCGCGAATCCTATTCCTACCAGAAGCGTGGTGTCTCTCCCTCCACTATAAGATATAACTATCCCCAAACCAAAGAGAAAAATACCGAGGTAGCTCAAGAGTTGCCACATATACATTTTCTCCTCCTATATATTTGAATATCTCTCGACAAGTGTCGGAGATCGCGCACCGTGCGCAGTTTCATCCCACGGTACGCGGTACCCGACACCTGAAGTAGAACCGCTTTTAGAGCGGTTAATCCCACATTAACTTCCACGATCGTGAAGGTTTGTGTGGGTTTTGCCTATTTAATTAAAAATTTATCCGTTTTTCGTCCTTTTCAGCCAGAGGCTGATCCGCCTTTGGCGGAAAAAAGCAGGACTACGCAAACGAATAATTTTCCTGTATACCTTTTGTTAAAGAACAACCTAGCAACTAGATACTAGATAATAGCTACTAGTCATGCTTTTAGACTTGAGCTAGCCCTATGTCTATCGCTAGGAAAATTTCCTTCCTTAAGGTTATACATGTCATCGCGAAACAAAGATTCTTTGCTTCGCTCAGAATGACAATCACCTTTTAAGGTCGGGGAGAGTGGTTTCAGTGTTGTTTTGAATTGGGGCGGTTAGGGGTGTTTGGGGTTTTGGTGGATTTATTAGCCTGAAACTGCTTTCTCCTGCCTCAAGGAGCAATCCCGCAAAGCGGGATTAGCTTGCTTTTCTTCTAAGATAGATTCCTGCAAGTCCCGTAGGAATAAGCGCGACAAGACCTAAAAGTTCAGGACCCGTAGATGGAATTTGACTAACGGTTGGTTTCTGAAAAATCTGAGGAGTAGGAACCGCGACTATTCCTCTTTCAATACAAACCTGAGCATTATCTTCGGCTGTCGAACCATCCGGAGCCGTGGCTCTTACATTATTAACAGCACAAGCTATTGCCTGGTTTTGGGGCAAGCCTGCCGCGTCTGCCGCTTTGGCAGTTATAACAAATTCCATTTTTTGCCCACGGTTTATCTTGCCGACCACAAAGCTTATTTGTTTGGCTCCGACACTGGCATTGCCCACTCCGGCAACAAAAGAAAGCTGATCCGGAAAGGTATCTACAACATTAAGGTTTGTAATATCAGTAGTTCCCGTATTTTCGATCACAATTTTGAAATTTACATTCTGTCCGGGAGAAAGCCTTAGGTCATTAAGAGTCATATTTTCAAAAAACTCTCCGCCTTTTGTTAGTCTTTGTACCAGTTTATTTATGGTGAATTTAACTTGTTGAGGTGGACAAACTTCCCCGCCGCCGTAAATTATTTGACACTGACTTTGCCCTGCCGCACTGACAATCGGCGCGGCAACCAAAGGCGCGATTAAAAGACCAAAGAGAACAAATAATTTTCTCATAAATATATTTTTTTTAATTATTACCATTATTTTCTATCTTTTTAATTAAAGAAAAGTAAGATAGTGGTAATATAAATTCCGATTTAATCGGAATAAATTAGCAATTTGGGCGATTCTAACATAAACTAAAATACTTGTCAAGCCTATAGTTCAGAAGCAAAATAAAATATGAAATATTAAATATAAAATATTCCTTATTTTTGAATCCGATTAAATCGGATTTGATTTTTATATTTGATCTTTTATTTTACTTTTAATCATATTGCTTTATAGTTAAGGATAGTATGATTGGGGGAAATAGGTAAATGGCTATATGGTTGAATGGTTTTAACCATTTGCGCTTCGGTTTCGGTTTCTCTCTTGACCCCGATAAAATCGGGGTTGACAAAGGAAGCAAAAGATGGTTAAATAACCATGCTTCGGAATTCTTTCCTGTTTACGCAAGCAATTTCTCACGAATATAGTTTTAATTTAGACTTTGAATTTTTAACTTTGAATTTTTAACTTTTATATTTCTACCATGCCTACAAAAAAGACCATAAAAGAAACTACGGTTGAAGAAATTATGCCTCAAGATGAAGCAGTTAAAGTATCTGGGTCTGAACCGGCGCCTTCAAAGTACAGGCGCGCCGACTCCCGGGATTTTTCAAGGGATTATTCGGATGCCAGGCAGGACATGCCTGTTTCCGGCCCGCAAGAAAATACCGTGCCTGTTTCAGGGATTCTTGACATTCAGCATGAAGGGCATGGCTTTTTGCGCCCTAAATTCAGGGCTTCCGAGCGTGATATCTACATTTCCGCTTCCCAAATAAGAAGATTTTGGCTTCGGCCCGGTGATTTTGTTGAGGGAATTGGTAGGCCGCCCAAAGACAACGAACGCTATTTTGGCCTCCTGAAAATTGAAAAGGTCAACGGAGAAGATCCTGAGAGCTCAATTAAACGGCTTCATTTTGATGATTTAACGCCTATTTATCCAAAAGAACAGATAAGGCTTGCGACAGGCAAACTACCTTTCTCAACACGGATAATTGACCTTATCTCACCAATAGGATTCGGGCAAAGAGGCATGATAGTTTCCCCCCCAAAGGCCGGAAAAACCACGATCATGAAGAATATAGCGGAAGGAATTTCAAGTAATTATCCAAAAGTTCACCTTATGGCAGTGTTAATTGGGGAGAGGCCCGAAGAGGTTACAGACATAAGCCGTTCGGTCAAAGGTGAGGTTGTAGCCTCGAATTTCGATGAATCCCCGGAGACCCAAACAACAATAGCCGAGATTGCCATGGAGCGCGCCAAGCGCTTAGTTGAGCGTGGCGTGAATGTAGTAATTCTTCTTGATTCAATCACGAGGCTTGCTCGTGCGTATAATCTTTCAATTGACCCCTCCGGCCGTACGCTCACCGGCGGATTTGATCCGGCAGCCTTATATCCTGCCAAAAAGTTCTTTGGCGCGGCCAGGAATTGTGAAGAGGGCGGCTCGCTCACGGTTATTGGTACGGCCTTGGTTGATACGGGCTCCCGAATGGATGATCTTATCTTTGAAGAGTTCAAGGGGACGGGGAACATGGAGGTTCATCTGGACCGCAAGCTGGCTGATCGGCGAATATACCCGTCAATCAATGCTGAACGATCAGGCACAAGGGCAGAGGAGCTTTTATTTGATGATGAAACCCTAAAGAAGGTTGTGACTTTGAGAAGAATGCTCGATGTTTTAGGTCCGGACGAGAGGACAGAGGTTTTAATAGAGCGCCTCTCCAAAACCGAAGATAATCAAAAATTCCTCGCAACTTTTGGAAAGGGAGAATAAACCTGTTTGCTTTTGCTTCCCTTTTTTGGTAATCTACTACTTACTCCCTTTTCGGTTTTATGAAAAAATTTCTGCCCGAACTGAGTCTTATGCTGTCAAAACTCACCGATCCCGACTTTTATAATTTGACGATCTCCGAATTCAGGCATTTTGTTTCTTTTCTGAAGATCTACTTTAAAGACAAAATCTTAATTTTCTCCGAAGGCTTTGAAGGGTCAAAAAATACCATGGTCAGAAGCGTTTTGATTAAGCGTGGGAAAAGAAACAGGCTTTTTCTTCACCTTGCCGCCATGGCTGTTTTGACAGCCGGCGCGATTGTTTCTCCCTTTATTTCAGACGCCAATTTTTTTGGAGAAAATCAAAACCTAACCTTTGCGCAAGGTACAGATTCTTCAATCGCGACAGTCGATGTATTTAATACGGAAACAAGTGAAAAACCGAGGGACAAGATTATTACCTATCGGGTTCAGAATGGAGATACAATCTCAACAATTGCTAAAAGATTCGGAATCTCGGAAGAAACGGTTAAATGGGCAAATGACTTGAGAAGCGACTCAATTACGGCAGGGGATGAGCTTGAAATACTTCCTGTCACGGGAATGGCGCATAAGGTGATCCGTGGCGACACTGTTTATTCAATTGCCAAAAAATACGGGGCCCAAGCCCAGGCCATAGCTGATTTTCCCTTTAACGATTTCGCAAATCCCCAGACATTTTCCCTTGTTGAAGGCCAAATTTTGATTGTTCCCGAAGGAGTCAAGCCTGAAGAGGCGCCAAAAATCGTGAGAAGACAGTATATTGCATCAGGACCGGCTACCATTTTCTCCGGAGGGTTTACATGGCCGGTTAGAGGAACCATTAATCAAAGTTTCTCCTGGTACCATAAAGCCCTGGACATTGGGGCGGAGCTTGGATCGCCGGTTATTGCAGGCCAATCAGGCGTAGCGTCTGAAGTCTTTAATGGGGGATGGAACGGCGGGTACGGAACGCATGTCATAATCTCCGGTGACAACGGCTATTCAACTCTATACGCGCACATGTCCGCAACGAATGTTGCGCCGGGTGATCCTGTGGTTGCCGGAAAAACCGTTATTGGATGGGTTGGTTTAACAGGAAGAACAACCGGTCCTCATCTTCACTGGGAGGTGCGCGGAGGCGCGCCGGGCTTTCTTAATCCTCTAACGGTAGTTCAGTAAGGTACAGTTGACCACTGACAACTGACATCTGACATCTGACTTTTGGTCAGTTGTCAATGGTTAGTTGTCAGTTGTTACTATTCGCTGATCCTGTGGCTTGGTTTGTTTGCGGAGGAGGGGATATTTTAATTTGAGGTTTAATTGGAGGAATGTTTGTTGACGGAGAGGAGATTGATAAAGGAGTCTGTTCTGTTTCAGATTCAACTTTTTTGGCTGTTTTTTTAATTTCACCTATTTTTGCCTCAAGCGCCTTTATTTCCCCCTCAATTTTTTCAAGATTTTGCTTGTCCCCAGATGACAATTGTCTGACTATCTGATAATTAAGCAGGGCTTCTTCAAGCGCACCTTTCTCCTCCAAAACATGGCCCAAGTTATAATAAGCATTCGCGAAATCGCGCTTGAGATTTACAGCCACCTGAAACTGGTTCTGAGCCGGATCATACTGCTTCATCTGATAGTAAATGCCTCCAAGCTGGATATAAAGCAGCGGGTTATAAGGGTCAAGAGCAATTGCCTGGTTTTGCGAAGCAACCGCGAACTGCTCGGCATTCTGTCCAACATTAATCAGGGCCCGATATATCTGGGAAAGATTCTGCCAGTTTAAAGATGTTTGAGGGGAAAGAATTACAGCAGACCGGCCGCTGCCTATGCTTTGCTGAAGAAGCGCCAGGAAGTTTTGCTGTAGCTGAGTATTTTGGTTTTGGTCTTTCAAATTTTGAGCAAGCGAATTGGCAAGAGCAAGATTCATCTGGGAGAAAATTCTGTGATAGTCGCTTCTATAAGGAAAATCCGAAATTGCGCGGGTCTGAAGATCATATGTCTTTTGAGCATTATTTAAAGATGCCTGGCGCAAAGATTCGGCAAACTTGATGTCAGATGAGGTGAACCTCAGAACCCAGAATCCAAAAAACCCTGTAAAAATAGCCACAAAAAGAATCACAACCGCGGGCAAAATTGGACTTTCTGCTCCGGCTTCACTATGGGAACCCTCCGACAACGCCTCAAATGAAAATAGTCCCTTTTTTGAGGCAACAAGTGTGAGCACTACATCATAAACTCTTTTATCTTCGCTTATATTAAGGTAAGAGACATAAATTGCAAGAAGAATGAACAACTCAACTACTGCAATATATGCGAAAGGAAGAAGGAAGGATAATGCGAAAGATGCTATGGCAGCAGCAAAAAGAGGGTTTCGGGGCGCTCTCGTCTTAAAAAGAGAAACCAGAATAAAAATAAAAGAGAGTGCTCCAAGAATTCCTACTGTAGCAATCAATTCAAGGAAATATGAAGAGGAAAATGAAAAGGTCAGATTCCAGATGTTTTGCTCAAGATTAAAAGATGGTGGTTTGAATCGTGTAAAATCCACGAGATATGTCCCGTAACCTGAGCCAAAAAGAAGGGAAACTATAAATCTTTGGGCTTCCTGGCTTATCGCGGCAGCCGCGGTTTGAAAGCCATATATATAAGGAAGAACAATCGGCTTATTTGGCAAAGCTATGATTTGATAAGCAATGAGAATAAGCCCGGCCAAAATCGTTACTCCGGAAAGCAATTGGACAAAGAAGCCAAAATCGGTTTTTAAATCTTGCCCGAATTTTACTCTTGGGAATCCTATCTTTTGCAAAAGGTAGAAGAGGGATATGACAAAAACCGGAATTAAAAAAATAAGCTGTTGAGTAATTGACCCAAAGGTATTGAAAAATTGATTTTGGAGGCTCGCAAAAGGGAGAAAGTAGAATTTGAAGTAATAAGCAATTGTAACAATAGAGGAGAGGGCGGCGCCCAGAACAAAAGCGGACAAGACAATTGAGAAAGATTTTCTCTCACGAATATTATTTACAAGTGATAAGAAAAAAAGAACTGCAAAAAATACAGGCACTACTTGAATCAAAGCGTCAAACCTGTTTTTGGATAAAATTGATGAAACCAGAATGGTTATTGCAAAAACAGCAATTGGCAAGTTGAGAGGACTTGCATTTAGGATAATTTTTCTTGCTAAAAGAACTTTTACTCCCCAGAGAATTATTAAAATAAGTGTTGCCCCAATTATTAAAAGCTGTTTTGGAATAATGAAAAAGTCTGTTGTGTTGAGAAGAAAAAATAAGGGAAGAAAAAATAAAGTGAGAGAAATAATAAATGTTGAGATAGTGTCAATGTAGGAAACAGTGTCTTTCTCGAGCATAACATGTCTACTTTAAGCAATACGAAATATAATGTCAAGTATAAAATTTAACATTACATAAAACTCCACGATCGTGGACTTTAATGTAATTTTATGGTACCGTTTAAATAAGTATGAAGGTTAGAAAGGGAAGTTTAGGTTACTGGGTCCTTCTGTCTTTAGAGGGGATGGTTGAAGGTCTTGAGGCTTTTTCGTATTCTGGCCAGATGAGATCTATGCTTAATTTGCCTTCTAATGCGAAGCAATCCTCATTGGCGCAAGCAATTAGAAGACTAAGAAGAAATGGGCTTATTGAGCAGGAGATGGATGAGCAGGGAAAAACAATTTTAAAACTTAGCGAGCTAGGCAAAGATTTTCTGGGGAGAAAAGAGGCTTGGGACGGTAGGTATAGAATTATCATATGGGACATTCCGGAAAAGAAAAGAAGGATTAGGGATCTTTTTAGGAGGCGACTTAGGGATTGGGGGTTTAAGTCTTGGCAGAGAAGTGTTTGGGTGTCTAAGCAAAATGTGACAGATAAGCTTCGTAAGTTAATAAAAGATTTGGATATTGAAAGTTGGGTAGCAGTTATTGAATCTGACGATTCATCTTTGTCCTACATAAACTTCCACGATCGTGGAAAATAGTGTAGGGGTTGCATTCAAGAATGATATATCATTGACAGCAAGAGACGAATTTATATATTCTCAAACTATGTCTCCACAAAAAATTCGACATTTAGAAACTCAACCCAATGCTGGGTTTACTCTTGTTGAGCTTGTTGTGTCAATTGCAATTTTTGCGGTTTTTGTTTTCGCGGTTACCCTCTCTTTTAATCCAAAATGGCAGCTTGATAAGGCACGGGATAGTCAGAGGAAGCAAGACTTAACGCAAATAAGAAGCGCTCTTGATTCATATTACAACGACTTTAACTGTTATCCGGCATCAGTTCCTTTTGGACAAGAGTGGAGTTCGGGCAATGTTATCTATATGAAAAAAGTCCCCCAGGATCCCGAGTGTCCACGCACAGGATACTGTTATATTTATCAGACGGAAGAGACAGTTTCCTGCCCTCAATGGAATATTTTATATACCCATTTGGTCAGACCAACAAAGCAATTATGTATTGCTCGGGAGTCTTGTCTTACCCGCAATCCTCCTGT
>Ga0209541_10004074_pt1 | contig 26199 bp, 31 predicted proteins | sample RifCSPlowO2_01_FD_184027 | JGI IMG/M metagenome (GOLD analysis project Ga0209541, IMG submission 184027) | Groundwater microbial communities from Rifle, Colorado - Rifle CSP2_plank lowO2_0.1 (SPAdes) (version 2) | ecosystem: Environmental > Aquatic > Deep subsurface > Groundwater | place... | reverse complement strand
TATTGATATAGCCAAGCATTCCATCCAGATCTCTGTTGTCGAGTGTACGGAATACCACATCGTTGCCTTTTTTGCTTTTGAATTTATAGGGTAAGTGTTGTGCCATAATTTTCTTTGTAGCGCTCGGTAAATTCTTTTTTGGTAAATGAATGCGTCTGGGTGCCGTATTGTTCGACCGTGTAGACAGCGGAAACCGATCCCATCTGACCACAGATCTGGAGCTCATCCCCATCAAGGCTCAGCCTTGAGGCATCTTTAAGGCTGAGCCTTTGTAAGGCTCTAAGGTATCCGGCAAGAAAACCAGCGCGATACGCATCGCCGGCGCCGGTCGGGTCGCTCGTGTTTTTGGGCTTGGCGGGCTTGATGCCTATACTTTCATGACGATTTTCGATTATCGACCCCTTGGGACCGAGCGTGGTTATAACCGTGGGGCCCATGACCAAAAGGTCCTCGTGAGAAATACCCAGCTTATCTTGAATCAGATCAATTTCATAGTCATTCCCAATAAGAATTTTGGCGCCCTCAATCCCTTCTCGAAGTTCCTCGGGAGTAAAATTATCGATTTGAAAGGCCGGGTCGTACAGATACGGAAGATTCTTTTGACGACATTCGTGTACATATTTTTTTACGGCTATTGGGTCATTTGGCGCAATCACCATAAAGTCGCCTTGTGGAAACGGAAGATTTTTTGCATACTTCATCGCGCCCGCATAAAAAGAGCCGATCTGATTATCGTCTTTATCGGTAATTACAAAATACGACCCCGTTGAAACATCGCTGTATTCTTTTATATATTTCGTTGAAATATGATGGGATTTCAGAAACTTTTTGTAGAGAGCAAAATCGTTGCCTGCTGAAGATACGATCAGAGGTTCAACCCCCAGTAGTTTCAACGTGTAGGCGATATTGCACGCCGTACCCCCGAATTGTTTGGAGAGTTTATCAACGAGAAAACTTAGGGAAATCTTGTGGATTTTATCCGCCATGATCCGGTCGGCAAACCGACCGGAAAAATCCATAATATAATCGTAGCCTAGTGATCCCGTGACAACAACATTCACTCTGTGTTGTCATTCCGGGCTTGACCCGGAATCCAGTCTTTGTATTGCCTGGATCCCGGCTCGAAGGCCGGGATGACAATTAAAAAAATCATTGCAGATTGAGATTTTTGGAAAGTTCAGCCAGTTTTCCTGCTGCTGCTTGCTGGCTTCGTTTGATAGCGTCGTTAATCGCGCGGCGAAAATCTTCGTTGGGTACGCCGTCAATTTCGACAACTTTGACGTTTTGATTGCCGGTAATCACGATCCGGATATTGCCTTGCACTACTTCAAACTCCTCTGCCTCCAGTGCCTGCTGGATTTGCGACGCCTGCTTGCGCATCGCGTTTATGTCTCCCAATGCTTTAAATGGATTCATCATAGTTCCTCCTTACTTTTTACCTAATACAATCTCGACTTTTACTTTCTCCCCGAAAAGCTTCTTCAGAACCGTTTCCAGGAGCTGGGTAACTTTGACTTCTGCAAGTTTTTCCTGATGAAACGGGTAAAACGCTTCAATCGTTACTATACCATTTTTGACTGCCTTGGGTCTAGCGGACCGCAGAAATCCGGCGACAGAATGGTTAAAGGGGTTGGCTGCAGCAATAAAATCCTGCCAGTGCTCGGTAAGTTGCTCGAGCGATAATGATCCGTCACGAGACACGGGAACCGGTGCTGATTCTTGCTCTCCGCAAAACTCTACAATAGCAAGCTCCAAGGGCAACTGTGGAATCGGCGAAATTCGCAGATCGGCATATGCACGCGTCAGTCGCGGAATAAGTTCTCGAACATCTTGTTCACTCAAAACATCTGTTGGCTTTCCCATAACGCTCCCCACGAGAATCGATTCCAAGATGTGAAGCGTATCTACCAAAAACGTTTTTATGTCGCGGCCGTTTTTGACGAGCTCCGCAATGATACCGAGCGCTTCTTTTCGATCCCTTGTTCCGAGTGCAACGAGGAATCCTGATATGGTCTTTTCTTCGCTCACGGACAAAAGATCACGAACTATGCTTTGTGTAATTTTTCCTTTATGAAAACTTACTTGTTCGAGAAATTTAACCGCATCGCGATAGGCACCATCGCTGTTATCTGCAATGAGGGCTAATGCGTCGTCATCAATAGAAATTTTTTCGTCTTTGACGATACGTTTGAGTGCAGTGAGAAGTGCTTTTTGGTCAGCCCTGCTAAACGATACATGGATGCAGCGCGAAATGATGGTCGCGGGGATCTTTTGGACATCGGTGGTTGCTAACACAAATACCGCGTGCGGCGGAGGCTCTTCGAGCGTTTTTAAGAGGGCATTAAACGCTTCGGTCGTGAGCATGTGAACTTCATCGATAATATAGATTTTATAGGGAGCAAAGGACGGCGTCAGAGCGATCGTGTCGCGCAGTGCCCGGATTTCATCGATACCCCGATTGCTTGCCGCATCGAGTTCCAAGACATCCAGGTGCCGCGCTTGGGCAATCATTTTACACGCCTCGCATGTGCCACACGGGCTTCCTGATTTATCGGGCTTTTCGCAATTAAATATCTTGGCTACTAACCGCGCTGCTGTTGTCTTTCCGGCTCCTTTGGGACCGGTAAATAAATACGCATGGGGAAGATCTTTTTTATCCTTAGAAAGAAACGATGTCAGTTGTTGACGGACCATGTCGTTATCGATTTCGGATAAAACTGCCGGTCTATATTTTCTATAAAATGACATATTACTCGGGATGGTGAATACCTAATAAATGATTTAATCCGTGAAGCGTAAGCTCGATTATTTTATCATCTACCAGTTTATTTTCCTCGGTCGCTTCCTTGACTGCTTGAGGAAATGACACGAGAATATCCCCGAGTCGCAACACGTTATCCGGCGACTCGACGAAAGCTCCGCGATAGTTGGAGGAGTCGTTCAATGGAAACGAGAGTACATCCGTCGTTGAAATAATATTTCTATATTTGTGGTTTAACTTTTTCATCATGCGGTCCCCGATAACAGAAACGCTTACCTCGGTTGCTCGCTTCGTTTTCCCACCGAGCGCTTCAACGACTGCCGCTTTGATCTTCTTGCGATCGACCGGATAATGAGTTTCGGTTTGAAATAGAACGGTGATCATATTCAAGGCTAAGCCTTAAAGAGCCCCAAGGCTTAGCCTTGAGGGATTTGAAGCATTTGTTTCAAAATTGCAGATACTCTTCCCCCATCGGCTTGTCCTTTAACTGCTTTCATAGCTTGCCCCATGAGGAGACCAAAATTCTTTTCTCCGGAAGCGACTACCGGCTCTAATATTTTTTTAATATCTTCGTCAGATACTTGTTTTGGTAAGTAGCTTTCGAGAATTGCCAATTGTGCTTTTTCAGTGTTAGCTAATTCCTGCCGTCCTGCGCTCGCAAATGCTTCGATGGACTCGCGATGGGTTTTTACTTGTTTTTTAATGACTTCGAGTACATCCTCATCGGTCATAGCCTCTTGCCCTTTGTTGCCGTATTTGGCAATTGCCGAATTCCTGATTGCCGATAGCAAAAACCGCAACGTTTCAACACGCACACGATCACCTGATTTCAAGGCTTGTGTGACTTCGGTTTGTAGCGCTTGAAGTAACATATTTTACGTTGTCATTCCGGGCTTGACCCGGGATGACAAAAATATCATTTAGAAACTGCGCTGAGGGTGACGGAGTCGACGTATTAACTCTCGCTTCTTTTCTTTCCGGACTTCCGCTGGTTTTTGATAAAACTCGCGTTTTTTCAAATCCTGTAAAATCCCTTCCGAGAGGACTTTACGCGTAAATTTGCGAATGAGTGAATCCGATGTATCCCCAGGTTGTGCTTTGACATAGACCATACAAAAAACATACACCCCCTCTCAAATGAGCAAGGCTCGACGAAGAAGGTTTGCGACAGATTGGGCTTCCTGCCGAATCTCTACAGCTTTTATGTACTGCGGCACGATCCACAAGTGCGCATGATAGACTTCGTCGCCTCGCGTTGTTAGTATCACGCAATCGGCACCAAGCACTGGTATTATAGCACGAATAATCGTTTGCGCGATGGTAAAAAACGTGCCCATATTCGGGATCTCCCAAACCCAGCGGTAGTGTGTTTTGGGTATCAACTGAAGATGCCCGCGCGTCCGGGGAAATTTATCTAAAAAGGCAAGGCACTCGTTGTCTTCGTAGACGATATGCGCCGGCGATTTTTTCTCGACTATTTGGCAGAAAATACAATCATCCATCTGCTTTTGTCATCCCGGCCTCCGAGCCGGGATCCAGGCAGAATAAAGACTGGATTCCGGGTCAAGCCCGGAATGACAGAACATAATTAGAGTTTGTACCCAAATTTTCGCAAAAGTTCTTTCCGATACACAACATCTTGAGGTTTTTCAACACCAACCGGTGAGCCGCCGTCGACGACGCCCAGGACTGCCCCGCCTTGCTTCGTTCGCGCAACAACGACTTCAAGCGTGTTTGCCGTCGCGGCGAAAATGCGTACGACCTCCGGAACCATCTTTATTGCATTAAGGACGTTAATGGGAAACGCGTTTTCCAAAAATATGACAAATACGTGTCCGCAACCGATTACTCTTGCATTCGTGACGGCGAGTTTGACCATCGCCTCGCTCGTACCGCTCGTTCGTATCAAACATGGCCCTGACGCCTCACAAAACGCGAGGCCGAATTTTATGTTTGGAACCGCATTGACCAGCGCCTCATGGATGTCCTCAACGGATTTTATAAAATGCGATTGTCCAAAAATAATATTGTACTTTTTTGGATTTTCTATTTTAACAATGTCAGTTTTCATTTTTGTAACACCTCAACAATTTCTCTTAGTGAAAGCGTTGTTGGCTTCATCTCCGGATTCTTTGTACTGCCGTTTAAGATCATGTGGCGGCTGGCGTGCAGAAACCACGTGGCTGCCGGATCGCGCTTTTGGAGGGTATTATACACGGGAGTAAGATCTATTTCATCTTTGGGAAGCGACTTAATACGCAGATAGCCTTTGCGTGGATCCTTGCGAACGACGAGGCTGTAGCCCATTTTCTGACCCAAATGCACCACTTCATCGTTGGTTGTTTCTACCCCAAGCGCCTTGCCCCACTTGGTTTCGAATTCTTTCCCTTTTTCTTTGATTTCCCGCTCTGCCCATACTTTATTCTGAAACGCTTTGTAGATCGCATCAAGACACTCCATGGTAACGGCAACGAGCTTTAATGGATCATCGGCGTAGATGAGCCGCCACCCGTCGATAATCGCAATCATCGAAAAATCCCAAGTATCAGCAGTTGGATTGGGAAAAAAGACTTCACGAAAGTGATCAATGTCGTTGACGACCTCGACCATTCGCGCAAGTGCATCATCGGGCTTGAGCTGTTCATAGACGAGTTTGGCAGCACAGGTATCGCTGTCGCTTTGATGGTGATCAAACTTCCCAAATCCGGTATCCACATGAAGTATTTCTGGGTCACTATCTGGCTCCATGCCTTGTAACGTCTTCCCGGCAGGTACGAACGCAAGACTCGCTTCTCGCCACTCGGGAAAAAATGTCTTCAGGAGCCACACAGAGGTAATAGCATCAAGATCGGGGCCTATATGGGTAACAATAGTTTTCATAGCTAGTATGCTTGGGCGAAAAGCCAGCGGTGGGTAGCGGATTTTCCACACAAAATACATTTCCCTTTTTCTTCTTTCTCCTCCAATGGCAGACATCGCGTCGTTGCTTTTGTTTCTTCCTTTATTTTGGCTTCACAGACTGGGTCCCCACACCAAAATGCGCGAAGATATCCGCGTGACGTTGCCATAATTTCTTTAAATTTATCGTATTCATCGACATCATGCGTATTTTTTTTCAGGAATTCTTTTTGGGTTTCAAGTAACCGGTTTTGCATGGAAGCAAGCATTTTTTCCGTTTCAACGAGCATTTGCTCACGCTTGAGCACGACTTTTTCCCCGGTGTCGCGAACAACAACGGTCACGGATCGATCGCCCGTTTCCTTTTGGCCAACCTCAAATCGCAAAGGCACTCCCTTGACTTCCCATTCGTTAAATCTTCTCCCGACACTTGGTTCTTCCCTGCTATCGACGCGGACGCGAATGCCACCATTAGTTAAAACCTCTTTCAGTTCCTGACAGTAGGAAAAAATAGCGTCTTTGTCTTTTTGAAAAATGGGCATGATGACCACCTGTATCGGCGCGATCTTTGAGGGCAATATCAACCCATTGTCATCACCGTGCGTCATGAACAGCCCGCCCAAACACCTCGTCGATAATCCCCATGAGGTCTGCCAAACAAAATCCTGTTTGCCATCTCTATTTTGAAATTTAATTTCGAAAGGCTTGGAAAAATTTTGCCCAAGGTTATGAGAGGTTGCCGCTTGTAGTGCTTTTCCATCGGGCATGAGCGCTTCTATGGCATGGGTAGCCTTGGCACCCGCAAACTTTTCGCTTTCACTCTTGGTTCCAAAAACAACGGGTAATGCAAAGTAGTCCTCATATATTTGCCGGTACCAATCGAGAGCGGTTAGCACCATATCCATAGCTTCCTTCTGTGTCTCATGCGCCGTATGGCCCTCTTGCCACAAAAATTCACTCGTTCGAATAAATGGATAGGTACGCTTTTCCCATCTCACCACGTTATTCCATTGGTTGATAAGCACGGGAAGATCCCGCCAACTATGCACCCACTTGGCATACATGGCATACATAATCGTTTCTGAGGTGGGGCGGACGACGAGTGGGTCTTTGAGTTTCTCCCCGCCGCCAATCGTCACAATTGCCAATTCCGGCGAAAACCCGGCGACGTGTTCTTTTTCTTTTTCCAAAAGCGAATGAGGAATAAAAAGCGGAAAGTATGCATTCCCAACGCCCGCCGACTTCATATATGCGTTCATGACTTCCTGAACTTTCTCCCAGATAGCGTACCCGTACGGCCGGATGACCATGGTCCCTTTGACCGGCGCGTAATCAGCAAGTTCTGACTTGAGAATCACATCGGTATACCAATCCGACAGATTTTCACTTTTCTTCTTGAGTTCCTTTTTTTCAAATGCTGGTTTCATACTGTCTCTTAGTATACCAGTTTAAGAGGACTTTAGCTTCCCCGTGCAAGCCGTAAAATATCGTTGATAGAAATCAGAAGAATCAGAAAAATCAAAATAATCATACCTACTTGATGCGTTTTTTGTTCGAATGCCGGGCGCAGTTTCCGGCCCAGTAGTTTTTCCGCAAACAAAAATGCAAGTCTCCCGCCGTCGAGTGCCGGTATGGGAAGAATATTGATAACGGCCAGATTAAGCGAAAGTATACTCATAAATTCTAAAACAGCCTTAAATCCGAATTTCACTGCCTCACCCGTTACCGCAGCAATCCCAATCGGGCCGGCGACTTCCTCTTGTACTTTCTGAAGAGTCACAATCTTCCACAAAAGCGTCCCTATTCCTTTAAGCATTTCTCCTGCCCGCCAGACGTTGATTTTTACTGCCTTAACCGGCGCTTGTTCCACCGGATAATATCTGGTTTGGAGATCTGAAATAGCGACCCCAATAGAACCCTGTCCTTGTGGAGGTTCTTTTCTTGCGAGAACATGGACTTCCATTTCTTTGCTATTGCGTATAATAGTGAGCGTAACCGTTGTTCCTACATACTTCTTGGTTGCATCGATAAGATCTTTTGGTTCAATTATGGATTGACCTTCAATTGCAGTAATCGTATCTCCCTCCTGTAAGCCAACCTCTTGGGCCGGACTTCCCGGCTGCACCCGCTCAATATGCACTTTGCCCGATGGCTCGGGTACGCCGCTAATCAATAAATATGTCGTGATACCAACGGCCAAAACAAAATTCATACATACCCCGGCAACCAGAATTGCAGCACGAATTTTTTTTGACTTATTGGTAAATGAGCGCTTGAGAGGAACGTTTGTTTTTTTAGGCTCATCAGCATCTTCTCCGTAGAGCTTGACAAATCCACCTATCGGTAACCAATTGATGCTATAGATCGTATCGCCGACCTTTTTTCCAAACAGTCTCGGCGGAAGTCCAAACCCGAATTCTTCGACCAAAATCCCCGCCCACTTGGCAACCAAAAAATGTCCAAGCTCGTGGATGAAAACAAGGATGCTTAAAATGATAAAGAAGGTGATACCGGTAGACAGGATTGATTCCATATTATTATGTCATAATGTCATTCCGGGCTTGACCCGGAATCCAGTCTTGGTTCTGTCTGGATCCCGGCTCGGAGGCCGGGATGACAACACAATCAAACTTGCAGCAATTCCCGTTCTTTGCGCTCTCCTAATCCATCAATTTCTGCAATCATTTCGTCGGTTAAATCCTGCACTTTTTTCTCCGCGTGTTTTCGGTCATCTTCGGTAATCTCGCCTTTTTTCAAATCCTTCATTCCTTCCTGACGGACTTGCCGGATCATGATGCGCCCCGATTCCAGTTTGGCGCGTGCCAATTTAATATATTCCTGCCGGCGTTCCTCGGAAAGGGGCGGAATAGTTATTCTTATGATTTCACCGTCAACGACGGGCGTAAGTCCTGCATTTGCCTCAAGAATCCCTTTTTCGACATCCGCTATTTGCGAAGGATCATACGGCGCAATAACAATAGTCTTTGCATCCATGGTGGTTATGGTTGCCATCTCGAGAATCCGAAGTTTTTGGCTGCCGCCGTATGCTGATACGACAATGTTTTCAACGAGTGCCGGGGTTGCACGGCCGGAGCGAATAGAGGATAGATCCGTTTGCGTGACCTCAAATGCTTTCCGCATCCGATCCCGTGTTTGGCTTAAGAGTTGATCAATCATTCAGATCTCCGAGCGCTATTCTTGCAAAGCGAGCGACCGAAATATTTTCTCCGACCTTTGCTATAGTCAGCTTAACAAGGTCTGCAATCTTCATGCTCGTATCTCGAATATACTCTTCCGCCAGAAGTGCCGCAACGTCCTTAGGATTCATGGAAGCTACCTGGAGGGCTAGTTCGTGCGCGAGATGCTTGAACTCGTCTGTTCTGGCAACAAAATCCGTCTCACAGCGCAGTTCAACAAGCACTCCTACCCTATCCTGATGAACATACGATTCGATAATTCCCTGCGACGTTTCTTTCCCTTCTTTTTTAGCGGCTTTTTCAAGCCCACGCTCGACAAGAAGTTTTTTGGCTTTTTCGTAATTGCCGCCGGCATCCTCGAGCGCCGCTCGGCAATCGGCAACGCCGGCACTGGAATCTTGCCGCAATTTTTTAAGATCATCAATGGAAATTTTCATACTATTACCTTTCCCTTTGCTGCTTTGGCAGTTGCGATTTCGGCGCGTTTCGCCTCTTTTGCGAGATCTTTTTCTCGAGCCTTTTTTCCTTCTTTATACGCCTGAGCGACCGCTTCTGCAATAAACTTGATGGAACCCACGGCGTCGTCATTTGCCGGAATCACGTAATCAATACCCGTCGGATCTGAGTTTGTATCAACGACACCAACGACGGTAATTTTGGTGCGTATAGCTTCCCGGACCGCCGAATCTTCTTTGCGGACATCGACGATAAATATCGCATCGGGTAATTTATTGAGGTCAAGAACCCCTCCATAGAATACTTTTATCCGCTCGAGATAGTGGGCAAGCTTGGTCCGTTCATGCTTTGGAAATTTTTTCCAGGCACCTGTTTTTTGCTCCTCGGTTAATCGGTTGATTTTTTCTATATTTTTATGAACCGCGTCCCAATTCGTGAGAAATCCCCCGATCCAGCGATGGGTGAGATACGGCGCACCGACTTTCTCAACTGCTTCTTTGACCACCCCCGCTGCCTGGCGTTTCGTCCCCACAAAAAGCATTTCTCCGCCGGCAGCGACGATACCCTTCATGTATGCAAGCGCTGCCTCTAAACCGGTCTTAGTCTTGGCAAGGTCAATAATGTGGATCCCGTCTTTTTGGGTATAGATAAATGAGGCGGCCTTGGGGTTCCACCGTTCAGCCTTGTGCCCAAAATGACACCCGGCTTCCAATAATGATTGTAAACTAATTTCCTGCATAATCGTTTTGTCATTCCGGCCTCTGAGCCGGAATCCAGTATTTATCAAGTGGATGCCGGATCAAGTCCGGCATGACAACATAAAACAAAAGCGCCGATACGCCGGCGCTTAACAATAAGCTATTAGCGTATCTCTTGAACCTCCATTCGCTGCCTCACCTCATCGGCGGGAGAGATACTTATAGCGAATGTGCGTAATTTACAGAGTATACCAATTTTTCAAACCAACATCAAATTCTACTGTTACTATGTTTTAGAACATGGTAACATGTTAGGAAACGGGGAAACGCTTGCAGAGGGTTTTGACGTCACGAGTTATGGCAAGAAGTTTTTTGTTTTTCCAAAGTTGGGCCTTTACCTTTTTGACAAACGTTGCCCGCTCTTCTTTTGCTTCAGGTAGACGGTAATGGGCTACTTCCTGGACGACTTGAAAAATCCATACTCCTATGCGCTTCATTTCTTTTTCTTTCATACCCCGTGTCGTCACGATAGGCGTACCGAGCCTCACGCCTGATGGATACATCGGAGGATTCACGTCGTGAGGAACAGTGTTGTAGTTAGCGACAATGCCGGCTACTTCCAGCGCTTCGGCAACAATATTGCCGATCACCTTCTGCGGCCGAAGGTCGATAACCAAAAGATGACAGTCTGTTCCGCCGGTTGTCAACGTCAGTCCCTGATCTTGCAAAACTTGTGCAAGCGCTTTGGCATTTTTTACAATTTGTTTTGCATAGGTTCTAAATTTCAGTGTCGCTGCTTCCTTCAGACACACGGCTATTGCCGCCGTGACATTGTCGTGCGGACCGCCGGATAAACCCGGAAACACCGCACGGTCTATCTTTTTGCCCATATCCGGATCTTTTTTGAGTCCCCGCTCGGTAACGAGAAGTATTGCTCCCCGCGGACCGCGGAGCGTTTTATGGGTTGTGAACATAACAACATCTGCATACGGCACGGGCGTTGGGTATACCCCACCGACAATGAGTCCCGCAACATGAGAAACGTCTGCCAAAAAATACGCGCCCACGCTATCGGCAATGTGCCGCCACTTTTTCCAATCAAGGAATCGGGGATACGCCGTTGTCCCTATGGATAAAATATTGGGCCTCTCTTTTTTGACCAGCGCCGCGACCTTGTCCATATCAATCCTGCCATCAGGCTCAACATCAAACTGCGCCGACTGATAATACTTTCCGGAGAATGTCACCTCGGGATGGCCGTGCGTCAGATGCCCGCCGCCGGAGAGTTTCAACCCCATAATTTTGTCGCCTGGTGAAAGCAGTGCAAAATAAACAGCAGAGTTGGCAGGAGATCCTGAGTATGACTGGACATTTGCATGGGGCACGCCAAACAGTTTCTTTACTCGTTCCCGTGCGAGTACTTCTATTTCATCAATATATCGGTTTCCCTGATAGTAGCGGTGGCTGGCGTATCCTTCTGAGTATTTATTGGTAAGCACCGACCCCAGCGCTTCACGGACGGCAGCAGAGGCATAGTTTTCCGAGGGAATCATTTCGAGAACCTCTTCCTGCCGCTTGGCTTCGGATGCAATGAGTGATGCAATTTTGGCGTCTGCTTGTCTTACATTCATAGGTTTTAGATTCACGTATGTTGACGACGATGGAATGCATGCTATAATACCAACTCAACTGCTCAAAAACAAGAATCACATGGCAATTTCTCCAGCCTACGTTGAAAGCGAATATCGTGATACGTTTGTTCCAATGGAAATTGTTGGAACGGTCGTCCCTGTCGAAGGAACGATAGTTTTAGTCGGTGCTCATACGCAACTAGAGGGAGTAAGCCCTGCTGGTCCCTGTGATTCAGCAACAGGAAAAGTAACGTTCGAACGGCATGGGACTAAGATTGTTAAAGGTGAAAGTATCCCAGATATCATTCCTGTGGTGGTCTGCAGTAGAGGTAATTGTGACGCAAAAGCATTTCCCCAGACCTAAAACATTCCATTTTTTCTGATACCTCATTTGTCAACTCCCATTTAGCGTGTTAGAATCGGCCCGACTGCCTTACCCTACATGATTCCCAAAGAACGACGAGTGCAAAGTACCACGTGGCCTTTTGGTGGAAGATATCCGGAGGCTGAAGCATGGTTAAACACCGGACGCGGTAAACTGGGAAGTTTATGGGATTTGATTATAGAGCAACATGAGTTACATCCAAAAACATTAAAAGCGTTAGGGGGATATGGCGAGTACAGCAATGCCATAGACATTGATCCTCTCGTTTGGATGAAACCCGATGTCATGACGCGTTTTATGGGTAAACCAAAAGGATTGATTGCGGTTATGGCACCCTCCGCCGGAGGAAAAGACACGATTCTTCGTCAGATCAAATCCACTCATCCCGATCTTATAGATATTGTTGTGACGCATACCACAAAACCCCCAAGGACTGAGGACAGAGAAGGAGAAACGTATTATTTCGTTGATAATACAGTGTTTGACACCATGGTGAATGAAGATAAGTTTGCAGAGCACGTACCGCAGTTTGGTCGGCGTTATGGAACGTCCCGTCAAGCCATTCAGGAATCAATCGATGCCCCTCAACCGATCACCGTTTGGCGAGGAGAACCGATTGGTTGGAACAGGTTGCAATATGAACTTAAGCGAATCCATCCTGATGTGCCGTACGCATCATGCTTCATCCTCCCTGAAATATCGGCAACTACCTTGGCTTTATGGATTTTGAATAAGAGAGGTGCGGAATCCCCTATAGCACGTATAGAAAAAGCAGTGATGGAGGTGTACGCAGGGGGGGCAATGGAGATATGCATTGTGAATCCGTATCAGCCCGATGAAGGCCCGACACAAGCTACGAACGCCCTCATCAGTGTTTTTACCGCGATACAACGCATGCAGAGAACTAATTACGTAAGTACTCCTGGGTAGAGATAGTCCTTTTTCCTAAATTTCTTCTTTTTATCCCACCCATGAAGAATTGCCACCGCACGGCTGGCAACCAGGCCTGCCCGCTTTTGCATCTCGTCGTCGATCCGAAACTCATCCGTCACGCGGTTGGCGATGATACAGCACACTGCCCCAGCACGTTTACCAAAAATGCTCGCCATAGTAAAAAGCGTCGCTGCCTCCATTTCGAAATTTTGTACCCCTGCCGATTGCATATCGTCTAAGACATGCTCTTTGAAACTTGGAAAATAATTCTCATACGCCGGTCTCCCCTGCCCTGTGTAAAACGTATCGGTTGAGGCGGTGATCCCGACGTGGTAGCGGACCTTGAGTTCTTCCGCGGCTTCGATAAGCGCCATCACCACTTCGTAGCTGGCTACTGCCGGATATTCCGGTATTACAAAATCTTTGCTTGTTCCTTCCAGACGCACCGCGGCGGTCGATATGACCAAATCCCCGATCTTCTGGCCTTTCTGGATGCCGCCGGTTGAGCCCACTCTGATGAAGGTATCCACTCCGATGCGGCAGAGTTCGTCAACGGCGATAGCCAACGATGGCCCGCCGATCCCTGAACTCGTGCACGTTATCGGCACCCCCTGAAATTTCCCCGTCATCGTGTGGTACTCGCGATGATTAGCAACTTCCCGGGCGCTATCCCACAGCGAGGCGATTTTGCCCACCCTCGCCGGATCGCCGGGAACCAGAACAAACGGCGCCACATCCCCGGACCCACATTCAATGTGATACTGCTTGCCCCCGATAACGGGAGCTTTGGCAGAGATTTTTTGTTTCACAGAGAGTACTTGACGTTATTTATTTGCTACTTGCTCTTTAGCGAATTTCGTATTTGATTGCGCATCACTAGATAATTCTTCTTCTGGAAACGGTCTGACTGGTTCGTCTAAGGGCAGCCTTTTCTTCTTAGGTTCTCCGAAGTCTCCAGTTCTTGGATCATAGTCTGCTTCTTCAAGTATAACATTGCTTGGATTTTCAACGGCCATTTATATCATCCCTTCTCTTTATTTGTAAATCTTATGACATCGTTCGCAGACCGCAATGTATTTGTCAGCGGCTCCCACGTCTACTTGGAATTTCCCGCCTCTCACCCGCTCGCTATGGCGAGCAAGGTTCCCGCATTTTTGGCACACCGCCATGAGTTCAAGCCGTTCATCTGCGAGCCCCATGAGCTCCGGGGTCGCACCAAAGGGTTTTCGCATATAATCGTACATAAGACCGGAAGCGATTACATGAATCCCAAGTTTCTTAAGCTTCCTGATAATTTCCAACACTTTTTCTTTATCAAAAAACTGCACTTCATCAAAGATGACTTTATCCACTCCCTGCTGGGTAATCGCATCAATTATATGATCGGGTGATAACCCGTCAACAACGAGTGCCGGAGTTTTGCGGTGATCATGGCTGTATATTTCGTTTTTCGAGTATCGAGAATCGATAGCAGGCTTGACCGTGAGGACTTTGTGCCCCATTCGGGTGAACACTTCGACCAGGGCCACCAGCTTACCGGTCTTGCCGCTAAACATGGGGCCAGCAATGACGGTGAGTTTGCCTATTTTTTTATGATTTTTGGATACCATTGGTAGTAAGTAACGTATCTACGTGTCTCCAGATAACGGCGGCTACTTCTTCTATACCCGCATTTGCATCGATGATGATAAATCGCTTTGGATTTTTCTTTGCTAAATAAGCATATCCTTTTACAACTGAATCATAAAATGTATTTCGTTGAAGATCCAATCGGTCTGATTTTGTGGAATTTTTTCGGCGTATAGCACCGACTTCTACGTCTACATTGAGGAGAAATGTGGCGTCGGGCATAAGATTATTAATAGCAAACGAATTAAGTGAGGTAATAAATTCCTCTCCCAACTTTCTCCCGAATCCCTGATACGCAATATTGCTATCAACATAACGGTCTGAAATGACAATTTTGCCCATCTCAAGTCCTGGTTCGATAACTTCTCTGACGTGTTGCGCCCGGTCTGCAGCCATGAGGAATGCTTCCGTGATACCGCGAAGATCAGAATTTTTCGAATCGTGGGTAATGGCACGAATGAGCGTACCAATTCTCGTGCCTCCCGGTTCGCGGGTAGCAACAATAGGGTAGCCATCTTCGGTGAGATGACGCACAAGGATTTCTACTTGGACAGATTTTCCTGATCCTTCCCCGCCCTCAAACGTAATAAAAAATCCGCGTTTCATAGGCAACGCAAATAATGATAGTAAAACTTCCCGCACGGTACAAGAGATCAAACCCCATGCTTTGGATCATCCCTATGGTCTTACTCACGCCCATGATGTGTGGCGGCAATCTCGAGGGCAACTGGCGAAGGATTGATTGCACGAAGGGCGGCTATTGTTTCTTCGTCACCCTTGATAAGGCGTGCGTGCAAGTCTGCTAAATCTTTTACCAAAGCAAGACAGCGTTTACGATCCGGAAATATGCGTAGTCGCCCATCCGATAAACGCTCAACCAGATGGTATGCAAGTAATTGTTCTGTCATATAAATGCTTGAGATTCGGTATCCATCGTTATTGGCTTCTCCGGTTTGGGGCGCATCAACATAAAAAAGATACTCACCAAACAAAAGTGCGATCGTGTTGGTCAAATCTTCGTCACTTCCTTCAAGTGCATCGCCCATGATGCATATAACGGTTGTAGTATCCGTGGTAATTTCTTCGATGAAACGATCTACCGGAAGAAAATAAGAGTGACCGAGTTCGTGGTAGACGTACTGACGGACCAAACCCATAAGAACATCATCGGGGACCGAAAGATCCGCGCGCTCAAATATGTCGACTATCCGCCGGTACGATTTGAGAATATTGGGAGCAAACATAAATCCATGCCCATTGAATGCTTCGCCGACTGTGTACGAAACGAGTTGGGATCCTGCCCACATAACGGCGTCGCCTATGACACCGGTTGGTTCTTCTTTCCATTTTGGATTCGGATAAAACGGCGCCAGATCCCGTTTTGCCCGATCCACAAAATCAATCATAGCCTCATGCACTTCTGGTTTGAAGGGAAGTACAAGACGGCAATCGGGTTCCAAAAGCTCAATGCCATGAGTCCTTCTATTGGGACGAAGGTACCAGTCGGACAAAAGAAATAAGACAACGGGCTTCCGGGCTTTATACTGAGAAATGGCAAGCGTTTCCAACTCGTCGGTAATGGTATCGAGTTGATTTCTGTCATCTCTCGAAGCAAGATTTTTGAGAATCTCGAGCATCCGGCGGGTCTCGGGATTATTGGCAAAGTGAGATTCTAATGTTTTGTCCTGTTGGAGCGCCTTAATCGTGCTAACCAGGTGAGCCGTAGGAAGGGAGTCATATTGCCTCCACGACTTTGGGTTGTCATTTTTTTGCTTAAGCTGCGAGAAAAAAATCTGGTCAAAGTTATCGCCAACTGTCTCGACAACCCGTGCCGCACCAGCCTCCATCGAATCGTTTCCATAGGCGTTTGCTATAGCTAAAGCTGTCTCATGACGAATAAAAGGCATTCTCTCGAGACGCGACACAACAATTTCCATGCAATCTCCGACGCGACTTGCGCATTCATCAATGGGAAAAGGCAGGCCGTGTTTACTATGAATATCTTCTATAGCTCCAAGAAGATATTGCCGTCCCTCTGCCATTTTTGGTGCTTCAACACGTGACATGGCGGCTATTATAGCAGGACAGAGGGGATATCGTAGACCGTGGGAAGAACGGCGTCAGCAGATGGATCTTTTTTTTCTGACCACACCAAACACGTGTGCATTCCTAGCTCTTTGGCCGGCTCTAAATCTACCCTCGGTCGATCCCCGATCATAAGATGCTGCGCGGGGGGAAGACCTGTTTTTTTGAGAATATACAAAAACCCATCCGGATGAGGTTTTGTCACACCGACGACCTCTGACGTAACGAATTCTTCAAAAATAGTTTCCGAAATACCCAAGGTGGCAAGTGTTTCTTTTTGGCGAGCAATGGAACCGTTGGCGAGAATAAAATGCTGAAAGCCATGTAATTTTTTAAACATATCGATAAGCTGCTGATCACGGGTCAGATAGTCTCGTCGGTCAAAATAGCGTTCCATTTCTATTGCCGCTTGCGATACGGGAATTTTACAAAGCACCGCAGCCACTTCTGTTGCACTTGGATAGACGATTTTATGAAGTTTGATAAATGCTGCCTCGGTCTTTTCCTTATCCCATCCCGTATGCTCCATAATCGTCCGATACTCTGCCTGACGAACAGCCGCAAAGAGAGCCGGGTTGGGCCTATACAATGTCCCATCAAAGTCCCAGATTAAAATTTTAATGTTTGACAACATACGGCAAAAGGTAAACGGTAAAGCGAAGCAATTGTCTTGCTAATATTTGACTTGAAAGATCTCTCGGTAGACTATCAACAAAGAGTACAGCTTTTTTACTGTACAAAAGTAATCTTTTTTTCATCTGCGTAATAAATTCTTTTCTATCTTCTCTCATATGTTTTTTCAGTTTACCGTTTACAGTTTACAGTTTTCCTTGATACGCGCGACAACGTGAGAGAAACGCGTTTTCACCGAAGTTTTCTTCAAGAAGATGAAATGTGAGTTCTTTAGCAAGGAGTCTGGCAACGGTGGTTTTTCCACTCCCCATCGTGCCCATGACAGAAATATAGAGGTGTTTCTCCACACATTGAGTTCTACCACAGCACCAAAAACTTGACAAGACGCATGCAATACAAATACACTAAAAGACGTTTTAAAAAAGCACTATGGAAGATATCCCTCAAGGATGTATTAGAGTTGGCAGAGAAATGGAACTTCATACTCATCCAGTCTTGAACCCAGCAACTGGACGAGCTGAAATGCCAGGACCGGGAGGCTTTGTGCTTGTGAAATGCACGTTTGTCCCTGGTGAAGGCGAGGAAAAAACTGTAAAATTATACGACGGCGAACCACGGATTGATTGGTTAAGTCCAGACGTACAGATGTTTGATGAATGTATCCCGAGGTAATAGAATCATGAAAGGAGGTTGTTAAGAAAGCGGAAATTGGATATTTAAAGCGTGTGGCCCGCCTGCAAACGAAGTTTTGCGGCGAGGATACGAGGAAAGGGACATTCGAATTATTCTGCGGATACCCTTTGGTAGCACTCTCTACCACAACTTTAATCGGATAAACCGTATCGGTAACGGTACGTCTAAATAATTAAGGAAAGAGTCCGTTTTCTTCATTGTTCTTCTTACATTCTTATTTGTCATTTGACATTTGTCATTTGACATTCCTCCGAAGGAGGTCATATGTGTGGTATTTTTGGCTATGTTGGCCCCCGTACGAACGGGGCGGAATTGGTTCTCGAGGGATTAAAAGCGCTTGAGTACCGGGGATATGACAGCTGGGGTGTTGCCGCCGTTCCATTGTCATTCCGGCCACCGAGCCGGAATCCAAAAGATAAAAAATGGATCCCGGGTCAAGCCCGGGATGACAAAAAAACAATAATTGTTAAGAAAAAGACTGGCAAGATTGGGGGTGCGAGTGTTGCGGACATACCCGCGAGTTCGCTCGCGCTTGGCCATACCCGCTGGGCGACCCACGGCGGGGTGACCCAAGTCAATGCCCATCCGCACGCCGACTGCAGCGGGAGTATCGCGCTTGTCCACAATGGAATCTTTGAAAACTATGAGGAGATCAAGCGAGCACTTCTCAAAAAAGGTCATCGATTCATCTCCGAGACGGATACCGAAGTTGCCGTTCACCTGATTGAGGAGTACGCGAAAAAACTCGCCTTCCCTAAAGCCGTCCGTCGGGCCTTTATGGAAATGAAGGGGTTCAACGCGATTATTGCAATGCGTGCTGACAAGCAAGAATTCGTCGTTGCGCGAAACGGGTCTCCCCTCGTCGTGGGCTTTGGAAAGGGCGAGAACTTTCTGGCAAGCGATCCGGCTGCGCTCCTGCCCCACACAAAAAACGTTCATTTTCTTGAGGATGGTGAGATGGCGATCGTTTCCCCTGACAACGTCCGGATCATAGAAGCCAAAACCGGGCACGCTGTCAGCGTACGCATACAAACACTCACCTGGTCGGCAGGTCAGGCAGAGAAGGGAAACTATTCCTTTTTTATGCTCAAAGAAATCTATGAGCAACCAGGGGTCATAAAGATGATTACAAAGACGGGAGCGGCTCAAGCCGATAAACTTGCACGAACCGTGCGATCCTCATACGGCACGTACATGGTTGGGTGCGGGACTGCGGCATACGCTGGGATAGCCGGAAGCTATCTCTTTTCCAAAATCGCCCACAGGCACGTCAACTGCGCCATCGGCAGCGAGTTCGGATATGCTCTGGACTTTCTGGGGCCCAAAAGTCTCGTGATTGCCCTTTCCCAATCCGGCGAAACCATGGATCTCTTGGAGGGAGTGAAAAAAGCCAAAACAAAAGGCGCGCGCGTGATCGCCCTTGTCAATGTCTTTGGCTCATCGCTCTACCGGTTGTCTGATGAACCAATTCTCATCGGCGCGGGACCGGAAAAGGCGGTAGCATCAACAAAAGCGTTCGTCGGCATCCTGTCTCACCTTGTGCTGCTCTCTTTCGCTCTCGCTGGGGAGGCAAAGAAAGGCCAGAAGCTTTTGCATCAAGCCGCCAAAAGCGTTGACGATGTACTGGGAGAAGCGAGCGTCAAACGGCTTAAAGCGTTGGCAGCGGCCCTCAAGGACACGGATCATATCTACGTCATCGGCCGTGGTCTCTCCTATCCGGCGAGTCTGGAAACGGCGCTCAAGATCAAAGAGATTTCCTACATCCATGCGGAGGGGATGGCTGCAGGAGAACTCAAGCACGGACCCTTGGCGCTCGTCACCCAAGGTACGCCGTGTATCGCGTTTCTTCCCAATGACGAGACGTATGGTGCCAACCTTGCCGGCGCCATGGAGATGGGTGCGCGGGGTGGGATGATTGTGGGGATTTCCTACAAACCACATGAGATATTTGATCACTTTATCCCGGTCTTGGATGCGGGAGAAGCGACCATTATTCCCAATGTGGTTGTGGGACAACTTCTCGCCTATTATCTGACGATTGAAAAAGGATTGGATCCTGATATGCCACGCAATCTCGCCAAAAGCGTGACGGTCAAGTGACTACAGCCCTGAGGCTTCTTTTTGGAGAGATTCGAAGTCACTTTTTCCGCCATCGTCACCCGTGGATTCGAGTTCCATAAGCAATGAATTGGTATCTGCGCTGTATGTTGGCAACGAATAATCCACCGTCGTCGTTTTTGTTTTCTTTTCTCCCAATCCAAAAAAACTCCATAGCTCTCCAAACCATTCTTTGGAAAAAAATGAAGCTCCGGAAGTCATACCCAAAACATCGTTTTGGTTCTGCTTATAAAAATGCAATCCTACTATTGCAAGAAGAAGTATCGCAAAAACGGAAAATGGTATTGAGCGTGATTGTTTTGATCGTTTTGTCATAGTACTGCAGCCAATGCCTTTACCGCCGTCCTTACTGCCTCGCGGGCGGCAACAACCTGCGCGTATACTCCCTTAATATCTGATTGCAACGTGTTCATGGTGTTTTTTACATCCTGTCCCACGCCGGTTTCTGACGAAATCGTCACAACATACTCTTTCCCCGCTTGTGCCGACACTGCCGTTTGGGCCGCGCTAATTGCAGCTTGTGCAGCTGCAACGGCGCTATCGACGCTACTCGTGTCCTTGTCCTTTTCCTTTGCTGTCGCCGCGCGGCTTGCGACTTTTTTTAAAATCTCGCTCATCGTACCCAAGTGCTTCGTCATCTGGTTTGTGCGATTGGTATTAACCTGGCTCATTCGGTTTGCAACGCGTTCGACAATCGTTTTCTTCCTCTCGTCACGGATAGTCAGGAGCTTTTCTTTAAACTGATCCCGCCGCTCTTTCAGATCAGCAGTGCGGCTGGCATGCGTTTCTTTGCGATCGGTCGCCTCCCCGGCAACATTCCCCGTCACCGGATTGCGAAGCCCCAGCCCAACGAGCAACAGTCCTGCCAACTGATCGAACATACTATAAGTATGTGTTTAAAAAAGTGGTTATGTCAAGTGGACGGATTTGTTATCCCAGAGATATGCGATAGCCAGCATCACCAAAATAAACGCAAGATAGCTGAAATTCATAAACCGATTGAAAAACCAGATGATACAAAGCAGTGTGGTATATCCAGTGAGGATATGGACGACACGAATCCTCCGAAAATGCGCACGCCAAAATAAAACGAGATACAAAAAACCAAAACTCCCCTGCCATATCCAAAACGGATAGTAATCGTAGATCGTTTTGACGATGCCCATGGCTACGAGCGCCGTCCCAAATCCGAAATTGTTGATTGGATAACTCGTGGGTAACGAACCGCTCATATACAAAATAAGATTACCAAAAAGCGCTTTCCCATCCCAGACGATAAACGGCACATAGACAAAACCAGAAACGGCTCCCATGGGCAACAAAAAGTTTTTGACCAGCCCTTTTTTTCGATTTTGCCATGCATAAAACAAGAGAAACGGCACGATGAGCCACGCGGTTTGTTTGGCAGCGATGGCCAATCCCATACATATCCCGCTCCAAAAAACGTGCTTGCGCTCTAAAAAGAGTAGTCCCCATAATAACATTGCAAGAATAATAACGTCATTGGATCCCTGCATCATGGAGTTGAGAAAGAGCGGATTGGCCGCGACGAGAATACCAAACAGTAACAATCGTTCGGATAGACCAAACTTCACAAAACCAAAAAGCAGAAGTACCGTATAGAATACGAGGAATACCATCCGGATATCAAAAAATCCTAAAAATTGTGAAGCAATCCGAAATCCTACCGCAGAGAGAACCAACATCAATGGCGGATACGCGTTGTGAAATAAGGCTGGATTTTTTGTTCCTCCGGCATCATCGAGAAATGGTACTTGTGCTAAATCCGAATATTCGTAGCTTTCTGTATATGGATTTTTACCTAATAATAGATACCGTCCGGCGACTTCTACTTGAACTCCTGAATCGTTGATGAAGCCGGCGACCGAGGTTTTGTGGCGAACGAGCATGAATTGAATACTTCCCCAGTAAACAGTGACCCCAATGAATGTTAACAGCAGTAGTAATCGTATAATGAGAGATGATCTCGCGATGACGTACAACACGACGAGACCTAATACAAACGCAATATAGCGTTTATCATGCAAAAACTCCCAGCCGAAAAAATTTAAGGTGATGAATGTATAAATAGTTAAAGCAAAAAGAGGGGTATCGAGAGACATCGCGTGTATCATACCAAAAAGCCCGATAAAACTATCGGGCTTCTGGGTTATGTACCCACATGGCTTTTTCTTATCCAATCGTTTAGTCTCTCGGATGCACGACGAGTTGGGCATACGGACCGATGAGGGTCCCTTTTACATCGCTATAGATTCCATCGACCTCTACCCTCTCCCCAACCGCAATCGTACTGCAGTCTACTTTTGGTGTTTTGAGCTTTATATCCCGAAATCGTATATCCCGATAACACCGGTTCGTCGCTGTCAAAAGCACCGCCACTGTTCTAGCAGGACCATTGACAACATTCTCAAGCGTTAGCTCAATCGCGGTCTTTGCCGTTACGTCTCCCCGGAAGTGTTCAGGATGAAGACTCATGTCCTGAATTCTCATGGGATAGATGGTTGTTTTATCTTGATCGACAAAATTACCGTCAACCACCACTTTATCACCGACGTTGAGATCGGCAAACGTCATTTTATACAGATCGCCAGGATCAGATCCTCCGCCTTTAGCACGCATCCATAGGGTCGAGGTGCAACTATAGACCGTCCGGTTACGTATTGCATTCGGTGCACCGATATCAACAATAAACGTCTTTTCCGTTTCATCTTTACTCAGCACAATACCCCGAAGATTGCTGATGACGCCTTTCTTTCCGGGTTTCGTACACTTTTCAGGGATACTGGCACGCGCCCGGGCGTCCGTAGAACTCTCGGTTTTTTTATTTTCCGACACAATGGCAAATACTACTGCAAGACCAATAAGGGCGATGACCCCCCATACAATCAGATTGGTCTTATCTTGTTTCTTTTTTGAAGCCATTCTCTTTCACCTCCTTTATTGGTTGCTATATCCATAATGTTTGTTTTGTATACACTTGTCAAGCGTACGCACTTTGGAGCCGCTGCGGAAAAATCGGTACAGAAACGGGCGGAGGTGTGGCCAAAGGGATCGTCGGCGGTCAGGTATGCCACTGCGCAAAAAAGAGCTGGATGAGCGCCACAAAATCCGCAATGGTCACGGCACCATCGCGGTTTACGTCTGCGGGGGAAAACCCGGGAGTTCCGGTTTTGCCGAATACACCGACAAAGAGGGCGTAATCAAAGATGTTGGTGACTCCGTCGCCGGTGAGGTCACCGGATGTATCCGTGGATTGCGCGGGAGTCGGAAAGCTGGTTGACGATGGAAAAGAACTGGTACCCAGAAGCGCCGACCAGGCTTTGCCAAGCTGTTCCTGAACGCTTGAATTATTGTTGGCAAATAGGATGTCATCTTTATACACCTGCAGGTAGCTCATGTGTGCAGATCCCTTCGGGACACCAAATGCCTGTGCCTGGTCGGTTTCGGAAAAAAATACGGACAGGACATTGGCAACTGCCTGCGACGGGGAAAGTGAACAACAAGAATGAGACGGCGTTGTCTCACAAAGAGTTTTTCCCTCCCGCCCGCACACGTTAGTATCCGTGCATCCCATGGAAGTGGGGTTATTTGTCGCGGAGCTGTTAAACTGTGCGCCTCCTACCACGCCCTGACTCGTCAGCTCTTTCACTTTGCCAATCCCTGCTTCAAAATTGCGACACGCTTTCATGCCGCTTGTTTGCATACCCTTTGTGTTATTTTTATACGCTGCACTTAGGAACAGACGCACAATTTCCTCTTTCGCCCTTTTTTGGTCTCCCTGGGCAAACTTTAATAGACCGCTCCCTTCGGTCAGGATGATCGTCTTATCCCGAAAAATCGTATCATAGTAAACGATAGCCTCCTGCCACTCCTCAATTATTGCTTTGTTTGACTTCTGGTAGTCATTCGTCGGATAAAATAGCTGCAACAGCTTTTTCCATTTTTCTTTTTCAGTTTCATCGTCATTGGGTAGACTCATCTCTGCGGAAACGGACGTCGGCCCTGCGATAGCAACGGATACAATGGTCGGATTTGAGTTATACCGGCGGGCGACTTCTCCCAAAAATCGTTGCCAGTATTGTTTATAGGTAGGGTTCCACGGCAGCGGCAGCGGCTGGAGCGTATTGGCTCCACGACTATCCGGACCATAGGGAATGGAAAAATCCGTTTTTCCACAGGTCGTTTTCCACCCATCTTCACAGCTTGGAAGTTTGCTAAGAAGCCAGGAAGGCGAGAAAAACCCGGGGACGAGTATGAGTTGGACTGTTTTTTGAACTCGTGATGCTTTAGCGATCACTTCGTCAATACTGGTAAATTGATACGAGCCGTCTGAAGGCTCAAGATGCATCCATCGCTCACGCAGCGCGATGCCGGAAACTGCAGAATTACCAAGTAATTGATCAACGATGCCAGAGGAATAGTCTGCCGGATCGTTGATCGGATACACGGCATAGATGCCTCGCGGCTGGGCAGCAAAGGCCTGTATCGGTAAAAGACGGAACAGTAGTACTACGATGATACTCCACCGCACCAGATTCCTCATTGTTCCCCATGATATACTCAATACAAATGCAAATACAAGTGAACTGGAAAACGATCCTTCTGTGCCTCGTGCTTTTCTCCGGAATGCTATCAGTGCTTATTTTCAGTAAAAATAAACAAACATTCAGAAGTAGAGCAAACGGCACCGTCGTTCTGCGGCTAATCCCGGGTACGGTGACTTCCCGCGTGGGAGAAACATTTTCTCTGGCGGTTCTTTTGGATACCAAGGAAGATACGGTGGCCGCAGTCGACCTGGTGGTTGCCTATGATGAGGCGGTTATTCACGCCGTGGGCACAAACCCATCCGAACAATTTCCCGTAGTCCTGATCCCTGGATCGGTGGGGGGAGGCAAGGTCCATGTTGTCCTCGGTACCGATCCGGCATCGCCCCAGCGCGGCGCAGTCCCTGTGGCAACCCTTCGGTTTGAAGCACTGCGCAAAGGGGTAACGACAATTGCGACAACCAATCAGTCAGCGGTCGCAGCCGTGGGAAAATCAGACAATGTCCTCTCACAAACGTATCCAGCAACCGTCACCATCCCGTCGTTGAACCAGACAGCACGTCGGTTGCCGTCGTCATCTCCCTCGCCCATACCAGATGGGTTTCTTCAAAAAAAAATACCCCGTCCGCAACGCGTTACCCCCACACTCTTTCCCTATCAAAACGATCGGATTCCCACGCCACCAAAATCTCCATTTCCGTCTTGGCTTGACGCAATCTTCCAAGTTATTGCAAACCTTGTTTGCCGCGTCGCTCCCTGCGGGCAATAGGGATTTTTGACTATAGTGATTTATTTGCCGCGGGGTCCTGGCTAAACTGGGCGACTCTTCCCTCTTTGATTGCGTATTCGGCGCGCTGGAGTTCTGTCCCAATGTAGATAAGGTGACTGGGTAATACCAGGTAGTCACCGATGTTAATCATCTGAATATACAGTTCCATGGCAGTCTTGCCTCTCCACTCCTTTAAAAGCAACCCTCCGTCTGGAGCGTAGAGTTTGGCGACGATTTGGTAGGAAGATTGGTCTAATTTGGCCAATTTGGCATATTTGATGGGACGGCCAACACGATTCTTTTTGATTTCCTCTATCTCAATGGTTACATTGCCCCTTGGATCTTCTTCAAACATTTGCCTGCTCGAATAACCCATTTCTTTTTCGTAATTATCCGAGAGTATTTTACTGGCGAGCTCGTAATCATCGCTATAGATATGGGCACTGTGGGTAATCATAACAAACGTGCCCATCTCATAGCCGGTTTCGTCTGCAACCATTTTTTGCAGTTTTAAAAGCGAAAACACATTGCGCGGCCAGCCATGGACCATATCCTGGCTTCGGAAATGCGTCGTACAGAATAATTGATTATCCTGAATCGAAAATATCACTTGCGTCAAACATGGCGTATCGCCCTTGTGCACCTCATTCCAATCCTGGGAAACATTTGCGGTGAATGCGACCATTTTTTTGCTAAACGGCCGGGTTTTTATAAGATCAATAATTTTTTGGATCTGGTCTACTCCATC
>Ga0209541_10004073_pt1 | contig 26204 bp, 31 predicted proteins | sample RifCSPlowO2_01_FD_184027 | JGI IMG/M metagenome (GOLD analysis project Ga0209541, IMG submission 184027) | Groundwater microbial communities from Rifle, Colorado - Rifle CSP2_plank lowO2_0.1 (SPAdes) (version 2) | ecosystem: Environmental > Aquatic > Deep subsurface > Groundwater | place... | reverse complement strand
CTGGGCAGCACTTTACTTTAGCCTGTTACAATAGCCCAATTTGATATAATTGAGTATGTTAGAACGTTTCCATAGTAGAATTCCTATTCCTGAAAAAGACGTCCCAACCCTTATGAGTAAGGTTGCTCAAGATTATGATATCGGAGTATATCAATCTCATAGAATTGTCCCAGTTGGATATGAGGACTACAACGCAGTTTTAGAGACGGATAAAAACAAATATTTTGTAAAAGTGTTTGCCTTATTTCGTAATCCAGCGAATATAAACAGGTACGTTGCCACGATGGAGAGAGTCCTAGAGGCTGGAGTCAGTTACCCCCAACTCTTAGAATCCGCGACAGGACATATGAGTACAGTAGCGGTAAATGGAAAGACTGTTAAGCTGTGTTTAATGGAATACATTGACGGTAAGACTCTTTACGAGCTTGGAATTCAACCTACACAAGCAGAGAGAGCATTTCTCATTCAACAAGCTGCTCTAATTAATGGAATAGACTACAAACCTCCCCATGCTCCCGATAGCTGGGCAATTGATCGTTTTTTACCTGAATACGAAATAAAACGTAAAGCAGTTGAACCAAGAGATCAACAAGACATTGATCCCGTAGTTGATGATTTCAAAAAGTTGAAAGTTGAACAACTTCCCCATGCGTTTGTTCACGGTGATATTAGGAGCACTAATATAATGAAGGTTAAAAATGGGAAGCTCTTCATTATCGATTTCGGTGTTTCTAATTGGTACCCACGGATTCAAGAGTTAGCAGTTCTACTTTGTGATCTTATGTTTGATGCTGAAAGCCCAGAGAAGTTTAAAGAAATGTACGAGTGGGCAGTGACAGAATATCAAAAATATATAAAACTTACTCTAGATGAACTTCAAGCTTTACCAGTATATGCAAGAGCGGCTCACGCAATAAACGTAATTGGTCCAAGCTGGGAACGATCACAAGGAAACACTGAAGGTGAAAATAACAGTTGGCTGGATCTAGGCAGGAAAGGATTAGAACTAAGCAAACAATTGGTTATTTAAAAAATAAGTCCCTACATATTCCAACAGAGCCAGCCATCCGATTCTAGTTAGAACTTATTGTATAATTTCTCCATCATGGACGCTAATCAAAAAGGTTTTACCCACAAGTTTGTCGCAGTGTTGAATAAAAAGATTCCTGTTGGAAATCTAATGAACGCTTTGGGACACATGGCGGTCGGTTTATCATCCGACTATCCAAGCATATCCGAAATGAGGTTTGACAATTATTTCGACAAAGATGGGGGAACTCACAAGAACATATCTGATAACCCATTTATAATTCTGCAAGCCGATAATTCCAACAAGATACGAACTTTACGAAATGCGCTTCTTAAAAAAGGCATCCATTTTTCTGATTTCACCAACACGATGACCGTTGGTACTTATATTGAACAACAACAGCGGACGAAAGAGACACTAGAAGCCGAACTAGAATATTACGGCATATGTTTATTTGGCGAAATAGATGAAGTAAATGAACTCACTAAGAAATTCTCATTGTGGAGATAATAAGTTCTTACATATTTCAACAGAGCCAGCCAAGATTCTCATAACAATCTAAACAATCTTTTTTAAAGCAGTTATAGCATTTGATATAATTGAAGACATGGGAAGTTTTGTAGAATTAAACGACACTCTTCAATTAACCAAAGAACAGGGTTTTCCTTCTGAGCTGAATTTAGAAAAGCATTTAAAAAAGCCATATCGCCTCGCTGATTTTAAAGACAGGGTTTTTAGTTTTAACGGAAAACCCGATGTTAGAATCTATAAGCTCCCTCCAGTGCGGAACTTTTTGGTAGAAAATAGGGGAGGAAAATGGATTTGCTGGGGACTAGTTCATATTTTAGAAACAACATGTGATTATGTGAATAAAACCACTTCTGGAAAATTTAAGATTATTCGTATTTACACACCTGAAGAAATGAAAACTGCTTTTGAACTTACTGTCCCTCAGCCAGAGCTAAACTATTTCGCCTAAAATAAGTTTCTACAGATTTCAACAGCTTTTTAATGCTTGATTTTATAAAAATTGATTTATACAATAGGGCGTAATGGCAAATAAAGCTGTTGAATCTACTTCTAAAGGAAAGGGTTGCGGTCCCGCAACCTTTCTCATTTTTATCTTGATAGTAGCCGGGATAATTCTTGGGATAAATGAAGGTATTGGAGTGTACGGCGTCAACTGTGGAGACACTCCAATCATTAAATGTCTCGACGAGATATTTTCAGAGGATGAAGCTGATGAAAAAGGTACGGTTACAGCAACCGGACCATATTCTTATGATGATTATTCCATCACAATGACAATGAAAATTCCTTTGGGCGGCGGAGGGGTTACCGGAACAGTAGCCGGTTCTTGCGGCGGTAAGTTAACCGGAAGTTACAATGGTCAAGATAAAGGTGGGATATCAGGAAGATTTGCAGGGAGTTGCCGTGTGTTCGGTGTAAATGTTCCTTCCAGCGCTACATGGGGAGGAGTCGTAAACAAAGATAGTAAAACCGTTCCTATTAGCTTTGACGGCAGCGGTGGAGGTTTCTCTCATCAAGACTCCATGTCTCTTTCATATTAACTACATGTTAGACGAAGTGCGAGTAGCAGCCATTGTTCTTTTAGTTATCTGGCAATTCATATGGATCGTTACAGAACAACTAGACAAAAAGAAAAAACCGCGAACTAAAAAAATTACATTACCCTCTCGTTTATACAGGGGTTCGATTACGCTAGTTGGATTACTAGGAGTCCTTCAGATGTTTGATGTTGTAAGTATTTGGACGTTTCGTCAGACTCAACAGACAAATCTTATTGGGTTAACATTATTGTTAATCGGCTTTCTAATAAGTTTATCCGCGAGGATTTCGCTTGGAGCAAACTGGGCTCATGGTGCAGAGTATCAAATTGTAAAAGAGCAGGAGCTTATCACGAAAGGAATTTATAGCGTCATACGTCATCCAATATACACAGGTTTATTCTTTGCAATTATTGGAATAGAAATACTTGCACATAGTTATCTCGTAATCCCTACAGGGATCTTATTTTTCCTTGGAATTTATTCGCTTGGAAAAAAAGAAGAAAAGCTGCTAGCCAAACATTTTGGCTCAAAATACAAAGAATATATGAAAAAGACCAAAATGTTCATTCCCTACTTATTTTAGAACGGTCCGACTTCTTGTATACTTTTACTGTGTCTGATAGCAAAACAATAATTAGTGTTATTGCGATCTTCATAAATTTAGTAGGCTATGCTCCTTATATACGAGATACCTTAAAAGGAAGAACGACACCTCATATCTACTCTTGGCTTATTTGGGCTTTCGTTACCGGAACTGTTTTCGCACTGCAGGTTTCTGCGGGCGCTGGCGTTGGAGCTTGGGTAAGTTTTGTAGTGGCAGCAATTTGCTTTTTGATTTTTCTGCTGGGTTTAAAAAGTGGAAAGAAAAACATTACTATGTCGGATACTGCATGTTTGATCCTTGCATTTATAGCATTATTTTTATGGCTTGTTGTAAGACAACCTGTTTTGTCAATAATGTTTCTGGTGTCAGGTGATTTACTTGGATTTGTTCCAACTGTAAGGAAAGCTTGGGTTAAACCTTATTCGGAGACCTTATTTCTTTTCGAGTCAAACGTACTAAGTAATGGTTTGGGTGTTCTAGCTCTCCAAAAATACAATATTGTTACCTGGCTTTATCCAGTTGGTTGGACGGTAGCTAATCTGCTTTTTTGTATTATGTTAATTATCAGGCGAAACCAAGTTGGCAAATAGTAATATAATTCTTATATGAAGCTGTTGTCGTATAACATCTGGAATGGGGGACCGGAGCGGATACCTCTGATCCTAAAAGTAATCAAGGAACAATCTCCTGATTTTCTTGCGATTCAAGAAGCAAATACATTTTTCGACAACGATAATAAAATTCTTAAGCAATTCTCTTTAGAATTAAATCTTCCATACTATGACATCTCCCGCTCCAATGAAAATTATCACGTTGCTTCTTTTTCAAAAATTCCATTCAAAAAAGTAAACAAGTTGCCCAATTTTAGAAATGCATGTCTGGAAACAATTACAGAAACCGATCTTGGAGAGTTGTCTATCTGTAATACTCATCTTCATCCTTTTTTTGAAGAAAAAGCATTGGTTGAAATAAAAAAAGTCATCGAAGTTCAAAGAAATCATAAAAACAATATTATCTTGGGTGATCTAAATTCTCTTTCTCCCGAAGATAATTATTCTATCTCAATCATTGATCAACTTAATGAAGTATTGTCTAAAAAATTTACAGATAAAGGGAAAATAAGATATAAAGTAATCTCAAGCTTGCTTTCAAATAACTATATTGACGTAGCTGTTCAATTACAAAAAAATAAAATCAATACGGTTCCCACAAAGATTAATTTCGACCCGGCTCATATGGCACTTTTACGGTTAGACGATATTTTCGTCTCCGAGTTGCTTGCTTCACGATTAAAATCGTTTGACGTAATCAAAAGCGAAGATTCTGACCAAGCATCTGATCATTTCCCAGTCACCGCAACTCTGCAATAATCTATTTAGACTGCTTAGACAGGCTTTTTGGTATAATTCGAATATGCGAGAAAGTGTTGTTTCAGCAGATTTCTCTACAGAAGCAGTAGTGGAAGATGTAAGAAGAACAGTTGAAACTATTCTTGAAAGACCGATAGATGAAGACCGCGCCTTAGGAATAGGATTTTATTGGTGGGCAAAGGAATTAAATGGGAATCACTCGACTCAACCGGAAAGAGTACATCCATCTATTACATCAAATAAACTTCGAGGACCTTGTTGGTTCTATAGTACACACTTAGGAAGAGAACTAGAAAAAGAAGGGGTGATGGTTAGCACAGCTCACAGCTCTGAAGGGCGGAAAGAAACAGGACGGCCCTTCCATCATTATTTAGTCGTTGTTAAAAATGGCATAGAGGTAACTGTCGATCCTACTATTGGGCAGTTTGTACTTGGTCACAATCACGTATTTGTAGGGACGACAGATCAACTGTGGGATATGATAGAGGATATACCTTCTTCTGGTAGTCCTTACGTCTTGCTTCCTCCTTCTACTAGTGATTCGCCAAGAGATGCGTTTACGCAGATATGGGGATACGATCCAGTTACATCACCGATAGGGGAATAAGCTACTTGTTGTAGCGGAGCCAGAGTTTTTTCTGTCTTTCAAACATTCTCTGATAGTATTCGATTTTGTTGTGCCGGTGAAACTTAAAAACAGACTCAGGCATTTTCGAAAATGCATGTTCAATCAGCGCTTTATGTTTATTCATGAAAATCTGCACGGATTTATATCGTGGTGATAATTTTATAAGCTTAGACACGTCAATTAGAAGTACATTACTCGTCAGCCATTTCAATCGAAGCTTCAGGTCTCCATTTACTTTATGACTTTGCTCCCAGGCGCGGATTGCAGTCTCAAAATAACCTAGAGTTTCAATGGTATTAAATGCACGACCGAGTTTTGATTCTTTGTTGCGCAAGATTGCACATGCTTTCTGTACGATTTCCATATCGATAGTCGTTCCCAATACTTCAACCAAAACATTTCTCAGGAGTTTGAGTTCTCGTACATCATCTTCTTTTGTTTTGACATATCGCATGATGTCTCCGACTACCGGCTCTGCCCAGTCATGAACTATTGATGTGAATAACAAAAGCTCCTGTTCTTGTTTTGAAAAACTCTTCTTTTTGAAGAAAATTTTTGGTCAAACGATAGGCGATAAGAAGATGATCAAGATTGTTAGCATCCGGACCCAGAACTTTTTCCCATTCGGAATCAGAATATTCTGTAGGTTTAAACAAGCTCCATCGAATGCGGTGTTTTAGGATGTATCCATAATTTGTCCGTGCAAACATCTGGTGAATTTTTTCGAAAGAGATAAGCCAGCCCTTTTTCGTGGTGATTCCGGTTGGCAATGAAGTCTTTTCTGATCTTTTCTTTTTAATCACGATATAGAAAAATTTTCATCTCAATTATAAACTTCTTAAAAATTTCTGTCAAAGCTAAGTGCCAATATACAAACAAAGTGTTTTAGATTGCTTTGAAAAGCCAAAATTCTTGAAAATACCATATTGACAAGCTCATGCTTTCATATATAATTTATTTTCATATATGAGGCGACCAGAAAGCGATCGAATGGAAAGATTCCGCATGAAAGACATTCGAAGAATACCACGAAAAGTTCGGAGGGAAAGAAGAGTTTTTGCCCAAACCGTACGCGAAGAAAGAAGGAGAAAAGAAAGAACCCGAGAAAGAGATGAGGCGAGAATAACTGAGAGAGACATATGGGACCATAGGTTTCCTGAACCCGCCACCAGAAGTGAATTCTTAGCAACAAGATCAAATGGAAATGGTCATCATGTAAGCGATGAAGAAATAACTCCTCCCGTAGAAGCATTAGATCCTGCAAGGGTCATAAATTTATTTGACGCCGAAGTAGATCTCCCATTTGGCATGAGGATAATGAGCGCAACCGAATTAGAAGAGGCCGAAAGAACCTCAATAGATCTCCCTGGAAACTTTGAATTTGCAGGAGATCTTTCACTTTAACACTCACACTTATTCTTCACTGCTATAATAACTATCATTATGGCCACAAAAAAAGACCCACATGTAAAAAATAGTGGCTTTCTAGATGTGGGACAGGGACACAGAGTGTACTGGGAGGATTGGGGAAATCCAAAAGCCACGCCAATTCTTCATATTCACGGAGGTCCGGGAAGTTCTTTTGACAAATACGACAAACAGAGATTCAATCCGAAAAAACACCGAGTTATATTTTACGACCAACGGGGTTGCGGGAAAAGCACGCCGTTATATTCAACAAAACACAATACTACCCAATATCTCATATCGGATATCGAGAAACTTCGTAAACATCTTAAAATAGAGTCGTTCTATGTATTTGGTGGATCTTGGGGTTCAACAATGGCGTTGTTATACACAATCGCATTTCCCAAAAGAGTGAAAAAGTTGATGATGTATGGAGTATATCTTGCTACGCAGGAAGAAACCGATTTTGTAAATGAAGGATATCCTCAATTAGCATACCCTGAGGCATGGGAAAGATTCATTTCATTAGTCCCTGTAAAACATAGAAAAAACGGTGATTCGATAATGGAATACTATGCAAAGCAAATATGGTCTAAGAATAAAAGAATTGCAAAGAAATACGCAGATGAATGGTCGCTATGGGAATGGGCTGTTATGTCATTCAACTATGATCCTAAAAAAATAGAGAGAGAAGTAATGAGCTTTGACAATACCGCAGTTGCAAAATTTGAAACTCGCTACTTTCTTAATAAATGCTTTATACCTGAAGGATACATTCTGAAAAATGTAAGAAAAATCCAGCATATTCCTTGCTTTGTAGTGCAAGGACGTTTTGATCTGTGCACACCTTCTTCACTAGGCGCTTATAAACTTGCAAAAGCATATGGAAAAAAACTTAAACTTCAATTAACCCTCGGAGGACATCTAGCAAGCGAACCGGAAAACTTCAAAGTTATTCGCCCACTAATTCTTGCGCAATTCTCGCGCTAGATTGCCATCTCAATCCAATTTGATATAATAACATTCTTATGTCATTGAGAGAAAGAGCGTTGGGATGGAGACGTGACGCCACCGCGAGCGCAATATCAAAATTATTTCCTTACGAAGTAACTGAAAACTCATTTCCTCTTGACGATATCCGAACATATGCGGAGGATGGATATGGAATAATCATGGTTTACAATCATCTTACAAAAAGCGATCATGTACGAGCAGCTGCGGTGATCGTGGACGAAGTAGAAGCAGTCAAAACAAGAAGAATCGCAAGTCCGATCGCTCTTCATCAAGTAAAAATGCTTGCAAAACTACTTGGACGTGTTGGAAAAGTAGAACTTTTACCCGTTGTAACCAATGACACCAGAGAAAAATTTAAAGAAGAAGGAAAAAAACTTCCTCCACTACGCGAACAGGCTAAAATGGCAAAAGATTATATGCAAAGTGGAGTAGAGGTTTTGAGAGAAGGAGGTGTCTTGGCAGTTGCCCCGCAGATTGGGCGAAGAAGCGCACTCGGTGAACCGGAAGGAAAAGTAATTGAGCGATTCCTATCAGAATTTGATGACGGTAGGATCGTTTTCTTATTTGTAGGACTTGGGATAACAGGAGTAAGAGATTACAGCGAAGAAGGCATAGATGGTTACAACGTGAGGAAACACTACTCAGTTACTTTTGGAAGACCAATGACACGCGTTGAGCTAGAAATAACAGCAAACGATTCAAGAACAACCGTTGACAATATAGTTTTTAAAGAACTTGCCAAAGTGGTTCCTCCTGAATACGCTAGCGCAGGTCGAGCCTCTCAGACGTAAAGACTAGATTATTTGGTTTTATTACGACTTTTCTTTCTCCTTTTTCTATATATCCAGCATCTAATGCTTTATAGCCGTACGCTTTTATTATTCGTAATGCTTTTTTGACATTGTCCTTAGGAAGATAAATTGCGAAATCCATTCCCATATTGAATTCATCATACATATCATACTCTGTTAAGTTTGCATGCTTTTGAATAAAAGTAAAGATTTCTTGGGGTTTAAAAATCTTTTCTACATAGTATGAAAAATTAAATCGTGCTCTCATAAGTTTTCGAAATCCGTGACCTGTTATATTTACAAGATAGTGGATTTCGATTCCTCGATCCAAAAGAGCTTGTATGAGAAGAGGGTAGAGGTTTGATTTAGTCAGAAGCGCTTCGCCATACATTTTTCCATTAGATAATTTTGTTCTATAGCCTTTTTTAAGCTTTTTTGCAATTGCACGTGCAAGTGATAAGCCATTCGCATTGATTCCATTACTTCTTAAAAGAATAATTCTGTCACCAGATCGTATATTTTTGTCTGACATTAGTCTTTTTTTATTTCTAATAATTCCTATTGCGGAACCACCTAAAGCTGCAGTATCTTTTTCAATTATTCCTTTCAACGTCGGGGTTTCGCCACCACCCCATGATGCCCCCGACAAATCACAGGCTTTCTTCCAGCCAGCAACTAAGTTTTTTATGCGCTTTTTATCTGCTAACCAAGCGTTGTTTTCAACTGCCCAGTACGCATGAACTACCAGAGGTCTTGCTCCCGATGTGGCAAGATCATTGATTATAGTTGCAACCGTATCTTGCGCAATAATGTCGTAGTATGTTTTGCCGGTAATTTTCCTCATTGCATCTGCAACAAGGTTTTTCGTTCCCAACTGTTCAGCGACAGCAGCCATATAATAATTTCCCTGTTTCCAAACATAAGCTGATTCACCTCTACTATCTTGTATCTCTGCAAACCCAACCTGCTTTAAATTTCGAGCTGTCTGTAACGCTGCAACCTGTGCAAATTTTTTTATTGGGTCTTTTGTGTCGTAATCATCTCCGACTTCTCCATATTTAATTGATTGCTTCCTCTTCAATAATGGGTCCAAGTTTTTTAAAATTCTCTTTTCGATAGGATAAGAGTATTTAGAGAAATTTTTTCCAGTAAGTTTTTCGTAAACATCGACATACCTTTTGGATAAGGATGAAATCAGTTGCTTTGACATTTTCTGAGGTTTTTTTCCATAGACATAACCACGATTGGTGTACCATAGCCGCAAAAATTCCTTATCAAAATTTTCAGGTTCAAGTCCTTTTTTAAAACGAGTAGGATATGTTTTTTTTATCCAAAATCGTGAAGAATCAGGCGTATGGACTTCGTCGATCAGGACAAGTTCTCCATCAGACAATCCAAACTCGTATTTTGTATCAACAAGGATAAGTCCCTTCCCCTTGCACATTTTTTGTCCCAAAGCGAAAAGTTTCAGAGAAATTTTTTCCATCTGTTCATACAGTTTTTTTTCGACAAGCCTTTTCTTCAGAATTTCTTTTTTTGTCAGTCGTTCGTCATGCATTCCTGCACCTGCTTCAGGATGGGTAGTCGGAGTAATTATAGGACGGAAAAGTTTTTGATTTTTTTTCATACCATTAGGAAAACGTATTCCGTAGATCAGTCGTTCGCCTTTTTTATAAGATGACCAGATTGATGTAGTTGTCACTCCGGTCATATATCCACGTACCACCATTTCTACAGGAATCGGTTTACAGTTTTTTACAATCATTACATTTGGATCCGGTACTTCGAGCATGTGATTTTGGACGATGTGTTTTGTTTTTTCAAACCAGTATTGAGAGAGAAGATTAAGCACGGTTCCTTTATATGGAATGTGGCCAAGCATGATGTCAAAAGCAGATTGTCGGTCAGTAGTAATGAGAATTCTTTTATCGTTATCTATATAGATATCCCGTACTTTTCCCTGATACTTCTCAAGACGGGGGAGAGTAATAGTCTTTAATACTTTCATTTTTAACCTTTTAAATACTTTTTATATTTAATCTTTTCCAGTTTACTTGCCTTCTTTAAGACTTCTTTATTCATGGATTTCTTAAACTTTTTAATTTTCTTTGAAAAAGAAGGTTTTTTTGAGGATAGAATTTGAATTGCCAGAAGCGCTGCATTTTTTGCCCCATTTACTGCAACCGTTGCAACCGGTACACCCGGAGGCATTTGAACAATTGAAAGCAAGGAATCAAGACCGTCCATAGTTTTAGTTTTGATCGGGACACCGATTACCGGGAGATGGGTAAATGCTGCGCTCATGCCCGGGAGGTGAGCCGATCCGCCGGCGGCTGCGATAATAACTTTAATGCCTTTTCGCTCTGCTTTTTTTATATAGCTTTTCACCCTGTCAGGAGTTCTGTGAGCTGATACTATCGTTAGTTCATAAGAAATGCGGAATTGATCCAGCACCATCGCTGCGTCTTGCATTACTGGCAGGTCGGAATCAGAACCCATGATGATTGCAACTTGAGATTTCATATAGAAATATATTTTCTTGCTAGTCGTGCTTTTTTATACGCATCTTTGATATTTTTTCCAAGAGCGGTGATATGGCCCATCTTACGATCAATTTTGGTTTCCATTTTACCATAGACATGCACGAAGACCTGCGGGATGGTGAGAGTTTTTTTTAGACCTTTTAATTTTGAAGGTCCGGTTCTTTCTCCAAGAATGTTTATCATAACGGCCGCAGGAACTTTCATTTCTGTTGACCCCAACGGCAAACCCGTGACTGCACGAATATGTTGTTCAAACTGCGAAGTGATGCATGCCTCGATGGTATAGTGGCCGGAATTATGAACACGGGGAGCGATCTCATTAATAAGCACATTTCCTTTTTTTGTTAAAAACATTTCAATTCCAAAAGCACCTGCACCTTTTAGTGACTTCATAACTTTCCTCGCTAAACGCTCCGTCTTTTTTTTTATGTTTTTAGAAACCGGCGCCGGAACTATTACAACGTCACAAATATTTCTCTTATGAATAGTTTCACACACAGGGTAGACTACAATATTTCCATTAATGCTTCTTACGACAATAATTGAAAGTTCTTTTACAAACGGGATATTCTTTTCAATATATAATTTCCTTTCTTTCAACTTTTCAATTCCTTTGGAAATGTCGTTCTGGTTTTTAACTAAAAAATTACCCCGTCCATCATATGCGTCAAAACGAGCTTTCAAAAGAAAAGGATAGCCATATTTCTTCGCATACTTTTCAATTTCTTTTTTATTTTCGACTATTGCAAAATCTGCAACCGAGATTCGATGTTTTCTTAAAAAAGCTTTCTGTGCAAATTTGTCCTTTATGATCCCTAGGGTTTTTGCAGATGGATTTACCTTAATTCCTTGTTTTGTGAGTCGGTTAAGAATGTCAGCGTTTGCAAGTTCAACCTCAAAAGTTAAAAAGTCAGATTTTTTTGCAAGGTTCTTAATTGCTTTTTGGTCTTTATAATCTGCGACAATTTGCGAGTCAACTACCTGTCCGGCAGGACTTTGTGCTGTCGGATCGACCACGTGAACAGTAAAACCTAATTGTTTTGCAGAAAAAGCCATCATTCTTCCCAGTTGTCCGCCTCCTACGATGCCGATTCTGTTTTTCATAATGCTTTTTGTATTTTTTTAACTAATTGAAGAGCTCTTCTTTTTGCAGTCCCGGTGTGTTTTGAAACATCTAGTAATTTTTCAATCTCTTTTGGTTTCAAATATTTTGCAATAATTGTGTTTTCCATCAAAAATTCTTTTATTGGATTTGATTTGCCATTTTGAATATCTTCCCATGTTTTCATTGCAATTTGCCTCAGAAGTTCATGTGCTTTTTGTCGATCTACTCCTTTTTTTACCAGCTCAATGATTATATTTTCGGTTGCTGCAAAAGAACCGTACACTGAAAGATTATGTTGGATACGGTTTTCGTGAACTACTAATCCTTCAAGGATCCGAGAAAACGTAGTAAGTATTTCATCGGTCGCCAAAAAAGCATCAGGAAAAATAACTCTTCTGTTAGCCGAATCATCAAGAGTCCGTTCAAGATAGGAATTAGAAACATTTCCGGCAACAACAGAAGGAAGCGCAGCGATATAACGTGCAAGTGATACTATCTTTTCCGAACTGATTGGATTTTTTTTAAACGGCATTGCAGATGAGCCCACTTGTTTTTTTCCAAATGGTTCGGACCATTCACCAAAAGAAGGGGACTGCATAATCCGCAGGTCATTTGCAAATTTTGCTGCTGACGAGGCAATGCTATTTAATGAACTCAATACTAAATAGTCAAATTTCTTAGTTGAAACCTGCGAGGTGATAAGAAGAGGATCGAGACCGAGATCTTTCATTACTTTTTTTTCCAGATTGTCTGAGGTGACCTTACTTTTTACCAGAAGCTTTACAAAACTTGCTGAAGTTCCAACTGCACCTTTTAAACCCTTTGCTTTTAATTGCGTTTCTATAAATCTTAAAAGTTGAAGGTCAATGAGCAGATCCTGCGCATAAAAAGCGAGTCGGTATCCAACCGTGGTTGGCTCAGCTGGCTGGAGATGTGTGAAACCCATTGAAGTAAGATCAGCATACTGTTTAATTTTTTTCTTAAATTTTTTTAAAACATCAACGAGTTGCTTTTGAATAAGGTCCAAAGCTTGTTGAGTCTGAATTGTTGCCGCGTTATCCACGATGTCGTAACTCGTTGCACCCAAATGTATTTTTCCTCCACCTTTTTTTGCTTGTTCGGCAAACTCTTTGATTGCCGCAACCACATCATGTCCAGTCTGTTTCTCAATTTGTAAAATTCTTGTAATGTTGATTTTATTCTGATTTCTTATAAGATCATCGAGTTCTACCTTAGAAATTAACTTTGCTTTTTTTTGATGTTTTGCGATTGTTACCCAGATTTTTCTCCAAAGAAGATATTTATTTCTCTCACTGAATATTTTTCTCATCTCCTCAGACCCATATCTCCAAGAAAAAACAGAGGAGTAGGAGTCGTATTTATCTTTCTTTTTCTCTTTCATAAAACTCAATACAAACTTTAGCCTTTTATGACGGGACATAACAGGTACTATAACAGGATCAATTCCAACCCTATTATATGCTTCAAGAAGTAATTTTTCTAACTGTTTTGCCTGTTTAGGTGATTCAGTACGCGCGTAATCTTTTTTAAAGGGAAGCTGCTTCAACAAGAACACATTTTGATAAGAGCAATGTCTTAGTGACTTTTTTAATAATTTAGTTTGCCTTTTTCCTATTAGTTTTAAGTATGCTGATGTATCCGGAATTCCGCGGTCAAGAAAAACCAATTTATTTTTATCTTGTTTTTTTTCAAAACTAATTTTCATTTTTAAAACTTCGTCTTGAAACTTTAGTTCGTTTTTCCTTATCTCTTTTGTTGTCCGCCCTTTCTCTCTTTCCTTATCAATGAGAACGCGTGCCATTTCAGGGGTAATTTGATATCCTTCTTTTTCAAGTTGATTTAAAAGTGTTGTTTTTCCCGCACTTGGTCCACCTGTTATAACTATAAGATTATTTTTTTTCATACTCTCTCTGGAGAACGCCGAGGGTGTCCCAGTAAAATTTCATTAAATTCTTTCCCTTGTTCTAATAATCCTTTTCGTGATTGAAGCATTTTTCCAAATTCGCTCCAATCACCAAATTTAAATCTACTGGGTGCCAAATCGGGTTGAAAAGCATCTCCTTTTTTAAATAACCCAAAAGTAATTCTGGCCCTTTCCGCCATATCGCCGTCTTTGTGTGGATCATCACCGATAAAAGCAATATTTGGTCGGGTGCGCCGTGCTAAATCTGAAAGACCTTCCATAGCTCTTACCCACAGGCCCCGTTCTTTCAGCCATTCGAAATGAGCCAAAGCCAAAGGAAAAGCTGAAGGTTTAACGCGCCGTTCGACTTCTTTTGGATATTTTTTGCCTCTTAACGTATCGTCAGTTATTAAAATTGAAGGCGCTTCTAAACCCCATGTTTTAAATACCCTGTCAATAAACAGATCATGCCCGGATGAAACAATTGCCAGATCTACAGCAACTCCATCATTATTTAGCTGAGTGAGAGATCTGCGAAAATCAATAAAACCTTCAGTAGGAAGCGGCCATTTGCCTCCGATCTCGCCATATGAATATCCTAATTTACATCGGACGACCAACTCCGAAACTATTGACACTGGATCATCTTCTCTCCATTCAAGAGAAAGCCCTTTTCCTTCAGGGACAAGATCGTGTAGTTCATCTCCATGAGCAAGAAGAAAACTTCTCGCGCAATCTAGAAGATTTTTTCTTTGCGTGGAAGTTGCATTTTGTAGTATTTCGTAGACTACTTCTTGAGGTGCTCGGTTACGCAAGCCACCTCCTTCATTATATATTTTAGATCCTTCTTCACCTAATACATCTGCAACAGCAAGAAAATAAGAGCTCTCAACGCCTATATCATTTGGACTCGGTGTAAAAGTGTCGGCAATTGTCCCATCAAAATCCAGAATGAATAGATGTCCCATTTTAAAGTGCTATATTGTACTACTGAAAACATTTTTTTTCCATTTGGTACAATAAGCAACAAATGCAAAACAAGAAAAAATCATTAAGGGTAGGAGTCGTAAGATTCCCTTGTTCAAACTGCGATTTTGACACACTCCGTTTTTTTATAAAATTTGGACACCGTCCGGAATTTATCTGGCACAACGAAAATTTTTTCTCTTCATATGACCTTTTGGTAATACCTGGAGGATTTGCATTCGGAGATAGAGTTTATAAAAAAGCTACAGGAAAATATGAAATAGATCCCGGAGTGCAAGCCCTGCGTTCTCCCATCATGAAAGCTATCTATGATTTTGCTAAAAAAGGAAGGCCGATTCTTGGAATTTGCAATGGTTTTCAGATTTTAGTAAAAGCAGGATTATTGCCCGGAAAATTAACTCAAAATAATTCTCAAAAGTTTTTTTGTGATTTCACAATCTGTAAAATTACAGGAGATTCTTTTTTCGGCGATAAGAAAATGCTCGGAAAGAAATTCAAGGTCCCTGTTGCGCATGGATACGGAAAATATGTAGTAAACGATAAAGAATATAAAAGATTGCAAAAAAATAAACAGATATTTTTGGAATACCAAAATTTTAATCCAAATGGATCGGTAAGAAATGTAGCGGGAGTAACAAATAAAGAAAAAACCATTTTTGGAATGATGCCCCATCCAGAGAGAACTCCAGATGGAAAGTTTTTTATGAGGGCCATAGAAACATATGTCAAAAACTAAATCAATTCTTGAAACACTGGCTGAGGCAATGAGTAGTGAGCACACAAGCTACAAGAGTTCTAAGCAATATCTTACTCAGCTCCCGACAAAAGGAAGACAGGTAATACAAGGTCCGGGTGAAAATGCAGGAATCATCGATCTTGGAAAAGGATGGGCTCTTGCAATCCGTGTAGAAAGCCACAATCACCCCACTTTTATAAAACCCTATCACGGCGCTGCAACCGGCGTAGGTGGAATACTCCGTGATATTTTTACAATGGGAGCAAGACCAATCGGAAGTCTCGACTTTTTGAGATTTGGAGCAAATAAAAAAGGAAAAGAACTTTTAAAAGAGGCGGTTCATGGAATTGCCGACTATGGAAACTGTATAGGAGTGCCAACGGTAGGAGGAGATGTCTTTTTTGACAAAACATACAATTACAACTGTTTGGTAAACGTAGCAGCCTTCGGAATTGTAAAAAAGAAAAATATAATCTTAGGAAACGCGCTTAAACCCGGAAGCGATCTGATTTATGTCGGAGCGCGGACGGGAAGAGATGGGATTGGTGGAGCGCAGATGGCGTCAGAAACTTTGGATACTGCAAAAGCAGAAACAGTACAAAAAGAAGACCCCTTTCTAGAAAAGCTTCTTCTTGAGGCGTGTTGTGAGCTTGCCGAGACAGATTGGATTGAGGGAATGCAGGATATGGGAGCAACAGGTCTTCTTTGTTCCACCACAGAAGTTGCTTTGCGAGGAAGAAGAAGAACAGGGAAAAATCTGGGGACTAAAGTATTTTTAAATCGTGTCCCAACGAAAGCTTCACACATGACACCTGTAGAACTTTTACTTTCAGAGTCTCAAGAGAGAATGTTAATTGTCGGAAAAAAGAAATTCCGAAAAAAGATACTTAATTTATTCAAACACTGGGATTTGGAAGCAAGTGTCATCGGAACGGTTACAAACGATGGAAAATATACCATTTTGTATGACGGACCAAAGAAAAAAAACATTAAACTTGTTATGAAGTTTAACGAGGTTATTCCGGATATTTCTGAAGATTGGCAAAGAAAAAAATGGATTCCTCAAAAAACTCCTCATAAAAAAGCTTCAAGAAAAGAAGTTCGAAATATCTGGCAACAATACGACTGGATGGTGGGGACAAGAACTTTAAAAGGACCAAATAAACCCGGACATTATGCGGTTCTTGATTTGCATGAAATCGGAAAAAAACTTGTAATAAGCTGGAGTTCGGATGAAGGAAGATCTGATAGAAGTCCGTTAAAAGGAATACAATACGCGTTTGATAAATGTTTATTGTATCAAAAAAAATTAAAAGCAAAGCCGCTCGGTATTACTAACTGCTTGAATTTTGGACATCCAAAAGATTCGATAGGAGCTTTTGCAGAAACCATTAAAGGTCTAAGACAACGCTCATTAAAGCATAAAATTCCAATCGTGAGTGGAAATGTGAGTTTGTATAATGCACATCATAACGATTCTATTAAACCAACGCCGACACTGGTCATGGTAGGAATTGCAGATTAATTATATGAAAAAAAGACTGGATGAATTTGTAGTCGACATAGAGTTTTTATTAATAAGTGTGGTTCAGGGTGTAGCGCTTGCTGCACTTGCCGCCGCCGCCGCCCCAATTGTCGCAAATCTTCAGTTGGAATACTGGCCATATATAGTTTCGGCGCTTTTATTTATCCTGATTTTTTGGTCTCAAGCTATCATGCATGTTCTAGGATTTATCAAATGGCCGTTGGACATGATTCATAATTTTTTATACTTCGTAGCGAGTTTAATTGAGGTTATGGCTTTTAGCGTAATGAATAAACCTCTCGTATGGTTTTCGCTTTTCTTTTTTTTTGTATTAGTTGCCGGCGTTCTATATTACTACGATCTTCTTCTTATAAAAGCATGTAAAAGCGATTTTTCAAAAACTTCATCAGGAAAAGCATTATATGAGGATTTGCATAAAGAGCAGATGACCAACATGAAATTTTTTGTTCCCGGCGGTTTATTATTCAATGCCGCCTGTATATTTTTGATTGTTAAACATCCGCAGATTTTTATACAAAATCACAACCATGTTTTTTTGGTTGGAATACAAATATTGTTTGGTTTAGTGATACTTCTTACTTCCTTGAAGACATTCAAGAAAAGACTTGCTCTTATTGCAAAAAATAAATAACATAAAAAGCACATGAAGGATGATCTTTACGTTCAGGAAAGAATCACGGAAGACCAAATAGAAGAACTTATTAAGCGCTCCGCTGCTGATGTAAAAATAAAAAAATTCACGTCGGATCGGAGACGCTTTAAAAGCAAAAAGATTTTTAATACTTGGAAGAAAAATAAAAAGATTTTTATCTTGACCAATAAGAAAAAAATTCTTCTCGGCCTTATCTGGTTTGAAAAAAAGAGGCTCCCTGTAGACGAATTAAGAAAAAAATTTAAAGAATACGATCTAACGTTTGCGATACGACTGTATGAAGAGGTAAGAGGACAAGGACTTGCAAAGCCGTTTATGAAAGAAGCATTTAATGAAATTACAGATAGATATGTATGGTTGAGCACCTTGTCCAATAATAAGACAGCGGCTAATTTATATACGAAATTTGGCTTTGAACCTGTAGGGGAATACGATAGGAGGTTGTATATGATCTATGAAAACAGAAAATAATAAACTTGAAAAAGCCACATTTGGTGCAGGATGCTTTTGGAGTATAGAAGAAATGTTTCATCACGTGGACGGCGTCAAAGAAACTGTAGTGGGCTATATGGGTGGAAAAACCGAAAATCCAGACTACGAACTTATTTGTGGAGGAAACACCGGACATGCAGAAGTGGTGCAGATAATGTACGATCCAAATATAGTTTCATACGAAAAATTACTCAAGGTTTTTTGGGATATCCATAACCCTACAACATTAAACCGACAAGGTTGGGATGTCGGAGATCAATACCGATCTGCAATTTTCTATCATAATGACAAGCAAAAGGAACTTGCTGATAAATCAAAAGAGGGGGTTGAGAAATCCGGCCGGTGGAAAAATCCAATTGTTACGCAGATTGTTCCCGCACAAACATTCTGGAAAGCCGAAGACTATCATCAAAAATATCTACACAAAAGAGGACTTACATCCTGCAGATTTATTTAAGCCGCTAATCTTTTGTTCTTCGGGTGGGCTAAAAATATAAGATCGATTAAAAGACCAACTTGGCTTTCAGGGCTAGCTTCAGGACCAAATAGGCGAGCTACAGCCCGAAATCGATTTTCAGCCTCACCTCTTGCGCCTCTAATTGCGGCGCTAACATCATCTTCCGTTGCATTAGGAAATTTAGTAACTGAATCAAATAGGTTGGCTGATCTTACGAACTGCTCGTCGGGTGGCCACCTAATCGCTCCATCTTCATCCCACTCTAATTCATTACTAACAACGGTAAGTCTATCAAATCGTGGATAGGCTTCGTCACCAGCACCCGGTCTATCCCATGTCATACGGAATAAGTATGTCGGATCCACGGTTCCATTTACTTCGTATCCTGGAATCATTGACATTTGTATACCCTGGGATCCAGCAAGGCCTGCAAGTTGGAGAGCTGTTTTTAGATGAGTAAGTCCATCTTGATAAGCACCCATCTTTAAAGTTGTATCTATAACATGAGATCTTCTTCTTACGGCTAGTTCTCGGAGAGATCTGATCGGCTGAGGAGCGAGAGGTAATTCTGAACGAACAGGAAATATGTGAGGCTGATTTGGAAACGCCGGGCTTGCACCTCTACGATCGACTTCAACTGCAGACATATATGTCTATTTATATTATTAGTACAGCCCCTTTCAAAATGCAAGCGGAAAATATGACGGGCGTTTTGATAGAATTATACTTATGGGTAAAGGACGCAAAAAAAGAGCGGTCGTATTCTTAATAATCGGCTTTTGTTTTTTAGCCGGACTGTTATTGGCCCATCTCAACAGCCCAGATTCAAAGCTACTTTGTTCTATAAAGAGCAGTTGTCAGAGACAGCCTTCGCCAAAAGGCGTCTGTACGGAAGGGGGAGCCTGTTTAAACTAAGATATGAATAAAATTCCGATCGACAGATTTTTTTACTACGCCTCCCGTTTTGTCATTATTATCCCGATAATGACCGTGGCATTCATCCTCCTTTTTGCAAAAAATCCCCTTGAGAAAACCCAAAACCTCAGTGTTCCGGCACCCACAGAGAGTCCGTCGGTAAAGGCACAAGCGGAGTTTGACATAAATGAAAGCTATATTTGCAAGACGAAATCCAAAAATAGCTCAATGACAGCATATATAAAAAACAAGTCGATCAGCGCAATAACCCAGGAAAAAGGCAAGATAAAACATACAGTCTTTGTCGGAGATTGTTTATATAAATGGCAGGATGGTCAGACAATAGGAGAAAAAACATGTGGCCTCGCTCAATATGTAAGTATTGCAGAAAACTTAAGCAGTATGAATATACTCACACCGGACACCATTATTGAGTCTATTGAAGGAAAAGGTGGAGATTCAACCTCAGGAGAAGCTTTTTCGTTTTCCAAATCATGCAAAAAACAAGAAGTAAGGGACGATGCTTTGTTTGCGATCCCTAAGAAAATAACCTTCAAAGAAATAAAACAGGAGCAGCCTCAATCAAAATAAAAATGCCCCGGCTACGACCTACTTTCCCCAGCTCCGTTGGGAGTGAGTATCATTGGCGCTGGCTCGTTTCACTTCTCTGTTCGGGATGGTAAGAGGTGGTGCCAAACCGCTCAAATAACCAGGGCAACTGAAATTATAAGAAAAAACCCGAAAAATCGCAAGTCTAATCCCAACCTTTTTGTATAATAGGGTGAATGGACAAACTACATGCACAGCCGGTACATCGCTTTTTTCACTCATTTTGCATACGTCCCAATGTTTCGTTTGAAAATCAAAGTGAGGGCGAAGTAGTTGTATTGGTATTAAGAGCGCATCCTGTCACTCAAATACCATGGATCTTGAATGTGGTAATCCTTTTTATCTTATTATTTGTCGCAAATCTGGTTTTTGCAGGTTCTCTGGGGGGGATGCAGGTATTTTTCTTAAACCTTTTTCTTATAATATTCATCCTCAGTTACGCATGGCTAAATATTCTGGTGTATGTCTTTAACGTAGGCATTCTTACCAATGAAAAAGTCGTTGATATAGATTTTAGTGCGGTTATATATAAAGAGACCACCGAGGCACGATTGGATAAAGTTGAGGATGTATCTTCTAAAGCAGCGGGGTATTTTGCATCGCTTTTCAATTTTGGAGATGTCTTCGTTCAAACCGCAGGAACCGAAGCTAATCTTGAGTTTGCAAAAGTACCTCGCCCTTCGGAGGTCGTAAATTTTATAAATGAATTAACAGAGGCTCTATGAACATTTTTGAACTTTTCAATACCAATTCTCCGGAAAACCTTGTCATTAAGGTCTTTCTGATGGTTTCGAGCATTCTATATCTTATTGTTGCAGTCGTCTTGTACAGGCAAACACAGGTGATGGCTCGTACGATTACCTTTGAACAAAACTGGATTGTCATTGCGGTCTCATTCGCTCAGGTTATCCTTGCGCTCATTCTTATACTTATAGCCTTTTTTATCGTGTAAGCTAAAAGTATGCTCTACGCTAACTTTGCGGCATATAAAAAGGAATTTGCCGGTGAAGAATTTCAGGGCTCAATCTGTGAAAATAACTTTTTCGGAGTTCTTTCAACCGAGGGGGGACTTGAAAAAGAAAAAGGAGAGGCTTTATTGCGGAAGCTCGCTTCTGATATTGCAGAACAAAAGATAGAGCATTTGGTCGATCTTGATGCATACATAACAGATTTTTGCAAAAATGAAAATCTGCCTGCAAGTTTTTCATTCTCCTGCGGGTATCTTACCGGTGAAGTTTTTTTGTTAAAGACAATCGGAGACGGCGTAGTATATGTAAAACGAAAACATATCTTCAGCAATCTTCTTGAAAAAAACTTGAGCGCGTCGGGTTATGTGGAAAACGAAGATTCTTTTATCTTTACAACCGACTCAGGATCTGCGGGGTATAAGGAAGCATTAAAGAAAATAATTGACAAAGCAGATCCTGCAGAGGCGGCTCAGGCTCTTGTCCCAGAAATCGCTCAAAAAGACCTAAAAGACAGAGTGGCTCTTTTTGTGCGTTTTGAAAATAAAGAGCCAACGCTTACGGAAGCAGAAGAACATTTGGTCGCCGATCCCTCGGCATCTACCATAGCCTCTCAACAAATTTCCGAGCATCCAAACATATTTAAAGAATGGCTAGGAAAGGCAAAAGCTGAGCTTCAAGGTCAGGATAAAAAAAAGAAAACGACACTTATTCTGATTTCCATAATTCTTGTTGTTTTTATATGGAGCGTGGTGTTAGGGTATCAACGGAGAACATCGGCGACACTTGATCAAAGAACACAAGAAACAAAAGAGCTTGTGGTGGAAAAATTACGGCAGGCAGAAGACGTAGCGTTTCTTAATCTGGCACGAGCAACAGCTTTGATCACAGAAGCAAAAGGAGATGTCGCAGCTCTTAAAAAAGAGCTGAAAGGAAAAAAGCCAAATGAGATCGCCGATCTGGAAAAACTCGTTGCCGAAAAAGAGGAGAGTGTCTTAAAAAAAGAGGAGCGAAGTTTTGAAGAATATTACGATCTTTCGGTAGAAGATAGGAATGCAGTAGGAAGCAGATTGTATTTTGATGGAGAAAATACAGTAATTCTTGACACTCAGTCCGGTACTGCATATCTGCTTTCACTCTCAAAGAAATCACTGGAAAAGCGGAACGCCTCAGAATTCCGCAATGGAGATCTGGTTGTCCGATCGGATGACAACATTTTTGTCTTAAAAAAAGGAGCTGGAATTTTTGGAATAGATACGGAAAACAAAGCAAAGAGAGTAGTCGAAAACGACAAAGACTGGGGCGATATTTCGGCAATGGTTACGTACAATAAGAACCTTTACTTACTGGATCGCACAAAGGGAGACGTATATAAGTATGTTCCTGCAGAGCAAGGCTTCTCGGAAAAAAGCTCGTATTTCAAAGGGCAGGATAATCCCAATATATCGGGCGCAAATTCACTGGCGATTGATCTTTCGGTTCATGTTGGCTTCCCTGATGCGATAGCCAAATTTACATCAGGTCAAAAGGAAGGATTTAATCCTACATTTCCCGAAGATGATACGAATATCATAAAAATTATCACCAATACAGATATCGAAAAAATATACGCGTGGGACAAAAAGAAGTCCACGCTTTATGTGGTAAATAAATCGGGCGTCTACGAGAGACAGGTAAACTCACCAATCTTTGGAAAAGGGGACGATATCGAAGTTTTCGGCGCAAACGCGTACATCCTGAAAGGTTCAAAAATCTACCGAGTAAGCGTAGATTAATAGATTGTTAATACCATACGAAGATTGGTATAATGATCTTTCTAATTAGAAAGTCCTGACGCCCTATGGCCATTAGAGAAAAATATACTGAGAGGAGAGATCCTCCACTTACGATTACCTTACCCGGTAGGAGTTACGAACCTGTGATGCTTGCGGATGCAGGATACGAAAGAATAGCTGTCGGTTTGATGATATTACGCCGAAATCAGAGTGAAGGAATAGAGGTTCTCATGGGTAAGCATCGTGGCTCAGAGCGTTCCGAGGAGGAAAGTGGTCGATGGAGCTGGCTTGCCGAGACGGTTTATCCGAGCGAACTTCATGGAAACATTGCGCATGTTTTAGCCCGACTTGTGCCTGAGGAAATGGACCGTGGACTTGTAGATCTTCAACTCTTAGGAAGAGATGATTCAATACAAGAGGTAGATCTCGTTAAAGAGGGAAGACGTCATATGGTACCTATTTATGTTTTTGCGACAAGTCAAGATTTGGCAGGTCCTCTAGGAGAATCAGAAGAAATAGAAGAATTAGGTTGGTTTCCTCTCGAACCCTTAATTGCCGGGCAGGTAGACGAATCGAATCCTGTAAGAGAATTTACAGTGTCTGGATTCCAGCAGTTAGCTGAAAAAGGAGTTTTTCACCCCGCCCGTTTTCCAACCAGTGCAGTTGTAATCCCTCCTGAATTTCAAGTGAATGGCTATAAGGATTCGCGGAGCGCAGATCTTACCAAGTTTAGATCAAAATGAAAAAGCTTATCTTCATAAAATTTGGGGGAAGCCTCATCACTTATAAAGATAAACCGTATACTCCACGGAGAGATATCATACGAGAGCTCTCAAAAGAAATAAAAAAACTTCAGCAAATTTATTCGGACCACGCGTTTATATTGGGAAATGGAGCAGGATCCTTTGGTCACTATGCGGCAACCGAACTTAATGTAGCGGACGGAATGAAAAGTAAAAAACAGAAATATGGATTCGCACTCGTTCAAAGTAAAGTAAAAGAACTTAATAAAATCGTAGTCGACGAGCTTTTAAAAACCGGAGTAAACTCCATTTCAATTCATCCCTCATCCGTAGTAACCGCATCAAAAGGAAAAGCAAATAAAATTTTTCTCGATTCTATAAAAGGAATATTATCTCTCGGGATGACCCCTGTTGTATACGGAGACATTGTTTTTGACGACAAAAAAGGTTCTCATATCTTTTCTACGGAAAATCTTTTTGAAATTCTTGTCTCAAAACTGTATAAAAAATCATTCTCCGTAGATAAAGTTATTTATTTATCCATAGTTGACGGAGTTCTTAATGCAGAAAAAAAGGTTATTCCCACTATTACACAAAAAACATACTCCAAATTTAAGAAACATTTATATAAAACAGAAGGGTATGATGTGACCGGTGGCATGCTGCATAAAGTAGAGAAGGCGCTCAAGCTCTCAAAATCAGGAATTCAGATTTATATTGCAAACGGACGAAAAAATGTTTTGGCAAAAATACTGCAGGGAAAAAATCCCGGAACTCTGATTACATAAATAAATTTTCTTTTAAGGCTTGCTTTACCCACGGAGCAATCGTATTTATATACGGAGACTTTTTATCTTGCAGATCAGAAAGAGTCAGAAGAGAAAAGCCATAAGTAAACTCATAATTTACTTGCGGTACTTTTTTAACCCTTGCCGTAAAAAAATAACAGATCTCGTGTTCGATATATTTGCCAAAGGAGGAGCGGTAATATACCTTTCCCTTTTCTTTAATTTCTCCGTCAAGATCTTCTTGTGACAAATTCCACTCACGGCTTAGTGTCTGGAAAACAGCGTTTTCATGGGTTTGTAATGTTTTGTTTTTATACTGTGGATGTGAAGAAGCGGTAAGATCAAAAAATCCTCCAAAAACAGGGTGTTTTCGGTGCTGACAAATAAAAAAATCTTTGTACAGTAAGCCAATGGTAAATCCACGATGCAGGATTCCTTCCCGATGAGCTTTCCAACGTTCTACCGGTCCCAGGACACGGTCTTTTCTATCCACGTGAGGAATATAAATAAGTTTTTTGTAATAGTCCATAAAATTGTTATTTTCCGCCGGATTAGCGACCTACAGATGGAAGATTAAACTGAAATCCACCGGGAGTTGGTTGGATAATTCTTCCTCCAAGCACGAGACCGACAATAACATTAAATATAACCAGAGCTGCGAAAATCACAATAAGTCCGATCAAAGCGTTTTGTATTTTATGTCGCGCTTTCATAAGTTTTTCCTTATCTCCTGCAGACGTTATCCAGTCAAAAGCACCCCATAAAAGATAAATCAATGCGACAATTCCTGCAACGACGAGAAAAAGGCTTATACCTGTTCCAAGCAGGACTCCAAGGGGATTTGAACCTTTTGCAAATTCCGACCCCGGAGGAGGATCAATTGTGCCAAATATTTTTTTTGTATCCACTGCTGCGAGTTTCATAACGGCAAGTTAATATTTAACACAATTTCTATTACTTTTAAAGTGAGAAAGCTCACGAGTACTATCAGTAGACCGATAACCGCATACTTGATAATCGATTGGGCTTTTTGAATAAGTTTGGGTTCGCCGCCTGCTACGATGATCGTATATCCTCCATAAAAAAATGACGCAAGAAAGATCAGTGCGGCGCCGATAAAGAGAATTGGAACTACCAGATTAACGATTTCGGCAAGATTTCCAAATTTGGCAAGGGGATTGTTTTCGGCCTTCGAAAAATCAACAGCATATGCGGGCGGGACCATAGGGAAAGTCTATGTGAAACGGATTTTATTGTCAAGAAGAGGTATAATGCAGTTTATGAAAAATATTCCTGTTCATCTTGCAATCATTCCTGATGGTAACAGAAGATGGGCGAAATCCAAAGGACTTCCTACATTTGAAGGACACAGAAAAGGGTTTGAAGCTGTTTCACAGATTGCAAAGAGAGCCCGTGATCTCGGAGTTAAGGTTTTTACCGTATGGGCGTTTTCAACCGAAAACTGGAACCGCACAAAAGAAGAAGTCTCATATCTCATGAAAATTTATGAAGAATGGGTGCGAAAAAATACCGACAAAGCAATAAAAGATAG
>Ga0209541_10004071_pt1 | contig 26209 bp, 24 predicted proteins | sample RifCSPlowO2_01_FD_184027 | JGI IMG/M metagenome (GOLD analysis project Ga0209541, IMG submission 184027) | Groundwater microbial communities from Rifle, Colorado - Rifle CSP2_plank lowO2_0.1 (SPAdes) (version 2) | ecosystem: Environmental > Aquatic > Deep subsurface > Groundwater | place... | reverse complement strand
TAAACCATAATTGTAAATGGTCAAAAAGCCTTTGACGCCGGTATATTTACAATGGATTTTGTTGTAATACGCCACAAAGTTGTGGCCTCATGGAGTGCAAGATGTATGTGAACTTATGCATCTTTTAGGCAGAACTTGTCGGAACAAGCGGCAAATGATGTTATATTGGGTGAAAAGCAAAAATGCTGTAGAATACTATTAGCTATTCATAACATTTATCATTAATGCAAAATATTATAAAAAGATTAGTTGTCTGGGCTGTTGTGATAGTACTGATACTAACGATACCCTTAGTATTAACACTTCTGGGCAGTGGCGTAGATGGAGATGGCTGGCATTGGACTCTGTCTGATTTCATTATCATCGGCGGTCTGATGTTCGGCGTTGGTCTGGCGTATGAGCTTTTAGCCAGAAGGTCGGAGAAAACTATGTACCGAGTCGCTTTTGGCGTTGGATTGGCGGGAGCGTTTCTCCTTTTCTGGGTGAATGGCGCCGTTGGCATCATCGGGGACGAAGGACAGAGCGCCAACTTGATGTACGGAGCGGTATTTGCTGTCGGCTTCATCGGTTCGCTTATGGCACGCTTTAAGCCGCGGGGAATGGCGCGGACATTGTTTGCGGCGGCAGTTGTTCAAATGCTGGTTCCGGCAGTTGCGCTTTTTGTTTGGCCGCCGCCAGCGAACTCATGGTCGCCGGGCGTGTTTGGGGTGTTTGTTTTGAGCGCGTTTTTTGCCATGCTGTTTGCTGTTTCAGCAATGCTGTTTTTACGGGCGACATCCAAACATACTTAGTTTTCTTATTTTAGTTTAGAAGAATAAATCTCCGGGTAAGCCGGAGGTCTTTTTGATAGACTTAGCCTTTGGTGAAAGAGGAAATTGCGATTTATAATAAAAAAATCCTCCCGAGGTACGCGTGCTCAGGAGGAAATAATTTTGACTTGGCCGGCTTGGCGGCGGCCGCCCATGAGTGTAATGATAGTAAAGCTGACTCTTTGACCCTTGGTCAAATCTCTTCGGCCGGCCCTGGCCTGAATTCGGCTATAATGGACGAAGATATCTCCTCCTGTATCCCTGGTGATAAAACCATGGCCCTTTTCTTCGTCAAACCATTTGACGGTTCCGGTCTGTTCGCCGCTTTGGTCAGTTGGCATTTTTCCGCTTCCTTTGGTTGGCGACAATGGGTGGACGGCAAAGAACAAAAATCTTTTATATGTTAGTTAAATATTGACATTTAGTCAAGGCCGGCTTTTTAAAAAGTTTGATCCTTCATGGGTCTCTGCCTAAGATTAAAATTTTAAGTACCAAAAAACCGCCTTTCGACCATTCAATTTCATTCACTCTTCAGCTTAGTTCACTCTTCAGCTTAGTTCAGAGTGACCTTGACCCTTCAGTTTCATTCACCCTTCAGCCTTGTTCACTCTTCAGTTTAATTCAGAGTGACCTTGAGTTTACCGAAAGGTCAGGGTGACCTCGAATGAAACTGAGAGGTCACTTCTCGGCCAGCTCGAAGTGACCTTGAGTTTACCGAAAGGTCAGGGTCATCTCGAGAGAAACCGAGAGATGAGTTTACCGAAAGGTCAGGGTCATCTCGAGAGAAACCGAGAGATGAGTTTACCGAAAGGTCAGAGCGACCTTAAATGAGACTGAAAGGTCAGGGTCGCCTCGAGTTAGTCGAGAGGCGGCAAAAGCTCAAGGCGATTTTTGATTATTTTAACGATGCGGGCAGCCGGCCCAACAACAAGGCCGGCGCATTCCTTCTATAAGCTCGGTGTGCGTCCTTTCAATCCGGTGACTCCTTGTCTCCGCTTTCTTGGCAGAAATAATCCAGCAGATCCACTCATTGCGCGCCAGCGGCGTAATATCCTCCCAGGCTGATCGCGCCGCTTTGGAGGCAGTAATGACTTTTCGCAGGTCCGCCGGAAGTTTATGGACCACACCGGCGGCAACCTGCCTGCCGGCAGGCAGGATTTTTTTCTTACTTGCCCCGTTAGAAATTTTCACTGATTGATTGCTCATAGGCAACTTGTTATAGGGTGATGATATGAATCCCGGTCAAATCACTTTATTTTACCCTTATTTTTCGCTTTTCGCTTTACACTTTATGTTTTTAAGTATATCACAAAATCCCGTTTTATTACTTGAGTTTTACTTCTTTGCCTCTCCCAATAAAAGTTACCTTGTCGTCTTGGATTAATAAAGCTTGGCCGTCAGTCAAAATCCTCACCGGATACTCTGTATTTCTAATTGCTTTTTTTAGTAGCTCTTTATTTTTCGGATCGTAGTGGACTGATAACAAAAAAGGGACATAATTAAGGGCAGTTAGGTCTTTTAGTCCAAACCGAGGTTTGGGTTTTGGTTTCCATGTGGACATTTCAATCGTCGGGCACATGATGTAACTGCCAGCGCTAGTTCCAGCGTAAGTTACTCCTCGGTCAATTAACTCCTTAATAATTTTATCAAAACCGGTTTTTCTAACCGCTTTTAACAAATAGAAAGTGTTGCCGCCTTCAATGTGAATAATGTCTTTATCGGCGAATATTTTTTTTAATTGCTTGGGAGATTTATTTTCAATATCAATTTCTGCAAAGTTCCAGCCGGTCTTGCGCATGATTTGGCGGTGGGTTTTTAAGTAGGTTAAATCCTCTACCCCTTTGGCGGCGGTGGTCACCCAGCCAATTTTAAGTTGATTAATTGGTTGATCAACAATTTTTGGCAGTAAGTTAAAAATGGTGTTGCCGTTTGAGGCTAAGATAAGTTTCATATGTTTAAGTATATCACAAAATCCCGCGGACACGGGACTGCCGCCCCCACAAATGCGGGGGAGCTTCTCCCCCGCCACCTCTCGGTAAACTCGAGATGGTCTCAAACTTGCCGAAAGGCTACCCCCTCGGTTTAATTCCCCTAATAACGCCAAATAAAAAGTCCTTGGAAAAACCAAGAACTTTTTATTTACCGCCACGGGGAATCGAACCCCGATTGCCGGATTGAAAGCCCGACGTCCTAACCATTAGACGATGGCGGCTCGTTTTAAAATAATTGTTTTAGTTTTTTTCTTCCGGCTGCTGATTTTGAAATCTGAATTTTGAGACTGCTTAATTCAGCGACTCATCACAATGAAGTTAAAACCGCCGGGAGGCGGAGTTAACTTTGATTAACAAAATTTATACTAAGCTATTTTCAGTCCCTAGTCAATAGGTGTCCCGTCTTCGTCAGGAAAGAGCGGTAGGATAGCCAAGAGGACACCAACACCTTCTCCCAGACCCTATTTATGGCTACGCCTAATGTTTTGAAATATGGGTTAGTCGCAAACCATCGACTAGATCGCGGCAGTCGTTGAGCGCATCGTGATCTGTCCAACGGCTGGCAACGCCGAAAGCTTCAGTGATATTTCCACTGTGATAATTTTCAGTTTTTATGCCGCGCTCTCTGAAATAATCACAGATATTGTGGAACATCAAATCATCAAAAAAATAAGGAGCATTATTCAACTGGCAATTTTCCTTGATAATGTCCAGGTCATTGCCATAGGAATAACAATGGTTATTACCAATGAACTTCCGGAATTTTTTCAAAGCTCGGCGGCAACTGACGCCCTTTTGGTCAATGGTATTTTGAGTAATTTTGGTCAAAGCAATAAAATAATCCGATAGCAGCGGATTTTTTACAGGTTTTATATACAGAACAAGGGTTTCAAGTTCATTAAAAGTTCTGGTGTCAATTTTGATGGCGCCAATTTCTACTAATTCCCGATATTCGTTGGGTCCGCTAAAATCCCTCTCTTGGCTGCCTGCCCAAGCCGTAAACTCCGTGTCAAAAATAATTATTGTAGGTGGTAGAGATGTCATATTCTTAATTTTAGTATAGCGTCAAATCTTCCAAAGGTAAAATAAATTAAATGTTTAATGTTGGATTATCGCGACTATAAAAAAACAGCCCCAGGTAGTGCTGTTTTTTAAAAATATCTATTTATTCAGTAGGTATTCCGTCTTCGTAGTAGTCAAGATGAGTCTGGTTTAAGATGACCACCTCGGCTTTTTCATAGCCTAATTGATCAAAAATTTGCTGGTTAGTGATTGGCCGCTTTAAGTTGCCTTCAATCAGATAAACATCGATGTCTTGCTCCGATCTAATCAGTTGGGCCATGGGATAAGCGGCAACATCCAAATGGTTGATGCGCCCGACATTACCCCAGTAGTTGGTCGGATAGCTGATAAAAACCGTGGGTGAAGGGATATTAATTTTAAGCCACTGGTGCTCCGGCCGCTGGAATAAATGGTAAATCACCGGATCAGTCGGCGTTCGGACCAAAGTGGCGCTGGCAAAGCCGTCCAAAAATTTTTGGGAAACGATTTTAATTTGCCGCCAGTCGCATTGGTAAAGGTTAAAGGATTCCGGGCTGGTGATATAATGCTTTTGGCCGGTTTCCAACAGCGCCCAGACATCGGGACTGGCCGGGGTTTTATACAAAGCTTTGAATTTGGTGTAGCCTAAATTTGGGTTGCAGACATAAGCCGGTTGAGGGATGGGGCTGGCGCCGCCGTTGCCGTTTTCGGGCGGATAAGAAATTCCTAAAATTTGGCCATTGTCCGGGCCGCCAACATCGGGTTTATAATTTAAAACATCTTCCATGCTGCAGCCAAGCGGCCAAGGGTGAAATTTAAGCAACGGCTCCGGCTCAAAAACAAAGGAAGCGCCGGGTTTACGCCGGTCGGCGTAGAAAACTTCAAGGGTATGGTAGCCGGCGGTTAAAAAGATGTCCCGATTGATTGGCCCGTGAACGGCAATACCGCCGAAATCAACTGTCAATTGGCCATCAATAAACAACCAGGAATCATCATCAGACGACATTGAATAGGAATAAAAGCCGTCTTTTGGCACTTCCATAATTGCTCGCCAATTAACCGCGAAATGAGAAGGATCGCCGGGCTTGCCTTCGCTCACCGGGAAAAACCTGGTGCCGCCGAATTTTAAATTTTTATCCACCCGTTCAAGGGAAAAATATTCATCATTATACCAGTCGTTTTCCCGGCCGATTTTTGACCAACTGGAATTGGCCGGCAATTGCATGTCCGGATGGTTTTCGCTTAAGTTGTAGTAATAGCCGGAAAAGCCGAATTCGGAGTTCAAATCAACGTAACAACTTGAGGCACCCAAAATTTGGCCGGAATAAATTTGATCGTTAGTCGGCACCGAGCTTTGGCTATTTCCGCCTTGGCCTGAACTGACCACTTTGGTTTTGAAAGAAAAAACTTCGGACCTGACTTCTTTGTTCAAAACGTCTTTAGCCAAGACATCAAAATAATAGGTGGTGTCAGGTTTAAGATTGATTAAGGTGACGGACTGGAAAAAATCCCGAGGCGGGTTGGTTTTGACCGAAGTGCCCTGCCGCGGTGCTGAACCGTAACGAACCCAGCCCTCGGCCAATTTGTTGGTCCGCCAGCTGACGACCGCTGAATTTTCGGTGACATTGATGTCGTTTTCCGAAGCGGGCCTGATGTCATAGATGATCAATTCGTCGCGGTCACTCACGGTGGTGATTTTGGTGCGAAAAGTCAAATCATACCAAACCGAAACATTGTTGTCTTTGTCTTTGGATTTAACTCGGAAGTGGTAATAAGTGCCGTCAACTAAATTGGTAATGGTTAAGTCGTGAATTTTAACCAAACTGCCATCACCTTTGCGGGAGCCGTAGTTTTGGGTCAGGCCGTAATCAGCTTCGCTGGTGGCCGGTTCGTCGGTCAACCATTGAATCGTCGCCGTGCTGCCGGTGGTGTAGGCAACCTGAACGTCGGAAATCAAGGGCGCTTTATTGTCTGTGGCTTTGTTGGTTTTAAAATTTTGTTCAAAAGAAGTTACCTGGGAAAGATCATCATTGGCCGTGATTTTAAAATAATAATCAGTTTCCGGAAATAAGCCAAAGATCGTCATTGCCTGTTCGGTCTTTTTTTGGTTGGTTTGCAAAGTCCAGCGATAGTCATTGGCGAAAAGTCCGTATTCAACCTTGCCAAAGGCCGGCCGGTTGGTTTGCCAGCTGATAGTCGCATTTTTATCGGTTTTGGTGATGGTAATGTTGGAAATCACCAGCGGCTGGGTTTCAACCGCTTTGGCCGCGATTGCCGGCATTAAAAAACCAGCCAGTAGAGCAATCACCAGTTGGTAGAAAACGAGTGTTTTAGCTAAGTTTTTCTTTGGTTTTATGGCCATAAAATAGGTTAATTTAGCAATATTCAATTATAGCATATTGGCAATATTTTGTCAATAGGAAAAAAGCATCCACACATCTATATTGTTCTTGACAACATGTTTGTGGTATAATATGATTAAGATCTAAAATAAAACAAAAATAGAAACAATTGTTAGAGCAGTATAACCTTATGAAACAAGAGGTTTGTATAATATAAAAAACCAGCTTTAGATAAAGTGTGGTTTTTTTAACCTCTAAAATACTTTTACAAAATAAAAACCGCCAATTGTCGCTGGCAAATTCGTTATTTTTTATCCTAGGCAAGACGAGATTCGAACTCGCAAATCCTCTTAGATGCTCGTTTACAAAACGAGTGCGTTTACCAATTTCGCCACTTGCCCTTTGAATTTGCCAGCGACAGCTGACGGCAAGAAATACTTTACATTCACTGATGAGATGAGAAAGGGTTTTCAACCTTGAGAATTAGTTGTGGAAACTAATTTTAATTGCCCCCTTTAGTGGGGCGCACTAAGGTCACTTTTTGAAGGTGGCCTTTTGTGTTTGGCGGGACTATATCTTTTTTTGACAACGCTAATTCAGTATTTCTCCCTGAATATCTATAAATACCTGATTCTGGAGCTTTCATACCAGTTTTTACCGTAATTTTTTTGGACATCATTCATTTTCCTCCTTTCTCCCTCCACTGAATTTTTCTCATCTCACGACTGAATATAAAGAATTTGTAAAAAAATGTTATCTGAAGTTAAGATAAATTAATTATAAACCATTTGATTAAAAGAATCAAATTTTGATAGACGATTTTGTGATTAGCAATTGTTATTTTAGACACTTTCATGTGGTACAATTCCATGCGTTCGTTTTTTATTTCTTTGCAGGAAATAAAAAATAGGGCTCTGACCGAGTCAAAGCCCTTTTGAATGAGTAAAGAACGTTTTTTAGGCGGCCATGGTCGCCAGATTGCGCGCCAAGACCAATCCAAAGTACCAAATATAGACAACTTCAATCGCGGCGTGAAGCAGGGCTAAAAGATGCCAGTCAAATCGCCAGAACAGCTGCCACTTGTTGGCGCCATAGCGGCGCCAAAAGCTGTTAAGCCAGTGGCGGCGGGGTTGACGCCAGCAGTAACGCCAGAAGTCACAGAAGTGGCCCCAGAAGCCGCGCGCCTTGTCCGCGCCGGCTGACAGCTGGTCTGCGATTTCGCCTTTCAAGCGCGCCTCAAAATAGACGTGCTCAAAAACGTAGAATTCGCGAAAACAGTGGCCCAGGTATTTGAGCCGCAACCAGAGTTCTCGGCTCCAGAAAGCGGCCAAGCTTTCCCTGGCTAGGCCCGGCCGACGTTCGCGGCGGTTTCTGACCGACAGAAAGCCGCAGTTCATCGGATGGACTTTTTCGCCCAAGGCGCTGTTGCGATACCAGAAGAAAATGCGCATCATGTTCCAGAACATTTTTTCCGGCAGGCGTCCAAGCGAGCTGATCATTTGGCTTGAGCGGTAAAATTCGCGAAAGCCCTCAAACATCAGCTGCCGCAGCTCCGGTCGGCTTAAGTTCGGGTGGTCACAGACGGCGTGGAAGCTGTCGTACCAGTTTAGGTCGGAATCCATGGATACGTCGTTACAGTACATCCGAATATGTAGCTCAGATCCGGGCAAGGGCGTCAGAATAAAAAGCGACAGCTGGTCAACGCCAAGTTCTTTGAGTCGCTTAATGTCGGCTAAGACGCTTTCCCGCGTTTCTTCGGGCCAGCCGATGATAAAGCCGACATGGACGACAATGCCATGACGGTGCAGAGCCCCAATCATTTTCGGAAAGTTTCTTACCTGATTTTGGTATTTTTTAGCATCCTTGAGTACTCCTTGATTGAGTGATTCCATCCCGAGAAATACCTGGGTACAGCCGGCTTCGGCCAACTTTTCGATAAAACCTTTCAGTTGAAACGAGGCCAGGTCAGCTTCAATCATAAAACTGATCCGGTAACCTTGCTGGCGCAAGGCGGCAAGCCCTTCAAGCAGTTGGGGCCACATCGGGTTTCTGGCAAAGTTATCATCCGTAAAAAAACCATGGAAGCTGCCATATTGAAGACATAATTGGCGCACCAGTTCGGTGATTTTTTGAGGATCACGAAAGCGCTGAACCCGTCCCTGAACGTTAATGATGGTGCAGAAACTGCAGGCAAAAGGACAGCCCCGATTGGTGTCCAAAGTGCCGATGTTGGTGGCGAAATCATCAAAGTAGTTTTCCGGATATTCCGGCATCGGCGCTTTTTCAATTGAAGGCCTGCCGCCATCGTAGAGTTTCTGGGCTCGGTCCTGCCAGATGTCGGCAAGAATTTGTCCCCAAACCTCTTCGGCCTCATTAAGGCAGACGATGACGCCCTTAGCCATTAGTTCCTCAACTTCCGGCGGCATAATGTGGGGGCAAGGCACATCAGAACGTTTTTCATCATCGGCGGCAATCCCATAGTACATGGTATTGACCGAGCCGCTGACGTGAAAACCGCCCATGACGACGTCAGCGCCGGCCGCTTTGAACTGATTCGCCAAGTCACGCGCCCGCGGGAACTGATTGGTTTGAACGCCAACCAAACCAGCAACGATCTTGGTGGCACCGTCGTCATACTGCTTAACGAGACGGGCTGGGGCAGAAACCTTTTGCCCAATGACGCCATCATCAAAAACTTTGATGATATATTGGGCGGCCGGAATTACCATAGTTTCTAGAGTTTGTTTAGTCAGCGCATACATCGCCGCTAGACTGTTGGAAGGCAAGACTCCGCGCCAAAAGCGCAGCGGATAGCCCCACTCGTCATAATTGGTTACCCGTACCAGAATAACGACCAGCCTGGTAAATTCTGTTTTCAAGGAACTCATCATCCAATCCTCCTGAAGTTGTAGCTGTTTAACCTTCACTTCTTGACGCCATAACCTAATTATAGGGTGGTTTTATTGTCGGGTCAATTTAGGACTTGATTTTTTTTACTGAATCAAGTAAGATATTAGAAATTACAATTACTCAAAAAAATGAGCGATAAAAACAAAGACCAACTGTCAATTTCAGTGAGCGATGAAAATCAAGCACCGTCAAATCCTTGGCCAACAGGGGAAGATGAAGGCGAACTTTTGCTGGACGTTTATCAGGATGATAAAAATATCTACGTTAAATCAACCATTGCCGGAGTTAAACCCGAAGATTTGGAAATTTCAATCAACAACGACATGCTGACCATTCGCGGCCAGCGCACCCAAGCGGATGAGGTTAAGGAAAAAGACTATTTTTATCAAGAATGCTACTGGGGCAGTTTTTCCCGCTCATTGATCTTGCCCGTTGAAGTAAAAACTGATAAAGTTTCAGCAACTTTAAAAGACGGGGTTTTAACCATCACTTTGCCCAAACTTCAGCGGCAACGTAATATCCCAATTAAAATAAATTAAAATGACCGAAGAATTTTTAGACCAATTCAAAGACCGTTATTTTGTAAAAGGGACGGTTGATCATTTTGAAGACAAAAAAGCGGTTATTGTCATTGCTGACAATCAGAAAATTTTTTGGCCGATTAAAGATTTGCCGCCGGAAATTGAAGTCGGCACCAAAGTCAGAATTGTTTTAACCACCAGCCAGACCGATTTGGCCGAAAGGGAGCTGGTCGCCAAAACCATTTTAAATAAGATTTTGAAAAATTCTGATGAGCAAGACCAAAGTTCAGAATAACCAAAACTAAAATGACAAATGAAAAAGAAAAAGACATTTTTGTCAGGCAAAAGAAAAATCGGTGGTTAATTTTGGCCGCCATTTTTTTTATTTTAGTTTTGATTGGTTTTGGCTTAGCTTATATTTTCCAATCAGCCTACGCCGGCAAATTTTATCCCGGTCTAAGAATTGGCCAGCTGGAAGTTTCCGGCCAGACCCAAGAGGCGGTTTTAAATCAGCTCAAAAGTATTGAAGAAAATATTCAAAACCAGGGCCTGATTTTCAGTTCCGGCCAAAAAGAGGTGGTTATTAATCCGATTGTGATTTCCACTTCTCCGGATTTAGCCAAGCGCATTTTGAGTCTGGATTTAGAGCAGACGGTTGTTAATGCCTATGAAGTCGGTCGGAGCGGCTACTGGTGGCAAAATTTAGGCAGCCGAGTTAAGAATTTGATTTTTGGCCAGCGAGTCGCCGTTGTTTATCAGCTGGATCAAGCTGAATTGCTTTCTCATCTCAAGGCCAGCTTTTCGGATTTAGAAAAACCGCCCCTTGATGCCAGCTTGAAGTTTGAGGGCGATCAGGTTGAGGTTATTGGCGAGCAGTCAGGCTATATTTTTGATTATCAAAAAGCCATTGACCAGTTGATTAGCAATGTCAATTCTTTAGATTTTCGGCCAATTTCCCTAGATTTAATGTTTACCGAGCCGAAAATCAAAACCGCCCAAATTGGTTCGGCCCTAAACAGCGTCAAGGATATTTTAACCGTTGATTCTTTAAAGTTAACCGTTGATTCAAGGTGGTGGAAGCTCAATCAAGACCAGTTTTTGCCCTGGCTGGAATTTCAATTGTTAGACGATGAAGTGGTGATCGGTTTGAACCAAGAAAAAGTTTTTGAATTTTTGCAGCCAATTGCCGAGTTGATTAACGTTGAACCCCAGGACGCTAGGTTTGAATTAACAAACGATCGGGTCACCAGTTTTCAATCAAGCCGGGATGGCAAAATTTTAGATCTAGAAAAAAGTTATCAAAAGATTAACCAGCAAATTGTCATTGGCCAAGCGCCGGAGATTGAGCTGGTTGTTGACATTACGCCGGCTAAAGTGGCCACCGGCGACCTGAACAACCTGGGGATTAAAGAGTTATTGGGCCGGGGAGTTTCTAACTTTAGCGGCAGCCCGAAAAATCGCCGCCACAACATTGCCGTTGGCGCTGCCGCCCTGAACGGAATTTTGATTAAGCCGGGTGAAGAGTTTTCTTTGCTTGACGCCCTGGGCGAGATTGACGGGGCGCACGGCTATCTGCCGGAATTAGTGATTAAGGGCGACCGGACAATTCCGGAATTCGGCGGCGGGCTTTGCCAGATTGGCACCACCACTTTCCGGGCCGCTTTACGTTCCGGTTTGCCGATAACCCAGCGCCGCAACCATTCTTACCGGGTGATTTATTATGAACCGGCCGGCATGGATGCCACTATTTATAATCCCTATCCGGACATGAAATTTTTAAACGATACCGGCGCTCATATTTTATTTACCACCCGGATTGAAGGCGACGAGCTGATTTTTGAGCTTTACGGCACCAAAGACGGACGGCAAGTTGAAATTTCACCTGATCCGCCGTCAATTTATAATGTCACCAGCCCGGGTCCGGCGCGCTATATTGAAACTGAAGAATTAAAACCGGGCGAAAAGAAAAGAGTTGAGTCCGCCCATGCCGGTGCTGATACTTATTTTAAGTATACCATTACTTATCCCAACGGCGAGGTTAAGGAGCAGGATTTTTACAGCCATTATGTTCCTTGGGCCGAAGTTTGGCTGGTTGGTAAAGAACGAAGTGCGACGACCACTGATAATTTAATTGAGGGCGTTATTCAAAATTAAGAAAACCGCCTAGCTCAATAGAACTAGACGGTTTTCTTAAGGCAGAATATTTATCCCGCACCTTTTGACTCTGTTTGAGGTGTGGGGATTTTCCGCCCAAAAGTCTGCAGACAAGAAGTTTGTTTTTAGGCAGATTCTAGCCGGAGCCGGAATTGCCAAAGAACAAACTCCGTGCTTGTCGTGCCTGCAGAAATTGGATAGCAAGTTGACCCCCGCCCAACTTTACTGATCACGAATTGACTGAGTTACCGATTTTACCCATTTATTGAATGGGAAAATTTTTTAGAAATCCAGTGTCCAGTAAAGTTGGGCGGGGTGAAAGGAGGTTTGTAGTTGAAAAGGTACAAGCTTTTACTTGCTATCCAAATTTCCACAGGCACTTAAAAAGCCCCTCCAGCTGTGGCACAAAAAGCACTTCGGAGGCGTTTTGACCCTGTTTGGGCAGTCTGCAGACTTTTGGGCAGATAAAGTTAGTTATCTCAAATTGTCAAAATAACAGGTTATAATATCATATTTAGAAATTCTTGTCAAGGCTTTTTGTCTGAAAAAAATCAAAAAACCGCCTAATTTAGCGATTTTAAGTTTAATTTTTAGATCCCAGGATAATGGGATTTTTGTTTTGGAATTTAGTTACGAAAATATTCTAACCAATTTTTTTTTGCTGGTCAAGCCCCTGACAATTTCAATTTTTGACCTGGCAACCCCAAATTTTTTAGCCAAAAATTTTATCAGTTCAGCGTTAGCTTTGCCTTTTTGGGGCGCGGCTTTTAATTTAATTTTTAAAAAATTTTCACCTTCTTCAACAATTTCGGTTCGGCTTGAGTTGGGGATGACTTTGATCAGAAGATTCATAAAATTATATTTTTTCCAATAAAATTAATTCCGCCTTGTCGGTTTTGGTGTCGTAAACCGCAAATGTTGCCTGGTTAAACATCCCGGCCAAAGTGCCGGGATTTCTTAAAACCGTATGGCCGATTTTTTTCTCCCAGGGCTTATGGTCATGGCCGTAAAAGACCAAATCATATTTGCCGCTTTTAGCCAATTCCTCAGCTTGACGGGGATAATGGTTGAAAGCAATTTTTTTAGCATCAACCTCCAATTCACCTTGATCGCCGTGACAAGTAACATGCTTAAAATCGCCGGCCACTTTTTGGTTTAACTCTCGGTCAGCGACATTGCCATGGATAAAATGAAACTCACCCTTAAATTTCGGGCCAAACTCTTCTTTGATAATTGACGGCGCTGCCAAGTCGCCGCAGTGAATCATTATTTCAATTTTGTTTTTGTTGGCCCAGGCTATAAATTTTTCAATATTGGGCAGGTTGTCATGGGAATCGGAGATAATAGCAATCCGCATATTGATGGCAATAATGAATTATAAAATTCAAATATGAAACATGTAACCTGAAACATATAACAGGCGATAGGTAGTTCTTGTTCCATGTTATATGTTTCAGGCTGTATGGCTTACGTTTGGATTTTTGATTTTGACATTTCTATTCTTCGACCATCACCGATTTTAAATACTCAATCACTTTCCGGGCCACGATCACACTACGTAAGTAATTGTGACAGATCTGTGAGACAAGGCTAGACCCGGTTAAAAGATAGAAAGACTAGAAAGATGATTTTGCTTTCCAAATCAATTTGTGTTAAGATATTATCTGGCCAGTTATCAGCCGTATTTTTGACTGGATTTCGTCTGAGATTGGCAGACAACCCCAGTTCAGACTAGTAAAGCACCTTGAAATATACGAGAACAGAGAAAGGGAAAACTATGGAACCTTATGGAACACTGCTTATCGTGAAAAAAGAAGAAAATGGATTTTGTCAGCGTTTAGGACGTTTCTTAAGTCAATCGGGCGTCGTCGCAGCTAAGGATAATCTCATTTTAAGAGATTGCCCGGAAGGAGGAATAGAGGCGTTAGAAAGTGGCGGTCTTCTTTTGCCTTTGTTAGCAATAGTAGATACCTTGCTTCCCCCGACTCAGGTGGCGGCAGAAGAAATTAATCGATGCATGAGGGCTTATTGCCAATTGCAAGATAAATTGATGGGACTGCCAAGGGTCGGTGAAGGGGTTGAATCCCGAGTTATTACCCAAAGCCGCGATCAGCTCTATTCATTAGAAAGGTCGGCGCAGGACAGCTTTGATAGGGAGGGAGGGGTAACTTTTCTAAACCAATGGTGGCAAGGCGCCAAAGATAAAGAAAGGAGATTGCCGCAGCCAGGAGCCATACTCATTCTTTCGCCAGAGGAGGATCATCCGACACTTGGGGCTAAGGCAATAGCTGCGGCAAAATGCCTTACGCCACACGTTGCCTATTTAGAATCACCACTTCCCACGGGACTGATTCTTAGGACGTTAGCTAGTTTGGACGAAACAAAATACCAGTAGTCAGCCGAAGTGATCCTTATCTGTAGGACGTTCATGTCCTTTTGAACACCCTTTGTTTTTTAGCAGAGGGTATTTTTTTTATTATTTTATCATCATCGACTTTAAATACTCAATCACTTTGCGGGCGGTTAAAATGTTTTTTAAATAATCGCGGTAGGCTGGCTGGCTGATGTTTTTTTCAGCCTCAGAATTACCAGCATAGGTAGCCAGTATTTTTTGGACTTCGCTTTCAATCTCTGCCTCAGTGGCTTTGATATTTTGGTTTTGGCCAACCGCCCTAATCACTAAAGCGCTTTTGATCCGCTTGATCGCTTGGGGCACAAAATTTAGGAGCAAATCAGCCTGAGTCTTTTTAAGATGATGAAGATAGTCTTCAAATTTTAATCCTTGATGAGCAAGGTTATGCTCCAATTCTTCAAGCATTTTTTTGGTTTCAGAATCAATTAAGATATCGGGAATTTCCTCAAATTTACTTTGGTCAATGGATTTATCAAGCAGTTCTTCTTCCAGGCGTCGATTTTCTTTGTCTTGAGCCTCCAGTCTCAAATTTTCTCTAATTTTATCCTCAAGCTCTTTAAGGTTATTGAATTGGCCAAGACTTTTAGCAAAGCTATCGTCAAGTTTTGGCAGATCAAGGTGATAAACGGCGTTTACTTTGACTTTAAAATCAACCAATCTGCCGGCCAGATTTTTCTGGTGGTAATTTTCCGGAAATTTCAACTGAAAAGTTTTAGTTTCATCCTTAGCCATGCCGATTAATTGTTCCTCAAAGCCGGGAATAAAAGTTTTTTCGCCGATGACCAGCGGAAATTTTTCGTTTTTGCCTTGATCCAGGGGGATTTTATCCAAAAAAGTCTCAAAATCAATTTCCACTTTGTCGCCCGCCTCGGCCTTTTTGTCGGCCAAAGTTTCTTGCGAGCGCATCTTTTGCAGGTCAGTCATTGATTTTTTGATTTCCTCTTGCCTGACTTCAATTTTGTTTTGGCTGATTTTAATTTTGGAAAAATCAGCCAAAGAAACGTTGGGTAAAAGATTAATCGTCGCTTTATAGATCACTGGGTTACCCGGCGCTAATTTAATCACTTCAATTTTTGGCGAGCCAACGGTCATTAATCGCTGTTCAGCCAGAGCCTTCACCAGAGTTTTTTGCACCGCCCGTTCCAGGGCTTGTTGCCAGATTTCCGCTTCGCCGACTTTAGCTTTAATCAAATTAAAGTTTGCTTTACCGGGGCGAAAGCCGGGAATTTTTGTATTTTGCGAAATAATTTTAGCGGCCTGCTCCAAAAAGGGCTGATATTCTTCAAGACTTAATTCAACGGTTAATTCCACTTGGCCTTTGGCTAATTTTTTAACTTCTGTTTTCATGGGTATGATTAGAATTTACCCGTCTAGCCTCGATTTAAAGTGAGGCGAGCGACGAGGCTGACGAATGGATGCGAACGATACTAATTAGTTACTACGAATTACGAATGAGTACGAATTTACGAATGAATTCAGCAGACGCTATTCATTAGTATTGGTATATTCGTAAAGATTCATAATTCGTAGTATTAGTAGATTCGGATTGCATAATTAAAAAAGCGTAAAAAACGCTTTTTCAGTCTAGCAGGAAATTAATGGTTAGTCAATAAGTTTTTGCGATAAAAAAGACCTGACGATGAGTGGCGGTCGTTGGGAAAAACAAGGGTTAAGGTTTATAAATAAAATTTTTACCCTTAAAAAATCAAATCTGGCGCTGGGTCAATTAAAAAAGCCGAGGCTTCTGGTTCTCGACTTTTTAATTGTTTTTTATAATGTCAGTAACAGCGGCGCAATAATAATGGAAATAATCGCCATTAATTTAATCAAGATATTCAGGCTTGGTCCAGAGGTGTCTTTAAACGGGTCGCCGACCGTATCGCCCACCACGGCCGCTTTGTGGGTATCAGAGCCCTTGCCGCCCAAGTTGCCGCTTTCAATATATTTTTTCGCGTTATCCCAAGCGCCGCCGGCGTTAGCCATAATTACTGCTAACAAAAATCCGGTTAAAGTTGAACCGGCCAACAGTCCGGCCAAGGTCTTGGGGCCAAGGAATAAGCCAACTGCCACCGGCGTGATAACAGCAAGCAACCCCGGCGCAATCATTTTTTTTAGAGCGGCCGCCGTGGAAATATCAATACAACGTTTGTAATCGGGTTTAGCTAAACCCGCCATTAATCCCGGAATTTCTTTAAACTGGCGCCGGACTTCTAAAACCATTTCACCGGCGGCTTTACCCACCGCCTTCATTGACAAAGCAGAAAAGACGCAGGGCAGAAGTCCGCCGATAAAAATACCGATAATCACGTCAGCGTCAAGCAGATTAACGATTTCCAAATTAACTGCTTGGCCGAAACTGACCAATAACACCAAGGCGGTGAGGGCGGCCGAGCCAATGGCAAAACCCTTGCCGATGGCGGCAGTGGTATTGCCGACGGCATCCAGTTTTTCCGCCCGTTCTCTTGTTTCTTGACCCATCCCGGCCATCTCGGCAATCCCAGCCGCATTGTCGGCCACCGGGCCGTAGGTATCAGTGGCTAAAGTAATGCCCAAAGTGGCCAACATCCCCACGGCCGAAATGGCAATGCCGTAGAGACCGGCAAATTTATAAGCCAAAAAGATGGCGGCGGAAACCGTCAGGACCGGAATGGCGGTGCTTAATAGACCCAAACCAAAGCCGGCAATGATATTGGTGGCCGGGCCGCTTTGGGAGGCTTTTGCCACCTCCTGCGTCGGTTTATTTTTTTCGGAAGTATAATATTCAGTGGCCAGGCCAATGATAATACCGCCAGCCAGTCCGGCCAAAATCGCCCAATAAACGTTAAGCTGGCCAACCGTATAATAAACTAAAGGCAAGGCGCCTAAGGCGGTAATGATCGCCGCCGCCCAAATGCCCCAGTTTAAGATTAAATGAGGTTTGCCTTTTTTTAAAGCTTTAATGACAAAATTACCTAAAATTGAAGCGATAATACCCAGGCCGGCAATCAGTAAAGGCAGGTTGACCGCCCCGGGACCAAAGTTAGCAATGGTTAAAACGCCGATGCTCATGGCGGCAATAATTGAAGCGACATAACTTTCAAATAAATCCGCGCCCATCCCGGCGACATCACCGACATTATCACCAACATTATCGGCAATCACCGCCGGATTACGTGGATCATCTTCGGGAATACCGGCCTCAATTTTGCCGACTAAATCAGCGCCAACATCGGCCGCCTTGGTATAGATGCCGCCGCCGACGCGGGCAAACAAAGCCACTGACGAGGCGCCAAAACTAAAACCAAAAATTACATTAGGATCTTTAAAAATAAAATAAGCTAAGCTGACGCCAAATAGACCCAAACCGACCACGGTCAAGCCCATGACGCTGCCCGAAGAGAAAGCGATTTTTAAACCCTGATACAGATCGTTTTTAGCCGCTTCGGCAGTTTTGACGTTCGCTCTGGTCGCAATCCGCATGCCGATATTGCCAGCGGCAATGGAAAAAATCGCACCCGCGACATAGCAAACGGCGGTTTTCCAGCTTAAGGCCGGAATCAGCCAAATTAAAATCGCCACCACAATGACAAAGCTGGCCAAAAATTTATATTCTTTGTTTAAAAAAGCCATTGCCCCTTCATGGATGTGTTGGGAAATTTCTTTGGCCTTTTGGTCAACAACTTTTTGCTTTTTGATTTGGTAGGCTAAAAAACCAGCAAAACCGAGGCCGATTAAGGCAATTAGCGCCGTTAAAAGTTCAAGATTAATCATAGATTAAATCATTTCTTTATTAATTAGTTTTGTCTAAATTAGTTTTCGTCATTTTTTTCTTTTTTGGGTTTTTCGTCATTATCTTTTTTTTGTTCCTTTTCCTCTTTTTCCTCTTTTTTTTCTAGCTTGGCCTTGGATTTTTTAGCCTTTTTTTCTTCTTTTTTTCCTTCCTCGCTGGCTTTTTTTTCGTCTTTTAATTCTTGATCGGCGGCTGTTTCATCACTAGCGGGTTTTTCTTTTTTTTCGTCTTTTTTGATTTCTTCTTTTTTTTCCGCTTCTGGCTTTTCCGCCGCTTTTGCCGTTTCTGAAATAATATCAATTTTCCAGCCGGTTAGTTTCGCCGCCAGCCGGACGTTTTGGCCGGCTTTGCCGATGGCTAGCGACAACTGATCTTCGGCCACTTTGGCGGTGGCTGATTTTTGTTTTTCCTCAGTTTTGACATCCAAAATTTTAGCCGGCGATAAGGCGTTGGCAATAAATTCAGCCGGGTCGTTGCTGTATTTAATGATATCAACTTTTTCCCCTTTGAGTTCAGAGATAATAGTTTGGATGCGCGCGCCACGCTGACCGATGCAGGAGCCGATCGGGTCAATATTTTCTTGTTCGGTATAGACGGCGATTTTTGAGCGGGAGCCGGCTTCCCGGGCGATTGATTTAATTTCAACCACGCCGTTGGCGATTTCCGGAATTTCCAGGGCAAAAAGTTTTTTGACAATTTCGGGGTGGGAGCGGGAAACAATGACTTCCGGGCCCTTGGTCGTTTCCGCCACCGAGATGATATAAATTTTGACGTGGCCGCCCGGCGCATAATCTTCGCTTCTGATCTGTTCTTCCGGCGGCAGCAGGGCGGTTAACCGGCCGAGGTCAACCAACACCAGGCCGCCCTCTCGGCGCTGAATCGTGCCGACCAAAATTTCCCCTTCTTTATTCTTAAATTCTTGGTAAAGAGTTTTGCGTTCGGTTTCCCGGAGTTTTTGGACAATCACTTGCTTGGCCGTTTGCGCCGCCATGCGGCCGAAATCACCCGGGGTGGTCAAGGGCGTTTTGATTTCGTCACCAATTTTGTAGCTTTTTTTAATTTTTTTCGCTTCACTGATTTGAATGTCGGTTTTTGGGTTAAAACGTTTTATTTCTTCTTCCTTGTTTTCTTCCGCTGTTTTTTCTTCTTTTTTAGCTGCGGCCGGCGCGATTTGATTTTTGTCCTCTTTTTTAATTCCTGTTTCCTTTTCTTTTTTCCGTTCTTCAGCGGCCTCTTCCGCGGCCCTAATCTCTTCTTCCGGCACGTCATCAACGACCGTTTTAACATCAAAAACCTTTGACTGGCCGGTTGCCAAGTCAAATTCAACTTTAATGTTTTGATTTTTTTCGCCGAAATCTTTTCGATAAGCAGCGGCTAAAGCGGCTTCAATGGTAGTGATGACCGATTCAACCGGAATGCCTTTTTCGTCGCAAATCTGCTTGACGGCTTCGGCAATAGAGGCTTGGTCCATAGTAATTCAGTTGGTAAGTTAGTAAGTTGCTAAGTTGGTCTCTCGACTTCTCTCGACTTCTCTCGACTTCGCTCGAGACAAGTCGCTCGAGACAGGTTGCTCGAGATAAATAAGTTGATCTCTCGACTCTACTCGAGACAAGTAAGTTTTCTTGTTTTGCTGATCCCGCTTAATAAAAGTGGCCGCCTTAGGCGACCAGATTCAACCATTCTGAGTTTATATTGGTAGTATAAGGCAAGTTTAGAAATTTGTCAAATCAGCGGTTAATTCGCGGTTTTTAGGTAATATTTTGGAAATGTTTGACCTGTGCTTTTTTGCGGCTTTTATCAATCATAATGCTGATAATGTCAATTTGCCATTCGCAGTCGACTTTATTTTCGGTTAAATATTTCTCACCAGCGGCGGCGATTTTTTCCAGCTTTTGGTCGGTGACCGCTTCCTCGGGCCAGCCGAAATTTTGGTTGGTTCTGGTTTTAACCTCAACAAAAAAGACAATGCCGTTTTTTTGGCAGATTAAATCAATTTCGCCCTCGCGGCTATAAAAATTTTTGGCGATTATTTTATAGCCCTTGCTTTTGAGATATTTTTCGGCGATTTTTTCGCCGAATTTTCCGAGTTGGATTTTTTTGTTAGGCATATTACCAGGTTTGTTGAGTTTTATCTCGCTTAGCCACGAGTTTAAACTCGTGGCTAAATTGATTTTCTTAAACCCACTAAAGTGGGTTCTGCATCTAAATAAAAAGCGCCCAAAATGGCGCGCTATGTTGACCCCGCACCTTGAGCGAAGTCGAAAGGTGCGGGGTTGATTACTCGCTAATTGTCCGAACAATCAGGGAATGTATTTTTCAAAATTCCTTTTTTGTTGGATTTCTCGACGTAATCTGGGAATTTCTAAAAACCAATATTTAGCAATAAAGCCAAGCCAAATAAGGGCGATCAAAAGTAGAGTCAATAGCCAGAATCTGCCGGCTAAAAGCACCACCCCTTGCCAGGCGAAAAAAAGATAGACAAAACCTAAAATGCTAATCGTTAAAGCGAGATAAGAAAGCCGCCGCCAGGCTTTAATTTTTAGGCCATCCTTGCTTTTAGCGGCCATGACTTTACTGATAATCCCCATTAGGATTAATAGGCCAAAAACCGCCATCAAAATAATAATTGCCCGCCACTGCATCACCGCTGGCCGCAGGCTAAAAAGATGGCTGGGATTGAAAAAATATTTAAGATAAGCGATCATTTTTCAAAAATTAAACCATAATGATAATTACCGGCGTCAAATTCGTCAATCAGTTTTAAATTCAGTTCTTTGGCGATTTTTTTTACCGCCTCTGCTTTGACCCGATCATCTGGCGGCGGCCCAAAAGAAGTCGGCACTTGGTTCCAGTCAATAGCCAGTAATTTGCCGGCCGGCTTTAACAGCCGGATTGCTTCAGCTAAGATATTTTTATGCTGTTTAGATTGGAATAAGATATTGATTAAGCAGGCAAAATCCAAACTTTTTTGTTTAATCCGGGTTGAGCCGACATTTTCCAGGTTTGACCAAACCGTTTTGATGTTGTTGATTCCTTCAAGCCGGGCTTTGCTGACGACTGATCTTAAGACCGATTTTAAAATATCAACGGCATAAGCCGGAGTCTGGCTGCCGACCAGGCGGGCCGCCGGAATAACAAAATGGCCCGCTCCGCCGCAGCCCAAGTCCGCCACCGTGGATCCGGTTTTGATGCCCAGGCGGGCTAAAATTTCAGTCGCATCCAGTAATTCATTGCCGCCGGAAATATAAACCATTTTTAGGAATTAGGAATTAGGAATCAGGAATTATGATTCTATTCTTCTCTTAATTCATAATTCCTTATTCCCGATTCCTCTATGTAATTATACAACAAATTTAGGAATCTAAGAAGTATCTCATTGGTTGCCAGGTTTTTCGGTGAAGCTGGCAGATTCCGTGTTCAACGATCATTTGAAAATGATGGCTGGTGCCATAACCTTTATGCTGTTTAAAACCATAGGCCGGATATTTTTCCGCCAATTCATCCATCATTTTGTCGCGGGTTACCTTGGCGATAATTGAAGCTGCCGCGACGGAGGTGATTTTATAGTCCCCGTCAATAATGGCTGAGCTGGGCAGGTTTTGGTAATCAATTTTGATGGCGTCAATTAGCAGATAATCTGGCTGAGGCCTCATTTTTTTTAAGGCTTTTTGGATCACTAAAATATTGGCCTGCTTGATGCCCAGTCGGTCAATTTCGGTCTGGCTAACTGCCGCCGTTGTCCAGGCGATGGCCGATTCAACAATTTGGTTAAAGAGAATCTGGCGATCCGGCGCTCTTAACAGTTTGGAGTCTTTAACTCCCTTTATTTTTATTTTTGGATTCAAGATGACGGCCGCGGCAACAATTGGCCCGGCCCAGGCCCCCTTACCGACCTCGTCAATTCCGGCAATTAAGGCAAACCCCTTTTTTAGCAGCCTTTTTTCTTGTCGGTTGTTTGGATAGAAACTCATACTTAGTGGTTAAGTTGTGGAAAATTTGTTTGCAAGCTGTGACTCGACTGTTGTTAAATTCAATTTTTTTGAAAAATCATCATTTTTTTTAAAAAAAGATCATTAGATTTTTAGTTTGACTGATTTTTTTGTTTGATTTTAGCCAAATATTTTATCTTGACAATGATTTCAAAAAGACTATAATTATAACCACCTAATTTCTGACCCGAGAATTATTTAATAATTCAATAATTTGAGAAAGGAGGGCTTTATGTCTCCCCACCTGCAGAAAGAAGCAAAAAAAGCGATTTCTGCCGAGCTGGAGTTGCAGGCGTGCTACCGTCGAATGAGCACCCGGGCCGAAAATCCCAAAGTCAGGGCGGTTCTACACGACCTTCTTTTAATGGAAGAGATGAACGAAGTTTTGCTCCGTTCAATCAACCAGCGATTATAAAGTCAGATGAATCAACCCAGCTTGGTTATGTGGTTGAATCATCAGCCTTAACTGAAATTAGGGCGGGGTGTTTATTTTTTCAAAAAACGGCAACGGCCGGTTTTTTTTAACCTAAGCTTTTTCTGATTCTGCCTGATTCAATAATTTCTTTGGCAATCGGCTTTTTTGCCCGCCAAAAATAATAGGCGTTGGAAGAGATATTGCGATGGATAAAATCAGAATTTTTTTTGGGGCCTAGAGTGGTTTTAAAGTGTTTTTCAATAATTTCAACGTCAGTTTGAATGTCTCGCCAAGCTTTTTTATTTTTGGCCAGCGCCAGCAGATTTTCTTTGTTAAGATAACGTCCGGCCCAAAGAATATCTTTTTTGAAATTTAGATAGTATTTTTCAATATCAATCCCCTGGCGTTTAATTGCCGCCAGTCCTCGGCCCGTGCCGATGAGTTCCGGCGGAACGCCCAAAGAATATAAAACAGCGGTAAAGGGAATCGCCCGCGGCAGGCGCTTTTTGCCGCTGCCTCGGGAATAGCCAAAAAGTCCGATATGCAGCTTTCTTTCCCGCCGGGCCGGAACTTGTTTGGCGATTTCGTTGACGGTATCAGCGATTGATTCAACGGTTTTTTTGTAAATTGGCGTAAAAGTTCGGCAGATTGTTTTGGCCTGGGCCATTTCTTTTTGGTCGTAGATTTTGATCGGCGTTTTTGGCAATTGAGCGTTTAATTTTTTGATTGCGGCCTTGACTTTAGCTAAGGGGAAATCATAGCGAAAAGCGGACTGAATATAGACGGTTCTCATGCCCGGGTATTCTTTGATAAAATCATCAATTCTTTCCGGCGAAAGACTGCCGCGGAAAGGCAAGGTGCCGACGCCGATGGCCGGAAAAATTTTGATTTTTTGTTCCAGGCCGAAGCGGTGGTATTGCGATAAGGCCAGTTTGCCGCCGACCACCGCCGGCACAATTCCGGAGTTAAGCGCCGGATCGCTTCTGGCAATATGAAGCCTTAAGTATTCCGGCTTTTTTTTAAATTCTTTTTGCTGAAGCCTTAAATATTCATTCAGCAGTTTATGGCAGTTGAAAAAACCTTCAACGTTTTCAATCAACGGCAGGACATTAAGATAGCTAAAATAACAGCGGTCTTTAAATAATTTGCATTTAAATTCTGCCAGCTGCCGGAAAGTTTTTTGAATATGAATAATGTCCTTGGCTTTTTTGGTCATCGGTAAAATGACTTCAAAAAGCGGCGGCGTGTGGAATTTCAAGTCGCGGGCAAAGGTTTCGGCCGTTAAAATCCCCATCATCGCCCTAATTAAGCTGTAGCCTTTTTCGTGCCAAATATTAGGGATACGAAAGGTTAAAAATTTGTCGCGACCAAGCTGGTGGGTTTTAAAGTAATCGTAATAAGTGTGAAACATCCGATCAACCACGGCTTCGTCAACGTATTTGCCTTCCCAATCCCACATGAATTCCTGGCAATCCAGATCTTTAAAGGCGGAATAGCACTCCCGCGTTTCTTCGCGTGTGGAAACAAAACCGTCGCCGTCTTTTTCCCAATAGGGGGCGCCGGCGTTGTCCGGGTGTTGAGTGGCCATGGTGGCCGGAATTTTTCGGTTCATAGATCCTTTTTGATGAGTTAGAAACTTTAGACTTCAGTCTATCGCTTCAGTATGTTTTTATTACCGTCGAGTTAATAAATCACGATTATCTGGATTTTAAATTAGTAAATTGATTTAGTTCTCCTCTCCGATTTCGGAGAGGGGAAATCAGCTGATTAATTAAGGAATTCTTGAAAATTCAACCCAGACAATCTATGGAGCTTTAGTCCATAGAGGTTTTAAGTCGTTAATTGTTAATTAGAGAATACCGCTCCAGCGCTTTTTGTAGAATTTTCATCGCCGCCCTTAGCTTTTTCGGCGCTAAAACATAGGCGATTCTGACCTCATTTTTGCCTAAGCCTTTGGTGAGGTAAAATTCAGCGGCCGGCGTCAATAAAATTGTTTTACCCTGATAGTGGAATTTTGTCAAAAGCCATTTAATGAAATCTTCGCTGTTTTTAACCGGCAGTTTGGCGATTAGATAAAAAGCGCCTCGCGGTTTTTGGCAGGTTACCCCCGGTATTTTTTGAAGGCTGGAAAAAATAACGTCGCGGCGCTTTTGATATTCGGCAACAATTTTTTTGGTGTAAGCTTTTGGTTTATTTAAAATCGGAATTAGCCCCCATTGTTCTAGGGTCGGAATGGCCAGTCTAATCATCGCTAATTTTAAAACCGACCACATCACTTCTCGGTTAAAGCTGACAATCGCTCCGACTCGGGCGCCGGGCAGAGAAAATCTTTTTGAAGTGCTGTCAATGACAATCAGATTTTTTTTGGCTCGGGGAAATTTCAGGAGGCTGGTCGGCTGGCCGCCAAAAACAATCTCGCGGTAAGTTTCATCGCTAATGATGAATAAGTTGTGTTTTTTGGCGATTTTAATAATGGCGGCAATTTCTTTTTTGGTCAAAACCGTGCCGGTCGGATTATTGGGGTTGATAACTACGATGGCTTTGGTTTTTTTGGTAATCTTTTTTTCAATTGCTTCGGCCGGCGGCAAGGCAAAATTATTTTCAATCTTTAAAGTCACCGCCACCAGTTTAATGTCAGCCATACTGGCAAAGCCTTTATAGCTGGTATAGACCGGCTCAAAGACCAAGACTTCATCGCCGGCATCGGCCACCGTGGTTAAAGCCAAAATAATGGCTTCAGCGCCGCCGACGGTCGGGATAATATTTTCCGGTTCAAGCTTAATTCCCAGGGAAGCATAATATTTAACCCAGGCGTTAACGTGCTCGGGGATGCCTGGTGAAGGCGCATAGCTGATGTTTTTTTGCCGGTATTTTTTAATAGTTTGCAAAAATTGTTTCGGCGGCGCAATGTCCGGATCGCCGACGTTGATTTTATAGACCTTAATCCCCTTTTTTTCAATAATTTTAACCAAAGGCAAAAATTTTCTGATTGGCGAGGTGATTAATTGTTGGGTTCTTCGGGAAACCAAAAGCGGCATATTTTTAAGAAATTAAATTTAAGAATATCTAATATTATAGCTGATTTTTTAAATAAAAAAAAGCGGCGCCATTTTTTAAGCGCCGTTTCGTTTTCAATCTATTTATCGGCTTTGATGTTTTCCAGGTATTTTTCCGCTGCCAAGGCCGCAATACAGCCGGAACCGGCCGAGGTAACGGCTTGGCGCCAGATATGGTCCTGCACATCGCCGGCCGCAAAAACGCCGGCAACGCTGGTGTGCATATTTTTGTCCGCTTCAATATAGCCGACTCGGTCCAATTTAATTTTATTTTGGAAAATTTCGGTATTGGGCCGGTGGCCAATGGCCAAAAACAGGCCGTTGGTTTTTAGTTCCGACTCTTCTTTGGTTTTATTGTTTTTGAGTTTGACGCCAGTGACAAATTTACCGTCACCGACCACTTCGGTGACAATTGTGTCCCAGATAATTTCAATTTCTTTTTTCTCAGCCAGAGCCAAAATTCGGTCTTGCATAATTTGGCTGGCCGAAAATTCACTGCCGCGATGGACAATGGTGACATTTTTGGCGAATTTTTTTAGAGCGATCACTTCTTCCATCGCTGAATCGCCGCCGCCAACCACCACGGCAATTTTATCTTTATACAAGGCGGCGTCGCAGGTGGCGCAGGTGGAAACGCCCCGGCCGAAATATTGATCTTCGCCGGGAACTCCCAGTTTTTTGGCCGCGGCGCCGGTGGCAATAATTACGGTCAAGGTCTGGTAAGTTTTTTCGTCACTGGTGATTTCAAAATAGCCGTCCTTAATCGCGAAATTTTTAGCGGTTTCGTTCAGGTAAGAAG
>Ga0209541_10004070_pt1 | contig 26214 bp, 32 predicted proteins | sample RifCSPlowO2_01_FD_184027 | JGI IMG/M metagenome (GOLD analysis project Ga0209541, IMG submission 184027) | Groundwater microbial communities from Rifle, Colorado - Rifle CSP2_plank lowO2_0.1 (SPAdes) (version 2) | ecosystem: Environmental > Aquatic > Deep subsurface > Groundwater | place... | reverse complement strand
GGTAAGTCCGGCTACCAAATGTGAGCCAATACAGGAGAATATTGTCCCTCGAGGGAGGGGATAACTTCTTTAAGCTTGCGTCTTCAAGCTTGGTCAGACTTTCTTGCTCCCTTTCAGGAGTTTTTTTATTTATCGAATCCATTTATGGTGAGTTTATCGAATCCATGAAACGAATCACATTCATTGTTCTTTTTGGCGCAGCCGCAGTTCTCGCCGGGCTTTCTCTGCAACAGCAGAATGTTGTCACTCCAAACGTTTTAGATTCTTTGGAGGAGGCCGAAGATCAAAAGACAATTTCAGTCAAGCTCATTGTGGAGGGAGCGTCGTACGAGCTTCAGGTCGTTCCCGGAAGCAGCGTATACGATGTCATGAAGGAGGCCCGGGCAAATCAAATCATGGAGTTTTCCGGCAAGGAATTTCCCGGCATAGGATATTTCGTGGAGGGGATCAACGGGAAGCAAGAAGATCTCAAGAGACGCCGCTTCTGGATCTATTACATCAACGGCCAAAAGGCGAAAGCGGGGATCTCCAGCGTTTTCGTACATAATCAAGATATCATTGAATGGAAATATGAAGATGAAATTTAAATTTCTATTATCCGTTTGTACGCTGGTTTTTGGTCTTGGCATCGCGCATACAGCCCAGGCCGCGACCGTGTCTTTTTTCATTCGAAGCCAAGATACGCTTGCGGTTCAAAACGCCACGGTAGAGATTCCGCTTACAGGATCCGTAACGATTACCGACTCAGACGGAGCACAGCACACGGCGTCAAATCAAAGCGTCCTGGCCCTCCTTGTTTCGCTGGATGAATCCTCGGAAGCATTTTATATTTCCAACCTGCAGTATTTTTCTTCTTTCGGCTCTTTGTATGTGAAATGCATTACCGTTACTGCTGCTTCTCAGGAGTTTTGCGACAACTGGCAGTATGCGGTGAATAACAGTTTTCCTTCCGTCGGCATGGACCAGCAGACGGTTTTAGCGGGAGATGCCGTGTGGATATTCTTCGGAGATAATTATCGGGTGAGATTGAGCTCACAGGGGGTGGATACGGGCGAGGAGTTTTCGGTTCAGGCCGAGTCGTATCAATACGTCAGCAACACGTGGGCGCCCCGTACCTTGGTAACCGCGGGAGTGACCCGGGAAAATCCTTCAGATCCCTTTTCTCCCATAGAGGTGCTCACGTCTCCCGTTGACGAGCAGGGATCGACGACATTCCAGCTTGCTTCTCCCGGAGAATATCTCGTCGGTATCAAAGAGGATTTTTATTTCCCCACGACATCGCTTTCGGTCGGAACTCCGAATACAAGCGGAGGATTCCACTCTGCCCCCCTTCCCGCGCAAAGTGCGTCCTCTCAGAGTATTGCCGCCCAATTTGATGTTCAAAAAGCCGTGCGGTTCCTTGAGTCGCAGCAGAAAGCAGACGGTTCCTTCGGAGCTCCCTTGTTTTCCGACTGGGCTGCGGTTGCTTTGTCCGCCCCAGGCGGATCCGCCTTGGGCGGAGGAACTATCGAGAAGCTAAAAAGCTATCTTCTTTCAAATCCTGATCCGGGAAACCTTCTCACCGACTATGAGCGTAGAGCGATGGCGCTCATGTCGCTTGGCATTAATTCTGGCAACGGCACATCCATCAACTATATCAAGGAGATCCTTGACGGCTTTGACGGCACGCAGTTCGGAGACGCCAATCTTGTGAATGACGACGTGTTCGCGCTTCTCGTACTTTTCAAGGCGGGATTCCGTGCCGACGCAAGGGTAACAAAAAATATTGCTTTTATCCTCAGTAAGCAGGAAAGCGACGGTTCGTTCGCAGGAAGCGAAGATATGACCGCGGCCGCAATACAGACGCTCTCCTTGTTTCAAGGAGAAAGGGACGATATCAATGGAGCGATCGGCAGGGCAAAACAATACCTTAAACTCAGGCAGGAACAGGGCGGAGGATTTGAAAACGCATATACCGCATCTTGGGTTCTTCAGGCAATCTCCGCGTTAAAGGAAGTTCCGCAGGATTGGGCAAAGGATGAGAAGACTCCTCTCGGTGTTCTTGCGGGTTTTCAGAGAGAAGACGGAAGCGTGGGAGCAGACGATGAAACCGTGGAAAATCGAATATGGGCTACGGCGTATGCAATACCCGCCGCATTGGGCAAACCATGGGGCGATGTTCTTACGAGCTTTGATATTCCAGCTGTCGTTGAAGAAAAAGCAACGGCAGTAGAAGCTATAAAGCCGGTAGAAGAAGAGCTAACAGCACCAAAAGCCGCAACAGCTGAATACGAACGTCTCTCAACCCAGATTACGCAACTGAGAAGCGAAGTCGCAGAGCTAAAAAACTCCATAGAGACGCAAGTTCCTCAGCAAGAATCTGTCGTAAAGCCAAAAAACCTCGTTGCATCTCTTGCGTATACCGCGATCGTGCAGCCGATTGTCTCAGCTTTCACCCTGATTTGGAAACTGATCCAAAAGTAGTATAATATGTGAATGAAGAGATCCCTCGTTTTTTTCATCGCAGCGGCCCTTATGCTTTCCATAGGAGCACGTCTTCTTTCTCATGCTCCCAATTTTACCCCTATGGGCGCTTTTGCATTGTTTGTAGGCGCATACCTTGGGTATAAGAGCAAATGGCTGCTGTTTCTGCCCTTTGGAGCCATGGCGGTTTCAGATCTATTCATTGGCCTATATGACTGGAAGCTCATGGCCGTGGTGTATGCGAGCTTTCTGGTTTACGGAATATTGGGCATGATCGCGGGAAAACAAAAACAGCCAGGGAAAATATTCCTGGCAACCGTTACGGGATCTCTGGTGTTCTACCTTACCACCAACGCCGCCGTTTGGATTTTTTCCCCTTGGTACCCCCATAATCTTCAGGGTCTTCTTCTCTCGTATACGCTGGCGCTCCCATTCTTCAAAATGACTTTGCTGGGAGACGTATTCTATGCTGCGGTATTTTTTGGAGGATATGAGGCCTTAACCTTCATTGGTAACATCATCATGAGGAAACGAAGCATATCTTTGAGGACATGAACATATACCTTGCCGGAGATCATGCGGGTTTTGCCCTGAAAGAAGCAATCAGGCAGTATTTGGCAGGACGCGGCTTTCCCGTGCAGGATTTTGGCCCCGTTTCTTTTGATCCGGGTGATGATTATCCGGATTTTGTCATCCCGCTCGCGCGGAAAGTCGCGGCAGAAAAAGACAGAAAAGGGATTGCCGTTGCAGGGACAGGTCAGGGAGAAGCGATTGTGGCAAACAAGGTAAAAGGCATCAGGGCGGCCGTATACTACGGAGGCTCTTTGGATATCGTGCGGTTATCCCGTCAGCATAACGATGCGAACGTGTTGTGTCTTGGGGCAAGATTTATCACTCAAGAAGAAGCGATTGACGCCATCACCCTATGGTTGGAAACGGATTTTGAAGGCGGAAGACACGAGCGCCGCATCAAGAAGATTGATCAAATTGAGCAATAGAGCGTGCAAAAAATAGTCCCAGCAATTCTCACGGACAGCGCGGCCGATCTTGCAAAGAAGCTCAAGATTCTTGCAGGAAATACGCAGTGGGTCCAGATTGACGTGATGGACGGCTTGTTCGTTCCGGAGATATCGGTTCCGTTGTCTGTTCTTGAAGAGCTCGCGGACGACTTTGATTATGAAATCCATCTCATGGTGCAAGACCCCGCAAGCTATCTTGAAACGTGCCAGGCAGTAGGAGCAAAGCGCGTCATATTCCACATCGAAGGAGTGAAGAATCCAGAGCATGTATTCCAGGAAATGCAGAAGTATTCGTTTGAACGGGGGATTGCCTTAAGTCCCGAGACCCAACTCGATGTGGTGAAGAAATGGCAGCAGCAGATTGATTCCCTGCTGTTTCTCAGCATTCATCCAGGCAAGCAGGGCCGAGAATTCATTCCTTCTGTCTTAGAAAAGATACGGGCTCTCAGAATGTTTTCTCTTGATATTCTTCTCGGGGTGGACGGAGGAATTAATGAGCCAGAGGAGTTTAAAAGGGTATTTGAGGCAGGAGCTGATTATGTAGTGGTGGGGAGCGGCATCTGGAAGAGCAAGGATCCTATTGCGGCATTGAGGAAACTGGAAGCGATGGTACAATGACAACACCGATGAAGCAATATTCCTTTATAGAGTTGGAGAAAATAGCAAACACCGTTCGGCAAGACATCATTGAGATGCTTGTTGCGGCCGGATCCGGACATTCGGCAGGCCCCCTTGGCATGGCGGATATTTTCACCGCCTTGTATTTTTCCATATTGAAACACGATCCCAAGAATCCCGACTGGCAAGAGCGTGATCGCCTCATCCTGTCCAACGGTCATATCTGCCCGGTTCGATATGCCGTAATGGCGCACGCAGGATATTTTCCCAGGTCTTGGCTAAAAACCTTTCGCAAAATCAACTCAAAGCTAGAAGGTCATCCTTCTTTCAAAAAGCTTCCTGCAGTTGAGACATCATCTGGCCCTTTAGGGGAAGGGTTGTCTCAGGCATGCGGATTTGCCTTGGCAGCCAAGATGGATAAGGCAAGCTACCACATTTGGTGCTTGATGTCTGACGGGGAGCACCAAGAAGGCATGACCTGGGAAGCAGCAATGCTGGCTGCAAAGTACCGTTTAAACAACCTTACCGTTGTGATTGACCGCAACAACATTCAGATAGACGGATTTACCGAAGACGTCATGCCTTTAGAACCCTTGAGAGAAAAATACGAGGCCTTTGGCTGGCATGTCATAGACATGAACGGCCACGACATGCAAGAAATCATTTCTACCCTGGAGGAAGCAAAAGCAATTGCAGAAAAACCCGTATGCATCATTGCCCACACCATTCCCGGCAAAGGAGTTTCCTTCATGGAAAAGGATTATCAGTGGCACGGCGTTCCTCCGGGAACCGATATTCCGGGCGAACCTCCAAAAAAGAAACAGGCAAAGATTGCCTTGCGGGAGCTTCGGACCTTGCAGGGGAAAATAGAGGCGGAAATGGATTAGATAGCATAAAATAAGTTTTTAGAATATTTATATGAGACCAGAGAATCTTTGGACAGATATATTTCTTGATAGCGGAAATCCCCGTGAGACAAAAGATATAAAAGATCTGCTTGGGTTCTTGGACGGCCAGACAACGAATCCAACGCTCGTTGCTCGGAACCCTCACGTAGAGGCTGCTTTGCAAGAAGGAAAGAAGTTTCAGAAAAAAGAATTACTCCATCTTTATAAAGGAATACTTGAAAGCATCTCTTTTTGCATTCCCAAGAGATCAGTTTCCGTAGAGGTGTATGTTGATCGGAGCACTACTGTCAAAGAGATGGTCACGCAAGGACGAGAGATGGCCTCGTGGATTCCGAACGCTCATATTAAGTTTCCCATCACAAGAGAGGGATTACGGGCGACCAGGGAACTCTTGAAAGAAGGGATACGGGTGAACATGACATTATGTTTTAGCCAAGAGCAGGCAGCTGCTGTGTACAGCGCAACGCAAGGCGCACAAAGAGGAGACGTGTTTCTTTCTCCTTTTGTGGGGCGTTTAGATGATAGAAAGGAAAATGGTATGGATCTCATCAAAAACATTCTTAGGATGTATAAGAAAGGCGATGGTCATGTGAAAGTACTTACCGCCTCTATACGAAACACTCAACACTTGCTCTATGCAATCTTTCTTGGTTCAGATATACTTACCGCGCCATTCGCCATTCTAAAGGAGTGGAAGAACGAAGGGCTTTTAATCCCAGAGAAAGACTTTACATATGATACTGGAGGATTACGAGAGATTCCATATCGGGAGATAGATATTACGCAATCCTGGGAGAGACATGATATTGCTCACGAGCTTACTGATCAAGGACTTGACCGTTTTTCTGCGGATTGGAATACTTTAATGCTTTGATGAACTACTTTCTAGCAAAAGCCTATCTTGAGGAAACAGAGATTCTCCAAAAGCCAATGAGGGACGGCGCGGGAATCGGTTTGGCGGAACTGGGGGCAGAGAAGAAGGATGTCGTTGTACTTGCAGCAGACACTGCAGAATCTTCTCGCGCCCATTATTTCGCAGAGAAGTTCCCCGAACGCTTCATTCAAGTTGGAGTGGCAGAACAGAACATGATTGGTATTTCCGCCGGCCTTTCGTACCAAGGCAAGGTGCCGTATGCGGTCACGTACGCCGCCTTTTTGCTGGGGAGGTCCTGGGAACCCATACGTACGACCATAGCGTATCCCGAGAGGCACGTGGTGTTTGTTTCTTCCCATGCGGGCTTAGCCACGGGACAGGATGGTCCTACCCATCAAATGACAGAAGATATTGCGTTGACGCGCTGCCTTCCTGGGTTTGTAGTTATTGCACCATGCGATTATGAACAGGCAAGACAGGCCGTGAAAGCTGCCTATGCATTGAAAGGGCCGGTATACATTCGTAATGCAAGAGAGAAAACGCCCGTGTTCACAAGCGAGAAAACTCCTTTTGAGGTAGGCAAGGCACAGGTGTTGAGGGAGGGAAAGAACGCCACCCTTATTGGCCATGGGTACATGGTGTACTGGTTGCTCCAGATTGCAGAAGAACTGAAGAACAAAATGTCTCTTGAGGTGATTAATCTCCATACGATAAAACCGTTCGATGAAAAGACGATCTTGTCATCCGCAAAGAAAACAGGACGGGTATTCTGCGCAGAGGATCACAATGTCATAGGCGGCATGGGAAGCGCGGTTGCAGAGTTCCTTTCTCAAAACTATCATGTTCCTCTGAAGCTTCATGGTATGTACGACACCTTTGCAGAATCAGGAACAGTCAAAGATCTTTGGAAAAAGTATGGCCTCGATAAAGAAGGAACAAAGAAGGTGCTTCTTGAGTTTTTGAAAAAGGCATGAAACCAAAGTTTGATATTATCTCCATTGGCGATACGCAGCATGATGTTTTTTTGGAATTGGAGGAAGAGACGAAAATCCTGGAAGACAAAAAAACCAAGACCAAGTATCTGGGGGTCGTATACGCAGAGAAGATCCCCGTCAAGAAGTTCACGAGCATCGTTGCGGTGGGCAACTCAGCGAACGTTGCCATCGGATGCTCGCGTCTTGGCTTGAAAACCGCGTTCTACACGATGCTGGGATCTGACATCATAGGCAGGGAAGAATTCGACGTATTCAAGAAAGAGAAGGTCGCTCCAGACTACATCGTCTGGGACAGGAAGCGGGGAAGCAATTTTTCCGCCGTGTTGAATTATAGGGGAGAACGCACCATTCTGGTGCATCACGAGCATCGCGATTACGTCCTTCCCAAGCTGGCTCCAGCTGCGTGGGTATACCTGAGCTCCATGGGCCCTGGGTTTGAAAAGATCCATGGAGCACTCCTGCGCTATGTGAAAAAGCACAAGGCAAAGATGGGATTCAATCCGGGAAGCTTTCAGATGAAGGCCAGATTGAAGAAGCTCGCTCTAGTGATACGCCAGAGCACGGTATTTTTCGTGAACAGGGAAGAAGCTGAAACATTGCTTAAGAAACGGGCTGATATAAAGACATTGCTGAGACTGCTGCATCGGCTGGGCCCCAAGATCGCGGTTATCACGGACGGGCCAAAAGGTTCTTACTCGTTTGACGGAAAGCAGATTCTTTTTCTTCCGATATTTCCGGCGAAGATCGTGGAGCGCACGGGTACGGGAGACGCGTACTCCACGGGTTTCATCTCAGCGCTTGCGCACGGGTACGGCGTCGCAGAGGCGATGCGTTGGGGCACGTTCAACTCGGCCTCCAAGATCCAGTCCATAGGCGCGAGACAAGGGCTGCTTTCAAAATCCGCAATGACAGGATTCATAGAGAAACATAAGACGTTTCAGCCAAAGCGCATTTGATACCATGCCCAAAGTATTCATTACGACGAAAATTCCCGACGCTGGAATTTCTTTGCTCAAAGCGCAAGGGTATGAAATTGAGATTGGTTCTGCAGAAAATCTTTCAGAAGAAAAGATCAAAAAGCTTGCAAAGGGAGCAGATGCTCTTCTTTCTCAACTTGAAGACCGAATAGACGGTGCCCTGCTGGATGCTATCGGCCCGCAACTTAAAGTGGTCGCGAATTATTCAGTCGGATATGACAATGTTGATTTGAAGTCGACAAAAGAGCGGGGAGTGTTGTTTACCAATACGCCGGGGGTTCAGAAAGAAGTTGTCGCAGAGCACGCGGTAGCTCTTCTCTTGGCTGTTGCCAGAAGAATAGTTGAGGGTGATCGGTACACGAGAGCCGGAAAATATAAGGGATTTGAACCAGATCTTCTGGTGGGGACCGAGTTGGCCGGCAAAATATTGGGCCTTATCGGCCATGGAAGAATCGGCTGCAGGGCTGCGGATATTCTCCAAAAAGGGTTTGGCATGAAGGTTATGTATTATGACAGCGTGCGAGACGAACAGCGCGAAAAACAATGCGGCATTGCTTACGCGTCTCTTCAAGAGGTGCTGAGTGCTGCCGACGCGGTGACGATTCATGTTACCCTCTCTGCTTCTACGCGACATTTGCTTGGTGGAAAAGAAATTGCGTTTATGAAGCCAACCGCGTACCTGGTAAACACGTCTCGGGGAGCGGTGATCGACGAAAAAGAACTCGTGAAAGCGCTTCAGGAAAAACGCATTGCGGGAGCAGGCCTCGATGTTTTTGAAGAGGAGCCGAATCTTTCCCCGGGTCTCGCAGCGTTAGAGAATGTGGTGCTTACCCCGCATGTTGCTTCAGCATCTAGGGAAGCGCGAGACAAGATGGCAGAGTTGGCAGCTCAAAATATTATTGCGGCGCTTTCCGGGCAGACGCCACCCAACCTGGTACAATCATGATGGAAGAATCTTTGCTCAATTTTGCCCAGCAGTTTACTCGGGAATTGGAAGTGGAGAACGCGGAAGAATGGCTCAGGTACGACAGGTTTCTGGTAGCAGGCATGGGGGCATCGGCCTTGGCAGCTCACCTGCTCTCAAGCTTTCGGCCGGAGCTAGATCTTATAATTCATCGCGATTACGGACTTCCAAATCTTCCGCAAGAACGATGGAGGGATCGTCTCGTGATCGCAAGTTCGTATTCAGGAAATACCGAAGAAACCCTAAGCTGTTTTGAAGAAGCGAGAATCAAGCACATGCCCGCAGCCGCAATTTCAACCGGCGGCAAACTTCTTGAGATCGCAAAGTCCCAGGACATCCCTTTTATGCGGCTTCCCGATTTGAATCTTCGGCCCCGCCTGGCAGTCGGCCTCAGCTTTCTTGGTCTGTGCAAACTTATGGGAGACGAAGAATTGTACGCAAAGACCAAGCAGCTTGCGTTTGAGCTGCGGCCCTCGGAATTGCAAGAACAAGGGAAGCTGCTCGCTCAAGAACTCTCAGGAAAGATTCCGGTAATCTATGGATCGGGGTATTCGTTTCCCATCGCATACAAGTGGAAGATCGCATTCAATGAGACGACGCGAATTCCCGCGTTCGCGAACGCGTTTCCGGAATTGAACCACAATGAGATGGCGGGATTTGACATCACCCAAGGCACAAAAGAGCTTGGAGGAAAGTTTCACGTCATCCTTCTTAAGAGGAATGGAGATTTAGAACAGGTAAAGAAACGCATGGAGGTTGCACAGCAGATGTGGAAGGCAAAGGGCCTGCAGGTAAGCGAAGTGCGGCTTGAGGGGCATTCTGAAGTGCTTCAGGCGTTTTCCGGTATTCTTTTGGGGCATTTCACCGCCCTAGCTCTCGCCCAGCAGTATGGCACGGCATCAGAAAAAGATGAGATGATCGAGGAGTTTAAGAAGCGAATCGGATAGTATATACTTAAGGCGACTCTTTAAAAGATAATGTTTCATCTTTTTACCTTAGTATCGTTTCTTGCCCTCTACACGAGTGCGCTTAGTTTTGGTTTTCTTGCGTTTCAATTTATTGAAGAAGCGTTTCCCGACCTTTTGAATTACGGCAGGTCCATGATGTGGGGCGGAGGACGTAACGCAATCGCGGGCCTTATTGTTGCTTTTCCCCTATACCTTTTTTTGATGCGATTGATTTGGAAAGAAACCAAGGGGAACGCAAAGAATCTGGAGTCGGGAGTCCGTAAGTGGTTCACATACATCACCCTTGTGGTGGTTGCGGGCATTATGCTTGGAGACTTGATCGCGGTGGTTTCCAGTGTGCTCGGAGGCGAGCTGGCGGTGAGATTTCTCTTAAAGGCAGGAACTATTTTTGCAATAGCAGGTGTCATATTCGGCTATTACCTTCATGATCTGAAAAGAAAGGCGGAGGATTCCTTTTCTCCAAGAGCAAAAGCATGCGTACTCGCCGTAACGGTTTTTGTTCTTATTTTTATTGGATACGGGATTGTTCTTACCGGCACTCCGGGCCAACAGCGAGCGCTTCAATTTGACCAAAGGAGGACATCCGACCTCCAGCAGATAGCATCTGCAATTCAGATGTATTGGGAACAGCAAAAAAAGCTTCCCCAGGGATTTGAAGATTTAAAACAGCAGCAGTTTACATACATTCAATCAGTTCAGGACCCTGAAACCCAGGCTCCGTATGAGTACAAGGTGTTGGGAGAGAAAACGTACGAGCTGTGTGCGGTGTTTGCCACAGATTCTTCTCAATATGAGGCAAAGACCAAGGCCCCGACTCCTTTTTCCGCAGAACAGTGGAATCACGCAAAAGGCCCTGTGTGTTTTACGAGAGAAGTTCAGCCCCTTCTTCGCTAAATGAAAATTACAAAATACGTTCATTCTTGCCTGCTTGTTGAAGAAAAAGGGAAGGCGGCCCTTATTGACCCTGGCAATTACACCTCTCAGAGCAGATCGCTTGATTTAAGATATCTTGAGAAGCTGGATTTCGTGCTCATTACGCATGAGCATGCCGACCACCTGCACATTCCTTTTCTTAAAGAGATTCTTGCCCAGTTTCCAGAGGTTGTAGTTATCACGAATCCTTCCGTCGTATTGCTGTTGGAACAGGAGGGCATACGCGCCTCAAGCAAAGGGAACGCGTTTGTTGCTGTCAAAGAATTCAGCCACGAGAAGATTTTCTCTTCCGTGGCGCCTCCCAACGTTCTTTTTGACGTGTTTTCAAGATTGACTCACCCCGGAGATTCGTTTGGTTTTTCTGAGACGCGAGAAGTCCTTGCGCTCCCAGTGCAGGCTCCCTGGGGAAGCACGACACAGGCAGTAGAAAAAGCCTTGCAATTGAAGCCAAAAATTATTATACCCATCCATGACTGGCACTGGCATAATGAAGCCCGCAAGGCAATGTACGAGCGCCTCGCGGTATATTTTAAGGAACAGGGCATTGAATTTCGGGGATTAGAAACTGGACAAACGTTTGAAATGGAATGATTTCTCTTTCGGAACGCAAGAAACGGACGGCAACGATCGTTCAAAAGCTTAAAAAGCTTTTTCCAGAAGCCGCGATTGCCCTGCGTTTTTCAAATAACTGGGAGCTGCTGGTGGCGGTAGAGCTGTCCGCCCAATGCACGGATAAAAAAGTAAACGAGGTGACCAAAAAGCTCTTCAAGAAATACCGGACGCTGCAAGATTACGTGCGCGCATCCGCCAGTCAGCGAACCATAGGGGAGTTTGAACAAGATATCAGACAGACGGGATTTTTCAGGGCAAAGACAAAAAATATTTTGGCTGCGGCAAAAATGGTGCAGAACGAGTATCATGGGAAGATGCCCCGAACGATGGCAGAGATGTTGAGGATCCCGGGTGTGGCAAGAAAGACGGCAAACGTGGTTCTGGGAAACGCATACGGCGTGGTAGAGGGCATTGCCGTAGACACGCACGTCATACGCCTGAGCCAAAAGCTTGGTCTTACCTTACACAAGGATCCCGTGAAGATAGAGCGTGACCTTATGCAGCTTCTGCCTAGAAAAGAGTGGTTTCCCTTCACCTACGGGCTTATTGAATACGGCAGACAGTATTGCCCGGCACGGAAGCATGGCTGCAGCACTCACCCGTCCCTCGAGGGTACTCGGGACTTTTAGCTTTCGAGTCTGTAAAAAAGAAGGGGATTTCTCTATAAACTCAGAACAAGTATTCATTACTTGTTCTAAAGTGTAAGAAACTTAATCTCGTTAAGTTATCCACAGCTAAATCTCGTTTAGTTTTCCACCCAGCTTCACCCGCTCCTGAGCCTGCCGATCACCCCCGCCCCTCCAAATAGCCATCCTTGTCCCGGACGAGTTATCCCTGCCTGCAGATGCCTGCGGCTTATGCGACTGGCGAGTAAGCTCCAAACTAGACTCGGTCTAGTTTTCCACACCTAGACCGAGTCTAGTTATCTGTTGCTGGTTGAGCGGCAGAAGAAACCCGTGTAAGATGAAGGGCATGGCGTTTTATTCCGGAAAACGATCGAGAAACATCTTTGATCCTGCATCCAAGGAACCGTTTGTTTTAAGTCGCACAAAACTGGATTTGTTTATCAAATGCCCGAGATGTTTCTATCTTGATCTGCGTTTGGGAGTGGGCCAGCCCCCGGGATACCCGTTCAGTTTGAATAACGCGGTGGACACTCTCTTGAAAAAGGAGTTTGACGTGCACCGCGCAAGCAATACTCCCCATCCACTTATGGAAACGTATGGCATTGAGGCGGTTCCCTTTCAGCACAAGAACATGGATGAGTGGCGGGACGCAATGACCAGGGGAGTACGGGCTCTGGACGAACCCACGAATCTTATCGTTCGGGGAGGCATTGATGATATTTGGGAGAATAAGGCGGGAGAGCTGCACGTGGTGGACTACAAGGCAACGGCAAAGAACGGAGAAGTGAACATAGACGCCGAGTGGCAGCAGGGATATAAACGGCAGATTGAAATTTATCAATGGCTCATGCGAAAGAATGGATTCAAGGTTTCGAATACGGGGTATTTTGTATATGTGAACGGCCGCACGGACAGAAAGGCTTTTGACGGCAAGCTGGAATTTGACATCAAGATCATTCCATACGAAGGGAATGATTCTTGGGTGGAAAAGGCGCTGCAAGACGTGAAGCAGTGCTTGATGTCAGATAAGCTTCCTTCTGCTTCTGCGGAATGCGACTTTTGCACGTATCGCAAGGCCGTGCAGGATGCTCTTGAGCCTTTTGTGAAATAGCATGGCCTCGAAGCATGTAAGTTTTAGTCAATTAATGACATATGTCCGTTGTGCCGAGCACTATTTATTTCGTTATGTATTGGGTATCAGGCGGCCTCCGACGAAAGCCCAAAAGCACGGGTTTGCCCTGCACGAGACATTTGCGTATCATTTTGAGCAGAAAAAACTGGATCGGAAAGGTATAAGGGCGCGCGATGCGCAAGATTTTTTCGCGGGGATTTTCCAATCGGCAATGGAAGATTACCAACTGGAAATGGAGCAATCCCGCGCGCTCCTCACAAAAGAATATATTGCAAAAGAGCGGCAGAACAGCATACCCAATCTCTTGCTCACGGGAGCTAGGGGCATAGACGTCTATTTCAAGGAATTGGAGCCCAAGATTAAGCCAGATCTCGTGGAAACCGCGTTTTCTTTTCCGGCTGACAAAGGCCTGGAAATGGTGGGCAGAATCGATCTTACCGATACAAGCCATGTCATTCACGAAATGAAGACCACGCGCCGCACGCCCAGCTGGCAGGATATAGCCAACGACCCGCAGATCTCAATTTACCAGGAGGCATTCTTGCGGTTAAAAGGGAAGCCGGCGAAGGGAATCAGCAAAGATTACATCGTATTTTCAAAACGAGATTCCAGAATCGTGCGATTCCAGGTACATCATCCTCGCCACAACTACGCAGCGGTGCTGCAGAGCGCGCATGCCATCATGGAGGCGGTGAAACACAACGTCTTCTACTGCCTGCATCCTGCGGAATCCTGGGTTTGCTCGAAAGAATGGTGCGGGTACTACAAGCTTCATCAGGAGCTCAAAAAGAAGGGTTTGGCCAAATTTATGCTACAATATTCCAGATTATGAAATCTTCATACGTTGTCATCCATCTGGGAGGATCTGTCGTCGTGCCGCATATGACGGATGAAGGCGGGATCAACACCTCGTTTTTAAAAGAATTCTTAAAGTTTATGCGCCGCCAAATTGCGGGTCCTCGCCGTTTCATCATTGTTATCGGAGGAGGCAAGGTGTGCCGCGTATACCAGCGGTCAGCCCGCAGGGTGCAGAAGATATCGAATTGGGATCTGGACTGGATCGGCATTCACGCCGCGCGCCTGAACGCTCATTTGCTGAGAACAATTTTCGTGAAAGAAGCGTACCCGGTGATCATTGATCACGATCCTTTGGAAGAAGAGGTGGAAATGATGAAGCATTCAAACCGAAGTCTCTTTATCGCTTCTGCATGGAGGCCCGGATGGTCTACGGATTATGTTGCGGTGCGGCTTGCGGAAAAGTTCGGCGCCAACAACGTCATTATCGCCAAAGACACCCCGTTCGTATATGATGCCGATCCTCGGAAGAACAAAGACGCGAAAGCATTGAAGAAGATTTCATGGAAAGCATACAAGAAAATCATTCCTTCAGCGTGGACTCCGGGGTTGTCTACGCCCGTAGATCCTATAGCTACGCGCCTCGCGGAAAAAATCAAGGTAACCGCAAAAGTGCTGGAAGCGACCGATCTAAAAAACTTCAAGGCCGCAATTGACGGCAAGTCGTTTGAAGGCACGGTCATTACTCCATGAAACTCTCAGTTGGAATTGTGGGGTTGCCGAATGTGGGGAAATCCACCTTGTTTCAGGCGCTCACGAAAAAGGCTGTTGATATCGCAAACTATCCGTTTTGCACCATTGAGCCGAATGTCGGCATTGCGACCGTGCAGGATGCGCGGCTTGAAAAGTTGGCTCTCGTGTTCAACCCTCAGAAGACCATTCCTGCCATCGTGGAATTCGTTGATATCGCGGGATTGGTGAGGGGAGCGGCTCAAGGTGAAGGGCTCGGGAACAAGTTTTTAGCTCACATTCGGGAAGCCGCATCCATTCTTCACGTGGTGCGCTGTTTTGAAGACCCCGAGATTACCCATGTCGAGGGAGCGCCAGATCCTTTGCGGGATATTGAGACCATACGCACAGAACTTGCCTTAAAAGACATGGAAACGGTTGACCGAAAGATATTTGATCTTCAGCGTGATGCGAAGATCGGAAAGAAGGAAGCCGAAGAAGAGCTTGAGGTTCTTTTAAGAATCCGCACATTATTGGCAGAAGGCCAGCCGATTGGAGATGGCCCGTCATACCTTCTTTCCGCAAAACCGGTACTCTGCGTTTTGAATGCCGGAGGCAACAATGTTTCCGCCTCTCTTATAAAAAAGCTTGGAGGCATGGGTATTTCGTACATCATTCTGAACATTAAAGAAGAATTTGATATGGCGGGATTGAGCGAGGCCGCATTGATCGAGCTTGGCTTGACTCCGCGGCTGCCGGAGCTGATCGCAAAATCATATGAGCTTTTGGGGCTTGTAACGTTTTTTACGGCAGGTTCAGATGAAGTTCGAGCCTGGACGATACGCAAAGGAACAAAGGCGCCAGGAGCGGGAGCCGCCATTCACAGCGATTTTGAAACGAAATTTATCAAGGCCACGGTGGTTCCGTGGGATCAACTCGTTGAATCGGGCAGCGTTGCCAAGGCGGCTGCCCGCGGCATTGTGCGCACGGAAGGAAAAGAATATGAAGTGCGGGACGGCGATGTCATCGAATTCAGGCATGGTTAGATTTAGTAGTCGTAGCTCGCCACCAGGAGATTGTTGGAATCGTAGAGAAGAATCTGATCGTGGCTGGGGCGCATAAAGCGCTCTGACTCCGTATAGACATGCCATTCGTTGCTCAGGAAAGACGACGTGTTCTTGTAGCCCTGCACGCATGTCTCATAGCTCAGATGCGTGTCCAGGAAATCCCTGCATTCCAGGTCTCCGGCCACTGAGTTTCCCGAGTAGTTCGGTTTCTTGCAGTAGGGAAGCTGCAGAATATAATCCTGGCAGGTTGGAGAAAGATACGCAATGGAAGATCTCTGTACCGGAAAGTCAGGACAGCTAGAGGGGACCGAGATTAAGAACGTGCGGGTTGCCGCAAAATATCCGAAACATTGGTTTGGCCGGAATGTCATGCCCTGCACCAGGGGGTTTGCGGTTTCTGCTATCACTACGCTTACGTTATTGCCCATGCGGATATCCTCGGTTGGATTCGGTCCTGCGGGCAGATATATTTTTACTCCACGCGGAATGATAAAGTCGTCTGTTTTCCCCTGAAGTTTCCAGCCGGTCACAGAGATTGATTCTGCGGAAGCCGAGTAGCCAGAAAGGGAAACCCTTCCTCCCTGAGAAGAGCTTGGCGTCTGAACGTTTGTAATGGATATTTTGCCAAAATATGGAGACACCCGGACCGTGAACGTTCTGGAGGCCGGGGTTGCGTCTACTTCGTTTCCGAGTTTTGAGCGCACGAGAAATCGGTACGTTTTAATGCCTCCCGGAAGCGCAGCTGTTCTTTTCTGTTCTGAGGAGGCCTGCCACGAACCGTCAAACCCTTCTATTTTTGTTTCAAAGAGAAGCGCGCTTGAGGAACTGCCCTGGGGGCCCTGGCCCGAGAACTTAAATGTTACGGTGGTGCCGTTCAAAAGTTTCGTATTGTTTTCGGGCCCTTCGGTAATAAAGGTATCCAGGCGAGGGTTTGTGGGCTGCGCATCTTGTTTAAGATATGATCCTTCTTGCCCTTGGGATGAAGGAGTTGAAGTTCCCCACCCAAGGATTGAAAGCACGTTTGGGAAATCAAACCCGGGAAGGTCAAGGCGCGAGGTTGCGGCTCCAATCGCAAGGATGATGAGAAGGGGAATGAGAAGGTATTGCATGCTTTAATCCTACCACTTTTTTGCTACAATGCGACCATGAAAAAGAAACGGGTTATTGTGTTCGGCATTTTTGACGGCATCCATGAAGGCCACCGTTTTTTGTTTGAGCAGGCCCTTCGACTCGCTTCCGCTCGCTCAGGGCAGGCCCGTAGTGAAGTTGAGTTGGTAGCCATTGTCGGAAGAGATGAGTTTGTGCGCATATTCAAGAATAAAGAACCAAAGTACTCAGAACAAGAACGCGTGCGCCTGGTAAACCGGGAACCTGAGGTAAGCTATGCGGTGTTGGGAGACGAAGTCCTGTCTTCCTGGAAGGTGCTTGAACGGCTCAAGCCAGACGTTATCTGTTTGGGATATGATCAGGATGCGCTTGCAGAAGATCTCGCCAGATGGATGGAAGAGCGTGGAGTATCCTGTAGCATTGTACGGGGTCTTTACAAAAACCCGATGGGCAAGGTATGATAAACGTTGAATGACTGAAATTAGTTTGAAACCTGAAATCATAGCTTACATCTTAGGAATACCCATTTCCAACAGTTTCATACTCTCCGTATTGACCGCATCTCTGCTTCTCTCGTGTGGTTTTTTTGCCGTTTGGCAGCTCAAACGGGTGCCGGGCCGCATCCAAAACGGAACCGAGATCGTAGTAGACGGCATTTTGAACTTCATGTCTCAGACCCTTGGAGACCGGGAACAGGCAAAAAAGTTTTTCCCTCTTGTGGCAACCATTTTCCTCTTCATTCTCGTGAATAATTGGATGGGGCTGGTGCCTGGAGTCGGGTCTTTAGGCACATACCAGACGCATGGAGGAGAGCTTGCGTTTGTGCCGTTTTTCAGATCCGCAAACAGCGATCTCAACACCACGGTTGCTTTGACGCTGGTTACCATGATCGCCATCCAGCTGTACGGCATACGGCGGCTCGGATTTCTGGGCCACGTTTCCAAGTTTTTTATGTTTACCAAAGGCCCCATGTATTTCTTCGTGGGTATTCTGGAGCTCGTGGCAGAGTTTGCCAAGGTGCTTTCTTTTTCTTTCCGTCTTTTTGGGAACATCTTTGCGGGAGAAGTTCTTTTGATCATCGTGATGACACTGGCTCCTTTGATCGTTCCGTTTCCTTTTTTGATGCTTGAATTGTTCGTGGGGCTGGTGCAGGCGCTTGTTTTTGCCATGCTTGCCATGATATTTGCGAAGATAGCAACCGAAACCGCACACTAAAGGTCAAAAATAATAACAACATATAATTCAATAAACCATTATGGAATTAGAAGCAGTCAAGTCGCTTGCAGCCGCATTGGCAATAGGCATTGGAGTCATAGGCCCCGGCATTGGCATTGGGATATTGGCGGCCAAGGCGATGGAGGCAATTGGAAGGAATCCGGAAGCTACTCCAAAAATTCAGACCGCCATGATCTTGGCCATAGCCTTTACGGAAGCCATCGCGATTTACGCCCTTGTGGTAGCGCTGATTATTAAATTCGTTTAGTGTTTCACGCCAAGCAATATGGCAGAGCTTTTAGAGAGTCTTGGAATCAACACAAAACTTCTGATAGCCCAGGTAGTCAACTTTCTGCTGGTGTTTTGGCTGCTCCAGCGCTTCGTATTCAAGAAACTGTTGGATTTCATTGAGAATCGAAAGCGCGAAATCGCCAAAGGATTAGAACTTAAGGCAGAAGCTGAGCGAGAAGTCGAGCGCACGAAAGTGTTGAGGGAAGAAGTGTTGCATAGGGCGCAGGCAGAAGCCCAGCAGGTTTTTAGAGAAGCCAAGAAGCTGTCGCAGGCCATGGAGCAGGAACAGTTGAGCCAGGCCAAGATGAAAGCCGAAGGGATCGTCAAGTCTGCAAAAGAACAAGCCTCCCGGGAACAGGAAGCGGCTCTCAAAGAACTCCAGGGTAAGGTACGAGGCATGGCGTTTGCGGCAGCAGAACGCGTGCTGGCAAGAACGATAAGCAAAAAAGATCAAGAAAAACTTACGGAAGAATTGTTCCATTCTGTAGCAACCTATGCAGGCAAGAAGTAAGAACATACGGAGATACGCGAGCGCCCTGGCAGATTCTCTTGCAAAAGCCAAGACCAGGAAAGAAGCCGCGGTCATGTTGGACAACTTCTTTTCGCTCATAAAACGCCGGGGGGATACGAGGTTCTTGCGCACCGTGTTGATTGAGGTTCAAAAAAAATACGAAGTAAAGGGCAAAAAGCAAGCAGAAATGATAAGCGCAGCTCCTCTTTCTTCGGCCAGCCAGAAAAAGACGCTTTCATTATTGAAACATAAAGGATTTGGTACTCCCACCTGGCGCGTGAACCCGGAATTGCTTGCAGGATCCCTACTCTTTCTGGGAAATGAATATTTGATGGATGGAACGCTGAGAGAAAAACTGCATCGCATGTTTCTGTGATCATCATGGAAAAAGATTTTATCATTGAGCTTTTACAAAAACAGATCCAGGGAGCCGATCTCAAACCAAAAACAGAAGAGATTGGCAGAATTGTGAGCGTCGGAGACGGCATTGTTTCCATTGAAGGGCTGCCGAACGCCATGTTTTCTGAAATGATTCTCATCTCTTCCTGGCCCGCCCGCCATGCTTCGCAAGGCGATGCGGGCGGGCCTGCCCGCCCCGATCAGGCTTCCGTGGCGGCCCTTATCTTAAACCTCCAGGAATATGTGGTGGAGGCCGTGGTGCTGGGAGAAGACGCGAAAGTTCACGAAGGAGACATCGTGAGGCGCACGGGACATGTGCTTTCAATCCCAGTGGGAGACGCGCTTTTGGGCAGGGTGGTAAACCCCTTGGGAAAAGAGTTGGACGACAAAGGCGCGCTCAAAAAAGAAGGCCTTTCTTCGCTGCCGTTGGAGCGCAAGGCCCCCCAGGTCATGGCCAGGGAGCCGGTGAATACCTCATTGGCCACAGGGATTAAGGTCATAGACGCAACGTGCCCCATAGGCCGCGGCCAGCGCGAACTTATCATCGGAGACCGGCAAATCGGAAAAACCGCCCTTGTGCAGGATGTCATTCTCAACCAGCTCAATGTGCCCGCAAAGACGCGGCCAATTTGCGTTTATGTGGCCATCGGGCAGAAAGCTTCCAAGGTGGCAAAGCTCGTTCGCGACCTGGAAAGCAGGGGCGCCATGGACTATACCTGCGTGGTGGCGGCAACCGCCGCGGATCCGGCTTCTCTCTGGTACCTGGCTCCTTTTGCGGGATGCACCATAGGAGAATATTTCCGCGACAAGGGAAAAGACGCCCTTGTCATTTACGACGATCTTACCAAGCATGCGTGGGCATGGCGTCAGATAGCGCTTCTCTTGAAGCGGCCGCCGGGACGAGAGGCATATCCCGGAGACATTTTCTATTTGCATTCCCGCCTGTTGGAGCGCGCGGCAAAACTTTCCAAGGAACAGGGCGGGGGATCGTTGACCGCGCTGCCCATCGTGGAAACCCAACTCGGAGACATTTCAGCGTACATTCCCACGAACGTCATTTCGATTACGGACGGCCAGATCTATTTGGAGCCCGAACTGTTCTTTAAGGGTCAGAGGCCCGCGATGAACATTGGATTGTCGGTATCGCGCGTGGGTTCTTCCGCGCAGACGAAAGCAATGAAGAAAGTGGCTTCCAGGATCAAGCTGGAACTTGCTCAATATCAAGAGCTGGCTGCCTTTACGCAGTTTTCGCAGGACTTGGATGCGGCTACCAAAAAACGCATTGACAGGGGACTCAGGCTTACCGAACTGCTGAAGCAGGATCGGTACGCCGTCATGTCAATGGAGGAGCAGGTGTGTTCTTTGTTTGCAGGCATCGCGGGATTTTTGGACGAGATTCCGGTGAATAAGGTGCTCGCGTTTGAGCAGAAACTCCTTGAACTTCTTCAGAGCCTGCACCCGGATATTTTAGAGGATATACGCAAGACCCAGGACTTTTCGGAAGATACTGAGAAGAAGCTGAGCCAGGTCATTGAGCAAGTGCGAAAAGAGTTCATAGAATAATATGGCTGCGACAAAACAGGTTAAAGATAAGATACGGGCAACCTCCAACATCAAGCAGATCACCAGAGCAATGGAAATGGTGGCTGCCACCAAGATGCGCAAGGCGGAAACCTGCGCCCTGGGGGCGCGTCCCTATGCGAAGGAAGCGTTATTGCTGTTGAGCGATGTGCTGCGTTTTGCCCGGGCAGAGGAATTAAAGCATCGCAATCCTTTGATGCAGAAAGGGAAAGGCAAGCTGACGTGTCTTGTGGTTATAACTTCGGATCGCGGGCTGTGCGGACCATACAACAATGCCGTTTTAAGGGCGTCGTGGAAATTTTTCCAGGACAATCGGGACGTTTCCGTTATTACGATAGGCCGCAAGGGACAGGAGTTTTTTGAAAGAAGGGGAGTGAAGCCCGAGTATTCGTTCTTTCAGTTTTCAGATATCGCAAACCTTGGAGACATCGTTCCCTTGGCAGACGTTCTTCTTTCTTCGTTTGCAAGGGGAGCGTACGCTCAGGTGGTATTCTGTTCCACGGCATTCATCTCAGCTTTAGCCCAGGAGGTGAGATTCAGGCAGATTCTGCCTCTGGAACTGGCAGAATTGGAACAAATCATTGCAGACATTGTTCCCAAGAAAGGGAAGTACGCGGAGTTTTCCTTGGCGCAAGAACCCGGCAAGAGTTCTGCGTATGTGCTGGAGCCTTCCTGGCAAGAATTGTTTGATACGCTGGTGGCAGAACTCGTGCGGGTTGAGATTCTTCATTTGGTATTTGAGGCAAACGCATCCGAACATTCTTCTCGCATGGTTGCCATGAAGAACGCCACGGAAAACGCAGAAGACCTTATTGAATTCCTGACTCGGCAATTAAACAAAGCGCGCCAAGCCGCAATCACGCAAGAGCTTGCCGAAGTAACAACCGCAAAAGAAGCTTTAACCGCGGATTAATACAGATAAAGCTGATTCATACAGATATGTATCAGCATAAATCAATATTAAATCAGCATATATCAGCATCATGAATAATAAAGGATATGTCGTACAAGTGATGGGTCCTGTTGTAGACGTGGAGTTTCCGGAAACCCTGCCTTCGCTCCAGAATCTTTTGTTTGCAGAGAAAAAGGACGGTTCCCCGGTCGCCTTGGAAACGGCTCAGCTGCTTGGAGGAAACCGCGTGAGAACCATCGCCCTGGATTCCACGGACGGCCTTACCAGAAAAACCCAGGTACGGGACACCGGAAAACCGGTCACGGTGCCCATAGGCCAGGGGGTTCTTGGCAGAATGTTTAACGTGCTTGGAGAACCCATTGATAACCTTGGCGAAACCAAAGATAAACGAGCCTCGATTTTCCCCGCACCGCCCGGCATTGGCGACCAGAAATCAGAACAGGAACTGTTTGAAACCGGCATCAAGGTAATTGATCTCCTGTGTCCGTTTTTGAAAGGAGGAAAAGTTGGATTGTTTGGGGGAGCGGGGGTTGGCAAAACCGTGCTCTTGCAGGAGCTCATCCATAACACGGCAAAGAAGCACGGAGGATATTCCGTGTTCGCCGGAGTCGGAGAACGGACCAGAGAGGGAAACGATTTGTACCGTGAAATGAAGGAATCGGGCGTGCTGAAAAATACGGCCCTGCTCTTCGGGCAGATGAACGAGGTTCCGGGAGCAAGGTTCCGCGTGGCGCTTTCCGCATTGCGCATGGCAGAATATTTCCGTGATGACGCAGGGAAAGACGTTCTTCTGTTTATCGATAATATTTTCAGATTCGTGCAGGCAGGTTCCGAGGTGTCCGTGCTGCTCGGCAGAATGCCTTCTGCGGTAGGATACCAGCCGACCCTGGCAGGAGACATGGGCCAGCTGCAAGAACGCATCACCTCCACGAAGAAGGGATCGATTACCTCGGTGCAGGCCATTTATGTCCCGGCAGACGATATTACGGATCCGGCTCCTGCCACCACGTTCAGCCACCTGGATTCAACCATTGTGCTTTCCCGCGAGCTGTCTTCTTTGGGCATCTATCCTGCGGTGGACCCTCTTGCTTCAAGATCCACCGCTCTTGATCCCAATCTGGTGGGACGCGAGCATTATGAGGTTGCCCGTAGGGTGCAGGAGATTCTTCAGCGCTACAAGGAGCTTCAGGACATCATTGCCATATTGGGCATGGAAGAGCTTTCCGAAGAAGACAAGGTGGCGGTGGGGCGGGCGCGCCGCATACAGCGGTTTCTTTCCCAGCCTTTTTCCGTTGCGGAAGTATTTACCGGAAAGCAGGGAGCCTACGTGAAACGGGAAGATACGGTTCTCGCATTCAAAGAAATCGTGGAAGGCAAGCATGACGCAAAGGAAGAGTCGGCATTTTACCTGAAAGGAGGTATTGAACAAGTATAGCCATGACCACAGCAAATTTTCCACTTTCCATACTTGCCATTGACCGGGAGATTTTTTTGGGCAAAGCAACATCACTTATCCTGCCCACTGTGCAAGGGCAGATTCAGGTGTTGGCCGGGCACGCGCCGCTCATCGCTCTGCTGCAGGAGGGCGATGTCCTCATCGAAAAAGAAGACAGCACTTCAGAAAAGCTTCCGATTGCGGGAGGCGTGCTGCACGTGAAAGAAGATAGGGTGACGCTGTTGGTGAATTTCTAACCCGTGTTGACAGCATGTGCGCGCAAGATTATCATGGATATATTCACATGCCGAACGTAACAATCTACACCACCCCTTCGTGCGTATATTGCAAGTCAGCGAAAGAGTTTTTTAAGGAGCACAATGTTTCCTATAAAGAACTGGACGTGGTTGTCGATATGCGTGCACGGGAGGACATGGTCAAGAAGTCGGGCCAGCTTGGAGTTCCTGTCATTGAAGTTGACGGAACCATTGTCATTGGTTTTGACAAACGGAAACTCTCGGAACTTCTCGGAGTAAAATAAATCCGAACTTCGTTTCCGCAAAACCTTCTCTCGCATGATGCCGATGATATACGACCTTATTATTATAGGATCCGGAGCCGCGGGACTTTCCGCGGCTTTGTATGCGGGCCGTTATAAAATGAAAACCCTTGTGATCGGGAAAGATTTTGGAGGGGAAACATCCACCGCAGGGAAAATCGAGAATTATCCGGGAGTTTTATCCATTGACGGGTATGACCTCATGAACATCATGAAGTCCCAGGCTGCAGGTTTAGGGATAAAGCTTGTTGACGGCAGGGTTGGGAAGATCGAAAATCAGAACGGCTTTTTCAAGGTATTTGCGGAAGACGAAGAATTCCAGGGAGCCACAATCATTCTCGCGTTCGGATCCCGAAGGCGCCACCTCAACCTTCCCAACGAGAAAGAGCTTGTGGGAAAGGGCGTGCATTACTGCTGGACGTGCGACGGCCCCTTATACGGAGGAAAAACCGTGGCCATGGTGGGCGGAGGAGATTCTTCGGTAAAAGGGGTGAACTTTTTGGGAGAGTATGCTAAAAAAATCTATCTGATCGCCCGAGGCAAGGAGATTATGGCAGAGCCCGTAAACCTGGACCAGATGAAGAAACTCGGAGACAAGGTTGAAGTGCTTATAGAAACCGATGTTACCAAGATCGTGGGTGAGAAGATGCTCGAAAACCTCGTTCTTTCAAAGCCTCATCAAGGGTCGTCTGATTTGAAGGTGGACGGACTATTTATTGAAATTGGATTTGATCCCGATATCACCCTTCCAGATCAGCTTGGGGTGAAGCTTGATGACAAGAATTACATTATGGTGGATAATGGTATGCGTACGAATGTTGCAGGGGTGTTTGCGGCAGGAGACGCAACGAACCATTTTGGAAGCTTTAAGCAGGATATTACGGCAGCATCCATGGGAGCGGTCGCTGCGACATCAGCCTACGAGTATTTCAAAAGTCATAATTAATTATTTTATTTATCCTTTATATATACGTTTATGGAAAAATACAAAGATTACTTCATCCCGGTTGCCATCATGGCAGCAGGAATATTCATAGCAGGAGCCGTTGTGTACGGACCCGTGCTTCGGGAAGGCGGCGTTTCTACGAAATCTCCTAGTGCTGGTACTCCTTCTGTGCCCGGAGTTCCCGTAGAGGTTCAAGTGGCAGATCAGGACCACATCAGGGGAAATGTTGCGGCTCCCGTCACGATCGTGGAGTTTTCCGATCTTGAGTGTCCCTTTTGCAAGAGTTTCCATCCCACGGTAAAGCTGGCGCTTGCAGAATACGGAGACAAGGTGCGTTGGGTCTACAAGCATTTTCCCCTTGACCAGCTTCATCCCAAGGCAGATAAAGAGGCCGAAGCTGCAGAATGCGCCGGAGAATTGGGCGGAAACGATATGTTTTGGAAATACGTGGATCGCGTCTTTGAAATCACTCCCTCGAACAACGGATTGGATTTAACCCTTCTTCCTCAAATTGCCCAAGACCTTGGTCTGAATAGATCTGCATTTGAAGCGTGCTTGAATAGCGGAAGATATGCGGATCGCGTGGAAGAAGACTATCAGCAAGGGGTTTTGGCAGGAGTAAACGGTACTCCGGCATCGTTCGTGAACGGAGTTTTAGTGTCGGGAGCCGTGCCCTATGAAACCCTCAAGGCCGCCATTGAAGCCGCCTTGAAGAAATAGAGGGGGTTGACAGCTTCAATATGGGCGTTTAGGCTATACTCATCTGCTAATCCATTTGCAGAGAGGCGGCAAAGGTCGTATCAGCAATTCATTTTCATACGATACATATGGCAACAGAAGGATACTGCGTTAAGTGTAAGGCAAAGAGGATGATGTCCGGCGAGAAGGAAGTTTCCATGGCAGGCAAGGGAGGAGTGACCAGAAGGGCTATGACCGGAACCTGCCCGAAATGCGGCACCAAGATGTTCCGCATCCTGGGAAAGAAATAATTGCGTCCTCAGTGTTAGGATCTTTTCATGGATACACATCAGTATCGAAGTTTGCAGACGATACTGGTGTGTTTCTTTTTATTCATATTCGCCATAGGAAACCTTATTGTCTGGAAGAACATCTGGCAGGGCCCTTTGTTCCTCATCGTGTTCTTTGACGTCGGACAGGGCGACTCCATATTCATGAAGAGTCCCTGGGGTCATACCATGCTCATAGACGGAGGCCCCGATGCCCAGGTAGAAGAAAAGCTTGCCGGGTATCTTCTTCCCTGGGAGAAGCACATTGATCTTGTGGTGTTGACCCATCCCGACAAGGATCATATTTTCGGCCTCATTGGAGCGCTGAAGCGATTCTCCGTCAATACCGTTCTCTGGACAGGGGTAAAGCGCAAGACAACAGGGTATGCGGCTTGGGAAGCTCGGCTTGCAGAAGAAAAGAAAGCAGGGGCCGACGTGGTGTTAGCAAGAGTTCCGCAGAAGATTTTCTGGACTCATAATCAAACCCAGTATCTCGAGGTGCTTTCTCCGGCAAAGGATTACGCGGGAAAAGTTCTGGATATGAGCAACGAAAGCGGCATTGTGATGCGA
>Ga0209541_10004068_pt1 | contig 26218 bp, 28 predicted proteins | sample RifCSPlowO2_01_FD_184027 | JGI IMG/M metagenome (GOLD analysis project Ga0209541, IMG submission 184027) | Groundwater microbial communities from Rifle, Colorado - Rifle CSP2_plank lowO2_0.1 (SPAdes) (version 2) | ecosystem: Environmental > Aquatic > Deep subsurface > Groundwater | place... | reverse complement strand
CGAATCTGATTTGGAATCTGCCCTAAGAGCCATTGACAAAAAACTACCCTCATTCCAAAAGTTGCCTAGTACTGATTTTAAGAAAAAAGTTACCCAATTTCTTTTGAGACGCGGTTTTGGGTGGGACATAGTGAGCAGTGTAATTGACAGAACCAAGCCAAAAAGCTAAAATGGACTTGTCAAAACACCCTTTTTAAAACCTATCAGGTTTGGTAAAGGGTCTGATAATGGATATATGATGAACTTAGATTGGATGGTTTCAAATGTCAATAGAAATATTAGCAGTCTTATCAAGCCTGCTGGCCCTTGGCGTGGGGGCTGGAGGGGCACTTTACTATACCAAAACACGTTCTAAGTCAGCCAAACTACCTCAAGAAAATGATCCAGAAATAATTGATGCTGCGACTCGGGCTAAAGAATTGGTTATCGAAGCCAAAGACGAAGCGTTTCGGATTAAGAAAGCCGCTGAAGACGAAGCGCGGAATATCAAACGTGATGCTTACGAGCAGGAACGTAAACTCACCTCCAAAGAAGAAGTTTTAGAGAGAAAAAGCGGTGTTTTGGAAGAGCGTGAGCGCAACATTGCTTCTCGGTCTGAGGAACTTAAAGCTAAGTTTGAGGAAGTTGAAAAGGTCAAGTCTGAGCAAATTGCCAAGCTAGAACGCGCGGCTGGGCTGACAAGAGAAGAGGCTAGGACTCTTATCATGGAAGCAGTCGAATCACGCCTAAAAGAAGACATCAGTCGAAAGATTAAAGAATCAGAAACTTTCGCCCGCCAAGAAGCAGACAAAAAAGCTCGTGAGATACTTGTGGATGCGATGCAGTCAGTGGCGACGGACTATGTTCCAGAGACTACCACCTCAGTTGTAAAACTTCCTGATGATGAGATGAAAGGTCGTATTATCGGTAAGGAAGGCCGTAACATTAGGGCATTCGAAAATGCCACAGGCGTTGATGTGGAAATAGATGAAACTCCAGGTGAGCTCAGACTATCCTGCTTTGATCCCATTAGACGAGAAGTGGCCAAAGTTTCTTTGGAAATACTGGTCAAAGACGGTCGCATACAACCAGCCCGTATTGAGGAAGTTGTAGCCAAAACCCAGAAAGATATCGAAAGAGTGATGCGTCAGGCTGGTGAGGATTTGGTTTACAAGGCCGGGATTCACAATATGCCTCGTGAAATTATCGATTTACTTGGTAGGTTCAAATACCGTACTAGCTACGGTCAAAACCAGTGGTTACACACTCTAGAAGTAGTTAAGCTGGCTTCAAGTATGGCCAACCAAATTGGGGCTCGGGTTGAGCTGGCCAAGCAACTTGCCTTACTCCACGATATTGGTAAAACCGTAACTCATGAGGTGGAGGGGTCGCATGTCGATTTGGGAGTTGATATTGCCAAAAGGTACGGATTGCATGCCGAAATAGTTAAAGGCCTCGCGGCTCAGCATGAGGACGACTTCCCTTCAATCGAAGCAGCCATTGCAGCCATTGCCGATGCCATCTCCGGAGCCCGACCTGGTGCGAGGAGAGAATCAGTAGAAGAATATATCAAAAGAATCTCGTCCTTAGAAAATATCGCGACAGGGTTTAGCGGAGTTGAGAAAGCTTTCGCGATCGAAGCCGGACGGGAAGTAAGAGTGCTAGTTGTCCCAAGTGAGATAAGCGATGCGGACATCACAAAACTGGCCCACGATATTGCCTCAAAGATCCAAGAACAGGTTGTCTTTCCTGGTGAAGTGAAAGTAAATGTTATAAGGGAAACCAGAGCGGTTGATGTCGCTCGGTAGTTTTTAACATGAAGATACTTTTTATTGGTGATGTTGTTGCTAGTTTGGGGCGAAAAACTGTGAGTGAGTTTCTTCCCAAGCTCGTTAAAGAGAAAAAAATCGATCTTGTGATTGCTAATATTGAAAATCTAGCCCATGGCAAAGGTGCTACAACAGAAACCATTGAAGAGATTCGCTCCTATGGTGTTGATGTTATGACTTCTGGTAACCATATTTGGTTTCGAGAGGAGATACAAGAAATACTCCAAACAGACTCTACGATAATCAGGCCCGCCAACTATCCCCCTGACCTGCCTGGTTATGGTTTTACAGTAGCCAGTGCTAGAGGCTCCAAAAATAAAAAAGAAAAAGTTCTGGTTATAAACCTTTTGGGGAGGCAATGGATTGACCAACCAGTGGGAGATCCTTTCCGAGCGGTTGATGAGATACTCAAAGACCAAGGGGATAAGTTTGGGGCTATTATTGTTGATTTTCATGCTGAGGCCACAAGTGAAAAAATGGCCATGGGTTGGTATTTGGATGGTCGTGTGACGGCTATGCTGGGTACTCATACCCATGTGCCGAGTGCGGATCAGTTTGTGATGCCAAAAGGGAGCGCTTACGTCAGTGACGTGGGGATGACTGGCGCTTTGCACTCTGTTTTAGGGGTAGATCCAGAAGTGATCATCAAAGCCCACAAGTTTCCTTACCCACAGCGATTTGAGTGGGTTGAAGATGGCCCTAGTATGTTCCGCTCAGTTTTAGTAGAGACCAACAAATCCGGTTTTGCCAAGTCTATTGCTAGAATTGATAGATCCCTCAACTAAATCTAATTTATCCAAAGCTAAAAATGGAAAAAAGTGTGGTCCTGCTTGCAAAGTTTATCCGGTCGTGCTAGATTATTTGGTAGGTCAGTATCCGCCAAAATAGAGCTAATCCTCCCGTTTTAAATTTGGCGTATTGAAAGGGGGTGAAAAGAGTGTTAAAAGACGACATTATTGAAAAAGTTGCCAAAGAAGCAAAGCTAACTAAAAAAGCTGCCAAAGAAGCAGTTGAATCTACTTTTAAGTCGGTCCAGAGTGCGATAAACAAAGGCGAAAAGGTAGTTCTTAGTGGTTTTGGGACTTTTGTTCTTAGGGGGCGTAAGGCTCGTAAAGAACCAAACCCAAAAACAGGTTCCCCTCTTCCAGCTATGAAGACAATTGGTTTTATCGCTTCAAAGGCCTGGAAAAAGATAGTTCGCTAGTAAGGTAACAAAAACTAACGACTAGGATCAAAAACGTCCCCTGCCCAGGGGATTTTGTGTTGTTAATTCTGCTACAATAATACTAATGCTCAAACTTCCCGCCCATCACATAAGTTTCAAGTATGCTTTTGAAGGGTGGTTGTACGCGTTTCGAACACAGCCAAACTTTCGGATTCATACTTACGGAGCCATTGTGGCTGTTACCTTAGGGTTTTTACTCGGTCTGACCAAAACAGAATGGTTAATACTGTTACTAACTATTTTCCTGGTGTTTATTGTGGAGTTAATAAATACTAGCATTGAAGCGACTTCCGATCTTATTACGACCTCCCACAACCCAGTGGCCAAAGCTGCCAAAGACACGGCTGCGGGGGCGGTACTTATGATGGCTCTGTGTGCCGTAGTCGTAGGCTATTTTCTTTTTTGGGAAAAACTGCTTAGATTTTTCGGTTTCTAGGTTGTAGAAGCTGTTCTGAATCACACCACCCTCCGCGGATAGCTTCGGGGTGGTTGCCCTGATGGGCAAAAAGAAGCTCTCATTGCTGAGAGCCTAGGGAATGCGAGTAACAATAAAAGTACCCTCATCCAATCTTTTCAAGATATCCTCACATCGATCTTTTGCCTTGATTACTCTTCCCCTCAGCTTGGCTAGGGCCTCGTCTATACTCGCGACCATGTCCCATTCCCCTCGTCCTTCTAACCGGGCGACACCTTTATAAAAATCTAAGTTATACGGAGGCCAAAGGATAATAAAACGCCACCAACTATCGTCTTCTCCGAAAGAGTGTCCCGTGGCACGAACGATCCTAGCGTCCGATACAAGGTACCACACCTTGGAGGTTGTAGGATGAAAAGCTTTGGGTGGTTCATCCTGAGCTACAATTGTATCCACTTGACTCCTCCTGACGGATGAATTTTAATCCAATTAAGCCAAGAAATCAATAACATGTTGAGACAGTCTTTATTGACAAAAGATGAGGTTTTACTTAGGATAAGATTATGAAACAAAAAACTTTGAGTCTTTTAAGAAAAAGATTTATGGGGGTGGATGATCTTCGCCGTGATCTAGGTACCATTCTTAACGATTTACCAGAAAAAAAAGATGAGGTTGTAATTACCCAACACGGTAAACCAAAAGCAATTCTTTTGGATCTAAATACATATCTTCAGCTAGTTGACATCCAGGAAGAAGTTATCCAGCCTGGATATATAGACTCTTTGTATAAGGAATTGGAAGAAGTTAAAAAAGGAAAAGTTATCGATCACTCGGACCTGGTAAAAGAACTAGACTTTTAATGTACAGTCTTAGTTATTCTCCTCGGGCGCAGAAGGCAATTCGTAAATTCCCCAAAGAATATCAAAAACTTATTTTAAAAAAACTTGAGATATTAACAGAAACACCTAAACCGCGCGGATTTGATAAAATCGCCTCTCAAGACCCGCCAATCTACCGAATTAGAGTTGGTGATTATCGGGTTTTTTACTTCATTGACGACCTAGAAAAATTAGTTATTGTAGTTGACATAGTGAGGCGTACAACTCAAACTTATCGTTAATTATGAAGAAACTTTTGGTAGTTGTTGGCCCTACTGGGGCAGGCAAAACCCGGCTTAGTATTAGTCTTGCCAAACAATTTAACGGTGAATTAGTAAGCGCTGATTCGCGTCAGGTTTATCGACAAATGGATATTGGGACGGGAAAAGAAGTTGAAGAACTACAAAAGGGTAAAGCGTTTAGGGATAAGGGGCACTGGGTAGTAGAGGGAGTTAAGATACATCTTTATGACATCTTAGATCCTGATCAAACTTTTAGTGTCGCGCAGTTTCAGCAAAAGGCCTACGACATGATTCATACCCTTCAAAACCAAGACAAACTTCCGATTTTAGTTGGTGGTACTGGGTTATACGTCTCCGCGGTAGTAGACGGCTTGAAGGTTCCCAAGGCTCCACCGGATCTCAAACTCCGCTCTGAATTGCAAGATATGAGCCTGGAGGATTTGCAGAATATGCTCCTTAAATACGATCCTGGTTCAGCAAAGAAAATTGATACCGCAAACCCTCGTCGTATTATTCGAGCACTGGAAGTTTTTGCCCAAACTGGTAGATCCTTTGTTAGTTTACAAGAAAAGTTTCATCCTGATTTTGACATATTGCGGATTGGTCTTTCGTCTCCTCGAGAGCTTCTATACGATCGGGTTGATAGACAAGTTGAGAAATGGTTTGAACTAGGTTTTGTGGAAGAAGTGAAAAAACTCTTAGAACAAGGTTACCAGAAAGACTTACCTTCTATGACAAGTATTGGTTACCGTCAGATTGTGGCCTTGACCCAAGGAGTTTTGTCTGAGTCAGAGGCTAAGCAAAGAATTAAATTTGATCGCCACAGCTATATCCGTAGGCAATTGAGCTGGTTCAAAAGAGATGGAAGAATTAGATGGTTTGATATAACTAGAAGTGACTATCCCGAAAATCTGGTAAGTGAAGTTTCGGCTTGGTACACTTTAAATGATGAAATATAGAGTTTACACGAAGAACTATACTGAACAGTCAGACACTCTGTCCCAACTAGCGTCCAAGACGCGTTGTGAAGACCTATTTAAGATAATCCTCAATGTTTACCCCAATCTTGATCTGGAATTGCGTAACCATCTTGAAGAAGTTAGCCATTTGCCTAAAGAAAAGTTTCTAGTGAGGTCATTCCATTTTCAGGAAAAATACCACTCGCCCGATTTAGAGATAATGCTTTTCAAGGATAATACTGAGTATGAACTGTACGCTGTTGGGTTTGAGGAGAAAGTAGTCCCCTTGTTAAATAACACTTTAGTTAAGGGGGAGCTTTTGGGTACCGCCAACTCTTGGGCTAAACAGGGGTACAAGTGCTGGTTTATAGCTACTTCGGACGCTGTAGGATATCTGGTGCCTTTAGACCCGCACCATAATCAGAATAAGTTCGTCTTTGAGGCGATTATAGGTATCAAGGTTTAACCTTGTTGATGGGAAGCTCGACTGTTACTTGCGTGCCTGAGTGCTCGATAGATTGAACATAGATTTTGCCATTCATCCGATCAACGAATTCCTTGATTAACCACAAACCAAGTCCAGTGCCGGGTATAGTCTCAGTATCTTTCGTTCTGACGCGGTAGAATTTTTGAAAAAGATTCTTTACCTCCCCCTCAGCTATTCCCAGACCAGTATCTTTGAAATGGGTGGTAATTTTATCCGGGCTAAATTCGTGAGTAATACTAAGACCTCCTCGGATAGTATATTTAATAGCGTTGCTGACGATATTGGTAAGAACTTGACGAAGTCGGCGCTCATCCCCCATGATAATTGGCTGACTTAAAGGAAGATCGTAGGAGAGGGTAAGGTTTTTCTCTTTAGCGAGAATGGCAAATTCGGTCAACGAATCTTTGATCAGATCTTCTAAGTTGATTGGTTGGAGGTTCATAATTATTTTGTTATTTTCAATGCGCGACACATCCAAGAGGTCCATGACCAATTGTTGCAGGCGATCAAAATTTTCGCTTAAGAACTTAATATTTTCCTGAATCTCTTTGGTCTGGGGAAGAGGGGAGGACTTGAGTAACTCAAGGTAGCCTTTAATCGCGGTCATAGGACTTAAGAGCTCATGCGAAGCAACGGAAATGAAAACATCTTTAAGTTTGTTGACCTCCTTTAATCTGCTAAATAGAACACTGGTCTCAAAGAATCGGATATGGTTGAGAAGTAGAAGCAAAACCAAAAAGATTGTCCCGACCATGATAATCAGAGAGTCCTTAATTGTGCGAGCGATCAGAGCTTCAGCAGTTTTAGTTGAAACCTTTACGTTTAGAAGAGCGATTTTTTTCCCGTCTAGATTTTTGACCGGGGAAACGACTGTCCAGAGTTTTTCCCCAGTAACTGACAAAATTTGACTAGCGTAAGTTTCATCTTTCCCCCAAGCAATTTGGTTGGTTATTAATGATTCGTCGTTTTGAGCGTTAGATTGATCGGTTGTAGCGTAAGTAGTAAAAACGCCTGTCTCCCCATCAATTTTTAGCACACTGATACTTTTTATTTCCTCTTGGGTGTTATGGACGATACTGACTAACTGACTTTCTAATTTTTCGGGATTAGCTATTAGGGCATCAATTGACGGAGAAATGGTGTTTCCCACTAACGCGGCTGTGCTTCGGATCTGAGCGTTCATATCCCGGTCGACCTTTGTGGTAATGGTCAAGGTGTTAAAGGCAAGTATTGCTGGAATCAGGACAATAAGTAAAAGTGAGTAGAGAAATTGAGCACTGTTTTTGGGAAAGGAAAACTTTCTAATCAACCACATCTTCGGCTACCTGTGGCTTTCGGAAGAAGAAGATCGCTAGTAATATAACCACAGCTAGCATGATTAGTCCTGTTGTGTAAGTAATAAATATCTGGAACTTATTACCTGAATCCGCAACTAGAACCAGACCTTCTTCTTGTGATTCCCCAGCAGCTTTGGCTATTGAAAAAAGCGAAACTTCTGATCTAACCAAGGACCCATCTGGTTTGGGTACCGTTACGAATACCTCATGTGACCCGGCAACCAGAGGTTTTTCAAGCGTGTAGGTCCAATCCCCATTCGCATCTGTTTTTACGGTTACTACAATTGGGTCACTTAGGATATATAGGGTTACGATAGAGTTGGGCAGACCTTTACCCTTTAGTGTTAGGCCGGTACGATTTGCTTGGGTGGTGTTTTCAATTTTTTCTATTCTTATTTCTGGGGAGATATCTACTTTGACGGGATTAAAGCCAAGCTGGGTAGAAGTATTCACTACTGCGGCTATTTGAGGGTTTTGAGGGAGTGGAACGATTTCTTTTTGCTCAGAGGTTGCAACGTTAGTCCTTGTGGCTACCTGTTTTGCAGGAGTAGTCGTTTTTTTGTCAACGACAGGAGCACTAGCAGTAGCTGTGGGGCTTGGACTTAGGCTGGGGACAGGTGAGGCACTAGGTTGTTCTGGGGTAACTAGATTGGTGCTTTGTGACACTGATTGGGTAAGGCCGAGTCTCTCCAGCGCTTGATTGCGAACCTCTTTTTCTTTTTGTGTTTCAATAACAGGGTTGTCAACCAAGAAAGTAACACTGTTGGCAAGCAAGGATTGGTTAAAACTATAGTTTGCCTTGGCGACAAGGTTATAAGTCCAGTTAGGGGTATTGGTGCTGTTCCATTCGTAAACAAACTTAGAACTCTCACTTGTCAGCAGTCCTAAGTGAAAAGACTTAGCTGGGCCAGTAGCTGTCTGAAGACCTAAGTCTACGGAAGTAGCTTCAGGAGCCGAAACCTCGATTTTATATTTGCCTTTGACCTTTTCTGAACTAGTTGGGTTTACGATAAGGGGTGTTTCGAGGACGCGTTGAACCTTCTCGATTATCTTTTCAACCTCTGTGTCTTTTTTAGATTCTTTTGTGTCTTTTCTGTTGAAAGAGCTTTCCTCTGGAGCGTTTGGGGTTGTCTCGGAAATGCCGGCAGCATTATTTACAGAATTAGTTATGTTTACGTTGTTAGACTCGGAGTCCTTAGTTACCTTGGTGTCTTTCGCTGCTTGAGCTTGAAAGGTATTCAAAAGGGTAGGCGTAGTCATTACCTGACTTAATGAAAAGGAAATAATAATCAAGACTGATAAAGGTAGAATTAGTATTTGCATGGGCAGCGTCCTCGACTTAAGGATAGTCAATTAATAGATTTGTGTCAAGCTTGCTCAAAACCTAGGAAACGGTACTTGAAAAGGAGCCAGAGGTCTTTCACTCCATCCTTCCAACCAATTTTTTTACCCTCGCTATAGTTTCGTCCGGTAAAACTGATCGGTATTTCCTTGATCGGGCGTTTGCTGGAAAGTAATTTCGTGGTTATCTCAAGCTCAATCTCGAAACGCCTAGATTTCAAGTTCAAGGACCTTAAAATTTCTGTGGGAATTAGTTTGTAACAGCTGGCCATGTCGGTTATGTGTGACCCGAAAAGGAGATTGGTTAGGAAAGTAAGAAACATGTTGGCGTAGTAGCTATCTTGCCTCATTTGGGGTTTCCTACCCTTGAATCGGGAGCCAAAGACGATGGAATGGTTTTTGTCGATGGCTTCTAGTAACCGAAGATAATCTTTGGGGTCGTATTCAAGATCAGCGTCTTGGACAATAACATAGGAAGATTTCACTAGACTTAGTCCCGTGGTAATCGCAGCACCCTTGCCTTGATTCTGCTTCTGAAGTATTGTTTTTATTCTAGGCGCTGAGAGCCCTTTTAGATACTCCCGGCTGCCGTCGGTTGAGAAGTCATCGACTATGATTATCTCCTCGACAACTGGACTAGCTTTTACCTTTTCTAGCAATTTTTCTATGGTGTCGATTTCGTTGTAAACTGGGATAATAACACTTAAGGAAACACTTTGCACATACGTATTGTACCAAATAGGTTGGTTGGTGGGTAGCTTCAAGAGTGATAGTACCAGCGTCGGGTGAGCAGAACTGGTTTGAGAAATCGAGCAAACGGATTTTGAGTTTGTTTTCGAAGCACATACCCAAGAAGTATCGATATTGGTCCAAATAGGATCATGATTTCCCCGGGACCACTTTTTGGAAGACCTTTGGGTAGAGTTTTTTCCTTATTTGCGACTATGGGAGTTGCTTCAACTAATTCTTCCTCCAGAATTGGTTCCTCGATATGTATTGGTTCTTCTGTTTGTGCAGCAACTGCAGGTGTTCCTTGAGGGGCTCCTTGGGCTGGCTGTATTTGCGCTACAACAGGTTGAGGTGCTGGGATCGGAAGAGGTTGAGCTGGTTCTGGTTTGCCCACTACTACAGGTGGTGGGGATTTCACTTCTTCCTTTGCTGGTTGTAAAGGTGCTTGCAGTGGCTGCGCAGGAGGTTTTTTTTGTTCTTCTGGGGCTTTGGTCATTGGTTGGGCTGGTTTTTGCTCTACCTGATTCGTGACAGGCGGTGCCGGTTGTGGTTGGGTTACTGCTTGTGGTGCCTTCTCTGGCTCTTGTGGTGACGTTGGTTGCGCAGGTACGTCTGGTACTTTTTCCTCAGGATAGATGTTTGATTTCTGATGTATTACGAGACTATCGCCGCTATGGAGTTCATACACCCCGTAGCCCACAGGAGAAAACTGTTTATTTACCCAAAAAAACCAACCCCCACTTTTTCCTCCGACAGTATTTAGAAAAATTCCTAAAGAGTAGTCGTCAAAGCTGTATCCAAAACCACCTTGTTTACTAGCCGCATCTAAGGCACAAATTGCCAGAGGAGTTGAGATAGTTTTCGTTTCCCCATTTTCATCAGTAATGCTACATCCTGATGTATCTATCGAACCATTAAAGATTGTAGACTCAGACCCTTCAATACGTATATGGATTCCACTTGCAGCGGATACCGGAAGGAAGCTTATTATGTAAACAAAAAGTATCGCAACAGCAAGGCCTAAAAACCGCACGCTACTTGCTCATGGCAGGGGCAAGAAGATTTCGTTTTGCGTAGGCGGATAATAACTCATAACCACCAAAAAACACACCAGTGTAGAAAACGTCACCAAGTAACGTATTGCGGAAGAAGGGAATGGCCATTGTGTAACTCTGTAAAAGTCCCGATAAATCTTTACTATACATAGTTCCGGTTGCCCAGACTCCGAAGTTGGTTATGAGATAGAACAAGATACTTGAGGACACTGTTGCAAACAAGACGGTACCAATGCTCACGCGCGTGTGTAAGGTCATACCAATCAACGCTATAAGAATGAAGCTAGCGTAGACCCAGCCAATAGTATCGTGAAAACCCAAGAATAAATCTGACACAACCATGACGAGTAAGGGAAAAATAAGAGCGGACTTTCGAGAAAGGTAGGCTCCTCCAAATAGTGCCATGGCGCTTATGGGGGCAACATTTGGTTCATGTGGGGCAAGCCTTAATAAGGCCCCCGCGGTAATTAATAAAAAAGGGTTCAGCAAAGTTTTGTAAATTGAAAATTGAAAATTGAAAATTCTTTTCATCTATTCTCCTGACTGAAACTTCCACTCAATTTTGTCGTTAGGTTTTAGTTGATACTCACCTGCTCCGACTGAGGCTGGTTGATCATTGATATAATAGAGCCAATATTTACCATCGGTGTTGTTCTTAACGCCTTCGATGCTCTCCACTAGCTTCCCGTAGGAAGACTCCTTGACTTCAATAGATTTGGTTTTACTTAATAAATCCAGTGCGGTTTGACCTTCGGAAACAATCTCAATAGTTACTGTTTCTTCAGGTTTGAGCTCACCATAACTTATTTTCTGAGTAACAACATTTAGTTTTTGGCCGCCGAGAGTTGGTGCGAAAATAGATGAGGGTTTGGGCGGGTTGGCGGCAAAGTAGGTAGCCCCGATGATTAAGACAGCTCCTAATATGAGGTAAAGATTTTTTCGGATGAAGTTCATATGGTTCCTTTCTGGCAGGTTTCGAAATTCTATAAATTTGTAAACTAAAAACCCAACTTCGAGGTTGGGTAAAAAACCTTGCGCTCGAAGATATTAGTAGTTAGGCGACCCGGCTATACCCCACTTCGCGTAAAGCTTCGTGGGGTCCACCTTGTGGTGGACGGTTGCGGCCCAGCGTCTGATTCACACAGACTTCGCTAGCTACCTCTATATTGGTATTAACAACACTTTAAACAAACTAAAACATTTTGTCAACAATCCCCCTAGTATGGTACAATCCGTTAACTCAGTTTTGGAAAGGGGGTAGAGTAGTGACGATACGTCCCTGGACAGTACTTGATAGACGTGATATCTCTCCTAGTAAGTGGTTCCCTCTTTTTGTTGAGCGCGTTCGGCTTCCCGATGGGACTGAAATTGATTATTATGTTTCCCAACTTGGGGATGTCAGTATGGTTATGCCTATTACTGATAAGGGAGAAGTTGTCCTTGTCCGGCAGTATAAGCATGGTGTTCTGAAAGTAACGCTGGAATTTCCGGCTGGCAGAAATAATGGAGAACCTGAAATAGGGGCTCAGAGAGAACTAGTGGAGGAAACAGGGGCTAGATATGTTAGCCTAGAACATGTAGGGACGACTTGCAGTTCGCCTTCAAAGGACTCAATAAAAACCTTCGGGTATCTGGCTCTCGGAGTAGTTTTGGGTGGGGAACAGAAACTTGATCCAACTGAGGACATAGAAATTGTTCTGGTACCTCTGGGAAAAATTGAGGGGATGATTATGAGTGGGGAGATTTGGTGTGCTGACACGATCGTTGTGTATACTCTTGTGAGATTGAAGCATCCAGAACTTTTTGAAGCCTTTGGTTAAACCCAAGGGCTTTTCTTTTTAATAATCAATTCCTCGTTTGGCGTAGATCCCTTTTTGGAACGGGTGCTTTATTTCCACCATTTCTGTCACTGTATCAGCAAGATCAATTATTTCTTGGGGGGCGTTTCGTCCAGTTAGAACTAGGTCTAAATAGTCTGGTTTGCCTTTTATCATCATGACTACCTCTTCTGTTTTTAAAAGATTGCCGGCAATAGCGCCAAGAATCTCATCTAAGATGACGACATCATAAACACCACTTGTAACCCGTTGACTAACATTTTCCAAAGCAGTTTGGGCTGCTTTTTCGTGAACCGCTCGTGGAAGTTTGTCATCCACAATGCCAACGAAGCCTTCCCCGGCTCTGATAATTTCTATCTGGGGAGAAAGCTTCTTCAGAGATTCAAGTTCTCCATACAACCACGAGCCTTTAACAAATTGGAAAATCAAAACTTTTAGCCCGTACCCCGCCGCTCTCAGGGCAATACCTAAGGCAGCGGTTGTTTTGCCTTTACCGTTACCGGTGTTTACAATCACCAGACCTTTACCTCTTTTGAAACGATTTATCTTTGGTAAAGACTCTGGCTTTGGTATCATGCAACTCGTTCCTTATTTCCCAAACTTTTGTGCTAGGTATTCGATTATTTTCTGATCGTCGTCAGCAATAATGGTGCCTGTTTCTGCGTCAAGTAACGTTGGGATGAATGCCTGGCCGCTTACTTCTAAGACTTGCTTCCTTGCGCTTCGGTCATGGGGTTGGGAAATATAAACAATCTCAACCTCATTGAGATTTTCGGCAATCCAATTTCTAACATTTTTGCAATACGGACACCATTCGGATTGATAAAGCTTTAGCACTTCGAGAAACCGCAGTTATAGCATTTACCGCAGCCTTCTTCGTAAACTAGGCTTGCCTGACCACAACTTGGGCAAAGGTCTCTTTTCAACGAAGCGTTTTCTTTTGGTGCATCGAGATCAAGCGTTTCTTGGACAGCAGGTATGGTCACCCCAGACTGTTTGGAGCCTTTCATGTAGTCCTCGAGGACTTTAGCAACAGCGTCTGCTAGAGAGCGGACCCGTCCATTACCAAACCCTAAGGAGTCGCTACCACCAATTCCTCTCAGCTGAAGAGTCAACTCTTTGGTAATATCTTCTGCGCTGTAGGCTGACGGAATCCGGTAAGCCAGAGAAATAAGTCTGCCCAGGGCCTCCGCATCGGCTTTGATATCGCTACCAGCTTTGCCGACATTCATAAAGACTTCAAATGGCCGCCCCGTTTCGTCCGCGTTAATAGTGATAAAAGCTGTTCCGACATGAGTGCGGACTTTATAGGTGGCTCCAAGTAAAATATCTGGCCGAATTCGTAATCCTACTGGCTGTGGCAAATCCGTTCTTGATTCTTGGACTTTGGCCTCTTTTTTATCTGTAATGTGCTCCAGAACCCCCGCTCGAGAACCATCTCTCATGTAAGTAACCCCTTTGCAGCCCAGTTCGTAGGCTAGATTATAAAGCTTTTTGACATCCGTGACTGTGTGGGAATTGGGGGCGTTAACGGTTTTGCTGATTGAAGAGTCGGTATACTTCTGGATTATAGCTTGAACTCGAACGTGGTCTTCGGGTGTCAAGTCATTGGCGCTGGCAAAGTAACTTGGGACTTCCTCGTTAGGATGGGCGTTTTTCCACTCCTCGTATAATGGGTGGTAAAGAGTATGCTCTCCAGTCCTATCTCTTCGTATCATGGCAAAATCGTAAACTGGTTCGATACCAGAGGAAGCTCCAGCCAGCAGAGATGTTGTTCCTGTTGGGGCCTGGGTAAGTAAGACGGCGTTTCGGATGCCTTTAGCAGCTATTTTTTCTTGAACTAAATTAGGTAATTGTTTGATAAATGCTCCTTGGAGGTATTTTTCTTTATCAAACATTGGGAAAGGACCTTTTTCCGATGATATCTGGGCTGAAGCGTCGTATGAGGCATCTCTTATGGTTTGATAAATCTTTTCTATTACAGGTAGAGATTCGTCACTTCCGTAGCGAATTTTCATCTTTATCAAGGCGTCACCTAAGCCCATTGTTCCGAGGCCAGTACGGCGAGTAGATTTTTGCTGTCTTTCATTTTCTTCATAAAAGTAGTAATTGGCGTCAACCACGTTATCCAAAAAGCGCATCGCGATCTTTGATTTTTCAACCAATTCTTCATAGTCCATTTGGCCGTTCTTAACGAAGGCGCTTAAGTTTAGAGCTCCCAAGTTGCAGACACCCCACGCCGGAAGTCCTTGTTCACCACAGTTATGGACATAGAAACCATTAGCGTCGAATGCGTGAAGTGTGGGTACCTTGGCATCGTAAACATCTTCAACACCGTTTTCTACAATGCCGATTACTGTTGCAGTATAAGCCTCTTTATTTAAGCCTCGTTTGTAACTATCTAAAAGTTTTTTTAGTCTCTCTGCTTTTGCGGTGCTACCGAAACCAATATTTTCGGCAAACATGAGTAAATTACTACCACTAATAATTAATTCATGTTGAGCCTTAGTTGCGTACTTTTTATACCCACCTTTTCCATTGGGTAACATTTTTAGCATATCTTTTCTCCTGTTTTGATAAATATGAGAAACAATACCTAGTCGTAATAACATTCTTTGAACCGCTTCTAGCAGGTTTAAATCTGATTGAGATAAGCGTACACTAACACCCTTTTCTTGACTACCTTGCACAGAACCGTCAGCGTCAAACATGCCCCTTAAGAATCCTTGGTAAAATATGCTAGAAGTCTTTTCTACATGTGGCGTAATTTTTTTGTGGCCTGGGTAGAGACCTAATCGGTTACCTAATTTCTTGATTGAAGCTAAAGATAATCTAGACTCGTACCGACCAGTTACACTCATCCAGCCTTTAAAATCACTTCTGTGAGGTAGTGTGTTAGCCGATGCGAGTGCTTGAGTCATGATACCAGTGTCTTTTTCGGTGGTAAGGTTTTGGGGCTGCCAGACCGAAAGAACTGCTTCGTTCGATTTTAACGTCCCGTCCCCGATTAGTAGACCGATTAGGTACCCTTCGTCGTAGGTGTAATTGCCAGACCATTGATTATTTTGACGGTGGTCGTTTAATAAAACCTTATCTCCGATCTCTAGTTTTCCTGCTTCACACCAAGTGGTTTGCTCAACACCTGTTTGGGATTCTGTTACCTTTTTAATTTGATGATCCGAGGTAAGCTTTAAGCTGTAACCCTCTTTGGTCTGAACTTTCAGTACCTTTTTTGTACCAGTCTTAAAAAAACCTTCTATACTATATTGTTGGTTTTGGCCATCGACTCTGGCACGGAAAGGGATTCCGATAATTTCCTTGACCTGTCTTGGTCCGGTATTAGTTTGGATCCAGGTATCAGCAGTGACGCAGGGGTTGACACTGATAATGTTTTCGTAGTACCAAGTGTTGCTGAGTTTGTTATAGCGCTCGATAAAGACTACGCCAGGTTCAGCGCTTTTCCAGGCTGCTTCACATACCAGATCCCAAATAGATCGGGCTTTTACAGTTTTCCAGACCTCAACCTCCTTACCGAGTGATATCCACTTTTTGATATCCCCATCCCACAGACGATCGTAGTCGACATCTTTAACATTTGGGTACAGTAGATTCCAATCAAGGTCTTCCTTGACAGCTTTCATAAATGAGTCAGAGACACAGACACTCAAATTGGCGCCGTTGATTCGGCTCAGATCTTGCTTGACGGTGATGAACTCCTCGATATCTGGATGCCAATCGTTCATCATAAGCATTAGGGCTCCACGCCGACTACCGCCTTGCTGGATAACATCGTGAGTGGCAACACTATAGAGTTCTGCCCAATTCACAGGACCGGAGGCGGTCCCGTTTACTTTTTTGACTCGGGCTCCTCTAGGTCTGAGAGAGGAAAGGTTGATACCAACCCCACCAGAACGAGACATAATTTCGATCATAGTTTTGAGGTTGTCGATAATGCCACCACGGCTATCGTGAGGGGATGGTATGACGAAACAGTTGTAAAAAGTAACCTCGTACCCTGTGCCAGCACCGCTTAAGATGCGTCCCGCAGGGACAAATTTGAAGTCTTTAAGAGCAGAGTAAAATTTGGTGGCCCATTTGGCTCTCAACTCTGCGGTCTTCTCAACTGAGGCGATTCCTACCGAAATACGGCGCCACATGTCCTCTGGGTGTAGCTCTGTGGGTTCACCTTTGGCGTCTTTGTTTGAGTACCTATCTGTGAAGACCTTACGTCGGATTCCTTCTAGCTCGGTTCCGTCCTCTTTGGGAAGGATATCGTAGAGAGAATTATCAAGCTGGAAGTTTGGGGCGGCTAGTTTTTCCTCAATCGTTGGATTGACCGTTGAGTACACCGTCTTGGTGGTCTTGTTTTTGGAACCTTTTGTCCGAGCCATTGGCAGTCCTCCTTCATGTAAGACCTTGTGAGGTGTGTAGCTAAAAGGGGACGGATCCCCTTTTAGTATTTTCCCCTCTTTGTGTTGTAGTTCTATTAACGGAATACTCACGTAGCGAATATTACCTTAATAGCTTTACAGCGCTGTTAGGAACGTTTCTTGCTTAAGGTGCGAAGTTCTTTTTCAAATGATTCGAGATCTGCAAACTGACGATAGATTGATGCGAACCTAATATAGGCTACTTTATCAATTGACTTAAGCCTACGCATCACCAAGTCGCCGATCTTTTGACTAGGGATTTCGGTGGTATCCAGATTGCGTAATTCTAGTTCAATCTTATTTACTGTTTGATCAATCAGATCACGACTCACCGGTCTTTTTTCGCAGGCTTTCAAAATGCCATTTAGTACTTTTGCCCGATCAAAGTTTTCTCGCCGACCATCTTTTTTAAGTACGATCAAATCAATGTTCTCAGTCCTTTCATAAGTAGTAAATCTTTTGGTGCATTTAGCACACTCACGACGTCGTCTAATTGTTGCCAGATCTTCCGAATCTCGTGAATCTAGGACTGAGGTTTCTAAGTTAGAGCAATAAGGACACTTCATAATTGTTCCACAGATGCTTTAATGTAATCCATCAAAAATCCACAATATATTGTGGTTGAGTCTCATTATAAGTGCTATATATGGTGTTTGTCAACAAACAATTAGACCCTTTTATCAGCCAAAAAAACCCTAAATATACTCAAAAATGATCTTTGGCAAAAAACTTTAAGTCTGCTTTTTAAAGGGAGTTTGGTTAGGAAATTTTTTTAAGTTCTTCTTTGAAAAAATCGACCCAGGGAATTGGGGTAGGATCAAGATCGTACAAAAGGGCTAAGTAAAAAGTAACGTAACTTCCAAAAACTAACACCCGAAACGATTGCTCAATTTCCGAACCAGTCAAATTCAAGGAGTAGTAAGGAATTTGTTGCTTATCTAAGATTTTTTTGGTGACCTCATAGCGGGCTTTGTTTTTTTCAATATAACTATCGGACTCAAGGAGAAGTACCTGGACGTTTGTTTTAAGCGTTGCAGGGTTGGTGAGCCCTTCAAGTAGGTGATGATTAAGTTCAGGGACAAGATGATAGGCGGAAAAGGTTTTGGCATTTTCATTAGTTTGGTTGGCAAAAGCATGGGCATTTCCAGTGAGAAATTCACTCCCAACAATAATCGCAAAATGGTCTTTAAGTTTTTGGGCCACCTCCTTTGCGAGAGTACTTTCTATCCCGTAGTCCTTACCTGCAGCTGCAACTGAATTAAGAATTTGTTCTGAAAAATTATCTTCTACTTTGGCGAACCCAAGCTTTATCAGTAATCCGGTTAGACCTATGATAGTGTACCCGAGGCCCATACGGGGCTGGTTCGAAGGATTAAATTTGGGATCGAAGATATAACTTGGATAGCCACCACCTTTAAGAAAATCTCCAAGAGTGGAACCACTGCACAAACCAGTAATTTTGGCGCCTCTCTCTACAGCTTGTTTTCCCGCAGCAATAGTCTCTTCGGTACTTCCGGAGAAACTTGAGAGCACGACTAGAGTTTTGTCATTAACATACTCGGGCAACTGATAGCCGTTAACGATTTCAAAAGGGACTTTCAGTTGTTTGGTAAATAAACTTTTAAAGATATGGGCATTTAGCCCAGAACCACCCATACCCGCAACCACAATATTTTCAATTCCAGTGCAGTAATTGGTATCAATAAGAAGGGCTTGAGTTTCTTCCCACGCTTGTTTAACTTGGTCTCCTAGAGACTGAATTGAGCCTAGGAGGTTTGATTTATCGAGACTTTTGATTTGATCAAGGTCGTTTAGGTCTGCCATAAGATAACAACCAATATAGCACAAAGTAGTCAAAAAGCCAAAGTCCCTAGGTGTCTACCTAGTACACACCCGGTGTGTGTTAGCTTGACACATAGGGAAAATGACTAGAAACTATATTCTTTTCCGAATTTTAGAGAGCATTACTAGCCCAATTACAATGAATATAAAACTTAGGAAGTAAGCGGTTTTTACGCCAAATACTAAGGCTGTGTCACTACGGAAAGTCTCGGTAAAAAATCTGATCCCGCCATAACCTACTAGATAAATAGCGGTTAAGAATCCTGATCTGGTCACCAATTTTTTGGTTAACGCAATCAGAATGACAAAAAGGATAAGACACAAGATGGATTCGTAGAAAAAAGTTGGGTGAAAAAATTCAAAATCCTGGTATTTTGCTGGTCTCAACTCCGATGGGATAGCAATTCCCCAGGGTAAAGTAGTGGGAGGACCAAAACCCTCCTGGTTAAAGTAGTTTCCAATTCTACCGATTGCTTGGCCTAAAGCGATCGATGGGACTATACAATCCAGTAGTTTCAAGAGACTTAATTTTGCCAGCTTAGAAAAAACCCAGATACCTAAAAATCCACCGATCAGGGCTCCGTAAATGGCGATCCCACCTTGCCAGATGAAGAAGATTTCCTGCATGTGTCTACCGTAGTAGGACCACTTATCAATAACATGGTATGACCGAGCACCCACGATACCCGTAAAAAGAGTTATAAAAAAGGCATTCTCAATTTGATTCTCACTAATCGCGTAGAGCTTGGCCCGAGACTTACTTATAAGTAAACCAGCAAAAGCTGCTACTGAGATAAGCAGGCCGTAAAAATTAATCGAATTCTTCATACTTAAGTGTTAATGAAAATTGTAGACTGTAAATTGAAAATTTTTCAGTTACTGAACTATATTTGGTGGTGTTTTGCCTTCTAAGGCCTCAATAACATTTTTGGCAGCTATTTCAGACATAGCTTCTCTAGCTTCTATTGTGGCAGAAGCGGTGTGGGGTGTCAAAATGACATTATCAAGTTCAGTTAGACCTGGGCTAAGTCTTGGTTCATTTTCAAATACATCTAAACCAGCCCCATAGATCTTTTTCTCTGACAACGCTTTTACCAAAGCAGCCTCATCTACGACAGACCCGCGAGATGTGTTGACTAAAATGGCATCTTTTTTCATAAGGCTAAGTTGTTCTGAACCTATTAGATGCTTGGTCTCCTCACTAAGTGGGACATGAATGCTCACTATATCTGCTTCTTTTAGGAGCTCAGGAAGTTCTTTAAAACTTGCATTAAAACTAGACTCGAATTCCGAGTTCCTTTTAATGTCATAATAAATAATTCTCATCCGAAAACCAGTTGAAATCCGGGCAACATAACTACCGATTCTTCCCAAACCCACAATGCCGATCGTTTGTTGCCAGAGTTGTTTTCCCAGAAGAAGCATTGGTTCCCATTGTGTGTAGTGGCCTTCGCGAACAAACTTATCAGAGGCGACCACTTTACGAGAGACTGCTAAAATCAAGGCAAAAGTATGTTCTGCTACTGCCTCTGTAAGTATCCCGGGAGTGTTAGTTACGTAAATGTTTCTCTGTTTAGCTGCTGGTAAATCGATATTGTCAAAACCAACGGCGTAGTTAGCTACAATTTTGAGTTGTTTACCAAGACCGTCCAAAACTTCTCCGTCGATCTTGTCCGTCAGAAGAGTAATTATTGCGTCAAATCCTTTAGCTTTTTGGATTAATTCTCCTTTTGGGAGAATTTGGTTACTTCCTACAACTACCTCGAATTTTTCTTTTAATAATTTTAGGCCATTTTCAGGAATTGGCCTGGTAACAAACACCTTCATGTTTAAAACTCCTTTTCCTAGGTTAAAGCGTAAAGATTTAATGGTAAACTAGAATATCTTTGGTCTCAGATTGGGATGACTCTTAATTAATTTTTCCATTTCTTCTTTGTGTAGTAACCCTGCTTGAGGACCGACTTTTTGAACTACGCTCCACCCATTAATTGTACCCCAAACCATACCATCTTTGATATCACCACCGTGTATCAAGGCGGCGATTATCCCTGTTGAGTAACTATCTCCGCAACCAGTCCGCTCAACTATTGTCCCATCCAAGATCGGTTGAAAAAGATACCGCATACCGTCATAGGAGTAGGAGCCGTGTTCTCCATCAGTGATTACCGCGACTTTAGGCCCCAGATTATGAAGTCCAAGAAGCAGCTCCTTTATCTCCGTGGAGTTGAGTTCTAGAAATCTTTGAGCTTCTTCTTTGTTCACGATCAGAAGTTCGGTGATGACGAGTAGGTCTTTAAACCTATCTTTACCGGCTAGCAGCTGGTGGGTACCAGGGTTAAAAGCTAATTTAACTTGGTTTTGTTTTAGATAATTAATCAAAGCGGGGTGGATCGTTTCAAAGCCTTTCATCAAAGAAGTATAGTAGACCCATTTGGCGGGTTTTAAATTTGGCAGTGCATAGTCTCTTTTTTCATGGTAGACGATAATAGTTCTTTCGTGTTGGAAAGTGACCACCACGGCGGTATCAGATCCCGCGTTTTGATCCTGAGTCAGATACTCAGAGTTTACGCCCTCAGTTTTGAAAGTGTTTTCGATCATGTCCCCGATAGTATCTTTGCCATAAACAGTATAGATAGCATTATTAAGACCGAGTCGGACCGAGCCCACAGCGTTATTAGCCCCGTTTCCACCCATAGTGCTTTGATACTGATCGGCCGGGATTTTATCAGCGTAGTTGATGCACATCATGCAGTTAGTTTTGTTTAAAGAGCACCGCACACTCGCGTCATGGATTTTGACAAAGTGGTCAATGGTCGATACGCCAATAGTGATTAAGTCATACATCTGTTTGCTCCAAATTAGGCTTTTCCAGCACTCCCAAAAAGCTTGATTTTTTCTTTGACTACCTTTTTGACCGCTTCTTTACCGGCCTTCATGATTTCTCTGGGGTCCTGTGTTTCAGGGTGATCTTTAAATAGCTCTTTTATTTCCAAAGCAAAGGCATGTCTTAGGTCGGTATCGATATTAATCTTGGAAATGCCATACTTGACCGCCTCCTTTATCTTTTCTTCTGGGGTGCTGCTCGCCCCGTGCAAGACTAAGGGTAAGTCTATTTTCTCATGGATCTGGTGTAGTAGATTTAGATTTAGATTTTCTCCTGGTAAATTACCCCCATGAGCGTTACCAATTGAGACCGCAAAGGCGTCGATTCCCGTTTTGTTGACGAATTCAACAGCTTTATCAGGGTCTGTTAGGTGGGATGAGTCTGCTTGGATAAAGTCCTCCCGACCTTTGATGCTGTCTCGCTCCCCCTCAACAGAGACCCCGTATTTATGAGCTTCTAAAACAACTTTTTTCAAGATATCGATCCTTTTATTTTCAGAAAACACGGAGGTATCGACCATGACTGAAGAGTACCCAAATTTCATTGCTCTGCCAATAAGATCAAGGTCTTTTCCATGATCCAGGTGGAGGACGACTGGAATTGGTGCTTTTATAGCTTCAATTCTGACGATGCTAGAGATCTCTTCTAGGCCAGCGTAGTGGATCGCCTTTTCACTAGTTTGGACGATAACGGGCGAGTTCATCTCAATAGCGGCTTCAATAATCCCTTGGGTTATTTCTAAATCTGATGTATTGAAAGCGCCAACAGCGTAGTGCCCTCGGTAGGCTTTGTCTAAGACTTCTTTAAGTTTCGCTTGCATATAATAAGGTCTTTCTTTTTAATACTTCTTTAATTGCTACTTTAATATGTTTAGCTTTTAAGCCAAATTTTTCGAGAAGCTCTTCGGGTGTACCTGATTCTCCAAACCGATCCGCCACACCCACTCTTTGCATCGGCACAGGAAAGTGTTCAACTAGGACTTCGGACACAGCACTTCCGAGTCCACCCGTGATCTGGTGCTCCTCCACGGTTACTATTGCCTTGGTTTTTTGCGCTGCTTTTATGATGGATTCTAAATCGATAGGTTTGATTGTGGACAAATTTATTACTTGGACTTCCAGTCCCACCTTTGATAGGTCTTCCGCGGCTATCAAAGCTTCGTACAGTACAGGACCACAAGCGATAACACTGACGTCTGACCCTTCGCGCAGAACTTGAGCCTTTCCGATCTCAAAAGGGCTGTTTTTAGAAGTGATAGTAGCGGTTTTTTCTCGATGGAAGCGTAAATAAATAGGCCCTGGGTACTCAGCCGCTGCAAGAGTAGCCTTTTCTGCTTCCAAACTATCACAGGGGTTTATCACAGTCATTGTTGGAAGGGATCTCATAAGAGCAATGTCTTCTAGAGCTTGGTGGGTCGCTCCATCAGGACCAACGGATATACCTGCATGAGCGCCGGCGATAACTACTTTTTGTTGATTAATGCAAATAGTGGTTCTGATCTGCTCCCAGTTACGTCCAGGGGAGAAGGTAGCGTAGGAGGAAATAAAAGGTAGTTTACCCATAGCAGCCATACCCGAGGAGACAGCTGCTAAATTTTGCTCAGCTACCCCCATTTCAACAAATCTGTCTGGAAACTTTTGCGCAAAAGGTTGGGTTCTGGTCGACTCAGTAAGATCAGCACATAAGGCCACGACATTAGGGTTGGTTTGACCTAGTTTGACTAAACCACGTCCATAACCATCTCTGGTAGGTTCCATGGCTACTTCTTTGCTAAATAAACTTTTGTTTAAATGTTTTGCCAGCATAGCTAAGTGTAATCCTCAACTTCTAATTAGGGCTCATTGAAAGTTTTTACTCATGTTCCGATTTAATCCTGCCATTTAGAGTACGCAGTTCGTGCAGCGCTATCCTTGCTTCCTCAGGATTAGGTGGTTTGCCGTGCCACTCGTATTTATATTCCATAAAATCAACACCCTTACCTGGTATCGTGTGGGCTATAATACAGGTTGGTTTTTCATAGACTGCTTTGGCTTGGTTGCAGGCATCCACAACCTCCTCGATATTGTGACCATCTATTTCTAGAACATGCCAGTTAAAGGACTCATACTTTTCACGTAACGGTTCCAAAGGCATAATATCCTCGGTATAGCCATCAATTTGAATGTTGTTGCGATCGATGATACATGTCAGATTGTGTAGCTTATTTTTCCCCGCGAACATAACTGCTTCCCAGGTATTACCTGCATCGTGCTCACCGTCGCTTGTCAGAGCGTAAACTCTTATTTTCATATCATCCATTCGAGCAGCTAAAGCCATACCACAAGCCTGACTGAGACCTGATCCCAGAGGCCCACTGGTTGTTTCTAATCCTGGTAGGGCTACCCGGTGGGGATGTCCTTGGAGTCGTGAGCCGAGCTTACGTAGGGTAAGGCCTTCCTTGATTGGTAAATAGCCTGCTCGGGCGAGTGTTGCGTAAAGTACTGGACAGATATGCCCATTTGATAGAACCAACCGGTCCCTTCCGGGCCAATTTGGTTTGGCTGGGTTATGGTTGAGTATAGCGAAATACATGGCTGTAAAAACATCCGCCATGCCCAACGGACCTGCACTATGACCGCTACCAGCAGCCACTAGGTTTTTGATAACGTCTGCTCTGATGACGTTCGCAAGTTCTTGTAGTTCTTTGTAGGTTTTCTCGGCTGAGCGCATCTAATTTAAACTGGCTAATATTTTTTCCAACTGCTTTCTTGGGTCAAGAGAGTTTACTAAATGAGAGCCGATGGCTAAAATATCCGCTCCCGCGTCAACTAATTGTTGGGCGTTGTCTTCAGTTACCCCGCCATCCACCTCTATTTTTACGCCAGGTGGGACAAGATTAACAAGACTCTCGATTTTCTTATAAACTTCCGAGATCATATCCTGACCACTAAAACCTGGGTTTACACCCAAGAGAGTGATCTGATCCACTTCTTCAAAGAGGTTGCCTATTTCTGAAAGAGGTGTCTGGGGATTAAGAGACAACCCAATACTCAAGTTAGCCTGTCTTAGTAAGGCTATAGACCCAGTTAGGGGTTCTCTGGGTTCTAGGGGTAGGATAACTCTCTTGAAACCTAGTTTTATTAGATCCCCGACGTATTCAGAAGGTCTCACTACCATAAGATGGGCTTCTAGCGCCCTTTTAGTTTTAACCTTTTTTATCACATCTAGACCAACGGTTAGGGTATCACTAAATTTACCATCAACAATATCGACATGAATAGTATTACCAACAAGGGAAGCCTTTTTTAGTTCAACTCGATACTCTTGCTCAGTTAAGGCAAGGACTGCTGGAATGATAGTGACCATATCAGGACTCCAGCTTCTTTATTTGCTCAATTCTCCTAACGTGCCGATTGGCACCAGAAAAAGGAGTTTCCAAAAAGGTTTTCAGAATATCCAGTGCTTGATCTTTAGTAACAAAATCTGCCCCTAAACATAAAACGTTGATATTATCGTCGTTTCTGCCCACCTTGGCACTATTGGTACTGTCCATCAGGCTCGCCCTTACCCCCTTTATTTTGTTTGCCGTGACACACACTCCGTGACCACCTCCACAGATAAGAACACCTTTATCAGATTCATTTTCCAAGGCTCGAGCGACTTTTTCTGAGTAAACTGGGTAGTCGTCGTCACTCACGTAAGTACTAGGACCCATGTCCTGAAACGCTATTTGTGCATCTTTGAGATAACCCTTGAAAAATTCTTTTAACTCGTAACCACGGTGGTCGCTGCCCAGATAAATCATACTAGGCTTTTTCCTACATTTATTGCTTGTTCAACCAATCGATTGGCGTAGCCATATTCATTGTCGTACCAAGCAAAAACTTTAACAAGGTCGCTGTCTACCACTTTTGTTAAAGATAGGTCAACAATGGCGCTTTCACTACGACCAATTATGTCTGAAGAAACGATTGGTTCTTCTGTAACAGCTAGAATTCCTTTGTATCTTGGATTTTGGCTTGAGTCTTTGAACGCTTGGTTTATATCTTCACGAGTAGCTGGCTGCTTTAGGAGAAACGTAAAATCTGATATAGAGCCTAGGGCAACAGGGACCCTTAGTGCTATTCCATCGAACAAGTTTTTTAGTTCTGGGATAACTTGGGTGGTTGATATGGCTGCTCCCGTGGATGTAGGGACGATGTTTTCGGCGGCGGCTCGGGATCGTCTGAGATCTTTGTGCGGTCCATCCAGTAGCTCTTGATCCTGGGTATAGGCATGAATGGTGGTCATCATTGCCTTGGCGATACCAAATTTGGCGTGAATAATTGCTGCAACAGGGCTAATGCAATTCGTGGTACACGATGCATTGTTGATAACTTGCTCACCGGCATACTTATCCTCATTTACACCCATGAGAAAAGTTTTAACTGAGTCGTCTTTGGCGGGAGAGCTAATAACCACCCGTTTGGCTCCTGCTTGGAGATGAAGTTTGGCCCCTGCTTCATCGGTAAAGTGCCCAGTCGACTCGATCACTATATCAACACCTAGGACTTGCCAAGGAAGCTTGTTGGGTTCTTTTTCTGTATAAACTGGGTATTTGACGCCATCAATAATGAGGTTACTTTGATCGTTTGAAACTTCTCGATGATATCGTCCGTAGCTAGTATCATATTTCAGAAGATGGGCGAGAGTCTTGGTGTCTGCGAGGTCGTTAATACCAACAATTTGCACCTGGTCGGCGTATTTGTCGAGGCTGATTTTGAATGCTT
>Ga0209541_10004066_pt1 | contig 26225 bp, 30 predicted proteins | sample RifCSPlowO2_01_FD_184027 | JGI IMG/M metagenome (GOLD analysis project Ga0209541, IMG submission 184027) | Groundwater microbial communities from Rifle, Colorado - Rifle CSP2_plank lowO2_0.1 (SPAdes) (version 2) | ecosystem: Environmental > Aquatic > Deep subsurface > Groundwater | place... | reverse complement strand
TGAGTTAGGGGGGTATGATATACCTGATATGGCAAAGATTGCCGTGTGGGCGGGCCCTTCTGTTGCACAGGGCACTCTGGAGGCTTTTGTAAATAAAGCATACATTAAAAATATGTTTACTGCTTTAATTTCAGGAAGAGGTAAATCCTATGTTGGAAGTGCGATAGGGGGTGCAGTCACGGGTGCTTCACTTGCAGCAGCCTCAAACGGGCTTGGATACCTTGTTGTCATAATTGGATATGATGTAAACAGGTATTTCAGCGGGTATGGTTGATTATTAAAAAAGACTTTAATAAGATTTTTAAATAAACGGCATTAAGCACATTAAAAATGAAAGGGCAGGATTTTGTAGAAGGAAGGGACACCATAGGGGAGATGTATAAGCTATGGGCGGATGCTTCTGATTTGCTTATCGATACCATAAAGCTTAAAAAAGCCTATTTAAGCGCTGGAAGAGCCTACATAATTGACCCTGAGTTAAGGGAAATTGTAGCTGAACTTTACCACTTCTTGAATTTTACATACCCAACAGGCGGACTGAATTTGCTGCAGGAAGCGCCTAAGTTTTATGAAGAAATGAGAAAGAGGCATTATGCAGTACTTTGCAGGATGAGTGGGATTGGCGAAACAAAAAATCAGGATTTAGAGATTATACTTCAATAATGCTACTGGTTTCTACTTCAAATGCCCGCTCTTGAAATATTTGCTCCCAAGCGAAAACTTGCCTGCTCCATTAGCCAGAACAACAGCCAAGCCTGCCAGAAGCACAAGTACAAACTCGTAGCCGCCTTTTGAAACAAGCAAGCCGTTCTTCATGTGCACCAAAAAGAACGCTACAAGCATATCTATAATCAAAAGCACTGTGCTCCATCTAGTGACCATCCCAAGGATTAAGAAAACTCCTCCAAAAAACTCAACTGCTGAAACAATCAAAGCCGAGTACAAAGGCAGGGGTATTCCCAGCGATGCCAGAAAAGCTGCAGTTCCCTTAAACCCGCCAGGAACAAAAAGCTTGAGATAGCCGTGATAGGCAAAAATAACTCCAAGCACAACCCTCAAAAGGGCTATTGTCCAGCTGCTATCATTTTTTGCCATTTTATTGTTTTTAAAGGTTTAAATCAATTGAAAGTTGATGCCCCTCTGATGGACGCCAACCTTTTGGAGGGGTATATATCATAACAGTAATCCATTTTCCATCATTATAAATATCTATCGTTGGTGTGCTTGGAACACGTCCAACATCCCACAATAAACCTAAAGTGTCTTCTTCAAGATGACTCTTAACTGTTTGTAAAGCCAAATCATTTGCAGCTTTTTCTGAAACATATCTTACTGGATTCTTATCTTGCGAGACTGACTCAGGAATGGATGTGTAATCATACAGCACAATCGAGTAGAATTGGGAACCACGCTGAGTAAGATTGTCTACTAATTCTTTTAGTGTGGATAATTTATTGCTGGATGATACAATAGAACCGGAAGTATAGGGTGAAATTTTCATATCAGGAACATCCCCTTCCCTAGCAGGGGTAGTTGCCCTGTAAAAATAAGTTTTTTCCGCCATTTTACAAAACTAAAACCAATAATATCAACACTGATGCAATAGACGAAACAATGCAGTACTCGCACCATTTCCTGAGCACAAACGCCTGAACTGCAATCAGATATGCTGAAAACAGCACAGAGCCGATGCTTGCACTCACTAAAAGATAGTAAACAATATCCTGTTTAAAAATATTTCGGTTTAAAACAATTCCCAGCCCGTATAAAAACACAAGCACATAATAAAGCATGCCCGGAACCGTGTTTTCAATGCCGAATGTTTTCCCGTACCTGCTTTTTACAACAGCATCGCAGTTCTCCCCCATGATGCAATGCATTTTTTTATTCAACTTTTTTGTGTAGAAGATGTAAAAAGACACAATAAATCCAATCAATGACAAAATAATGAGGTATATTGGGTTCATTTTCTTAACTTTGAGCTTTTGTAAAGGTGCTGCATGTACGGGTCTGCCCTGACAACCTCAGCTTTGATGCCTCTTTTTTTTAATTCATCCTCCAATTCCTGCTTTTGCAGCGTTTGGTCATAGCCGAGGCAGATTACATCAGGCTTGATTTTTTCAATGATGTCAAAAATATTGCCCTTGCCGCCGAGCACAGCTTCATTGACAATATTGAGCATTTTCACAGCTTCAAGCCTTTCCCTCTCGCTATGCACCGGCTTTTTGCCCTTGAATTTTTCAGATGTATTGTCCCTTGCGACAACAACAACTAATTTGTCGCCATGCTTCTTTGCTTCTGACAGGTAATACAAATGCCCGGGATGGATAATGTCAAAAGTGCCTGCGCACATGACTTTCTTCATAGAATAAAGAAATCAAAGGAAGGTTAAAAATGTTATGTTAAAATTTAAAGAATATATGGGGCTGCGAGGATTTGAACCCCGGCCACGAGGCTTCTCATAACTGCGAACGAAGTGAGCACTCGCAACTTTATGTTGCGCAAAGCGTCAACTGATTTCGCGGTTGCCCGAACCCCGGATACTGCCAACTATACTACAGCCCCACGAATTTAAGATATTTATCTTGCTATTTAAAGATTTTTGAGAAAAGCCTGCTTTTTACTGCAAGGTAAGAGCCAACAATAACAAGAATTTCCACGAAGACAATAAAGATGCCGAAATCTGGCTTTTTATTTAACTGATTTATGACTAGTGCTGTAATTTTGGGAGATTTTTTTGGAACGCTTTCATTCATTCTGCTTATCCTGCCTGCATACGCGGGTTTAACCGCTCCAGCTGATTCTTTTTCATAAGAGCACTGCTCCGATTCAACTGGCTTATTGCCCGGAAAAGCGCATTTGTTTGCATCTGAACATTTTCTGGTCCTGAAGCCGTTAAAGCATTTTGCCCATTCGCTGCACTGCCAATCAGGAATGCATATTACCCCGCCGCCTCCGGAGCCGCTTCCTGCTGATGATGATGATGAAGAGCTGCCGGAACTTGAAGCCGGCTTGGTGTAGGAAATTTGCACTATCCCCGAGTGCCTCAATCCTTCAATTTTATACTTATTTAAGGTTGAGTTATATGTGCAGGAGTATGAACCCTGCAAAGTGCCGTCGCACTCAACCTGAAATTCGTTGCTTAAGCTGCAGCTGCTGCTGATTTCGCCTATTGAATTTATTTCCCCGTCTTTAACGCACAGTCCATTAAGCGATGCATTAGCCTTATCAACATATAGTGCTTTTACAGCGCCTTCCGGCATTTTCAGGCCCCTGACAAGCAAAGAGCCTGTTGCATTTGAATCCTGCTTGTTTATGGTGACATTAGCCAAATTCAGCTTATACATGAAAAAATCAAAATCAAACTCTGCTATTGTAAAGTTGCTGTCTTTGAACTTAACTTTCATGCTTTTGTTAAGAATTCTTGACAGATTTTTTGAATCGTCCACAAAAACGCCGAGGTCGAGCGTGGATGTGTTTATGGATTTTTCACCCCCTATAAGATTGTCTACGCTGTCGTTTATGCCGTCGTCATCCGTGTCTTTTTCCGGGACATTCAGGACAATTATCTTAAAAAGCGCAGAGTCATTAAGAAACCCGTCAGAGGCGGCAGCCTTTAAAGAATAGGTTCCGCTGTCTGTTGTTGTTGTATGCCACTCAAATATATTCGATTTGTTTGAGAATTTTGAAAAATTTACCGAAAAGAGCAGATTGTCGCCGTTTGGGTCCGAAGCGGAAAGGTTTATTGTAATTCTGTCTGTCTCATTAGCGGTGATGTTATTGACAAAGTTAAGAATCGGCTTTCTGTTCAGCTTTATTTCAAGCCTTTCCGCGTTGTTGCTCTCGTTCAGCTCTTCGACAAAGCCCTGCAGGTCCGCAATCGCCGTTATCTCAAAATCTGAAAAATTGTAAAAATCCAGGCTGTACTGGATTTTTGAGCCTTTTGCTATTACGCCTGACTTGTTGGCTTTCGAGAAGGTTTTATTGTCAAATATTTCGGCAAATGCGTTGAAAGCGTGCGAATTGCCCTCATTGCTTACTGTTATGTTGATTGTTACGTTTTCTATGCCGTAATGATAGCCGTCAGAAGCCGATATGCTTACTTTTAAATCCGGAAGGTTGGGATTGTCAAAATCATTGAAATTGTAATTTTTGGTTGTATAAGCGTCATTAATGCTGTCGATTAAATTGCCATCTTCATAAAGCTCAACATACTTTACAATAAAAGGCCCATTCAGCTTTTTGCCGTGAATTCCGGAGCCGTTAATTTCAAACATTACTGTATTTTTTCCGGCATTCAAGAAAGATGACTCGTTTTTTATCCCTATGACATTGCCGAACAAGTCGTATAAGGCTAAAGCAACTGCATATGTGTTGCCATTGATAATCTGCGCGCTTGCATTTATCTGCAGAATATCCTGCTTGTTGTTATTGTCCAAGTCAATTCCATTGTCTGTAAAATTAAAGATGTATGATGCTGCAGCAAAATCCTTGAAATCGTAAAATGCAGTTGTAAAATTTGTCTTGATTGTTTTTTTGCCGATTTTTATTGATGATATATTGAATTTTCCCGAATAATGGGTTCTTTTTATCGCCTCATTATAAAAATTGAAAGAAATATTCTGCATTGAGTTTGTTATTGACTTGTTTTCCTTTTTTGAAATAATTGAATTATTATAAATCAGAAACAATGCTGTTTCGAATGTCCCATTTAAAGAGGAGTTTATTGCCAGATTTATCATTAAAGTTTTATTGAGTTTAGCATCACTAATATCAACTAACTGAAACCCCCCTTCGTAGCCTGAATAAATATTGGTAAGTGCATTGTCTTTCCTGTACTTCAGGCTGTAGCTTGAGTTGTAAACTTTTATTGAGTAATTGAATTGGTTTTGGCTCAATAAAACCGAGTCAAATGTAATGTTAAGTTTGTTTGCTCCAGCACTTAACGTCTTGTTTGTCTCATTTGTTAAAATCCCGTTTTTATCAAATAAGTTGACAACAAAAATAAAATTTCCAGATGTGTTGTTTGTGGCAAGCTCAAAAACCAGAGTGTCGTTAATACTATTATTGCTTTTGTCAATCATGAAATCAGAAATATTCGTAATGTTCATCTGGCTCGTGGCAGTTGAAAAGCTGTACCTTGCTATGAGTTCCTTGATTGAGATAGAATAAGCTAATGGAATTACGAGTAATAATACTAAAGCTACCACCCCTTTTTTCATAAGCTGGATGAAAACCTGCATTTATAAAAAGTTTTTGCTCGCAATGTGCCACCAAATCTTTATATATTCTGCGTCCTTATCCGGCATTATGGCTGAAATAATACAATTTTATCCTCTTGATGCAGCCTACAAGGTGCAGGACGGTAAGGCTGTGATAAACCTGTACGGGAGAACTAGTGACGGCAGGCAGATTACCATTCTTGACGGCAATTTTGAGCCGTATTTTTATGTTATCCCGAAAGACAACACCAGCATAAGCGAAAAAATTGAAAAGATAAGGGTGGAGGATGACAATCAATCCTCTTTTGTCACCAGGACAGAAACTTTGACAAAGAGATTTCTTGGAAAAGAAGTTTTTGCGATAAGGGTTTATGTGAATTTGCCCGGCAGCGTGCCTGCGGTAAGCAATGTCATAAAAGACTGGGAGTCGGTAAGCTCGATGCATGAATTTGACATTCCGTTTGCCAGAAGGTACCTTATAGACAAAAACATAACGCCCCTGATTTTGCACCAGGCCGAGGGCGAGTATGCAAACCAAAAGTCAAGGGCTGCTGTCTTCAGGGCTGGGAAGATAGAGCAAATCAGCACAGGCACTCTGCAAAGCCCGAAAATTCTGGCGTTTGACATAGAGACATACAGCCCGTTTGACGCCGCAATCGACGCCGAGAAAAACCCGATTATAATGCTGTCCTTCTACGGGGAAAATATAAAAAAAGTTTTCCTGTGGAAAAAATTCAAAACCAATTTGGATTACATAGAATTTGTCGACAGCGAGGCTGAGCTGATTGAAAAATTCAGGGAGACTGTTGAGAATTACAAGCCCGACATACTGACCGGGTATTTTTCCGACGGGTTTGACCTGCCCTACATAAAAACAAGGGCTGACAAGTACAAGATTAAGCTCGACATAGGCCTTGACTTTTCCGAATTAAGGGTAAAAAGCGCCAGGGAGACAACAGTTGCAATAAGCGGAATCACCCATCTTGACATCTTCAAGTTCATAAAAAGGGTGATTGGGGGGACTTTGGAAACATACACTTATGACCTGAATGCTGTTGCAAGCGAGCTGCTTGACGAGAAAAAGCATGATGTTTCCCTTGCCGAATTGCCCAACATCTGGGACAACAGCCATGAGAACCTTGAAAAGTTCTGCGAGTACAACCTTAACGACTCGCTTTTGACATACAACCTTGCTGTGAAAATGCTGCCCACCATAACAGAGATAGTCAAGATAGTGGGAATTCCGATTTACGACGTCAACAGGATGGGCTTTTCCCAGCTTGTCGAATGGTACATAATGAAGCAGGCGCAGCAGTTCAATGAGATTGCCCCAAACAAACCAAATTATGAGGAAGTGCAGCGAAGAAGGCTCAGCACTTATCAGGGCGCTTTTGTCTACGAGCCGAAGCCCGGCTTATACAAGGACATTGTTGTTTTTGACTTCAGAAGCCTTTACCCTACAATCATAAGCTCGCATAACATAGGGCCTGACACAATAAACTGCCAATGCTGCGAGGAGACTGCAAAATCCGCGCCTGAGGAAAAAAGCTACTGGTTCTGCGCAAAAAGAAAGGGCTTCATACCGATATTGATAGAGGACCTGATAACAAGAAGGATGCGCATAAAAGAAATAATTAAGGAAGAGAATGACGAAAAGTTTACATTTCTCGATGCAAGGCAGAACAGCCTGAAGCTGCTGGCAAACTCATTTTACGGGTACCTTGGCTTTTTCGGGGCAAGATGGTACTCAATAGAATGCGCAAGGAGCATAACGGCATGGGGAAGGTTCTACATCCACAAGGTCATTGACAAGGCGCAAAAGGAGGGCTTTGTCGTATTATACAGCGACACGGACAGCGTTTTCCTCACACTAGACGGGAAATCAAAGAATGATGCGGAAATATTTGCCGAATCTGTAAATCTGGAGCTCCCGGGCTTGATGGAGCTGGAATATGAGGGGTTCTATCCAAGCGGAATTTTTGTTTCTGCAAAAATGGGCGCATTCGGCGCAAAGAAGAAGTACGCATTGATGTCTGAAGAAGGCGCATTGAAAATCAAAGGCTTTGAGACTGTAAGGCGCAACTGGTCGCCTATAGCAAAGGACGTGCAGGAAAGGGTTTTGGAGATAATCTTAAGGGAGCATGACACTGAAAAAGCCCTTGTGTACGTAAAGGGCGTCATAACAGACTTGAAGGCAAAAAGGATACCGATTGAGAAAGTGATAATACACACTCAGCTTCAGAAGGACATTTTGGATTACACCTCAAAAGGCCCGCATGTCGCTGTAGCGCAAAGGCTGAAGAACAAGGGCAGGATTATAGGGCCCGGCTCGATGATAAAATACGTAGTGACGCAGGGCAATGATATAATAAGGAACAGGGCAAAGCTGCCAGAAGAAGTGAAGGAGAATGAGTATGATGCTGATTACTACATCAACAACCAGGTTATTCCGTCTGTTGAGAGGATTTTCAACGTAATCGGCTACACAAAGGAAGACTTGCTAGAAATAAAGGAGCAGACTAAGCTGGAAGGGTTTTTCTAAGAAAGAAAGGTTTTTAAAAGCCTGATAGCAATCTTAAGATATATGAATAACAGCAAAAATTTTGGTGCAACATTAGATATATTTGCAAAAAATTTGAATCTCGATGTTACAAACGAAATTGACGAAAGTAAAATTGAATTTAAGGACCCGTATGATGGGAGAATTCAATTTTCATTGGGAAGAAAAGACCACTGGGATCAAAAGTTAGTGTTTGTGAGAGTTAATAACACACTTTTTCTAGATGATCGCGTAGCAGAGGAATTATCAAAAGGAGAACTTAGGGATTTTGGAAGTAATTTGATTTATTTATCTAACTTTGATAGTATTTTAGGGGATTGTATGCATACACTTTATACAGCTACAACTATTTGTGCTATGGATTATCTTGATTTTCAGGATGTATGTACTTTGGACTTGGGTTCTGGTGATGGTGTTTTAAGTCTAAAAGCAAAAAAGACAGGGGCTAATAGAATGTATGCGGTCGATATGAATCCCGATATGGGGCACAAATTAAACAAGCATATTAGAGCAAACAGCATGAATCCAAATGATTTTTGTTTTATAAATGCTGATATAAGTACTAAAGAATGGTTAAGTAGAATTCCTCGAGAGCAAATAGATATAGTTCTCATGAATGTAGGTCCAAATTACGGAGATGTTGATTTAGAAGCAATATCTTTGTTAGCCCACTTGCCAAGAATACGAATTTTTGTTGGTGGTGGTTATGCAATGAAAGTCTATAGGGAAGATGGTCGTCCTTTTAGCACTAATATACCTTATGAATTGCTAAACCAAATAGGCTTTACAAATTATAGAGAAGTAGTGGAAATAAGAAAAAATCATGCTAGTCAAGAGCTAGGACGAGTAGCCTTTATTGCCGAGAGACCATTATAAAACATTATTAAACAATATTAAGGAATATTTATAAATTGATAAAAAATTCTCAGTCAGAATGGGGATATTCAACTTTAATAATGGAAAGACAGACTTAATTATTCCTACTCCTTCAGAGATGTTGAATGTAGACCAATTTTTGAGAAGGACTACACATCTTGGAATAGGCACACACCCTGATGATAATGAAATTATGGCATATAACGGCATTAGTATATGCTACGATAAAGAAGATAGATGGTTTACAGGTGTTGTAATAACAAAGGGGGAAGGGGGAACAAAAGAAGGACCCTACAAAGACTTAACAAATGAGGAATTAGCTAGAATTAGGCACGATGAGTTGCTAAAAGCGGCTAAAATAGGTAATTTTTTAGCTTTAGTGGGTTTGAATTATACTAGCCAAGAATTAAAAAAAGACAGAAGATTTGATGTGCGGGCAGATTTAACACACATTCTTGATACAACAAGACCCGAGGTTGTTTATATTAATAATCTATTCGATGCTCATGACACTCATCTTTCTGCTGCTTTGAGGTCAATTGAAGCTCTGCGTGATATTTCACCGGTTTTTATACCCAAGATAGTCTATGGCTGTGAAATAACTGAAAGTTTGGATTGGTATCCAGAAAAAATTCAATTGGATGTGTCAATGCACCCCGAGGTTGCACACCAAATACTTTACATATTTCAATCTCAATCAGAAAATAATAGAGATTATCCACATGCAACAATTTCAAGATGGGAGTCACAAGCGACATTTGACAGAACAAATAAATATGGCCCTAAAAGAATCTCTTATGCGATGGATTTAACTGGCTTAATAAAGGACAAGGGGATAGGTTTAGAAGAATTTATCCAAGAGAAAGTTCAATTATTTGCTTTGAGAAAAAGAAGAGATTTGAAAGAGATGCTGTAATTCTGTTTAATTATGATATCTTTCTTAAATAAAACCGCAACCTTTAAATACTTCTCTGCAGGCTGTTAATATTATTTAATCTTATTTAATATGATGAAAAGAAGGGAGGAGTTTTTAAAGCACATCAGGAAAACAGGCACCAGCCTGGGCGTAAGCATACCTCCGGAAATAATCAAGATTCTAAAGCTGAAAGAAAACGAGATAGTGAGGGTTGCAATAGAGAAGGTAAAAAATGGCAAGCATTGATGTTGAAAATCATATAGAGGAATTGAAGGGATTTGCAGGCAATGCAAAAGATGTTGATTTGTACTCCTTAAAGAAAGAGCTTACAGGATTAAGCGAAGCTTCGCATGTTTTTGACAATTTTGAAAAAGAATCAATGTCAATAGGCAGGGAAGAATTAAGCCAGATGCAAAACCTAAGCTTGCTCATAAAGATAAGGAAATTAGCTTGTGAAATAAAGGATAAAAAGCAAATAAACGACAGGCTCCACAGCCTTCATTTCAATTTGAATATGCTGAAAAATGCAGACGCAGGCAGCTTGAAGCCGATAAAAAGCGCATTTGACGCATTTCTGCACAATAATGAGACTAAAATTGACAATATAATAAGTGAGCTGAATGACTTCAAAACAAAGATTGATGGGATTAATAAACATCATTCAAATCTTTTGCCTAGGAGCCTCGACAACAAACTGAAAATTGATGGCAAATACGGCAGGCACATTGAAAAACTCCACTCAATCCATAAAAAGCAAAAAAATGCCTTGGTGTCAACAATAAGGTTATTTTTGAAAATGGCTAAAAAGCATATAAAAAGCCTGAAAAGGTTTAAAAATATAGGATAAAAACTGCAATAAACCGATAAAAACCAGAATTAAGAATACAATAAACAAAATGATTCCAAACTACGATGCTGTAAACCAGGAGCCCGAAATACTGAAGTTCTGGAAAGAGCACGGGATTTACGAGAAGGCAAAGGAAAAAAACAAAGGAAAGCAAAAGTTCTATTTTCTGGACGGCCCGCCTTACACATCCGGAAAAGTGCACCTTGGGACAGCATGGAACAAGGCATTGAAAGATTGCGTATTAAGGTACAAGAGAATGCAGGGCCTTGATGTGTGGGACAAGGCAGGATACGACATGCACGGGCTGCCCATAGAGCACCAGGTAATAAAGAAATTCAATCTTGAAACAAAAAATGACATAGAGAAATTCGGAGTTGCAAGGTTCATAAACGAGTGCATGGAATTTGCAATCGAATCCATGCAGTCCATGAACAAGGATTTCCTGAGATTGGGAACATGGATGGACTTTGAGAATGCCTATATGCCTATAGTGCCTGAAAGCATAGAATCAATATGGTGGCTCATAAAAAAAGTCCATGAGCAGAAAAGGCTTTATGAAGGCTTCAGGACAATGACTTGGTGCGCAAGCTGCGAAACTGCATTGGCAAAGCATGAATTAAATTACAAGGAAGTAAAAGATCATTCGATATTTCTCAAATTCAAAATAAAAGACAAAAGCAATGACTACTTGATTGTATGGACTACAACTCCATGGACTATTCCTTTCAATCTTGGGGTTATGGCAAACCCTGAAGTTGCTTACGTAAAAGCAAAAGTTGGCAATGAGTGCTGGGTAATTGCCAAGGATTTGTCTCATGCATTAATCTCCGACATGCTTGGCAAAAAAGTGGAGATTGTTGAAGAGTTCCAAGGAAAAAGCCTTGAGGGCATGGAATATATTCCGGTGCTCTATAACGAACTGCGCCAAATATACGATGATATAAAAAGCAAATCCCCGAAAACCCACACAGTTATCCTGTCATCTGAGTACGTTGACACATCAACAGGAACTGGATTGGTGCACATGGCCCCTGGCTGCGGCCCCGAGGACTATGAAGTCGGGCACCGCAACAGCATACCTCCTTTCAACAATCTTGACGAGAGAGGGATTTTCCCGGATGAAATGGGCGCTTTTGCAGGCTTCACAGCCAAAAAAGACGACTTAAAATTCGTGGAGCATTTCAAAAAAAACGGCTCGCTGGCTGCAGAGTCAAAGCTGGAGCATGACTATGCCCATTGCTGGCGGTGCGGCAACCCAATAATTTACAGGGCGACAAAGCAGTGGTTCTTCAAAGTTGAGGACTTAAAGAGCAGCATGCTCGGAGAGAACAAAAAAATAAAATGGATTCCTAAGGCAAGCTTTAACGCCTTTGAGTCATGGCTCAGCAATCTGCGCGACAATTCAATCACAAAACAGCGCTTCTGGGGGACTCCTTTGCCTGTGTGGAGATGCAGCTCATGCAGCAAGTTTGATGTTTTGTCGTCAAGGGATGAAATAAGAAAAGCTGCAGGAAAAGTTCCCGAGAAGCTCCACAAGCCTTGGATAGATGAAATAAAATATTCCTGTGAATGCGGCGGCTTAAAAGAAAGGATCCCTGATATAATGGATGTGTGGATTGACCCGGGATGCGCATCGTGGATATGCCTGAATTACCCCCATCAAACAAAGCTGTTTGATGAAATGTTCCCTGCTGACTTTATTCTTGAAGGAATAGACCAATACAGGGGCTGGTTCAATGTCCTGATGGTTTGCTCCATGCTTGCGTTCAGGAAGGCTTCATTCAAGTCATGCTATGTGCACGGCTTCATAAATGACGCGCAGGGCAGGAAGATGAGCAAATCGCTTGGCAATTACATCCTGCCGCAGGAAGTGATAATGGAATATGGCGCAGACACTCTGAGGTATTACATGATAGGCGGCGCTTCCCCGGGAGTTGACATCAACTACAATTTTGACGACATGAAGGTCAAGCACAAAAACCTTACTGTGCTCTGGAACCTGCACAAGTATGTGATAGAGATGGCTAAAAACCTTAAAGTGAATCCAAGAGATTTAAGCAGGCAGAAATTTGAGGTTGAAGAGCTCTATATATTCTCAAAGCTGAATTCCGCAATAAAAAAAGCCACGGAATTGTCTGAAGAGTACAGGCTGAACGAGATTCCATGGAAAGTTGAGGAATTATTTTTGGAGTTGAGCAGAACTTACATCCAGCTGACAAGGGACAAGGCATCAATGGGCAGCGAAGAGGAAAAAAAGGCTGTGCTTTACGCTGTCTTCAACGTTCTGCTGGAGTCCCTGAAATTGTTTGCTCCAATTGCGCCTTTTATAACAGAGATGATGTACCAAAACCTAAGGCATGAATTCAGGATGAAGGAAGAAAGCATTCACCTGTTTGGCTGGCCGGAATGCAATGAAGAGCTAATTGACGACAAGCTGGAATCATCAATTCAGATAGTGGGAGATATAGTGCAGAGCGCGCTTGCCGTGAGGGAAAGGATACATCTTGGGATAAGGTGGCCGTTAAAAGAGATGGTCATAGCCGCAAAAGACATGAATGTCGTTAACGCGGCTGAAATGCTGAAGGATGTAATCAAAAAACAGATAAATGTCAAGGAAATCGGGATTGTCGAGTCTATGCGAAATGTCAGGCTGAAAGTCAAGGCTGATTACTCCAAGATGGGGCCTGAGTTCGGGGACAAAGTGCCAAAAATAATTGCACAGCTCACGATTGACAGCCCTGAAACCGTGATGAGGCAGATACAGGAAAAGGGAAAGTACTCTTTGGACGCGGACGGCGAGGAAGTAAGCATCACAAAAGAGCATTTGATTGTAGAAAGGAACATTCCCCTGCCTTATGAAGAAGGCGCTTTCAGGAATGGATTTGTCTACCTGAACAGGGAAATGACTGACAAGCTTGAGGCAGAAGGCTTTGCCCGCGAGATAATGAGAAGGGTGCAGGCGCTGAGAAAGAAGGCAGGATTGCAGAAGTCAGACAGCATATCTCTTTTCATTAAAACCGACGATGAATTAAAAGAAATGCTCAAGGAGTGGAATTTGCTGATTAAGGAAAAGGTTGGCGCTTCCCAGTTCAGGATTTCAGAGCTTGAGCCGAGCAGGAAGCATGCCTTTACGAGCAAAGAGAAAGTCAAGGGAAAAGAGTTTGAGATAGGGTTTGACAAGGTTTAGAAAATAGACAAAGTGAATCGCTGTTAAACCCTTTTCTACAAAATTCTGAAAAATTTTAATAGTAAAGTAAATTTGGAGTCCATTAATAAAAAGAGTGAAGCGATTTTGCAGTAAATTTATAAACTTCTTGCGATTTCCATTTATTATGCTTAAGCCAGTACGTGAATTCAAGAGTGTGAAGCCAGATTATGAATTTTCAAGTGTTGTTCAAACAGAAGGAAATGAAAGAGTTAATTATATGCATGTAATGGCTCATGGTTGTAAAGTAGATGGTTTAAAAAGAATTATAGAACAACACTTGGAAGTAACTTCTAAAGAAGATATCCCTCTTGAATGGGGTAATAGAAATGTTGTGTACGCTGGTATAATGCAAGGAGTTAACTATAAAGTCTTATTAGAGTACGGAGCATGTCCAACTGGAGATGGTGGTGAAGGCCATAATGTTGAGATTAGATCACCATCAACAAGCGAGGATAGATTAAGCCCGATTGTTGCGAAAGAAATGAAAAGATATGAAGTAGAGATGACCGCTGAAAGGCATAGAGCGGAAGAATTTAGAAGAAAAGATTATCATGTTCCATCTCACTAATTAGGGTTGATTTCTGACTGAATGCAATTCCTATTAGTGATATATCAATTCTAGTACCCCTCAACCTTAATCCCTTTTATTCTCTGGAAATGCTCTTTATTTCTGGTTACAATAGTATTGCAATTTTTTGACAGCATTGCCCCTGCAGTTAGACAATCCATTGCATCAATTTCCCTCCCCTGCCTTATTAAGTCGGCTGTTATTTTTGAAGCTGTAAAGGATGATTCCATATCAAAATTCAATATGTCAAAATTGCTTATTAATCTGATGAATTTTTCCATTTCGTCGCGTGCGGGCTCTTTTTTTCTATAGATTCCAAGCAAAACCTCAAAAATATTAATGCTTGTTGTGACAAGAGCGTCTTCTTTTATTTCAGAGGCTTTGTCAACTGCAGACTTGTCATTTTTCAGAAAATCTATTAAAAATGTGGTGTCTAGGCATCTCATATTCCGCTTGTCCTCTTTAGAAGGGATTTAGTAAATTTCCTGCCAAAGTCATCTATAGTTTTTTTAATATCTTCCGCTTCCTTATCGCCCATATGAGCCCATAAGCCTGCGCATTCCATAATATCGCCTTTTTTAGGTACAATTCTCCTAAGTTCTTCGGAAAAACTTTCATTAGGCTTCTTATATCTAACCAAAAGCTCGTATACGTCGTTCATTATCGATATTGTTTTGGTTCCCATTTATAATCTGTGTATGTGTATGTGTACATATATTTAAAACTTTCTCTTTTGAAATTATCACAGAAAACTATTTATACCCCTTAAATTACATCTTCTTAAGGGTGATTTTAATGGATGCAAATCTTCTTGTAACGCATGACCCAAGCCATGCAGGCAGCGCAAAGGAGGAGGTTGAAAAAGCCCTGAAAGCTGTAAAGCAGAAGGCAAAATTCCTAAAATCAGATATTGAAGGCGTTTTCAAGCTTAGAGTTGCAAACGCGAGGAAAATAGTCAAAAGCTTAAGCAAATTAAAAAGCAAAAAGGGCATGTTTGAGCATACTGCATACTGGGTTCCCATAGACAAATGGGTTGCGGCAAATGTAAAGTCAATGCAAAAGGAAATCAAAAAATTGCAGAAGGGCATTAAAAAGAATGAGAAGTGGAAGATGGACCTGCACAAGAGGCACTTTGACATGGGCTCGACTGAGGTGATAATGAAGCTCACAGAAGTTGTTGATAAGCCGAAAGTTGACTTGGAAAATCCGCAGAAGATCATAGAAGTGCAGATTATTGGCAAAAAGGCTGGATTGGCATTGCTGAACAAGGACGAGATATTTAGTGTTTGAAGACGAAAAACGGATTTATAATGGAAATGTTTTTATAGACTTTGAAAATATGAGACTGTTACCTTAACTCGTTATTCCAATAGTCCATTATCTGCGGACTTTTTGCAAAGTCTCTGCCAAAAATCTTTTAAATATGTTCTACTTTTAAAGATTTAATCTTGGAGACAGTTGCTTCATCAAATTTCGAAGGCTTGTTCAAGCATTGAAGTTGTTTCCAAGAGCTTCTTTTCATAAAACATTCTCTTGAGATGTTTCAGCAGCATGAAAATCCGTGCAAACTTGTTTGCACTTTCAATATTTTCAAAATTATTCTGAAATTTGCCGAGATAGAAATCTATCTCTGAATTAAGGCTTTCAGCAGGATTATTGGTTAGCCAGTAAAAATTTTTCTTGTAGATAAATCCCTTTCCGTTTATTCCAGCAATCACGCTTTTGCACTTTCTTCCAAGAAATTTTGTTGATTTGTCATAAGCTGGCAAGTCATCTCTAACAAGGATATCAACTTTTCTTCCAATCTTCTCTCTTGCTTCGACGAGAAGTTTCTTTGCTGAAGCAAAGTCTCTTAGCTTTGTGACTATGGCATGAATCATGTTGCCTAGCATATCCTTTAAGCTCCACCAGTAACACCATTCTCCATTTACCTTTACGTATTTTTCATCTACATGGCATATCAGAATATCAGCAGTGCAACTGTATTTTGGAAAATTAATGTTGCTGGCAAACTTATTTGTCCAGTCACAGACTGTCTTGTAGCTGACGCTTGCTCTAAAGAGCAAGAAAAGTAATATTGCGACTATTCTTGATGGAAGAAACATATGCAGAATTACTGCAAATCTTACTACAATTATCGGATTTCTGTATCTTTTGAGATAACCTGTTTTTGTCATGTTGAAGCACCTTGTTTAGTGCCCCAACTCACTATTTTTTGGACATAATTGTATTTTAAGAATAAATAGCTATTGGATTAACGTAACGGTGTCTGAAAATATCAGTAAAAATAATTAAAATAAATCTCTCTCAACGAGGGGGGGTGAAAAGGAATGAAAAAAATAATAATGGGTTTGTTCGTTCTATCAGTTTTAGTGTTATCTGCTGGATTGGTAGCTGCAGCAAAAGGTGGTAAGAATGCAGGATGCACCACAATACAAGATGGTGGAATGAAATAAGGGGACACCCCTTATAATCCCCTTCCGCCTCGTTCCTCGTCAAGTCCTCTTGGCTCGGACTTTGACGTATCTCACTCGGCGTTAAAAGATGTCAACTTATTCTGCCTGTCATCAATAATCTTCACATTGTGATGTTTAAGCTGATTGCGGATATAGTTCTCTGCATCTTCTTTGCTCTTCCAGCCGATAGACTGGTGATGCTCATACTGGGACCAAAAGCTGCCGCGGGGATAACGTTTTCTGAATCCAGGATGCTCAGCAAAGATTTTCTTTGCAGAATTCCCTTTAAGCATAACCAGTGCATCCTGCAATGAATATTTTTTTGGAAGGTTTAATGAGAGGTGTGCATGGTCGATAGGGAATGCCATCTCACCAAATTCAAAGCCAAATGCTTCAAGTTCCTTGAATCCTGCAATGCAGGAATCTATAACACTCTGTCTTCTGAAGCACTTGTATCTGCATTTAGGCAGGATTTGCAGAGTAAGCCAGTTGTTTCTTGTATCGGTTTGCCTTGTCATAATTTTCACCTCATAGAAATTTATTTATAGCTAAAGCTATCAAAAGAAGTTTACAAGAAGTGAATCTTATCTGCTTGACAGGCTATCTTTGACCTCTAACACTATACAAGTAGTGTCCAAGAGGTGCGTACACTGATTTGGGTTCACTTCTTTTTTCTTTTAGCCTCTATATTCTTACAGAAAGAGTCTTTTTATTGGTTTTGTCCGCCAATTCACCATCAGGTCTTCCGCTACGCTACAGACCTGACGAACTCTTGGCGGTCTTTAGTAGATAGTGCAGGAAACCCTATATCTGTAGGGTATGACCAATTCGGGTATAACTACCAAGCCCATATGTTTAATGGGAGATACTGCGATTATGACAGAGTAACTGGTGGAGATTTTTGTGATGTAAATTTAATGATGAAGTGGAACGACGCATGGCTAAGCAACAAGGACTGTAGTGGAGACGGAAAGCTTGACAGGCATAATGGCTATCCAAGCTATATCAGTTCTGGAGCTTGGTTGACGAACCATGATACAGGTGTCAGCGAGGACGGAAGTACCTGGACCTATTTTGTCAAAATCATCGCAGTGCCCGTTGACGCAACGCTGAGTGGAGGAGTCTGGTACGCGGCTGATGGCACTGAAATAGGACCCGAGATTTGGGGTTCATTCGCCGTTATCCAACAGGTTATAACTGGCAAAATTCCCAGTGACTTCGTCGCCTATGATTTACCCTTCCCGGGCAATTACAAGAGCCCAGCTGGTCCAGGCTTCGGCAAGTGGTAAATTAAATTATTTTTTTCTTTTCTTTTTTTATTTTTTAATCCAAACCTATCGAAAATTTACGAGTTTCTGAGTTTCGAAAAAGAAGGGCATATTCAACAAAATTCTTACTTTCTAGGCTATAAGGGGTCTCCTAAATTTACGAAAGGGGCGTTTTATTCGATGAATGGGTTGGGGCAAATTCAATATATTAATATACAAGTAAGTCTAAAATAGAGGTTATAGGCATTTTTGGAGAGGAAAACCAACAATGAAAAAAATCATTGTATTATTTCTAATGTTAGTGTTAGGCGGTTCAGTCGCTCATGCAGGTATTTTTGACTGGATAACTGGATGGATTGTTGAAGGAACAGAGGTAGTTAAAGAGCAAGTTAAATGTGCATTTATTAATGCTAATTCAGAGCAAAAATGCTACACAAGTGATGGCAAGTTTGCATGCTCTGGAACAGGAAGCTGCATTGCTGATGTTTCTGGTGAAAGAGATACAAAGCTTTTATGGAAAAGCAGCTGCGGAGGAGAAACATATACTGCAATTGATGGCGGTGGAGAGTCTATCGAGTTTAAATGCGAACCGACAGTAACTCAAACACCCATTCCAGTTGCAGAACTTATTAAAGAGCAAGTAAAATGTAATTTCTTAAATTTCAATACAGAACAAAAATGCTACACTTCTGACGGAAATTTTGCATGTTCAGGAACAGGAAGCTGTGAAAATACTGTTTCTGGAGCAAGCGGAATGCAGCTTATATGGAAAAGCTCCTGCGGTGGCTATGCTTACACTGTAATTGACGGGAATAATGAGGCTGCAGAATTTAAATGTGAAACGCAATCAACTCTTACTCAAACTACCCCAACCACAACAACAGCATCTCAAATAAAAGAACAAGTAAAGTGCGTATTTTTAAATTCAAACACCGAGCAAAAATGCTACACTTCTGACGGAAATTTTGCATGTTCAGGAACAGGAAGCTGTATTGCAGATATTATTGAGGACAATGGGAAAAAGATTGAGTGGAAAAGCTCCTGCGGAGGCTATGCTTATACTGTAGCTGATGGAAATTTTGAGTATGCTGAATTTAAATGCGAGCAACCAGCTGCAACAACTGCTACATCAACACAGATTGCAACACCCATGTCAACTCCTGCTCCAACTTCTACAAGAGATAAAGTCAGGCTGCATTACTTCTATTGGGAAAAGGAATGCCCTTCATGCGAATCTGAAAAAAGTTTCCTGGAAAAACTTAAAGCAAAATATTCGCAAGTGGAATATGACTCTTACAGCATAGATAATCCTCTTGGAGGAAATGTTTATTCATATTTTGTTGCAGCAAATTTAAAAAAAGAAATGCCGACAATTTTCCTTGACAACAAAATATGGACGGGCTATGATGATAATATTGCTGCAGAAATAGAAAACAAGGTAAGCTCGTGCCTTGAAAAGGGCTGCAGTTTAACGCCAGTTGCACCTGTCCCAAAAATAGCCGCTGCACAAACAACTCAAACTAGCATTCCTTTAATGCCTGTACAGGAAGTCCCGCCAACAGCACCTGATATGGTTAAAGAGCAGGTTGAATGTATATTCTGGAATTCTGATGTGCTTAAAAATCCGCACACTGCAAGGCCAGAAGAGTGTTATGGCAATAAATTCGGATGCAAGTGGACAGGAGAGGTTGTTGAAAAAGAAAGCGAGGTGAAGAAAGCTAGGTACGCGCATTGCATAGCTGAAGTTTCTGGAGAAAAAGGAACACAGCTTGTATGGAAAAGCTCTTGCGGAGGCTATGCTTATACGCTAATTGATGGAAATAACGAAGCTGCAGAATTTAAGTGCACACCATCATCTGAAGTAAAAGAAGAGCAAATCAGCGGAAAAGGGTTTAAGAGGGCTTATTGGCAGTGTTATGATGGCGCAGAGCAAAAAGAGGTTTTAAGTGCGGATGTAAGCTGCAAGTCCTCAGAAGAGTGGCAGGAAAGGGCAAAGGAATTCTGCAAAGACCATTGTTACGCTGACAAAAGCAAGTGCGGGGTAAATTCCTTTAGTGTAATGGATGAATGCTATATTGAAGCTGGAAAAGAAGGCATTATTTTTGCCACTCCTGAAAAGCCCAAAGGGGGAAAAAAATTTGCCATGCCTCCTAATTCAAAAATAGGCGATATTATGGTTGTTTATTTTTACTCTGATGCTTGCAGATTTTGTTTAGGCATGGATGGGGAATTGAATAAAGTTTCAAAAGAATTAAACATCAATATTAATAGGGTAAATATAATTAACGAGCCGGAGCTGGCAGAGTCATATGGCATAAAAGGCGTTCCAGCCTTCTTGGTTCTTAGGTACGAATCAGACGGCATAAAAGAGTTTACAAGGTACGGAAAAGCAGATTCTACAGCTATAATCAATTGGATTGCCAAGCCTGCAGCAGAAGCGCAGGAAAAACCTGCAGAAATTGAAAAGCTGAAAGAAGAAATCTTAATATGCAAAGATAGCTGTCCTTTAGATGGGAAATGTTACCCGTTCGGATATAGAAAAGGAGGAAAATACTGCTCTGATGAGGGGGCATTTAAGGAGCAGTTAAAGGCAGATGCCGTTTGTGATAATAACTTCGAGTGCTCGACAAATGTTTGCGTGGATGGAAAATGCATTAGTTCTGGTTTTATAGAGAAAATGACAAACTGGTTTAAACGTTTATTTGGCTGATAGATAAATCTATTTTTTATTTTTATTTAATCAAAACCTATATATACTCCTTAATTCTTAAATTATTTAATTATGGCAAAGCAGAAAACCATATCAAAAGACATTCCTCTTGCAGAAATAACTTTGAGGAGATACGAAAAGCCGGCAAACCTAAGCGGCAGGGAGCTTGTAAGAAAGATTTGCCTTTCCATCGGGCTGCTGCAGCCGGGCGACTCAAGGGATGTTGTTGTTGACGTCCTGAATGTTTTAATAAAGGCAAAAAAAGGGCAGAGGCAGCTGACAAGCGATGAAATATGCAGCCTTGTAATTGAGGAAAGAAAAAGCCTCAGGCTGCCGATGCTTGGCATAGCATCCTCCAACATAAGAAGGCAGCTGAAAAGGCTGAAGGATTTGCTGCTGGTTGAAAAAAGGCTTAACGCCTACAGGATAATCGAATTCAGCAATTTGAATGAAATTTTTGAGGATAGGATTGAAAAGATTTTGTTGCAGAGCATAAATTCCAGAGTTAAGGAATACCTGAAGAAGATTGATGAATTGTAAAAGTTTAAATAAATTTAATTTGTATGTCGTCATAAAACGAAATATTTATATATATGCTAGATTTTGTAGTCGATAATAAGACGCGGGGTGTATTATATCGTCTTAAAAAAGAAAACAAGAGGAGGTAAATCTAAAATGGCAGAAAAAGTAGCAAAAGTTGGCGTGAAGAAACAGGCAGGCTACCTGTATTTTGTTGACAAGAAGGGTAATGTAGCCAGAGCCAAGATGTCGAGGGGCGGAAGAAAGAAAGGCAGAGCCAAGGTTGAAGTTGTGGCCAAAGCCGGCGTGAAGAAAAAGTCAGGGTACTTGTACTTTATTGACAAGAGCGGCGACATATCATGCGCCAAGATGTCAAGAGGCGGAAGAAAAAGAAGAAGAAGGTAATTCTTCTTTATTTTTTTTATTTTCTTTCTATTTCTAATAATTTCTTCAAGGAGTATATAGCAACTTCTATCTGCTTATTACTTGGCTCTTTTGTTGTGATTTTCTGCAGCCATAGCCCCGGCAATGAAATCAGCTTAAACATGGGATTACTCTGCTTTTTGTCGCTGATTTTCAGGATTTCGTAAGAGATGCCGGCAATAAGGGGGATGAGCAAAATCCTCAGGGGCAGTAAAATGCCTTTTCTGAGCCAGTGGCTAAGCTCCATGAAATATGGATTGTACAGCATTATTGCAGAAGGCAATAAGGAAAAAATGAAGATGCCCACAACAAAGACTATCAGCAGGAATGACGTGCCGCACCTCGGATGCAAAGTTGTGAACTTTTTTACGTTTTCTGCGCTCAACTTATTGCCTTTTTCGTAGCAGTGGATTGCCTTGTGCTCGGCGCCATGGTACTGGAACAATGCCTTTACATCCTTTAAGAATGAAATGGCGACAATGTAGGCTAAAAAAATCAAAATTCTTATCATGCCGTCTGTAAGGTTAAACAATATCGGCTTTTTTTCTTCCGTAAATCCCATAAGGCTTGTCAGAAAATAAGGCAGCGCTATGAAAAACACCACAACCAGGGCCATTGAGATGAAAATTGTAAATGCAAGCTCGTTCTTGCCTATTTTCTCCTCTTTTGGGGCAGCCTGCTCAGCCGACCACATCAATGCTTTTATTCCTATAACTAGCATGTCTACTAGATTCACAAAGCCGCGAACAAAAGGCAGCCTGAGAAATTTGTGTTTTTTCTTCGGGATTGTGCCTTTTTTTGCTATTATTTGCTTGCCCTTCCTTACCGCAACAACATATTTACGGGGACCGCGAATTAGGACACCTTCAATAACAGCCTGCCCGCCGATGCTGATTTGCTTATTTGGCATAATTTTTTATTTTGTCAAGTATTTTAAATAACTATTGGTTTTTTTATTCCAAAACCTTTATATGCCGTATATTCATCTCCAAAACAAAATGAAATGCCCTTACTGCAATTATGAGGAAACGCAAGTCATCGATACGAGAGAGACTGAAAACCTTGAAGTCACAAGGCGGAGAAGGGAGTGCCTGAAATGCAATAAAAGGTTCACAACTTATGAAAGGGTTGAGGAAGCTGACATAATTGTTGTCAAGAAGGACGGCAGGAGGGAAAGGTTCGGGAGAAAAAAGCTTATCGACGGCATTTTAAAAGCCTGCGAAAAAAGGGACATAAGCCTGGATAAGGTTGAAAAGCTTGTTGACGAGGTTGAGTCTGACTTGAGGAAAAGGGATTCTGTTGAAGTTGAAAGCAAGGTCATTGGCGAGCTTGTCATGAAAAAGCTGAAGACTCTTGACAAGGTTGCCTACATAAGGTTTGCATCCGTCTACAGGGAATTTGAGGACTTGGAAAGGTTTGGGGAAGAGCTCGAGAAGCTGATTAAGAAATGATAATAGGACTTACAGGCAAAAACGCTTCAGGCAAGGGCGAAGTTGCAATTTATCTAAAAGAAAAACATTTTATCTACTATTCTCTTTCTGATACCATAAGGGAAGAGGCGACTAAAAGAAAGCTTGAGCATTCCCGCAATAATTTAATTAAATTAGGAAATGAGTTAAGGAAAGATAAAGGTCCGGATTATTTAGCAAAACAAATCAACAAGAAAATAAAGCAGCAACTAAGCAAAAGCCAAAACTTCGTCATTGACAGCATAAGAAGCCCTTTTGAGGCAAAAGAGTTGATGAAAAATAATGGATTTGTTCTTGTCGGAATCGATGCTCCGATTAAACTAAGATTCAAAAGATTAAGGGAAAGAAACAGGGTGGGAGATGCAAAGACTTTGGAAGATTTCAAAAAGCAGGAGCAAAGGGAAAATTTAAAAAGCGACACCAATCAGCAGCTTGATGCAACGTTTGGATTGGCAAAAAAAGTCGTCGTGAATGACGGCACGTTGGAAGAGTTGCATAAAAAGATGGACAGATTATTAATGGAGCTGAAATGACAAGAGTAAGCTGGGAGCAGTATTTCATGAACATTGCAAAGGAAGTTGCAACAAGAAGCACCTGCGACAGGAAGCATGTGGGAGCTGTCATTGCAAGGGACAGGACTATACTTTCAACTGGGTACAACGGCAGCATAAGGGGAATGCCGCATTGCGATGAAGTAGGGCATCTCATGGAGAATGGACATTGCGTTGCAACAATTCATGCAGAGGCTAACGCAGTCCTGCAGGCTGCAAAAAACGGCGTCAGGATAGAGGGCGGCGAGGTTTACATAACTGCAAGCCCGTGCTGGATATGCTTCAAGATGCTCGCAAACACCGGCATCAAAAAGATTTATTACGGGGAATTCTACAGGGATGAGAGGATTTTTGATGTTGCTAAGAGATTAGGGATTGAATTAGTGCACATTCCAGTAAAGCAGGAAGAGCTTTAATTTCCGGCAAATTTTGAATACAATGTTTTAGCCTCTTTCTCACCCTTCGCTTTTATCAAAGCTCTTCCGTCATTAAAAATTGTGAGCTTGTTTTCAAAATTGATGCAATAGCCATAATCAATAACCCTTCCGATTTTTTTTAATTTGTTTTTTAAGTCATTGAATTGCTTTGAATCAATTGCTTTTGCTTTTATCTGATAAATATTGTTGCCGCATAGTTTAATCGTCCTTGAATGTTTTTTCCCATTCAAAAATTCAAAATTATTTTTAGCACAGCAAATGCAATTTTTATTTTTGTTGACATTAATTTTTAATAATTCATTTTTCCAAATGTCAAAAAATAACAAATCTTTTTCGTAATTCTTATTTAATATTATTTTTATTGCCTCATTTACTTGAATAGAAGAAATCAAATTTGTTATTGTGTTAAGAACTCCAACAGTTTCGCAAGTGTCTAATTGTGCTGCTTCTTTTAAAAAACATCTTAAGCAAGGAGTTTTATTTGGTATTACATTGAAAACATACCCCTTGCTTCCAACAGCAGAGGAATAGATAAAAGGGATTTTATTTTTAATGCAATAATCATTTATTAAAAACCTCGTTTCAAGGTTGTCTGTGCAGTCTAAAATTAAGCTAATATTTTTTTTATTTTTATTAGTATTTTTTTCATCATTGGATTTTTTTATTGGAATAAGATCGTAGATATTATCATAACTTAAATCATCAACAAAAACATCAAATTCAACCTCATTGTTAATTTTATTTAAATGCTCCTTTGCTGATAATGCTTTTGGCTTTCCAACATCATTTTCTTCAAACAAGCTTTGCCTTTGCAAATTTGACAGCTCGACAATATCCCTGTCAATTAACAACAATTTTCCAATTCCAGCCCTTGCCAGCAATTCAGCAGAATTAGTGCCTAAAGCTCCCAAGCCGACAATTGCAATAGTGCTTTTTTTCAGTTTTTCCTGCCCTTCTTTTCCTATTTCCCTGAAGATTTCCTGGCGTATGTAGCGCATAATAAACAGATAAGTTAATATGATTTTAAAGGTTTGGGGAAATTTTCAACAAGCTTTAAATATTCACCAAAAAAATATCAAAAAATGCCATCCGAATTCATCAAAAGGCAGAGTAATGACTTTTACAGGGACATCACTTCATTAGGCAGCCTCTGGATTTACTGCACCATACTGCTGCTTTTTTTATTGCAGAAAGATTATTTTATTTTTAAAAAACTGCTGGCAGGGCTTGTCCTGATACAAGCCATTGCAATAGCCATAAGGACTTTTTACTTCAAGGAGCGCCCAAGCAGGTATCCGCATAAGTCGTACATAGAAAGAATTGACGCATCTTCTTTTCCAAGCCTGCATTCAGCGAGAATTGCCTTTTTGAGCATGGTTTTTATTAAGCATTTTAATAATATTTTTTTGACAATTTTAATAACAATCTTGGCTATTGTGGTTGCTTACTCAAGAATAGAACTTAAAAAACATGACTTGAAAGATGTTTTAGGAGGAGTTGTTGTTGGTTTTGTGGTATATATTGTTGTTAATGCTTTATTTTAGGCTTCTCACCGCAAACTTTAAATACTAGAACTTAACAATTGTTAACTAATATGCAGGAAACCATGCCGCAGGAGATAGAAGTCAGGTATATTCTGCCAGCCATAAGGAGAGAGCTTGCCAGAATCTTCATAGAAGAGCACAAGCTCAACCAGAAAGAAACGGCAAAGACACTTGGATTGACAGAGGCTGCAATCTCCCAGTACCAGCACTACAAAAGGGCAAAGGAAGTTGTTTTCAGCGATGCTGTCATCAATGAAGTGAGGAAGTCTGCCGCAAAAATTACCGCTGAGAAAAACAGCAGGCAGAGGGTTATAGCAGAAATGTACAGGATAAGCAACCTTACAAAAGTAAGGCAGATTTTGTGCGACATACACCGCTCGCAATCAAAAGAGCTTGAGAACTGCAATGTGTGCTTTGACGAAGGCTTGATAGCAATAAAGACAGATTGAAATTTTAACAAAAATGCCACCAACAGCAGCCACGGAACAGGTTTTTGACAAGGACTACAGCAGGTACGGCTTTCATGACAAGGAAGAATATGTGTTCAAGTCGCAGAAAGGGCTGTCAAAAGAAATAGTCGAGCAGATATCAAAGATAAAGAACGAGCCGGAATGGATGCTGAAATTCAGGCTAAAGTCTTTGGAAGAATTC
>Ga0209541_10004065_pt1 | contig 26229 bp, 24 predicted proteins | sample RifCSPlowO2_01_FD_184027 | JGI IMG/M metagenome (GOLD analysis project Ga0209541, IMG submission 184027) | Groundwater microbial communities from Rifle, Colorado - Rifle CSP2_plank lowO2_0.1 (SPAdes) (version 2) | ecosystem: Environmental > Aquatic > Deep subsurface > Groundwater | place... | reverse complement strand
CGAACCATAAGTTAGATTATCGACGTGTTACTGAGCCTTTCGCCAGTGTCTCTTGCGAGACCCTAAGACTTGCATGTCTAAGTCGAATTCCAATAGCAGCGATCTTCCGCAGGATCAACGGAAACTACGAAGTCGCAATTTAATCGAAATTTAGAGACGCTTATCCACATTTGTTTTAGTTCATACATCATACTTAATGATTATTAAGCATTCATTAATCCATTAAGAATTTAGAAGATAAACTTTATCTCCCGCATAATATGTTAAATGGTAAATTAATCTGAAAAGAACTTATATATAAAGGTAGCGGTGATAAAAAATTTTAGCTGATGTTTGCCTTTCTTTTTTTCTTTTCTTTTCTCATTCTCTTTCTCTGCCATTTCCACCTCATCTGACCTTTCTTTTTCCATCTTCTAGAAGACCTCTTCATTTTTTAACCTCTGTAATCTCTTCGTAAGAATCAGCCTGAGAAATTTTATTGTTTAATTCTTCAATTTCAATTTTTATTATTTCTATATCTTCCTTAATTTTTGCAAAAGCTTCCTTTATTGACTGCTCATTAATCATTTTAAATTTTTAAATTTCGTTAGTATATAAAGTTTTTGGGAAAGAATTATATTGATTAAGATTAAATAAATTTTTATTTTTTTATTCTTAAAGAAATTAAAAATGTTTAAGGATGAAGAGAATTAATTAAATTAGTTATTAAATCGTCTAAAATGTCAAACTCTTCTTTATTCTTTATTCCAATTAATCTTAAAGACAATTTTCCATTAGAATATTTGTATATAGAAGTGCTGGGTGCTGGAATTATAATTACCCCATTATAATTTTCATTTTCGTAATACTTTGCAAAATTATTAAGAACATCTTCAGTCTTTAATTCATAAAATCCTGCTATACTTAAATAATGCTCTACCTCTCCCAAATTATGATAAGTTAGTTCTAATTCTGTTGGATACGTTTTTTCCATAAACAATCTTAAAGAAGAAAACTTTAAATTTATTTCCCAGTGCTTCCGAAGCCGTCTTTATTTCTATTTGTTTCGTCTAACTCATCGACATGCTCTATATCAACTTTTTTATATTCTGAAATTATCATCTGAGCAATTCTGTCATTTTTATTTATTTGAAATTCTTTTTTGCTTAAATTTACTAAAACAACGCCAATTTCTCCACGGTAATTTTCATCAATTACACCTCCAAGAATATGAATGCCATGATTAAATGCATTTCCGCTTCTGTCTTTGATATTTCCCCAATGATTTTTTGGAATCGCAACTTGAATGCCTGTTTTTACTAAAATTCTTTCCCCTGATTTTATTGAATAAGAATCCTGCTCAACTTCTTTTTTATCCTCATCTAGATTAATTACAAATTTAGTTGATGCTCTTAAATCAATAGCAGCATCTCCTTCTCTTGAATAATTTATCTTGTCCAAATTTGTTAAATGCTTGACCTTTAATGTTGCCATGAAATTTTGAATAAGTTAATTTATTTAAAACTTTGTAAATGACAAATTTTATATATTAAGCAAAAATAATTTTTATTAGGGGAGTGTAAGCTCAATGGCTAAAGTAAGTTTAAGCAAAAGAAGCTTACGGTCAGACTGATCGGCTCCAGAATTTTTGGAGCTACCGGTACTTCCAGGTTCGAATCCTGGCTCTCCCACTTTTAAAAATCAATTAACTTGTAATCTAAAATTTGTCTTTTATGTGAATCTAAATATTCTCTTACTTTATCTAAAGATAATTCATTTTCATTTTTTCTATTTTTTTCAAAAACATAAGCACCATACATATCCACTTGAGAAGATCTTGTTGACTTATCTCTTATTATCTCAGGATGATAACCATTATTCACAAACCAGGATGTTATTTCATGCATTAAACCAACTCTAAAATCAGGGATATCTTCAATAAGTTTTATTTTCAAAGAGATGAATTGCGTGTTTTTAATTTTTCATTAATCTTTTTAAGCTTATTTGTTACCTTTTTAAAATAGGGATTATAACGAAACCTTTATAAAGTAGTTATTTTTAAGAATTCTAGGGTTAACACAGATGAAAATAAAAAATTTAATTTTAATACCAGCAACTGCATTATTAGTAGAAGCATGCTCAAGTTCCCAAGAAACAATAACACCAAAAGAAATTGGAAGCCTTTCTGCACCAAAACAAAATGTCAAGGTTGTTAAGGATACTCTAAAAGCTAAAAGAGATTTTTTACTTCCCCCAGTGCCTTTTTATGATGCATGGAGCACAGGAAGAACATTAACACAATGGGCTCCTGTAGTAGATGGTCCAATTAACTTTGATTTAAGGAGAATTTCTGGAAAAGAAGGTTTTCTTGAATATGCTAAACTAGACAGCAGTTTTATAAGGCATTTTGAAGGAACAAACCCTTATCTAACATCAAAAAAAGGAAGATCACAATTTAAAAATTTATTATCACAATATAAATTATTTCCGAAAGAATTAGCTCATGTTTTTACAGATGGAAAAATATTAAGCAAAGAGGAATTAGATTTAATAAATAATATGCCAAATGGAGAATATATTCTTGCATTTTATTACAAATCATTTTATTACAAATCAAAAAATTATAATGATAAAAAAGTTCCAAAAAATAAAAAAGAATCAGCTCCAGGAATATTAAGAGTATTCAAAGATGATAATAACTTTAATTATGAGTTTTTAACAAAAGTCAGAGAATTAGCTGAAAATAAAAGAGATACTACATCAGAAGTTTCTGTAATTCCAGATACAAGTTATTGTGAATTAGATACTACAAAAGCAAAACAAAGTTTTATGGACTTGAGTTTTGGATATGATTTTGACAATATGTTTAACATTGATGCAAGATTTAGATTAGGCAATAGATTAAGCATAGGCCCTGTATTCGGGGTTGGATTAGAGGATGAAAAAAATTTATGGATAACAACCAACAAATATATCTTAGATGGCTCAGAAGCAATGCAGAATTATTTCATGGGCGTAAGCGCAGGAATTGACTTAAGTAATTATGTAATGCTAAATCTAAATTCAGGAGTAGAATTCCAAAGAATAAATGTAGATGAAAAAATAAGAAGAAAAACCCAGGAAGTATTATCCCATAATTCTGATAATTACCTTAGAACAGGATTTAGAGGAGGTGTTGGAGTTGGGTATAATGTTACTGAAGCATTAAACCTAGAAGCAAACCTTGTTTATAGTTCTATAGAAGAAACAAAATTGCATCCAAGAAGCAATGTATATGCTGGATTGAGGGCAAGATTTAAAGTAAAATGAGAAAATCTGACTTAATACAAATGGAGAATAAATATGGAGTTTATTATTTAACAAAAGAAAAATTTTTCCATGGATTAAAAAGAAGAGAGCAAAGAGATGAATTATCTAAAACTCAAGCTGTAATGCCTTTAATAAGAGATTGTGCTGATTTAATATTAAGATTAGAAGCTAAAGAAAATTTATTGCATGATGGAAATGGAGATTTAATTGGCTCTACTGAAAGAAGGTATTTATTAGATGAAATGATTGGAAAGAGATCTCCTTGGAGAGCTGAAAATCTTGACAATGAGTTTCATTTAGTTAATGGCGTTTGGATTATGAATTATAATTTTAGGAAGGTTAATGGAGCTTATAAATTTGAAGGCAAAGAAATTAGTCCTTTGTCAGAAAATGGATATATTACATTAAATGATTTAGATAAAGAAGGTTTAGCAAAAAAAGTTGGCAATGGTCCAATATTTTATTATCATCCAGGAAAGGATTCTAGTTCGTGGTTCGGTGCCGGTTCGGGCGGGGCTGACCTCAGTTGCGGCGGGAGTCCGTCCGGCTCGGGTTGGGCTTTGGCTGTGCGTGCAAAATTTTTAAGCTTACCAGAAGATATAGAAAAATGAAAACAATAAAACTAATAATATTAATAATTGCATCTTTAATTTTAGTTAATTCAGCTACTGCAACAACAACCTTTGCTGAATTTGAAAATCATCTGCAGACGACATCAATTAACCAGGGACAGAGCATAAGTTTTGACTGGGAAATCTTTTCAGTAAATCCTCCAATAAGCTACAGCGTAAAAATGTATGACAGAAACGATTACTTAATCAAGACATATGCACATGGAACAACAAATAATTTTGAAATATCTGGAACAAATCAGATTACACAGCAAGATTATCAAAATCCCGGCATATACAGAATATATATTTATGGAATAGATGCTTTTGGGGATGCAAGCACTTCAATCTTAACCTTAAATGTTAATCAGATAATTACAAATCATGATCCAGTACTAAACCCAATAGGAAATAAAGAAGTAAATGAAAATGAATTATTGTCATTTAATATAAATGCTTATGATCCTGATAATGATCCAATGACATTAAGAGCTGCAAATCTGCCTGAAGACGCAGTAATAAGAGATTATGGCAGCGGAAATTGGCTATTCAGCTGGCAAACGGATTATAATGACCAGGGAAGATATAATTTAAGATTCACTGTAACAGACAATAGAAATGGAATTGATTATGAAGATGTTTTAATAATAGTAAATGATGTTCAAATATCTCAAAATCCTTCAATAGAAATTTTAGCTCCAAGGGAAAATGAGGTTATTTACGGAAATTATAATGTAAGATGGAATGCACAAGATCCAAATCAAATTCCTGAAACATTAGATATTAAATTAGAATACACATATAATGGCTATGACTGGGTTGTTTTAGAGGATGGAGTAAATAATAATGATGGAACATTTTCCTGGAATACATTAAGATTAAGCGATGCTGATGATTACAAATTAAGAGCCATAGTAAAAGATGACCAGAATAACATTGCAGATGATATGGTTGATCTTGAAATAAATAACAAGTTTTCTCCAAACGTAAATTTTATCCAGCCCAGAAACAATGAAATAATTTCAGAAGTTTATGATGTGAAGTGGAATGCACATGATTTAGATCAAGATCCAAGAACATTAGATATATTATTAGAATACAGAGGGCAAACAGATAATATAATTAAAAATATCTTAAGATTATTTGACAATGAATGGATAATATTGGAGGAATCTGAAAATAATGATGGAATATTTTCATGGAATACAAATACAGTTGAGAATGGAGAATATGAATTAAGGATAATTGCTACAGATGATGATAACTTAAGAGGAACTGATTATTTAAGCACAATAATAATAAATAATGTTGTTTTAAATCATCCTCCTATTATAATTTCTGATCCAACAACAACTGCTGTTAAATCTCAAACTTATAATTATGATGTTGATGCCATTGACCAGGATAATGATCCTTTAACATATTCTCTAGTCGAATCTCCAAATGGAATGATAATTGAGCAAAATACAGGATTAATTACATGGACACCAAGTCAAATTGGAACTTATTTAGTTGAAGTTAAAGTGCAGGATCCTTTTAATGCATTTGATGTACAGCAATATAATATAATAGTAAGTGAATCTGAAATTATTATAACACCCATTATAAAAGCGCATGTTCATGGGTTTAATATTAATAATGTAATATTAAAATACGAAAATAAAAAATTAAATGCTTATTCTTATATTAGGAATTCTGGCACAGAGGATGAAAAAATTAATTTAATGGCAACAATAATGCAGAATGGAAGGCAGGAAATAACTTCCTTTAATTTAGATAATAATGACAATAAGTATATTTCATTAAGTTTCGATAATGTTAAAAAGGGTTATTATACTGTGAAAGTTGAAGCATTTAACTCAAAGCATTATGATGTTAGATATGCTTACATTAGAAGATAAAATGGAATTAATTAAAAGAGAAGGAATAAGCACAGATGAAGTTTTGTCAGTATTAGAAAATATTCTTTCTGCAGAAGACGTAAGTAAAATAAAGATTTTAGATATGAAATTTAATAACAAAAATCTTTTTATGGGCAAAATAATAACAATTCCCCATATACCGCCTTTGGATCAGCCAGATAAAAATAGATATATTGAATTATTAAGAAAACAGCTTCCTGGAAACGCTTTAAGGGGAGGGATAAATAAAGCTTATTTGCTATATTACGCTTTATTTGAGCCAATATCTTTAGATTACGTTTTAAAAGATTATGAAGGTTTAGTTGAATTAACCGGAAAAAAAGAAGGAAGAAGGATTAGAACAGAGACCGTAGTAAGATACCAAAATGAGGGTGATTAAATAAAATTGTTGCTACCGAAAGATTTAAAAACCTTTATTAACTCTAAAATAGCAACAATAAATATAACTCAGGGGGTTAGAAAATGAAAAAAATATTCAGTTTAATTGTAACATTACTAGTTGCATTATCTTTTGTAACAAGCAACGTATTTGCAAAAGACACTGGTAATGAATGTAATGCCGTAGATCCTCCTTTCTTAATGAATGTTGAGGTTGAAGGCGTTGAAAATCCAAATTTAGTCAACGTTGAAAGAGGAGATAGCTTAAATGTCAGAGTAGAATTAATAGCTAATTCAAACTGCGAAGATGTAAAAGTCAAGGCATGGATCGGCGGTTATGAATATGATGACATAGAAGACAGCACACCATTATTTGATATTACAAGTGGTGTAAGATACGTAAAGAACTTAGTTCTTGAAATACCATATGATATAGACGCAGAGGAATCATACCAACTGCATGTTGAAGCATTTAATGATGATCATAGTGCTCCTGATTTAGAGATTCCAATTCAAATATCTGCAAAAAGACATCAATTAAATTTTGTTGATGTTATCTTTAATCCTGGATTAAGTGTTAAAAACACACAGCCTTTATTCGTAACAGTAAGAGTTGAAAATCTAGGGCAAAAGAAACAAGATGATGTTAGAGTTGAAGTGGCAATTCCAGAATTAGGAATTTCGCAAAGAACTTTCATAGATGAGTTAGTAACTGTTGAACAAAGCGAAGACGATGATGAAGAAACTTCAGCTTCAAGCGACACATTGCTTTTAGATTTAAGCAATGTAAAGCCTGGAACTTACAATTTAAGGGTAAAAGTTGATTACAATAGAGGGCATGACTTTATTGTCCAAAATTTCCCATTGACAGTATTAGGTGGAAAAATTGCTGGAAGTGTTGAAGATTTGATGGTTACAGCACTTACTTCGAGCATGGATTTAAACCAAGGCGGAAGTGCAGTGTACACCTTCTCACTAGCTAATCTAGGAAGCGAAGCAAGAACATTTAACTTCGAAGTAACTGGGCAAGAAGCATGGGCTGCCGCAAAAGCAGAACCAATGGCCGTAACAGTATTGCCAGATTCTACAAAAGAAGTTAAAGTAACTGTAAACGCTAAATCAGATGCTGACTTCGGCAGTAAATTATTTACTGTAAAAGTCAAGGAGAATAATGAGGTTGTACAAGAATTGCAGCTTGAAGCAGACATAAAACAGCCTAGCACAGCAAACTTGTCAAGCTTAAAATCTGGATTAGAAATAGGATTTATAGTATTATTAGTTATCTTAGTAATACTTGGGATAATCCTAGCAGTAAACAAATTAAAAGGTAAAGAAGAAGGCGGGGAAAGTTATTACTAATTAACTTTTTTCATTTTCTAACCTTTTTATTTTTCTTTTTTATTTTTCAACAATTTAGTCAAAATTTGGTTAGCTGAAGTTATGAAACAATTTCAAGATTTCTTTTTCCGACAATGCCACTGTCTCTTCTTCATTTTCAGACTTTTCAATTATGATTTTTTCTTCGTCAATATTTGCTGTCATGTTGGTGCCTCATTTAACAGCCTTCTTAAATTCAGTTCTAATTTCATTTATTTTTTTCTCATTGAGTTTAAGTAATATTGATTTGCATTTTACCAAGAACCCCGGAGCATTCTTTACCATTTTATTGTACTGCTCATCTGGAACTATTCTATCAATGTAATATTGAGAATCTATTCTTGCTTTCAAAGAATCTTCTGTAAAATCAAGATCTTCTTCGCTAAAAAATTCTCTAAGAAATCTCTTTGCGAACGCTATTGTGCAAGAATGAATTTCACATTTTATGCCCATTTTTGTCAAAACTGAGTAAAGCGAAAAATAGAGAGTATAATATGCGGTTGAGATTTTCCAATCTTTTATTACATTTACCCTTATTGACTCTAAGGCTTCTTCAGCTTTCTTGATATATGCTTCTGCAAGATTTGAATTTGGCTCAATTAAACTCAAGCCTTCTTTCTTTCCTGCACACCATTTTATCTTATTCATATTTCAGCACCTTTTGAATAAAAAGCTCCGTATTTTTAAAAACTATATGGTTCTTTAATACTTCTTTTATTAAGATATCTTGGTTTACATTCTTCACAAATGTTTTTAATGGATAACACTTTATACTTATTTCAATTCCTAAATTTCTTGAAACTTTCTTGATTTCTTCTTTTTCATAGTCTCCAACTACAAAAATATCTAAATCAGATTCTTCGTTAGATGTCCCTTTTGCATAGCTTCCAAAAATAATACCAATTCCATTAATAAATGAGCTTATTTTTTCTATAACTTCTTTTACTAAAAGATTTTTCTCCATAAATGCGATTGACTTGTATTGCTCGACAAATGTAAGATATCTATTGCTTAATTCGTTTATTTTTAATTTATAAGATTTGATTTTACCCCTTACTTTTGATTCTATGATTCCTTTGTTTTCTAAATCTTCAAGAATTAGCTGTGCTGTTCGTGGGCTTATTTTAAGCAATTTCTCAACTTCTCTTATATAATATTCTCTATCAAATCCATTCGTAAATAATGAAATGATTTGCAAGCCATTCTCAGTTATGTTTATTTTATTATACATATGTATTATTTAGAATACAGCTACTATTTAAATCTTCCTAAACGTATTATTTCGTAATAATCGCTTATACCCCCAAAGGGCTGAAATTTAGTGCAACGTCCTAAAGAGAAATTTCAGAGTTCAGATGACCCGCGTTATTTTTTTCTTTTTGAACCAACCCGCAAGAAACATAATCCCTATAAAGAAAGCTATTCCAGAAATTTGCACAGCCCAAGATAAGTAATACCATTCAAATCCTGTTGTAATGGCAGTCATCAAAATCATTGCCATATATAAAATTCCTGCTAAAATAAAAGCAATTCCTCCAACAATTTCATGTTTCCAAGAGATTATTAAAATTATCAATAAAATCATTGCCGGAATATTATGCATAAACAACCCTGCAATTGTTCCCCAGAATCCATAATTTCCTTCAAAAACATCTAATGACATCAATGCTAAGAAAAATATGAATATAATAGACAATATTCTTGGTGTCCAATATACAAATTTGCTAATCTTTTTTTTCATACTACCTATATAAAAAAATATAACTATTTAAAATATGTGATTCCAATGCTCGGCAGAAATCCTATACAAAAGAAGAAAATATCAGACATTCACAAAGATTGGAAAACCGAGCATTTCTACAAAGCCAAAAAAAACATTATATTTATATATTAGTTAACTTATTTAACATCACATGCAAAAAGAGGGTGTAAAAAGCTTAGGAACAGCTGCTTTATTTCTTGTATTGCTATTGCTCTTAATAAATACATTTAGTAATTCTAACAATAAGGACATAATTTCAACAAAAGCAGTTGATAATGATATAACCGCACCAAGCGTTTCTATAGCAAGCCAAGGAGGATCTTTAAATAATCCAGGCTTATTGGTAACAGGCACTGCTTCAGATAATAATGGAATAAAAGAAGTAAAGATTAAATTGAATAATGGAAACTGGGAAACTGCCCAGGGAACTTCTTCATGGAACAAGCAAGTTTATTTAAGCCCTGGAACAAATGTTGTTTATGCACAGGCATTTGATTACGGTGAGAATCCTTCGCCTGTTTCAGCAAAGACATTTAATTACTGATTTATTTCTTAGTATCTTCTTCCTCAAAGAAATCAACTATCTCTTTCCAGTAGCTTATGATTAATATCAAGACTATTAAAATAATTATTCCCAAGATAATATAAAATTTATACGCTAATAATAATGATATGAATATTTTTAAATAATCTTTTGATGAAATTCCTGAGCTCGGACTTAAATTATCTTCGTATTTTTCATTAATTTTTTTAACACTAATTTCAGGCTTATTATTATCAACTTTTTTAAGCTCTAATTCAAAATCATAATAGCCATCCATATCAATATCAGCTTTTTCAGTCTCATTTAAATCAAGTATGAAATATTGTTTCTCTGAATTTATTTCCAAGACAACACTTGTATTTGATATCTCAATAATTTTAATTTCATGCAGTCCGTCTTTAAAATTAAATTCAATATTTTCAGAAATAATATTAAGGTCATTTAATTGTATAAATTCTTCTTTTACATCAGCAGATTTATTGATTAATTCAGGTTCTTCAGCTGTTTTAACTTCCCCTGTAATGTTCTCTTTTGTAATATTAAATTCTTCAATTTCTTCTTTAGTTGTTAAATTTGGCTGCTGGACAGAAATGCTGGATTTTAGCCATGCGATAAATTTATTCCACAAAGAAAGTATTCTATTCTCTTCTTTTTTTTCTTCGCCCATTGTTCCAGTTTCGCTTACTTTTATCTGTATTTTCTTGCTCTCAAGAACATCTGATCCTGAAACCCTGGCGCTTATTTCAAGATCATAAACATTATATTTGGCATTAAACGGAGGGGCAATATATAAATAAATAATTTCAGTTGCTCCAGGCATAACTTCTAATGTTCCTGGGTTTAGCTGAACAAAACCAGATGCTGTCCCGCTTATACCTAATATATAATCAGCTTTTTCAGGGCCATTATTTGTTATTTTAACCTCTGCTGTAGCTGTTGTATCAGGTTTTAAATCAACATTATCAGCTTCAATAAGAGGAACATAACATAAATCTAAGCTTACAAGATTTAACTTTAAAGCATCTTCATTAAAAATCTTGCTTGAATCAAGAGCCTCGGCTTTTAATTTAAGTTCATATTCTCCGGTTAATTCCTTGTTTGGATTTAAAGTTAATTTCAGATTTTTATTCTCATTTGCATTCAATAAGAAATTATTCTCGTCTATTTTAGCCCATTCTAAATTAGATGATATTTTAAACTCTTTGCCAGCTTCGCCTGTATTTTTAACAATTACATCATATGATTTAGAGGCTATATTGCAGATAGTATCCTCTGTTTTTTCAATGTCTATAAGAACGTCGTTGCATTTTCTTACATTAACCTTTATTAGTTCATTCTTTGTTAATTTTCCTTCTTTGTTGCTTGCTTTAATATTAATATTATAAGATCCTTCAACCTTATAATCTGGATTTAATATTAAATTAACATCTTCTTGGCTGTTCTTATTTAATTTTAAACTTGTTTTTTCAAGATTAGCCCATGCAGGCCCTGTTAAAAAGAAATTAAATTCATTCTGCGCATCAGCTGTATTATCTATTTTTACTGGAATCTTTTGCATAGTATGTTCGCACATATCCAAAAAAGTTTTTTCAGGAATTAAATTAAAGTCGTAGCAGCTATTTACTTTAGCATTAGACACAAATGAGGCGGCTACATTGCTTGTTAATGATTCAACATTCAAATTAAAATCATAATTTCCATAAGAACCGCAAGGAGCATTATAATATGCAATTATTTTTTTAGAACCTTTGCTATTTAATGTAAATTGCTCTTCGCTTAATGTAACATATTGTGCTCCATTCCCAGCAGCTTTTATCTTATATGTTTCATCGTAGTTTCCTAAATTTATAATATCATATTCATAAGATTGTGAATTGCATGCACAAAGCTCTTTGCTAATATCTCCTTCTATATTAACTTGGTTGCAGTTTTGAACATTTATATTATAAGTCAATGTTTTGGTTTGTCCAGAATTAACAACCAGATTTAGCTTATAATTTCCCTGAGCAGTATTCAGCCTTGGTGTAATATAAACATAAATTGGCCTTTGTCCATCCAATAAATAAAATCCCTGCGGAACAATTGTTGCAAAACCAGCCGCACTTCCATCGTAATTAATATTAAAATTGCCTGTTCCAGAAACAGCTGCTGTAAATAATACAGTATTGCTTGGGCATACACTTTTAGCGAGTTCAGTAGATGTTAATTCAAAGGCATTGACATTGTAAATTAAAGCTAAAAATAAGACTATTAAAATTGCCACAACAAATTTTTTATTATTCATTAGTAAAACCCCATTTTAATTACTCTAGGAAAGTATAACTTATATAAAAAGCTTACTATTTTTTGTTTAATTTTTTTATTTTGCAATCAAAATTAAAAAAAATAAAAAAACAGAGGAAACATTTATATATAGTTCATATATCATTAATTGAGGTGATATATTGAAAAAAAGCCAAGTGAATTTTAAATTAGTTTTAGCCATAATAATTATTGCTGCTTTAGTATTAGTTATTGTAAACGTTGCAAACAACTCCAAAAGGATAAAGGAAAGCAGCTGCAGCGCACAAGGCCCTTTTGAATGCTCTGAATTTAGCATAACAACAAGCAAGACAAGCTCTAGTTTAGAAAACTATTTATTATTAGAAGCAGATGATGTTGAGGATATAAGCATTATTCCTGAATCTATTTCCTCAGATAAATGTTCTAATGCTTATTTTGACAAGGATATATTTGATTCCAGCCAGGGAAAACAAGTAAAGATAATACTTGATTGTGAATCAGGAGAGGCAGATGAGGTTGTATCAGGAAGCTTGGAATTATTATATATTTCTTCAAGAGGGGATGTTGCAAAATCTAAGGTTGAATTTAGTATAAAAAGAAAAGAGAGTGTTGCTGAAAGCTTAGAGAATGAAATAATAGACATAGTGCAGACTGCTGAAAAGAAAGAGGAGAAAAAAGAAGAAGCTAAATTGCCAGAACTTCCTATAAAAGTCACTAGGAGAAGAGGCGGCGGAGGAGGAGGTGGTGGTGGCGGAGGAGGTGGAGAACCGCCAGCAGCAGATAATACAGCCCCTATAGTTTCAATAACACATTTAATAGAAAGCCAATCTCAAGGGCCATTGCCAATAGTAACATTAACAGCTGCTGCAGATGACTCAACTACAGGCAATTCAGGAATAAGTGAGGTAAATATTTATTTAGATGATAATGTATTATTAAAATGTACTTCTAGTCCTTGTGTAAGCAGAATGAGCCCTTCTGCCGGAGATCATGAGTATTATGCAGAAGCATTTGATAATTCTGCTAATAAAAATAAAGGGATTACATCTAGGACAAGATTTAGTATCGAAAGCAATGAAACTAATCAAACAGATATTACTTCTCCTGTAGTTTCTATTGCTTATATTCCCATTAACCCAACAACAAATGACCAAGTTGAATATACAATAACAGCATCTGATGAATCAGGAATAAGCTTAATGGAATTATATGTTGATAATACTTTGATTAATCTAAACTTTATTTGTAATCTGCCTATTAATGGAGTAATTACATGCAGTTCAGTTTATAATGGAGGACCTTATACAGAAGGGACACATAATTATTATGCAACTGCTGCAGATGGCTCAAGAAATGGAAATACAGCAAGAGAACCTTTAACAGGAACTAAAGGTTTTACAGTAAGTCAACCCATATCAGAACAATTTATTTTATCCATTACTAAAGCAGGAACAGGATCAGGGATTGTAACAAGCGATCCCCAAGGAATTAATTGTGGAAGCACTTGCTCATTCAGCTATGATTCAGGAACAGAAGTTACATTAACAGCTGCTGCAAATACAGATTCTACATTCGCTGGATGGTCTGGTGCATGTACTGGAACAGAAATTTGTACATTAACAATGAATTCTGATAAAGTTGTTACAGCAACATTTACTTTACAAGATACTACTCCGCCTGTGGTTTCTGTCATTCATACTCCCACTAATCCTTTAACTACAGAAGCTGTAACATTTACTGCAACTGCGACAGATATTTCAGGAATTTCACAAATACAAATATATGTAGATGATTTAAGTAATGCTGTTATAACATGCAGTAATGTAAATAGTTGCAGTTATAGTGCACTTCTTTCAGCAGGAACACATAATTATTATGCAACTGCTCGTGATAATAATGGAAATCCTGGAGTAGATCCTTTGATAGGGCAATACAGCTTTAATGTTGTAATACCAGACCTAGAAGATCCTATTGTAACTATTTTAAGTCCAAGCAATGGACAAATATTTAATACACAGCAAATTACAGTAAGTGGAACTGCTTCAGATGATATTTCTATAAGCTCTGTAAAAATAAGATTAAATGATGGGGAGTGGCAAGATGCTTGCAGCGGAGGATCCAATTGTAACTCATGGAACACTCAAGCAACATTATCTCCAGAAAGCAATTTAATAGAAGCGCAAGCATTTGACACTTCAAATAAACAATCTGCAATCGTTGGAGTAAATGTAGAATATCAAACAATAATAGACCCAAGCACCCCAACAGTTTTAGTAATCCATTCTCCAAGCAATCCTTTAATTAATCAACAAATCACATTAACAGCAAATGCGACAGATCCAGATGGCATACAAGATATTAAAATATTTTTAGATAATAGTATGGTAAATATATGCACTACTAACCCCTGTACATATACTGTAAGTTATTCGCAAGCAGGACAGCATACATATTTTGCGAGTGCAACTGATTTACTAGGAAATACTGGAACAGATCCTGCTGTAGGAACTAAATCATTTAATGTTGTTGCTCAAACTAATCAAACAATACAAGGATTAATTGCAGCATACAGCTTTAACCAAGGTTCTGGAACAAGTGTATTAGATCATTCTGGGAATGGAAATGATGGAACGTTAATTGGAAGTGTAACATGGACTGGGCAAGGACAATATGGCGGGGCAATAAGTTTAACTGGAGGCGGAACAGGAAGTGGTGTTCAACTTCCTTATAGAAATATTGGAACTTCATTAACTTATGAAATCTGGTTTAAAAATTTAGGAACATCGACAGAGCAAAATTTGCTTAGTTACATGAGTACTTTAATAAGAATAACAGGCACAGATGTTTCATACTGGGCTAACATAAACAGTGGGGCTAAATCAGCTGCATGGACATATAATACAAATTGGAATCATTTAGCAATAACCCAAACAGGAACAACTTGCAATTTCTATCTAAATGGCAATGCAATAGTATCTGCAGGAGGCTGTGCAGCAGTAGATACGACAAACTTCCAAAATATGATAGGAAGCTTTAATGGATGGTCTTGGAATGGTTTAATAGACGAAGCAAGGATATATAACAGAGCATTAACTCAGCAAGAAATACAATTAGATATGAATACACCAATAGGAGGAATTATTAATGATATTACACCACCTGTAGTTTCTGTTATTCATACTCCAAGCAATCCAGTTATAGGCGATCAAATTACATTGACAGCAACTGCGACAGATTATAGTGGAATAAGTGCAGTTAGAATTTATGTTGATAATGTATTAGCACAAAGTTGCACAAGCTCACCTTGTTCCACTACTGCAAGAACTTATCCACAAGGATCACATACTTATTATGCAGAAGCTAATGATAATTCAAATAATCAAAATCTTGGACGTGATCCTTTAATAGGAACAAGAAATTTTAGTGTTGTGCCAGATACAACTGGGCCAACAACCTCAGTAACACACTCTCCATTAACACCTTTACTGAATCAACAAATTACATTAACAGCAACTGCCAGTGATCCAGCAGGAGTTTCACAAATACAAATATTCTTAGATAATAATTTAGCAAGAACATGTACTAGTTCGCCTTGTATATATACTACAACTTATTCATCGCAAGGAACACATACTTATTACGCAACTTCTAGAGATAATCTTAATAACAACGGGAGAGATCCTGCAAGCGGAACAAAATCATTTACAGTTTATACAAGCATTCCAGCCAGCACAGTTGTAGCAACATACTATACTTCATGGAGACATAGTCCTCAAATTTTAAGTGAAATAATTAGTTTAAACTTATTTACACATTTGCTCCATTTTGCAGTAGGTTTTGAAGCTGATGGAACGGTTCATAATGGAGAGGTTCCGCAGTCCCAAATTAATGAAGTTGTTACTGCAATGCATAACGCAGACAAAAAAGTCTTATTTACAATTGGAGGAGCAAGCACTTCTTGGGATGGAAGATTTGAAGGAGCAACAAGCGGAGGGTGTACAACTGTTGGAAGCAATTGTTATAGATTTATAAGAAATATAGCCGATTTCGCACAAAACAATAATTACGATGGGGTAGATTTAGACTGGGAGATTGTAATATCGAGACCATCGCAATGGACAGAATTTATTAGAGAATTAAGAAATGAATTTGAAAGAAGATCACCTGGAAGATATTTAATAACAGCATATGCTGGACCGGGAGATGAATCAAATTATGCTCCTGTGGCACAATATATGGATTTTATATTTTTATCATCATATGATTATTCCGGAGCATGGCCAGGATGGGTAACGTGGCATAATGGACCTTTATATAACGGAGGATTTAGATTCCCAAGCACAGGTAATTTAGTTCCTTCGATAGATGGATTTTATACCAGGTACGTAAACGCAGGATTCCCAGCTTCAAAAATAGTTGTAGGTTCATCAATGGGAGCATCAATATGGAGTGGAGGAAGCGGTGCCTGCACTGTAGATACAAATATTTGCACTGGTGGAGTTGCCTTACCTAGACAAAGCTATACAAGTAATCCAACATCAGGGTCGGATCAAGCTTATTGGTACTGGAAGCCACAATATTCAAGTTATCCTGAATTGTGGGACACTGCAGCACAAATAGCTTATGTAAGTGTTGATACTTCAAGTGATGCAAACGATAGGTTTATTTCATTTGACAATGAATGCTCACAATTTGCGAAATGGGCATATGTAACTCAAAAAGGAGCACGAGGAATGTTTATCTGGGATGTTGCGGCAAGCCGTTATAACCATGGATCAGGAAATCAATTTAGAATAATGGAAGCTCTTAAGTTAGCAACAACAAATCAGCCATATCCAGGATATCCAAATATTAATTGTCCTTTTTAATAATTAAAGTTTTAGACTTATAACTTTGCTAACACCATCTTGCATACTTACACCATAAATTCTTTCTGCTTCTGTAATTAAATTATCGTTGTGAGAAATTATAATATACTGTGCTTTTTTACTGTATTCTGCTATTAATTTTGATAGTTTTTCAGAATTTGTCTTATCCAAAGCAGCATCAACTTCGTCTAGTAAATAGAATGAAGCTGGCTGATATTCCTGTATTGCAAATATAAAAGCTAAAGCTGTTAAAGTTTTCTCTCCTCCTGATAAACTTTTAATATCCAAATATTTATTCCCTATAATTTTAACCTTAATATCTAATCCTGCATCAAATATACTTTCTGGACTTTCTAATTCAAGAAAAGCCTGTCCTTTACTGAATAAACTTGAGAATATTCTTCTAAAGCTGTTATTAATCTCATTAAAAGTTTGCATAAACAAGTCTTTTTTCTTACTTTCAATTTCATTCATCATTTTTAATACATCTTGTTTCTCAACTTTTAATTTTTCTTTTTTCTCAAGAAGCTCGTTAAATTCCTTTTCGATCTGTTCATAAATTTCTAATGCTCTCAAATTAACATTTCCAAACAATAAAAGATCTCTTTCTGCTTCCTGAATTTCTTTTAGTAATTTATCTAAGTCTGTACTTTTTTTAATATTTTCATTTTTAAAATCTTCAAATTCTTTTTCTAAACCCTCTTTTTCAGCAACTAATCTTGCTCTTTCAATGTTAATCTTGTTAATAATGTGTTCATTATATCTTAAATTTTCATCTAATTTAACTAAAGTAATTTCGTTATTTTGAATTAAGTTGTTTATTTTATCTCTTTTTAATCCTAAATCCTTAAAATCTTCGTAAAATTTCTTTTCCTGCTTTTCCTTTTCATTTAAAATACTTTTATTTTTCTTAATGTTTTCATTTAATAATTTAATTTCATTTTCAAAATCTAATAGTTCTTTATCCTGTTCTCTTAATATAGCCAGGTTCCTCTCTTTTTCCTGCGATAATAACTTTCCTTGGTTAATAATTGTTTTTAAATCCCCGTCTATTCTTATTAAGTCATTTAAATTAACATTGAATTTTTTCCTAAATCCACCTATTATTGCCCCAGAAGTTTCTATTAAATCACCCTGTAAAGTAACCATTCTTACCCTTCCAATTCCGACTTTTCTTGAAATTTCCATACTATCTGTGATTAAAGTATCTCCAAATATATATGAAAATGCGTTTTTATATTTGTCATTAAATTTAACTAAATTAAGAGCCAAACCATGAACACCTTGAGTTCTAACCAACTCTTTGTCATAGGGCTTTAATTCTCGCGTTTTTATCTTGTTTAAAGGAAGAAAAATAGCAGTTCCAACCTTGTTTTTTCTTAAGTAATTAATGCATTCTTCAGCGACATAATCATTTTCCACAACGAAAGCGTTTAATTTACTCCCAGCAACAACCTCTATTGAAACTCGATATTCTGGGTTTACTTGCATTAAGCTTTCTATTGTTCCATAAACTCCAGGAATGTTTAATTCTATAATTTTTTGTATTATGTAATCAATTAACCTTCCTTCTTTATCCTCATGAATTTCTTTGGCTTTTTCTTTTTCTTTCTCTAAATTTATTTTATTTTTTTCAAGATCTTTTTTCTGCTTCTCTATTTCAGAAATTTGCTTGTTTACATTGTCAAGATTGATTTTTAGCTGTTCTTTCCTGTTTTTTAATTTGATAATCTCATTTTCTAAAAGTTCTAATCTAGAGGTATTTTTTACTAGCTCAGTTTTTATCTGCTCTATATTTTTATTTAGCTCTATTTGTTCTCTTTCACCTTTTGATATTATTTCATCATTAACTTTTCTTAATTCTTCTTTTTTATTTTTGATATCCTGCTTAACTTTTGAAATATCTTGGCTAATTTTATTAATTTTCTTTGTTTCTTTCTCAATATTAAAATTTACTTCGTCTACTGATTTTTGTTTTTGCTGTAATTGAACATTTAGATAAGTAGCTTTATTTTCTTTGATTAATTTATGCAAATCCCGATATTTTAAAGCTTGATCTTTATCTTTCTTTAATTCTCTTAAATAAGCTCCTCTTTCAGTCATTATTATCTCAGCTTCTTTTAATCTTGATTCAACTTTATCTAACTCTAATAATGCTTTATGCTTCTTATCTTCATAAACAGAAATTCCAGAAATTTCCTCTATAATTTCTCTTTTATCGTTTGCTGGAAGTTCAGGAAGTTTAACTATATCTCCCTGAAAAATGATGTTATGGCCATCAGGATCTATTCTGGCATTGTTTAATAATTCCAAGATCTGCTGTCTTGTTACAGTTTCATCATTTATCTTATAAACAGACTGCCCGTTTTGTTTTACTAATCTTGTAATCTTAACTTCATTACTTTTTACTGGAAAATCACTTTTAGAATTATCAAAAACTATTGAAACTTCAGCGTGTTTTGCGGGATCTTTACTTTTTCCACCATTATATATTAAATTAGAGCTTTTTTCCGCTCTCATACTTCTTGCACTTAATCTTCCTAAAACAAATGAAACTGCATCCGAAACATTACTATTATGAACAAAAATACCATTTCCAATAAAATTATGATTTTCATCTATAGTTAAATCATAAACATATTTTTCTTCTTCAACTTCTTTTATTTCTAGAACTTCATCCCAAAAAATGTCAGAATTAGCCAAATAATGCAGAGAATTCATAACGTTTTTGAGTTCACTTAATCTAATCTTTATAGCATCTTTAATGAATTCATAAAAATAATTAAGATTTTCTTCTCTTGGAGAATACCTTCCTGTTGCCCAATAATCTCTTATAATATGCTTAGTTAAACCAATAGACCCGGCAGCAGTTCTTCCTGAAATGTGCAGATTATCCATTGCATCAATTAAATTAAAAACATCTCTTTTTAAATCAATTTCAGAATTATGAAGAAGCAATAATTTTGTGTCAAAAATAGATAATATTTCTTTTAGCCCGTCTCTACTAGGGCAACACCTATCTCCCACATAAGCAACTAGTTTAGGATGTTCTTCTCTTAATAATTTAACTTTTATGCCTAATAAATTTACAGCTTTTTTAATAAGCTTATTTGTCTCTTTAGGTAGTAAATCAACATTTGGATTTGATTTTATATTCATATCATCTCTTTTTTTTAAAAGACTAGATTTGTTAATGCATTTTAATGGAATATTAATATAAAATCTCTTTATATTTTCGCTTCCATAAATATAAAGATAGAAATAATCCCCCTTTATTTTATTTATGGTATTATAAACAAAAGAAGTTCTTTTTTTTATTTTAGATAAAATACCAAATCTTAATAATAATCTTTGTACTTGATATATTAAAAGAGGATTTTTAGAACATAATTCCACTATATTTACATCCTTTCTTATTGAGCCATCTGTATCATATAAACCAGCTAAAACATTGCTTATAACTTCATTATTAGACTTCATTAATACATCCGGTATTTTTTTTGTTGAGCTAGTAATTGATTCCTTACTTTCTTTATTAAAATAATCTCTTATTTCTTGAACAATTTCTTTATTTCTAGTATAAAACCTTGTAATATTTTTCTCATAACGTCTCTTCAAATTAGCATTAGTATAAATTTTATTAATGATGTATTCAAAATCCTGTAGTATATTTACATCATTATTAACAAACTCTATTCTATCTTTAGCTATATATCCATCCCCTAATAAATAACCTAAAAGTCTGGCTTTTTCTTTATTAAAATCACAAGAATTATTAGTTATTATTTTTCTTGGAACTGAAATAAACTCATTTTTATTTAAATCTTTAATTAAAACACTCTTTAATCTCCCCTCATTTAAAATCATAACAGGATGACTTCCAGTAGCTTTAACATTTCTTCCACTTCTAGTCATTATTTTATATAATTTTTCACCTTCCCTTTTAATGTACTTAGAAATTTTTTTTTCCTCAATTTTCATAGTAACTGGATTTATAGAAATTATAGAAGTATTATCGCCATCGCAATAAATTCCATCTTTTAATTTTTTAATTTCTTTAACTTTTTTTAGTTTATCCTCTACTAATTTACCTATTTCTACTTCTCCCCCATCGGCTAAAGTAACTATAGTTTCATATGAGCATGACTTTCCGCTTCCATTAGCCCCAATAACGCAATTAAAACCATTACCAAATTCCACCTCTGTTAGTTTAGCAAAGGACTTAAAACCATGTAATCTTAATTTTTTTATTATTGTCATTCTCTGTTTTTTAGATATGTTGAATATTTTTAAACCTTACTAAAACTCATCTAATTTATGTTGTTTTTTGGCATTATGATGATTTTTCCATGTGACCCAGGATTTTCTGAATATTTCAGGATATTTATCAAAGTTTTCTTTAACAAATTTCTGTGTTATAGGATTGCTTGTATAACCTGGTCCTGTATTACCGTATTTTTTTTGAATTTGCTCCATTTCTTTCTCTCTTGCGCATTTTCCCAAGATACTGCTAGCGGCTACTGAAAAATATTTTTCAGCACGATGTTCAACTATTAGTTCAATCTCTTTATTTTTTAATAGGTTTAATAGATATTCTTTATATTTCTTTATATTTGGGTTAGGACAGTCTATAATCGCTTTATCTGGCTTTAATTCATTTATAATTTCAGCTGTTTTATGAGCTTCTAGCCAATTTAAATTTAAACCATCTTCTTTATTTACAGCTTTATCTATTTCTTCTGGCTTAACTTGGATAATTTTATATTTTTTAGCTATTTTTTTTATTTCCTTAGCTAATTCAATTCTCTTTCTATGAGGTAATAATTTACTGTCTTTAACCCCAAGTTCTTTTAATTTATTTATGTCTTTTTCATCAAATAAAGTTCCGCAGATAAATAAACTGCCTATCACAGGTCCTTTTCCGTTCTCGTCAACACCTAAAACTAATGTCATTTTTCCTCGATAAAATTAAGAGTTTATTATTTATAAGCTTTATTAGAAAGATATTTTAACCACCATAACTAAATATAATAATGGCTAATCTTGAAATAGCTAAAATATTTTATGAAATAGCTGATATTCTTGAATTAAAGAATGTAGAGTGGAAACCAAGAGCTTATAGAAAAGCTGCTCAAACTCTAGAATCATTAAATAAAGATGTTTCTGATATTTATAATGAAAAAGGAATTAAGGGATTATTAGAAATTCCAAGCATAGGAGAAGCATTAGCAAAAAAGATTGTTGAATACTTAGAAACTAAAAAAATTAAAGAATATGAGATACAAAAAAAATCTTTGCCTAAAGGATTATATGAATTAATGGATGTTATGGGATTAGGACCAAGAAAAATTAAATTATTATACCAAAAATTAAACGTTAAAAGTTTAAAAGACTTAGAAACTGCAATTAAAAGGCATAAAATTTCTCAATTAGAAGGTTTTGGAGAAAAATCCGAGGATAATATACTAAAATCAATAGAACTTCATAAAAAAGGAAAAGGAAGGTTTTTACTTGGACAAGCTTTACCAATAGCTGAAAACATTGTAAACGAATTAAAAAAACTTAAAGAAGTTAATAAAATTAATATTGGGGGATCTTTAAGAAGAATGCAGGAAAGTATTGGAGATATAGATATTTTAGTTACATCTAATAAAGCAAAAAAAGTAATGGATATTTTTACTAAATTACCTGAAGTTTCAAGAATTTTAGCTAAAGGTGAAACTAAGAGCATGGTTATATTAAAACAAGGAATACAGGCAGATGTCAGGGTATTAGAAGATAAAAATTACGCTGCAGCATTGCAATATTTTACAGGAAATAAGGAGCATAATGTTGCATTAAGAAGTTTAGCTATAAAAAAAGGATATAAATTAAATGAATATGGCTTATTTTACAAGAAAAATAATAAAATGATTCCATTAAAAAATGAGGAGGAACTTTACAATAAACTTGGGTTGCAATATATTGAACCTGAATTAAGGCAGAATAACCAGGAAGTTGAATATGCTTTAAAAAATAAATTACCAAAATTAATTAATTATGATGATATTGAAGGAGATTTGCATGTTCATACTACTTATTCAGATGGACAGAATTCCATTTTAGAAATGATAGATGAAGCCAGAAAATTAAATTATAAATACATTGCAATTACAGATCATAGCAAGGCAAGGGCAATTGCACATGGTCTAAATGAAGATAAAATACTAGAGCAAATTAAAGAAATTAATAAAATACAGAGTAAATTTAAAGATATTAAGATATTTACAGGGATAGAAATTGACATTAAATCAAATGGGGAATTAGATTTAGATGAAGATATTTTAAAAAGATTAGATATTGTTATAGCTTCAATACATTCTGGTTTTAAACAAAATAAAGAAGAGCTGACTAAAAGATTGATAAAAGCTTTTTCAACTAATTTAGTAAAAATATTCGGGCATCCAACAACAAGGATTATAAATTATAGAGAAGAAATACAATTTGATTTCAAAACAATTTTCAATATGTGCAAAGAAAAAAATATTGCTTTAGAAATAAATTCTTTTCCTGAAAGGTTAGATTTAAAGGATATTTATATTAGAGAAGCAATTAATAACGGAAATAAACTAATTATTAATACAGACGCTCATCATATTTCTCATTTTGAATTAATTAAATATGGAATTGCACAAGCAAGAAGAGGCTGGTGCACTAACAATGATGTAGTTAATACTTATAAATTAAATGAATTTAAGAAATTTTTTAGAATTAAATAATTTTGGCTTCTTTTAAATATTTATCTGATATAATTTCAATTAAATCTAAATTAATATTTTTGTATCCTTCGTCCACCCTATTTAATAATTTAGACGTAACTCTTTTAATAATTTTATCCCTAATATAATTAATATCCTTCTCTTGTAATTTAGAATTTATTGGATTTATTTTTTCCCTGTACTCTAAAGCTGTTTTCATGCTTGTTGCTGATTCCTTAATATATCTTGAGCGAATGGTTTCATCATCTATAGCTATTTTAAGAATTTCGTGAGCAATAACATTAGAAATATTTCCAATAAATGTATTAATAAGTTTATTTCTATTCATTTTTTATGCTTTCCAGTATTAATTTAAATGTTTTATTATATATTAGTTTGTATTTCTTAGCAAATTCTTTTTTATTTATTTTACTAGTTTTTAGATCTTCAAGGATATTGTTGCCAAAAATATCTTTTATTCTTCTATAAACTTGATCTCTAGTAATAATTTGTTTTTTAGTAATGAATAAATTTATTGCTATTAAGTTTCTTAATTGAGATAATCTCTCTTGCCCATTCAAGAAATCAAAATTTTCCACAAGCAATTCGCTGTTTAGTAAGTGTAAATCTAATAGTTTATACTTGATTTCTGGCTTTACATTATGAATAAATCTCTTTTTGCTGATGTAACTGCTAAGCATAGTTTGAAATAATGGATCTGTAGAAACCCCCCTTAATAAAGATTTATTGTCTATTAATATTAAATGTAAATTAATCCCTAAATTTTCCTTTAATTCATTTTTAATGGGTTCTAATTTTATTTCACTTTCATTTATTAAAATTATATCTATATCATTAAAATTAAATCCCTGATCTAAAAAAGAGCCACATATAATAATATTACCGAAATTATAGTTATTTAACAGCTTAAATATCTCTTTGATTATAATTATTTTTATTTTTTCTATTTTTTTTATATTGTAGTAAAATAGTTTATCTTGTTTTATCCTAGAAACTTCTCTAACTAAAACATAACTTCCTGGATTCAATCCAAATCTATTTTTCGGCAGATAAATTTGATCCATTTTAGTTCCACGACTTACTTTCGATATAATTTCCATGTTACGTAATAATACGTAATTATTTATAAATCTTTCTATTTTTAGAATTAAATAGTTATCTAAACTCTTTTATGTCATGCCTTTTTATTTCTTCTATTTTATCAAAATCCTTATCATTTGTTATAATATTTTTTAGATCCTTGGAAAAAGCACAAGCTAAATGAATAGCATCTCTTAGGCCTAAATTATATTTTTTTAATAGAAACAAACTAGAGCTTACTATATTTAAATCAACTTCAATAAATCTTAGATTATTTAAATTTAAGAACAAATCAGAGACAATTAAAGCCGTTTGTTTATCTTTTAACCTCATTATTTTATTAAAAATTTCATCAAAAGTTAATGTTGATGTAAATGCAGTTATTTTATTTTCTATAATCAAATCTAAAATTTTTCTGCAAACTACTCCATTTTCCTTATCTTCGCTATATGCAAAAATAAAAATATTTGAATCTATGTAGAAGCTCTTTTCCATCTTTCCTCTAGCATTTCTTCATAATCCTTATCAGAATTGATTACTATTTTTTTATGTTTTTTAGAGATGCTTTTAGCTATTAATTCTGCCATTTTAACATGATCGTACTGTATTTTTTTAATTAAGATTCCTTCGTCATTTAGTTCAAAAATAATTTCGTTTCCTGGCATAATTTTTTCTATATCCCTGAATATCTTAGGAATAACGACTTGGCCTTTTGGACCTACAGTCATCCTTTCTTGAATTATTCTTACCATAAGTTATACTAAAGTATAATTTGTATTTAAACTTTTCTATTTTAAGCCATTAGTAAGTTATTTAAATTCCTTAATTTTCTAAATATCAATGGTAGTAAGGGTAAATAAGCAACAGAGAGTTGGAGTTTTTGTTGATGTGCAAAATATGTATTATTCTGCAAGAAATTTATACAAAGCAAAAGTTAATTTTAAAGCTGTTTTAAATGAAGCTGTTAAAGGAAGAAGTTTAATCAGGGCAATAGCATATGTTATAGAAGCGCAGGAACTAAAAGAAAAGAGTTTTTTTGAAGCTCTAGAAAGCATTGGATTTGAAATTAAGGCTAAAGAATTACAGATATTCTATGGCGGGATGAAAAAAGGAGACTGGGATATTGGAATAGCGATGGACTGCATTGAACTTGCTCCTAAATTAGATACTGTAATTTTAGTTTCTGGCGATGGTGATTATAAAGAACTTATTGAGCATTTGCAAAAAGCAATGGGCTGCAGAGTAGAAGTTATAGCATTTGGAAGAAGTGCAAGCATTAAGTTAAAAGAAACAGCTGATCAATTTATAGATCTAGATGCTAATTTTAAGAAATATTTAATATAAAAAGAAAAGAATTT
>Ga0209541_10004063_pt1 | contig 26242 bp, 26 predicted proteins | sample RifCSPlowO2_01_FD_184027 | JGI IMG/M metagenome (GOLD analysis project Ga0209541, IMG submission 184027) | Groundwater microbial communities from Rifle, Colorado - Rifle CSP2_plank lowO2_0.1 (SPAdes) (version 2) | ecosystem: Environmental > Aquatic > Deep subsurface > Groundwater | place... | reverse complement strand
TTCTCTGGCGTCAGACATAATTTTATATTATTTAATATAATTTTTAATTTTGTCGCTTACCTGCGTGGGGGTAAAATCCGCCTTGACCCAATAATCGGCCGCGTGCAATTTTTTCCCCCGTTCTTTGTCTTCATCTTGGCCGAGGTTAGTTAACATTATTACCGGAATATTTTTTGTTTTCGGGTCATGCTGCAACTTATCCAAAACGCTAAAGCCGTCCAGCTTAGGCAATATAATGTCTAATAAAATTAAGTTCGGCAATTGAGTTGAAGCTAATTGCCAGCCCCTTTCCCCGTCCGCGGCAATTATTACGGTATAACCGTCTTTTTCTAAACTGCTTTGGTACATGCTGGAAATCGTGGCTTCGTCTTCAATAATGAGTATTTTCTTTCTTTCTGTATCCATGTTTTTAAAGTGAATGACTGCCCTCTATTATAGCAAAACTGGCGGAAATGACAAATGCGCAATTACCTCCCGTGACTTTACGGACCTTTCAACTTATCATCCCACTGCATATTCTCCCTCTCGTCTGACTTTTTCTAACAACCGGGGATATTTTTCCGCTCCCTCTTTAACGACATTCTCCGCCGCTTCTTTGGCTTCCTTAATTAGCTTATAATCGTTCAGAGTCGCGATTTTAAATTCGGGAAAGCCTTTTTGTTCCGTGCCGTACACTTCGCCCGGGCCGCGCATTTTTAAGTCCGCCTCCGCTAGTTTAAAGCCGTCGTTGCTTTTGGTAAAAGCGGTTAAACGCGCCCGCGTTTGTTCGTTTAAACTGGCGGTAAATAATAAACAATAAGATTGGCGGGCGCTGCGCCCCACTCGGCCGCGGAACTGGTGCAGTTGCGCCAGCCCAAATCTTTCCGCCCCTTCAATCATCATCACGCTCGCGTTCGGCACGTCCACCCCCACTTCCACTACCGAAGTAGCCACTAAAATTTTAATTTCGTTAGCTAAAAACTCCCGCATGATTTCATCTTTGGCTTTCGGCTTTAACCGGCCGTGCAAATAAGCAATTTTTAATTCGGGAAAAATATGCTCGTTCAGCTTTTTATGTTCTTCAATTACCGATTTGACGCCTAAGTTGTCGGCAGGGTTAATCAGCGGGCAAATGACGAACGCTTGCCGGCCGGCTAAAATTTCCCGCTTAATAAAATCGTAAGCGCTTGGCCGTTTAAATTCCGGCACCAGCCAAGTCGCGATTGGCTTTCGTCCGGCAGGCAATTCATCAATAATGGATAAATCCAGATCGCCGTAAATTACTTGGGCAAGCGAGCGCGGAATCGGCGTTGCCGTCATGGAAAGTAAATGCGGCGTAAACTCTGGCTGGCCGCTTTTTTGGCGCAAGGCTTGCCTTTGCTCGACGCCGAAGCGATGCTGCTCGTCAATGATAGCCAGCGCCAAATCGCGAAATTTTATTCCTTCCTGGAGCAAAGCATGCGTGCCAACCACAATGTCTGAATGATGAATTATGAATAATGAATTATGATTTTTATTTGTTTTCCCTCGTTCTTCGTCTCTCGTATCTGGTTCCTGATTTATCTTTTTCCGGCTTCTCGTGTACAGCCCTATTTTAATTTCGCTGTTGGTAAAAAATTTGCACAAAGTATCATAGTGCTGGTTCGCTAAAATTTCTGTCGGCACGAGCATTACGCTTTGCCGTTTGTTTAAAGCGGCATTGAACATAGCGATGGCGGCGGTAACTGTTTTGCCGCTGCCCACATCGCCCTCCAATAAGCGCGACATTGGCTGATGTTTGCCGATGTCTTTAATAATTTCCCACGCCGCTTTTTTTTGGGCCGCCGTGAGCTTAAAGGGCAACCGCTGGACAAAGCGGGCTGTTTCCTCTTTAAAAAATTTGATAGCTTTTGACTTTTGACTTTTGACTTTTAACCTGGCTACTTGCGCCTGTAATTGCGCTAACAATAATTCTTCAAATTGCAGCCGGCGCCGCGCCTGCCCCAGCATTTCGCCAGAGCGCGGGAAATGGATGTTGCTAATGGCATCAGCTAAATCCAAGAGCTGACATTTGCTTTTAATTGCCTCGGGCAAAGTGTCGGTTAGCTGCGCGGCAGAAGCAATGACTGACTTGATTAAAAAACGCAGCTGCTTATTGGTTAAATTAGCAGTCACGTGATAGATGGGCGCCAGGCCAGTCGTATGCGCTAATTTGCTCGAGCCAATTTTTTCATATTCAGGCGCGACCATCTCTAACCCTAAAAAACCGCCTTGGATCGTGCCCCCAAGCGACACTTGGTCGCCTATTTTTAAATTCTTGCCGATAAAGGGCTGGTTAAACCAGACTACTTTGAGCTGGCCGCCGCCGTCATTAATCAGCGCCTCGGTGACGATCATCTTTTGCCTAAAGCTGCGTTTGTTTTGAATAAAATCAATCGTGCCTTGAACGTTCACGGTCATGCCCGGGTTAAGATTGGCAATCGGGACTTTTTGGCTGTAATCGGCGTAGCGAAAAGGGTAATAGGTCAATAAATCCCGCACGATTTTAATGTTTAAGCGCTGCAATTTTTTGGCTGTTGCCACGCCAACTTTATTGATTTTAGCGATATTCGTATCTAAAGTTAACATAAAAAATATTGTAACACGGCTTATCACCAAAAGTAAAGATCCACACTTTCCATTCATCCCCCACACCAAAATTTGGTGTGGGGGTATTCCGGAAGGTGTATGGATAAAAAAAGCCCGAGCTGACATCCGGCCTTTAAGCTAAAAAATTTTGATTTTTTATTTAAACCTCTATGTTAAAAATATTTTTTAACACGATACTGATGCCAAAGGAAAACACCGCCACTCCCATACTGATGATAAACATTTCGCTGAATAATTTTTTAAAGCGCAGGTCTTTGGTAACGGCGCTAAAGTAGGTAAAAACAGCAATCACCGCTATCGCGTTTATTAGGGTCCAAGCCAAAGCCCAGCGGTAATCGGCAAGTACCAGAAAAGGAAAAATTAAAAACAGCACCGTCACGATATAAGCTAAGCCGGTATAAAGCGCCGATTTCAGCGAATTTTTATTGCCTTCGGATTTGGTGGATAAATATTCGGAAGCCGCCATGGAAAAAGAAGCGGCAATGCCGGTGATCAGCCCGGCTAAAGCGATTAGCTTGGTATTTTGCAAGGCAAAGCTTAAGCCGGCCAGCGCGCCGGTTAGTTCCACCAGCGCGTCGTTTAAACCGAGCACGACCGAGCCCATATAATTCAATCTTTCTTCTTCTATCATGCCCACTAAATCTTTTTCGTGCCGATGCTCGTCTGCCAAAAGCACCTTAATCGGCGGAGCGGAATCTTTTACCCGCTCGTAAGTTGCCTGCGCCATCTCCTCTCCTTTTTCCATTAATTTAATGGCGAAGGTCAACCCAAAAACGCGCGAGAGCATCGTATATTTAAACATTAACCAGCGGCTGGGCTTGACTGCTGTTTGGGTATGGCCGTACAACATTTGGTAATGGCGTTTTTCGTCATCCGCTATCTTGCGGATAATTTCTTTGTTGTCTCCTCGCGCCAGCCGGCTTAAACGGCTATAAACGTAATACTCGGTAATTTCATTTTTCTGAAAACGCAACAGTAAATTTTTTACGTGGTTAGTCAGCATAATAATCTTATTTTATATGATTTAACTAAAAAATAAAAGGGCGGCCGATAAAGCCGCCCTTTGATAAAATTTTGCCTTTTACCTTCCGGCCTGCTCGTACAACTCGTTAACCTTATCCCAATTTATCACTTTAAAAAACGCTTCGATGTATTCCGGCCGGCGGTTTTGGTATTTTAAATAATAAGCGTGTTCCCAAACGTCAATGCCTAAAATCGGGGTTTTGCCTAAAGACAGCGGGCTGTCCTGATTGGCGGTTGCCATGATTTCCAGTTTATCGCCGTTCATCACCAGCCAAGCCCAGCCGGAACCGAACTGCCCGACCGCTACTTTAGAGAATTGTTCCTTAAACCCTTCATAGCCGCTGAACGCTTCGGCAGCTTTATCAGCGGCTGGACCGGAAAAATTAACGTCTGGTTTTAAAACCTGCCAAAAAAAATTATGGTTCGCTACGCCGCCGCCTTGGTTGCGGACCGAGGCGCGAATATTCTCGGGGATTGCGTTTAAGTCTGAAAGCAATTTCTCCGGCGATTTAGCCGCCAGTTCGGGGTTTTGCTCCAGCGCTTTGTTTAAATTATTAACATAGCCCTGATGATGCTTGGAGTAATGTATCTCCATCGTTTGCGCGTCAAGGTATGGTTCCAGCGCATCGTAAGAGTATGGAAGAGGCATAAGTGTATATGACATAGATTTAATGTTAAGTGTTAAGTGTTATGTGATTATTCTTCTTCATACGGCACCATGATTGATTTATCAAGGCCGCAAATCGGACAAACCCAAGTGTCGGGAATGTCGGCAAAAGCAGTGCCGGGCGCGATGCCCGAGTCCGGGTCGCCAATAGCCGGGTCGTAAATATAGCCGCAAGGAGGACAGATATAGCGTTTGGCGGTGGAAGGCATAGTTAAGCGATAATTTTTATCAATCTATTACTACTTTCATTATAGTATGCCTAAACTTACTGTCAAGCGTTTAGCACTGGCAAACCGGGCAATAATGCGTCCCTCGCCCGCCCTGCTTTATTTTAACTATTACCCCCCGCCGGCAACGGCGGCATTTTTCTCCTTTGCGCCCGTAAACTTTTAAAAACTTGATAAATCTCCCTTGGCGGCCGTCAGCGTCCACATAATCGCTAAAGGTTGTGCCGCGCGCTTTCACCGCTTTAGCTAAAATAACCCGGCAGCCCTGATAAAGCTTTTTAATTTCTCCTTCGGTCAGCGAGTAAACGCGCCGGCCGGGTTTGACTTTAGCGTAAAAACACACTTCATCGGCGTAAATATTTCCTAAGCCGGCGATAAGCTTTTGGTTAAGCAACAACGCTTTAACAGTGGTTTTTTTATTGGCAAATATTTCAACAAAATTTTTTAGGCTAAATCCGGCCGTCAGCGGCTCAATGCCGAATTTTTTCAACTCTTTTTCCAGCTCAATCTTGCTCACTATTTTCATATACCCAAATTGCCGCAAATCGTTAAAAAATAGCCGCGAGCCGTCGCGAAAGGAAATAATGATATGGGTATGCCGGCTTGGCAGACGCCAATCCATGCCAACAAAAGAATGCCCGCCGGCGATAAGCTGACGGCCGTGCTGATAGATAAGTTGCCCCGTCATCTTTAGGTGTATTAATAAAAATTGGCCGCTCTTTAAAGCGGCAATCAATAACTTTCCCCGCCGGTTAAATTCTAAAAAAATATTGCCGGTTAAAACGGCAATAAATTTTTTAACGCTGCCTTTAACTAACCGCGCTTTTTTTACCTGCACGGATTTTATTCTTAAGCCAGCGATTTGGTTATTCAAACCGCGGCGGATTGTTTCTACTTCCGGCAGTTCAGGCATACCCTCACCCCCTGCCCCCTCTCCCAAAGGGAGATGGGGAAAGTAAATAAATTTTAATGAGTATTTCTAGTGTAATGCAATAAAACAGTGCCCGTTTTATTCAGCCGGCGGACTGAAGCTAACTTAAATTTCTGAACCGTATCCACATCGGCTTTAAATAACGGCAGACCGCTGCCGAAAACTACCGGCTCAATGGTTAGGTAAATTTCATCAAGCAAATTTTTTTTAAAAAACCAGCTGAAGATTTGCGTGCCGCCTAAAACGGCGATACGGCGATAACCTTTCTGTCGAACCATTGCCGCTACGTCAACTTTAGCCGGATTAACATAAAGACGGCGTTCGCTTGCCTGCTTAACGGCGCCGACTGATTTGGTAAAAATCAGGCAGTTGCGTTTTGACAACGGTTGCCGGGCGGTTTTGTAAGTGTTGTTGCCGACGATAACGCAATCGCTTGCGTCAAGCCGCGCGTGCAAAAAATCCTTGTCCGCGGGCGAGGTCCAGCCGGTAAAATGGCGGGCGTGCTTGGCAATATAGCCGTCCAATGAAAGCGCGGCGATCAAATAGTAACGCGGCTTAATTTTTTTTCCGGCCATAAAAACATTTAAGCAAAGGGTAGTAAATATCTTCTTGCGGCGGAATGATTAATTTTTTGTAAGTATGGCGGTTAGTGAATTTAATCAAATCAACTCCGCGCGCGATTACGAGCGGCGTTTGTTCCGCGCCTTCGCCCATCAACAGCACCGCCATTGCCGATAAAGAATCAACGATGTTGCTTCTGGTAATTTTTAACTTACGCCCGAAAATGTCCGGCTGGCCGCGATGGTCCGCCAGCGGCTCCAAACCAAAAAAACCGATTGCCACTCCGATGACTCCATAGCGCAGCGGTTCGGTATGGCTGTCGGTAATTATGATCGCCAATTTTTTAATTTTATGTTTTTTTTGCAAATACCGGCAAATTTCTTTGGCAATTCTATTGGAATCTTTGGGCCAGAGGATGTAGTGGCCGTTAGCGTTGCTTGCGTCAATGCCCGCGGTTGGAATCAAAGTATTATCCTTAATCGTGAGCACGACGGAATTATTCGGAATGTCTTGGCGCGGGATATAAATATCCGCTTCTTTTTTTATCAACTCGTCTTTATCCGGCACGTCTTCAATTTTAAGGCAGCGCCCTTGATGGATAGCAATAACTTTAGAAGTGATAAAAACAATATCGCCCTCTTGCAGAGAGGGTAAATATTGGTCTAAAATCGGATAGATATTATCGCGGGGCGGCAATAAAGGCCGCGTGCGGATGGTTAAAAATCGCATCATGCGGAGAGGGAGGGATTCGAACCCTCGGAGCCCGTGAAGGCTCAACAACTTAGCAGGTTGCTGCTTTCAGCCACTCAGCCACCCTTCCGTGTAAATACTTGTAATATTAGTCAAAGTTAAAAATATTATCAAGTCGTCTCTTGTTATCACTCTTAACCAAGTTTAACCGCTATCCGTCACCTCGTGGTCAACCCGTTCCCAACCGGCACGGCAATGCAGAGGGGGTGATGGAAGCGGTTAGAAACTAAAATCATATCTGCGTTCATATTAGCAAGTACAGTTGTTTTTATCAAGGGAAAAAATATTTATAGACTTAATCTATTCTCCCTGTTTAACTGAATCTCCTGAAATATTTAAGGAGGCCCCTTGTAATATATCTGATAAATTCAAGGTTGTCGTTGTTGAGATATGCAAATTGCCATAATCACCCAAATTTAATAAGGAAGGCAAAATCAAGGAGCCAGAAATAAACCCTTCTTCTACGCTTTGTCCAAAAGGTATTGGTGATTTCTGTTTGAGTATTTCAAATGCCCACTTTCTCAAATCTTTTAAATATTCGTTATTTGTATCTTTATTAATATCTTTCCCTTGCAAAATAGAAGTAGCTATTCCAATATAGGCAAGATCAAGGTTTCTATTAGCAAGGTCAATATCTTTCTCTTTAATTGTAAATTGAATTTGCCAACCAATATAACCAATTATAAAAGGCGTTGCGATAACGCCTAATGCTGACAGAATTTTAATGTTGGAATTAGAGTCTATACTTTGCAATGCATAATATAAAGAGTGGATGACAATAGCAAACCATAATAAAAATAATAATATCAATGGTATGTAAAAAAAGAAGTATTTTATTGACCAATAACCAAATATACACATCATTATCCCACTTAAAACAATAGTGGCCACTATTACAGAAATAATATTTCGGTATTTGTAAATCATATTTTTTATTATATTAACTTACTTTACATTCTTTGAAACCATGTAATAACTTTCCCTGCAATAAATAACATAACTCCAAGCGAAAATACCCCAAATGCGTATATACTATCCATATTACTATAATCTATTTTCTCTCCCGGACTAACACTATCAACTAATAATTTTATGCCTAAAGCTATTATCAAAGCTGATATGAGTATAATCCATTTCCCAGTCTTTCTAATCTTAGCACCCTGAATCTGCACTACAGAAGTCTTACCTCCACCAATACCAAACCAATAAATCATGGCGGCAACAACCAATCCGCTAATTATGGTAACAATTAAATTAGATATTATTGCAGTTGTATTCATCTATTTATTTAATAATCTTTTTCAAGCCCCAAAATATATTACCACCCTCGGCGATAAGATTATCAATCAAAGTATAAGTATCCGATTTTGTATTTGGATTATTGTATACAATTTCAAAGGCTGCCATCCACTCGTCTCCTAGTGAAAACGGCATGCGCATTTTCTTTAACCGCACTCCTCCTTCCAGAAATATCAAGCGCAGTATAGCAAGCGTATCTGACGGAGAGGCCTCTGCTAACGCCTTAATAGAATGCATTAGCCCATATTCCCACTCAATAACACCCTGCGTCTTTTCCATAGTCTTTCTAATGTGTTCAGCAAGCCATGTATTATCAAAAATATCTTTTTCTGTATTGGCCCAAAAGCCAAATTCGGTAAACGGCTTAGTATTTGTGTAATTTTCTAACATCCAGTCCCAAAAATCATGTAGTCTTTTCTTGCTCTGCGACTCTGTTTTCAGCAATTCATCTGCCTTTATTTGACTGCCTGACACAAAACTCCGACCAATAAAACTAACAAATGCGGCGTGGGCCTCAATATTATTGCTTTTCCAGAATTCTTTAAACAGAGGATGATCAAAACCGAACTCTGCATAATGCATGAAAGCTAAAGCAAAATGTGTTGCAATGCCTTCGTCCGGTTCTCTAGTGTGTTGTCGTTTCGTATATTCATTAGTATCAAGTCCGATGCCGCGCTGATATAGCTTCTGAATGACGTCATCAAAGAACATTTCCTGATACAAACTATTAGCGAGATAGCCCTCCCAAGCGGCTAAGTATAAATTTTTTCTGTCTTTGTCTGCGGGGAAAATTTGTGGCAGTAGCCCTCTTATCCAATCAATGTCACGAAAATAAAATGAAGGTAGATAATGTCCAAACATAAACATCATTGCCTGTGTATTCTCTCGCGCTAACACCTGTTCATAGAGTTGCTTAATGTCATCTGCTATTTTGACAGTGGCATCTTTGGCAAATTGTTTACCGTCTTGATAGACAAATAGAACTAAGGCCTGGAATGCCCGACCGCGCACCGAGTTTATTGCGATGGAAAATGGATCACTGACTAAATACTCGTTGCTATTAGGATCTTTTGTAGAAATTTTGGCAGTTTCAATTTCTTCATCCGCTGGTGCAGGATCAGGATAATTTAATAGATAGGTTATAAGATTAAGAAGCTCGCTTCGGAATTGCTGAAAGTTAATAATTATCCTGCTGTCATGTTCGTTGAGTAATTCTTGCACGATATCTCCCATGGCAGAATGCACGCTCTCCCAATCTGAAAGCCAGGCGTCAAAAGTTTCCCGATCTCGTGTCTTTCGGCCAAATGGCTCCTCCTTTCCTGATTTCACTATATTTAAAAGCAGAGATATTAAGTTGCTATAGTCTAGATTCTCTTTGCTTGTTTGGTCGTCATGAATGGTTTTCTGTATGCCTTGTAAAAATGAGTAAGTATAATGTTGGTCGAGCACATTGCGTTCAAAAAAAAGTTTGGCGTTATCAATATAATCTTTAAATCTCTTAGGAATATCTATACGCAATATATTCCCAACCCCTTCCGCATTGAGAGGGTTTAAGAAGTCCTCGCTTTTATTCTGTTTACTTAATTTTTCCGGCGTCCAATCGCTACGTAATTTATGAGCAATGTCAATGATAGCCATACCATTGAATTCTTCTGGAGTAACCGGTCCTTTTGGATTTACGAAACCGCTCCGTATTCTACCTACAGGCGGCTTTGGTTCAAATGCAACATCACATTTTTGTCCGAAGAATTGTTCACATTGCTCTTTCTCTATATCTGTCAATTGTTCACAAATACTTGATAAGATTTCCCAGCCATGGCGTTTGTGATACTTCTGACCTTCAGCGTCTTCTTGCGCGCGCTTATTGAAGTACGCCATAACCTGTTTTACATATTCACATCTGTCATTCTCTAATAATACTGCAAATCCTACGCGCAAGGCTTTCTCGTACTCCGGACCTGATATTAAATCATAATAACTGTCTTTATTAAACAGTCTAAAAAACATTTGCTTTAATTGCTCTTTAAAAGCATTAGGACATAGAGTTAAAACAACCAACTTAAGCCGCCACATAGAGTGGCTGTCCGGCAGTGTCGCAATATATGTGTCATATAAGCGTTTTACATTTTCCGCAGCATCGCACTGCTTTCCTATTAAGTCGGTCGCCAATATCTTTACTGTAGCGGCCAATGACCTTATGTTATCGCGATTTGAAAAATGATCTTCATCACCAATCTTTAAAGTAAAAAAATCAACATCAAAGAGAAAAAAGCTGTCTTCAACCGCAAACACTCCGCGGCTTTTCTCTTTTTCAGTATTAAGCACTACATTCTTTAAGGCATTAGAAGCAATAGCAAGTGCATGCTCTTTATGCTCATTATCAACACCTACTAAATATTGTAACGCTTTTGTGTAACTTAACTCGCCAAAATAGAATGGGTTATCTTTAACAAATCCACTATCTGACTTTGTAATATCTTCTTTATTACGCACAGCAAGTAAAGCTTCGGCAAGGGTAATAACACTGCTATAATCTTTAGCATCTGCCAGTGTTTTAAACATCTTCTCATACTCAAATCCCCAGCGGTTAAATTTACCCATGAGTTTAGGCCATTGCTCTCGCTTTATCTTCTCTACCATTTTGGTTAACGACTCCGCCGGCAACTTGCCACAGATCCATAAAAACCTATCAACTACTTCCGGGTTAAAATGTTCTTCTGATACTGGAACATCAAGCATAATGTCAACGACCTTAGCTGGTACCTTTTCTGCTATTTTTTCCAAATAATCTAACTCTGGTGTCCTATATCCATATCTAGTTGTGTCTTCTGACTTCTCTTTGATAACATCTAAAAAACCATTTTCCCATAACCACTCTAACCAACGCTCATCAGTTTTGGTATAAAAATATTGTCTGGCGTCAAAATTTATTTTAACTAACGTTTCTATAATTTCAACATCAAACAGCCCAGCTTGTATTATAGAATCTATTTTATTGTGAGTATTTATCTGAGACATAAAATTTAACCACCTTTCATGCAGTTATCCTTAAAAAGTTGGTGCAATAAAAATATATATTCCGTACAAAGTTTATCAAAAATTTGATCATTTATAGAAGTAACACTCTGATAGTCATCTATTTTAACTATACATTTAAGTGCAGAACCTGTATTTAAATGAGCTAATTCATTTAAAACATCTTTATACATTCGTAAATTTGTATATATTTCCTCAACTTTACCATCTTTATTCGTCCTGCTCGGCAGACATTTTAACGCATAACTAAAATCAGCTTCTAAATGTCCATCAACCAACTCTCTTAGTGAGGCGGCACAGTGCTCTTTCCATAAACTGTCAGAAATTTCTTCTATGTTCTCCTTAAACATAGCCTGACTATTTTGAATAATTTCTTTTGAAGAAACTGATTTACGGAAATTTTTGATACTCCAAATTAACTGGATATATGCCGCAACAATAGTTGTAACTCTTTGTGGTATATGAATAAAGGTATATTGATACCCTTCTGATGATAAACTCTCGCGTTCTTCTAATATTGGATCTTTTATATTACTCATAATATCAAACTTCCAAAACCTCCCAATTATCAAACTTACCGGCGGCTAATTCAGTGCCGGAGCCGGTGTAAACCATCCAGCGTCCGCTGAAATTTTGCGAGTCGGTGTTGGCAATAATGCCGCCAAACAATTTATTCTTTTTGCCATGCTCTTTAAGATATGCCTGCAAACCGTCGCTTTTCTCGCGCGCATCCTTGATACTGCGGCCTGACTTAGTATCAAACAAACCAATACGCCCATCCTTAAACCGCACAATAAAATCTACATAAAACGGATGCCATTCGCCGGTCTCCTTATATGGCACGGCAAAATAGACAGCATCGCGGTCGCCGTTTTTAAACCACCATGCAATACTCTTGGACTTTTCCATGAAAGCGATGAACGCCTTTTCCGGCTTCCAGCGATGGTCATAATAAAATGGCTGCATGACTGATAAACGAGAAGCAAGCTCTGTGTAATTTCCGCCAAAGTTGACGGCTTCCGGCATCTCCCATGTTTTGTCTACTTCAAGTTCGTTCCCCCGTTTTTGCGTTTCAGTGATATAACTTTCCTTGGCGGCGTCAATGACGTTCACGAAGTGCTGCACATTATCCTCACTCAATACGATGTTGATGATATCTCTAAATCGCTCCGTGTAGTGCATACCCAAACGCATGCGAAAGAAGTGGTAAATAGACTCCTTGACCCGGCCGATGGAGCGGTCTTCCGGGTAGAACGGCGAGAGGTTCCGGCGCACAAAGAAGTCATACAGCCGCTGCAAGTCAGTGTCATTTTTAGTATCAACGCTTTTATCCGCAGCTATATCCGCGCCGCCGAGCTCATCAACGCTGCCGGCCTGAAAGTCCGATATAAAACCCATCTGCACTTTCTGGCCATTAGTCTTTAGTTTCTTTTCCAAACCGTACTTCTTCGCCTCTGTCAAAAAAATGTTGATGAACAGCGGAGCAAGCCGCGTCTTTTCCCGCTGCCGCTTGCTATGCACGGATGCGAGTTTAATTGGCTCGTACTTATCAATTCTGCGACTGGTGTAAATTGTTACGTAGTCTTTGGCGATATCTTCGCGTATCGCGATGTCGCTTAAGTTCGTGTACACATAGCTGTGATTCAGCAGCTCATTTTCATAGTGTCCGGCGTCCGGCTCCGGCATGCGCATGATGCGCCCGACAGTCTGAATGGAAAATGTCAGGCTCTTCCAATCGCGAAACAGCACCAGCACCTGCGCCCGCGGACAGTCCCAGCCCAGAGCAATGGCCTGTTTAAAAATCAACACTTCAGTTTCGTTCGTAGGTTTGGCGATGTTTTCTAAATTCTCTTTTTCGCCGGAAAGATAAATTGCCAGCTTGCCATTCTTGATTGTGATGTTGTATTTGTCTTTTAAGATACGGGTGACATCCGCTTTCATTTGATCTTCCATCTGCGTTTTCCTGTCAGGCAGCTGTATTAAAAGAAGGGGGTTGATATTGACGCCTGCCTCATCATATCCCCTTGCTAATTCTTCGCGCTTCTTAATCGCAGTTTCAATGACTAAAGCGTCCGCTCCGTCCGCAAGCGCGCTCTGTATGTTTTCGCCGCTTAATACGTTCTTAAAATCGGGATTGAGCATGATTGATTTTTTAATCATCCCTTCCGCCTTTACTTTTTCAAGCGGCACGGATACAATCTCGTCCGGGTCGTCAACTACCGGCGTTGCCGAAACTTCAATGGTTAGCTTTGGCGCGATGTCTCTGATGAGGTTTTGTGAAATTTCACTGGTCGCGTGGTGGTGACTCTCGTCAATGATAAGTATAATTTCACGACCCGCGTCCTTTGTCCGCTCAATGACCGCGCCGAGGTTGTTGTCTTTCTCGTTCTCACGAATGTAAATAGCGTCTTTCTTGTTGATGCTTTCCCAATTAAAGAAAAGGATTTCATTCTCCTGAATCTGCCGGTCGTCTAAATCTTCAAACTCCGAACATTCCATCGCCCGGGAATTTTCAAAGTAGCTTATGAGTTTTTCTCTGCTCTGGGTGTGAAGTTTGCGCGGAGCCGTCCAGATGAACGCGAACGGCGTGCGCACTTCCGGGTCTTCAGCCATACGCTTCAAAAACTCTGCCATTATTATGGTTTTACCCGAGCCGGTAGATGATCTAAAAATCAACTTCTTAACACCGGGTTGATTTAAGAGTTTTTTAGAACGCTCCAACAACTCTGTTATGGCTATAGCTTGGTAGTCTTTTAATAACATAATGTTTTATTTATTTAAAAATACGGCGGTACACCCGCAGAATCGCTTCCGGTATCGGGGAGAGCGTAACCTTATTACCTATGTCAGCGAACTCATCCTCAAATGTGTCATCGCCAAGCGAAAACACATAGACACTAAACGGTGAATCAATTTTAGCGATGACCTTCTTAACATCAGGAATGGCTAACTGGTTGAATATAATGCCGGTGTGATGTTCCTTGCCTTTGAAAATTTTAAACTGCTCCTCGTTTATAACAAGTTCAAACGTATCTTCACGAATACACAGCATCTCGGTAGCCTTTTCAGTCAACTTGGTTTTATTGTTATCAGTCGGCTCTGCAGGTACGAATGCAGTGCGGAAGTATTTTAGGTTACCGCCAATGCCGCCTATCTTAACGTTATTGGGGGTTATATATCCTGTTATAGTATTTTTAATACGTGGGTAACAAATGTCCGTAGCAATTTTTATCCCGTCACCATTATTGTCTTCATTGTTTGTGCAGAGAATGAACGCTCTTTGCCCCCCATCTTTTTTATTCAGCTCTAACACTGATTGCCCTGAAGTTCCAGAGCCTGCAAAAAAGTCTAATATTAAAGAATTTTTACTTGAAGTAATACTAATAATGTCTCGTATTAAAAATTTAGATTTTGGAAAATCAAAAATTTTGTTTCCATTAAATTCCTTCCCTAAAATATTTTTCATGTCAGAAGTTCCGACGGCAGAACTATAATAAGGTTCATTCCAGACAGTCTTTGGTTTTTGTCCTTGGTGGTCGTCCAGTCTCTCTTTAACATACAGAAACCAGCCGTCCTTATTTTTCTTGGCTTCAATATACTTTTCTTTCTGTTCCATAAATGTGCCAGAGTTCCATCTCCATACCCTCTTTATGCCTTGCGAATCAATTGGCAACAGCTCTATTAAACGCTTGCTTGCCTTGATTGTTAACTCAAGGGATTTAGGATCAATATAAATTGGATACCATAGATTAGGCCTATCTTCCGGACGTGAATTTGCTCCGCTACGTCTGAATTCACGAAGTTTATATTTACCCCACTCATCTTCATACTTGAATTGAGCAAGTTTTTTCTCCGACACATCTAGATACCCTACTTTTGCGTATTGACTATTCTTTGCGTAGACAAGCATATACTCATGTGCGGTTGCAAAGAATTTATCATCCTGTCTCCCGCCTGGGTTATGAATTACCACAATAGTGCCCAATCTATTTTCTTCACCAAAAACATCATCAAAAAGATGTCTAACATTTTGCTCTTCGTAATCATCAATGGCACAAATTATAATGCCCTTCATTGAAAGAAGACTCTTAGCCAGTCGTATCCTATTGCTCAAAAAAGACATGAATTTACTATGCTTAAACGCATCCTCTCTATCTACATAACGATTATTATATTTCCAACTTTTATTACCTGTGTTATATGGTGGATCAATATAAATAACATCAACCTTACTTTTATGCGTATAGTTTAAAACAGAAAGCGCGTGGTAATTGTCGCCCTCAATCAGTAAGTTTACCGGCTTATCCGGGTCTGTTTTAATTTCCTTATCCGGCACTTCTTCCAAAATCGGCAACTCTTGTCTGCACTGCTCCACCACATTTTCCGGCTTATCTTCCCAGACAAGCCCGTACTTTTTACGCTTTTTGAGCCGCTCAATTTCTGTTATCAAATCTTTTTGGCTCCAGTTTGTGTAGTCAATTTTTGCCATAGTTATATTGTAGGTTGCCCTTAGCAAGACTTTAAAATACTACATTCAATCTACTATTTTAAACCCCTTTAGTCAAGCTAAAATTAGGCAAAGATTAAAGTTAATTATAATAAAACACCCTACATCACGCGGGTGTTTGACTTTAGACTGTTTGAGATGCTATTTTACGAACACCTTTTTTAAAATATTAAGGAGCTCGTCAGTTGCTTTGACATAACCCTCCATTGCTTTAGCTACAAACAATGTAGCCGCATCTATAACTTCAGCATCCTTATTATTGTCTATTACTTTTGCCAGCATTAAAATTTTTGCCGTATATAACTTAATCAATTTTTCAGACGTGAAAGACATCGCTTTGTCGCGGTCTTTGTAATACGTCGGAATATAAATATCCGAAAGATTGGGATAAAATTGTTTCGTATCATTTCTACTGCTTATATTCTGCTGCACGTTGTCCAATATATCACGCACAATAACATCTATATATTTTTTGACGTTGTTATTTGTCTTTCTTAATTCTGAAAAATTGCTCTCCAATAGATAAACCATGAATATGGTTAATTCTATGAAGTAATGATAAGTGTCTTTTTTGGTAGGATTGCAAGTCTTAGATGACGATAATTCTTTCACCAAAGCTTCGACGCAATCTTCGGATTTACTGACTATGGTTTTAGCTATTGTACCAACTGCCTCTAAGTAATCTTTAACATCGTCATGCAAAATTAGCTTAACGCTTTTCCGTATCTGCAACCGATAACCTATGTAGTTTGACAAGATGCCTAAGCCAGCGAACACAAACATATCTTTAAAATTTACTCTTAATAAACTTATAAAAGCAAACAAGATAAAAGTGCCACCGATATAAATGCATAACTTCGCCAATCCGGTACTGTTCTTTGGCTCCATCAATGCTTCTATGCCAGCTTTATTCTTATGATTAGTTATTGAGGAGTAGTCCATATGTTTAAGTTTTATTATTAAATTTTCCCAAAACAAAAACGGACACCCGACCTGCGAAACAACAATCAGTGTCCGAAGACGCCTCTTGTGTTTGGTCGGAGTGCCCGATTCCGCACACAAAAGACGTCGCAATTGCTTGCTATTCTTCGGATATTATAATAGATTGTTGTTTCGCACTTCCAGCATATCAAGAATGCCCGCAAAATTCAAGAATAGGGCCAGGGTTGCTTTGACGGCAACCCCGGCCCATTCACTGGCGGAAGTTAACTTCGGCGTAAATTAACTTCCAAACCTCACTCTCCCAGCAGTTGACCAATCGCTTCAGACGCATCGCTTTTATTAAAGCCGCCGATCATCTCCAGTTTCTGCTCGCGCTCCACCGGGTCATAGATTTTCTGGTTGATTAAACTGACGAGGTAGTCGCGCTGTTTCTCGGTCATATCGTATTCGTTTCTATCTGTCATTTCCGTCTCGCCGTTGCCGCTCTCCTGAAAAACCTTATCCATATATGCTTTGCTTATTACATTCTCCTCGGCTGGTTTTTCTGACGGATAGGAAATCATTTCCTCGGCGCTAACTTCGCCGCCTCCTACCAAGTCCGATATGGCTCTGTTCTTCGCCCGCGTATGAGCCGTGCTTCTAACATCATGTTCCGGATGAGCAAACTTGCGCTCATTGGAAGCGCACGAACCAACGCCATAGGCGAATCTGCCATTTTGCGCAGAGGTTTTGACAGTTATTTCATAGACGAAATGCTTGTCGCAGTCCTTGCGCTCTTCCTTGATTAGCTCATCGCTGATGCCGAAAGCGGTCTGTATCTTGCGCCAGCCGCTTTTCTTAATGCATTGCCGACCGTTAATTGGCTGGTAGTCGTTGTTATTGAGCAACTTTTGCTTAAGCTCCTGATAATTTTCCCAGGCCAAAACTATCTGCTCGTTGTCTGCTACCGGCTGAATAAGCAGAGAGAATGGCTTGATGGGTTGTGTTTGTAGCGCCACTGCCGGCGCTGTCTGGACTGGTGCGTTCATATTTTTAGGAAAGCAAGCGCCCCACCTTGTGAGTGAGGCGCTTGCTTGTTATTAAATTAGTCTTTGGCATAGCCGCATCTACTGCAGACGAGCTGTTCGTAAATGCGGTCATGCTCGTAGTCAAAATGCTCTATGATTATAAAATCATGCGGGCATTCTGATTGCAGATGCAGCTTTAAATCATTTGCTGCATTGGTGAAAGTTAATTGCTGTGCCATAGCAGTAAGTTAGGCGAGCACTGCAGCGCTCACGAAGTCCAAGCCGTCTAAGAAGTAGTGGAACGCATGCAGCTTGTCCCACTCTTGGCTGGTTACAACCTCGCCGCCTGATTTGATGACGAAGTAGTCATCAAAGAGATGGGGAGCGTGCTTTAAATATCTCGGCCTGGCATCTGCATCGCAGGCGGCTTTGATGATGTAGTGTTTGATGTCCATAAATTTATGATTTAGTAACTAAAATTTGTCCGGGCGCATATTGCACGTTGACAGTGTCGCCCAGCTGAAAGCCGTACTGGTTGAGAAAGCGGCCTTCAATGAATACACCGGGCACCGGCTTGTTGCCGGACCAGCGGCGGTAACTAATTTTGCGCTTGCTTGCATGGGACATAGGCAATTAGGCAAACAAAAACAGCCTTCAATGGCTGCAATGATTTGCTGTTAATTATTTATGCTTCGGCCTATATTAAGCTGCTGCCATCTCAACCTGCCTTTGGTAGAAAAGATTGACGGTTTTAGGATAGCGCTTCACTACCTTGCCGTCCTTGTCTTTGACTTCAACGAGGGTAACGCTTTTGATGGCCTTCTCGCCCGGCTTAATCTTGTAGCCGGATTCTGACCACTGTCTGAATGTGAGGCAGTTGGTGTAAGGATCATACTGTGCCACTTCGCCCTCGCCCCAGCGCTCTTTGATTTGAGAGGCCACCAGGTTGTAGGTTGAAGCTGAACCTTTGTAGTTTGATTTAGGCATACGCGCGTATAAGTTAAGAAGTAATAATGAGCCCGTGCACTTTCGACCTTTAGCTAAATGCACAAAGCTCATGCATGCTTTGCATAACCGCCATCATTTCCCGTGGGTGAGGAAGGTTAAGTTGGTTTTAAATGACAGATAGAAGACGATGCCCATAGCAGGCGCCGTTCTTTCTTGGTTGGTTTTATTTTCCCGTTCCCCCCAAAGTCTATTTTATATACTCTAATTATACCCATGTGGTATCGAGATCGTTGACGGCGAAATACAAAAAAATACCCATAAAATATACAGGAAATCGCGATGAAACTATCGGGGAAATGGGGTAAATTAGCCTAAGATATAGAAGCTACTATTTTTAGCTTAATTTTTAATGATTGGCTAAAGTTAGCAAAAAATATATTTTAATTATGAATATGTAAGAAAAAGAACTATAATAATATTTACTATGTTGTGGTCATCTCTTATCGCGGTAATGTGATATAAATATTTTTACAATCAGTTATATGCATCTGAATGAAATAACATTAAAAAATATCTTGGATAAACTATACGAATGCCAGTCTGGCACAACGCAAGTCGGTAAGTTATTGCCGTATAACTTTGAATTTTTCCTTTCAGGCAATCCATTAAACATTATTGAATCCGCCCATGCAATTAAAGGCCGATTTAGAGCTATACAAAAGGACACCCTCTATAACAGAAATAACCTTTTTAACCAGCCTCGCTACGTATTTGACCCTAAACCTACTTTAGATAACAATACAGTAGCTAAAAATACTAGCACTTTGTTAACTGCTTCAATAAAATTTAAGCCTGATAATTTGCTTGACTTCATTGAAAGCAAATATTCTAAAGACAGCTACTATACAACGCTATCGGGCCTAAGCGGCATTACAAAAGACCTTGACATATTTATTAGCGAGCTGGAAAAGAAAATGTTAATTGCGGATAACACCGCGCATAACGAAGCGTTGATCATTGACGCCGGCGAAGTTGATAAGTGGGGTATTTCTTTGAGATCGCTGGCTGATATTTCAGAGATGCTGTCTGACAATAAGAACTACTACATATTGCCCGGGCATTCAATATCGCGCAATAACAAAAATATTTCTCATATCTTTATACCGTACCCTCTCTCTAAATTTTATCTGCATAATTTTAACAATTTCAAAACCGCGCTTAGCAAATATATTAAAGATGCGGCTAAGGCCAAGCCGGATAAAAATATTAGCATAGCAGAATTCAGCCAAGCAAAGAGCTGGCAGGACATTGAAATTAAATTTAAAAATCAATATGATGTAGAAATTAAAATCAAAGGCAAGCCATATAATACGGGCTATGAAAAACTTGGCTTCGCGGATTTAAGAAAGGACCCAAAAAAAGTAACTGCGGCAAATGCTGCATGGAGCATGCTCGGAATTTTTGCCGCCCAATCAGGAATATTGCCTCTTCCAGCCGGCCAGAAAGAAAAAAATCTAGTTCATAAAAATAAACAGCAGCTGTCAAATATTTTAAAAAATATATTCCCCAATGCGCCAGGCGATCCTATTTCAGCCAGCGATCAAAAGTATACAATCAATATCAAACTGATACCAGAACCTACATTCAGGGAATTATATGAAGATAAGAAGAAAGGCATTATAGATGCAGATAAAAAGTTCTTACCTAAAGTATAATTATGGCTCACTGAATTTTCAGCCATGAAATTTTGACATAAGATTTAATCAATAAAACATCAAGCGCCTATGATTAGCCAAAATCATAGGCGTTTTATTATCGCAGTCGAATTTTCAGTATATATGGTAGAAACGAACCTTAATAATTAAATATAAAACTATGGTGCAAGCTAAGACAACAAACCAGCAAAAAGCTGCGGATCCAAAGTACCGCGTCCGCAAGGACGGATACGAATGGATATTCAGGCCGAGGGAACTCATTATTAAAAGCATGACCAACGGCGACATAGCCTATCGCTCCTGTTATCCCATTGATTTCTACTGGGTCCAAAACAGCTGCCAGGAAAAAATTACGCGGAGCGCACAACCAATCCTATATGGTGACCAGAAGAGAGCGCAGGCTATTCCATCAATAACATCAATACTAGTCAAAGTGGCCAACAATTGGCACCCGCCGACGGCTGAAGAAATAAAAAAGCAGGGACAAAAAAAAGAGTTATCGAAATTGAGCGGCATACATCAAGTAGACCTGCAAACATTATTAGGGGTAGCAGATAGAATCTGCGTATATCCTCACGAACTTTTAGAAATTATACTAGCGGTTGCAATATCGTCGCAGATGAACATGCAGCCTCCCATTTGGCTCATGATCATCGGCGCGCCGTCTTCATCTAAAACGGAATTAGTGAAACTGTTTGATTCGCTTCATGACGTCTTTGCATATTATGTAGATGCCTTAACTGAAAACGCATTCACTTCCGGCTATGTTCCGCCTGATGGATCAGAACCGAAAGACTTACTACCACTCTTGGATAACAAATGCCTTATAGTCAAAGATTATACGACGCTTTTTTCCATGCGGGAAGATACCATTAAAAAGATACTTGGAGATCTAACTGGAATATTCGATAAGGATTTCAGCAAATTCTCCGCTACCAGGGGCAATGTGCGCTATTCCTCTCTATTCAGTCAAATCGGCTGCGTTACTCCGGCAATCTTCAACAAGCATTACCGCTACATGAACCAGTTAGGCGCTCGCTTCCTTTATTACAAAATTCCCCAATTAACTAAAGATGAGTTAAACAAAGGATTTGCAATAGCTAATAGCAGCAACGACCGGGAAGCGACGATCAAAGCTGTTAAAAATATTGCGTCAGCATGCTTCATGCAGACAGTTGACAAGCTTCCCGCTACTCTAAAAAATTTCAAAGAAAAGGATGCTGTCACGCAAAAAATGCTTCAGCATCTATCCGTCTTTTTAGCTAAAGCGCGAAGTTTGGTGATGACGCAACAGAATGCATTCAAAAATGATAAGGGCGATAATGTTAGCTATCATGAGATAGTAGATAAGCAAGAAGAGCAGCCTTGGCGGGCTCTGCAGCAGCTGACTCATTTGGCTAAAGCGCTCGCTATCGCCAGAGGCAAGGATAGTATTAGCCATCAGGAAATAGCCACTGTGAGGAATGTGGCAATGAACTCTATGCCGATAGACCGAGCCAAGGTACTAGCAATCTTTAAAGAAAAGACAGACACAACCTCTAAGGAATTATCTAATAATGCCGGCATAGATCAGCGGACAGCTCAAAAACTTTTAAAAGAACTGCTGGAATTAGGAATTCTGGACATGCGCGCAGATGCTGATGAAATAACCGGCGCTCATAAAGGGAATAGGTATTTCCCAGTCATTGAGTTTGAAGATATATTAAGAAATTACAATAACATCGATGTTAAGGGCGGTACTGCTAGCAACGGACCGGATCATAAAAATTATGACAAAATCACGCCAGAGATGCTAAATAGCAGTCCTGAAAAGATACTTTTTTGATTGCACCCCAGCGAACGAAACTCCGGGGAGGGGGTATGGAAAATAAAATATGCAGGGGGCCTACCCGGAGTTTGATTCGTTAGGCCCCTAAAAAGACAACAAATAACCACATTCAAGGAACCCACTAATTATGATAAAATGAGCGAGACTGCCAATAGCTTAATAGCTGTTGCTCTGTATTGCTCATTAACAACTAAATGATGATTGACCCTGATACAATTCCAAAACTTATGACTACTGACGAGCTTGCTGCCTTCTTCAAGGTTTCCAAAACTACAATATACCGCCTTATTTCAGGACGGGAAATTTCATTCTTTAAAGTCAGGCGCCAGATACTCTTCAGTAAAGAGCACGTTTTGGTTTACCTGCAAAAAAATTACATCGAGTCAATCAAATAAATAAATTATGAGCGCAACAAAATACAGAAAATCATGGTGGGTGGACTTCAGGTTCAACCATCAAAGATACCGCAAGCGCAGCCCGGAAAACTCCAAGACAGGCGCCCAAGCCTATGAAGCGCTGCTACGCAACCGGCTGGCGAAAGGCGAAGATCCTTTTGCCGATGATAAAAAAGAAGTGGAAACTTTTGCCGAATTTTCCAAAGTATTTATCAGCACTTATGCGGAGAGCAATAACAAGCCCTCGGAAATACGAATGAAAAAGATTACGCTGAAAGCGCACCTAATACCATTCTTCGGCAAGTATAGGCTGGACGAAATAAGCAGCCGCTTGGTTGAACAGTATAAATTTAACAAACTGGGGAGTGGATTGGCCAGGAAGACGGTCAACAATCACTTAGCTATGTTAAGCAAAAGCCTGCATATAGCGCAAGAATGGGATGTAATAGACAAGCTTCCCGCCGTAAAATTATTGCGCGTTGATCCGCCGGGCTTTGATTTCTTATCCCCGGAAGACAGCGAGCTGTTAGTTGATAGCATTGCAGATAGCCAATGGAAAGAAATGATTTTCGCCGCCTTAAAGACCGGCTTGCGTCTGGGAGAGTTATCGGCGCTTGACTGGGCGAATATAGATTTTAGAAACCGCGTTCTAACGGTCAAGAAATCCTATGTGAGAGATACCATGGTGTCGCCCAAAAGCAACAAGTACCGGTATATTCCCCTAACCAACGAATTGTATGAAATGCTTAACAAAACAAAGCAAAAGAAAGGATTGGTATTTCCTGATGCCAACGGGAATCCGTTAAGGCCGGAGCGCTGCCGACGGCAACTGCACAGATTCTGCAAGCAAGCCGGGTTAAGAAGAGTCGGCTGGCACATGTTGCGGCACACGTTTGCCTCTCACCTTGCTTGTAAAGGAATACCAATAAAAACAATCCAGGAACTTTTGGGACATGCTGATTTAAAAGTAACTTTGCGCTACGCCCATTTGGGCTCATCAACGCTTCAGCAAGCCATCCAAGTATTGGATAAGCCGGTAGAATTAAATTACTTTGGTCAACCAGTGCCCAACCAAGAGCAGATCAGCACTAAAATAACCATGCCAGTTGATAACCGAGAGCTTGCGTACTTGCCTAATATAAAACAAAAACAGGACGACAGTCCTGTTTAAATCTCAATGCGGAGAGGGAGGGATTCGAACCCTCGAGGGGCGTTAACCCCTAACAACTTAGCAGGTTGCTGCTTTCAGCCACTCAGCCACCTCTCCAAATTTACTTTTTTATACTATAGTATTGTATTAATTATGGCAATGAATTGAAAATTGGCGGTGTGCGTTCGAAAAAATTCGAACAGATTTCGCCCAAAATTTATAGGGCGGGCGGAATTCCCCCCAAACCCCCCTTCCGCCCGCCTGCGGAAGCGACCCTTTCGGATTGAAAAACTGCCAAAGAACCTGAAAAAATATCGGCTCGAACTTCATTTTTGGCCAAAAGCGGGCTTCCCTCATTTTTAATACAAGAATACATATGCTAACTATAGTATGTAGCACTAAAATTAGCAAGGCCATATACTATAGTTAGCTATCATTTCAAACTTATGAGTAAAACAACATTAGAAAAATTTGGTGAAAAGGTGCGAGAGGAAAGACATAAACAGAGGCTCTCGCAAGAAGAACTCGCATCACGAGCCGGTGTTCATCGCACCTATATTGGCATGATTGAAAGAGCTGAAAAAAATATAACGCTAGAAAATATTGAAAAAATTGCCAAAGCTCTTGGAATTTCACTTGATAAAATAATGACTTTAGAAAAATAAATATATGGGAACAAATGAATTAAGAAAAAGAAAGATTTGGCAAGATACCAGCGGGGGAAACGCTGGCATTGCAGAGAAGAAATTTTACGAAATAATGTTACAAGAATTTGAAGGTTCTGACTTTAGAATAAGATCAAAACCAAGAGAATTTAAAGACATCTACTCAAAAATAAAACTAAGTAAAAAAGTGTTGGCAGATATTTATAGTCCCGATGAAACATGGGTACATGGAGTAATCCCAGATTTTGCCATAGATAATATTAAAACCAAAAAAACACTATATGTAGAAGTCAAAAGACAGGATGGGTGGGTAGAAGGAAAACCTCGTAAGGCAGGCAGAGGAAATGCGCATGAGAGATCAAATAAATTTTTCACACCAGGACTTTTAAAAATATTAAGAGAGAAAGGAAAACTTGGTAAAGAAGTTTTGCCATTCTGGGTTGTATTTCAAGGCGATATCGCACGTGATCCAAAACGCGTGAGAGAAATTACTTGCTGGTATGATGAGTATTCTGCCCATTTCTTTTTATGGCATGATTCAGCAGATGATAAACCTCTAGTTAATCATTTTAATAAAAAACTCAAACGCCTGTTAATGTAAGGGGTCTTCGTCACTTTACTCAAAAACATCCAGTCCCCAGACTGACCAGCCCTTTGCTTTTCTTCTTGCGAATAACTCAATTCGTTCTTGGCTTGGAAACATTTTTTCTATTGCCTGCATTACCTCTATTGGCTTTTCACTATGTTTTTTTCTAGGAGCTTTTGTTAGTTGTTGGACATTTCTTGCACCTCTCGGTCTTGGTATTTTACCCCGCTTGAACACTAAACATAATTCGCAATTAGAAAGAGTATATTGTCCAGGATTATGGTTCATTTTATCCCAAATAAATGCAACCGTTCTATATTCAAAACCCCACGCTTGTCCCAACTCCAACGCTTGAGTTAAATGTGGGTTGGTTGTCCACATAAATAAAAGACAATCGTCCTTTGCGATTTCTCGAACAGGAAGTTTCATCAGCTCATTTGTTTTTAGTGTAGGATATTTAAATGATGCCGAACTAATGAATATTTTTCTTGACCAATCGATATTGTCTACATCTTTACTGCTTTTATCAAATTGTAGCTTTCCATTATAATCCCATGGCGGATCTGCATAAATTATGTCGAACTTTTTAGCTGGCAACTTGGGATATAAATCATCTAATGTGTTTTGCTTTCTTCTATTCTTCGCTTCAATATTATAAATAGAATAACCAGTTTTTTTATCTGGAAAATTGAAAAGGTTTTGTAATTGCTTTTTCATAAAATAATTTTATAAGCCTTATTTGATTGCTAACTCTAGTATACACACCTTTATTAAATCATGCAAGTGGGCTAAAATAGAAATATAAGGAATTTATCGTCAAAATTATGATTGAACCAATCCAAATAATCATTTCTGTTTTAACACTTCTTGGCTTAGGCGGTATTGTTGGTGGATACATAACCTACTTACTCGATAAAAAGAAAGAACGAGAATTTAAGGTATTAGAGCAGAAAGAAAAGAGATACAAATCCTGCCTCCTGTATATGGACGCTTTCTTTGAACCGAAAAATATAAAATATCTTTCGAGTCGGCAACCTGATATAGACAATGCGCAAGATGTTATCGAGTATTTAAAAATGGAATACCACGAGATGATGCTTTATGCCTCGAAAGAAGTTATTTTTTCGGTTAAGGCGTTTATAGAAAATCCTACGCACGAAAAGTTTTTGAGAACGATTTTGACTATGAGGCAGGATTTGTCTAAATTGAAAAACGATTTAGACTTGAATGATATTCAAATTGAATTTCAAGAAAGCCGCCAAAGAAAAACTTGAAATCGTCCAATCCGAAAGGGTCGCTTCCGCAGGCGGGCGGAAGGGGGGTTTGGGGGGAATTCCGCCCGCCCTACAAATTTTGGGCGAAATCTGTTCGAATTTTTTCGAACGCACACCGCCACAG
>Ga0209541_10004062_pt1 | contig 26243 bp, 26 predicted proteins | sample RifCSPlowO2_01_FD_184027 | JGI IMG/M metagenome (GOLD analysis project Ga0209541, IMG submission 184027) | Groundwater microbial communities from Rifle, Colorado - Rifle CSP2_plank lowO2_0.1 (SPAdes) (version 2) | ecosystem: Environmental > Aquatic > Deep subsurface > Groundwater | place... | reverse complement strand
AACACTGATATTAACCTTTGCACTGTTTCAAGCTCAGACAAGCATTTACTATGTTCCCGTCGCAACCTACTTTTCAGGCTTTTTGATAATCTTCAATCTTGTTCTGTCTGCATATTTTCTTAGGCTTTCGATGCTGAATATCGGGGAAAAATACATAATATTAGATAGATCAGGAACAAACAAAATGGATACTAAGCCATTAAGATCCAGTGTCCTCCCTGCTGTGACCTACGCCGAAATGATTATAATAGTAGCTCTTATTGCTATCCTTTCGGCATCAAGCTATCCATTTTTGACTTCATACATCGGAAGCAACAATCTTACCCTATCCAAAGACAAAATCATAAGCACGATAAGAAAAGCGCAGAATTATTCAATGAGCCAGAAGAACGGAGAAACCTGGGGCGCATGCATTACCGAAAATATTGTCCGTCTATATACAGGAACCTGCCTGTCGCCCGATTTTAAGGAAGATTTCACAATCTCAAATTCAATAGAAATATCGGGTACATTAGATACAACATTTTCATCAAGAGGAGAAGCAGTTTCTGAGGCAGTCGTCACATTAAAGGCAAAACAAACCGAAAAACACATCGAGCTTAATAAAATAGGAGGAATAAATGTCAACTAATGCATGCCAATCTTGTGGCAAAATCTTCAAAACCACAGCAAGACTCACAAAACTTAGTGGATTTTCTGTTTTAGAAGTCCTTCTTGCTGCGGGATTATTTGGAATAATCGCCACAGGGTCACTGGCATCGATCATATATACCTTCACAGCAAACAGGAATAGCGAAGAGACTTCTATATCCGAAGGGCTGGCGCGTGAAGGCGTCGAAGCAACAAGAAGCATCAAAAAATCAGGCTGGGACAAACTTGCAAACGGAACTTACGGACTTACCAGCTCCAACGGCTATTGGGAGCTTACGCCGACTCCAGATACTTATGAAAACTACACAAGAACCATTACTATAGAAGATGCCGAAAGGGACGCATCAGGTAATATCGTCGACTCTGGCGGTACTTCTGACCCTGACACTAAAAAAATAACATCCGAGATTGTCTGGAACCTGAATCCATCGCATCCAAGAAAAGTAGAAACAACAACCTATCTTTCAAACTGGGAGAAATTGATTCCAGTTACGGGAACTTCGACAGGTGGAATGCTAACCTATGCCGACTATTCAGGAGCAGATGATACTGTCAAATATAAAATATTTGATAAGCATGCCGGCACATGGTCGGTCGAAGCTACAGTCCCTTATTTCGGAGTCCCGCAAAATCGCAATTTAAGAAGACTCGAATTGTACTCATCCCCTACACGCGACGAAAAAGTCCTGCTTACCAAGCACTCGGAAAGCGGACAGTTCTTATACATGCAGACCTGGAATGGCACAACATGGGGAAATATTATCCAATTATATGGATACGGCGATGATACAAACCCTGAAACACGCAATTTTGACGGCGACTATCTTTCTAATGGGGACTTCATTGTTGTTTACGATGACTTTACATTTACAACAAAATACCGGATCTGGAACGGTACAACCTGGACGAATCAAGCCTCAACACGCGACACTGGAGGTTACCCGGTATGGATCACTGTAAAAAATGAACCAGGCACAAACCGCGCAACGGCAGTCGTAGCAGATTATTCAAGAGACACAAATACAATGTTCTGGAATGGCTCTTCATGGAGCAATCCGGTTGAACACGGGAACACCGCATCGTCGACATCTTTAGACTTTATATCTTTCAGGTACGGCCAAAGCAACCCGGCAAAAGGCATGCTTATGTACAGCCAAGCTGACTGGCAGTTTTTATGGATAGTAAGAGATTATAAACCGAATATAAGACCGCTTAACAACAGCACCTCATGGCAAAACAAAATTGAAAACGTTTCTATCGCAAATTCAATCGAAACCGTTGAGCTTGCAGCAAGACCCGGTACAAATGACTTTCTAGGATGCATGAAAGATGAAGCTAACGACATATCATGCTTTATTTCGCGCGAATCAAATGGATACAACTGGCAGAATATTACCGGAGGCCCGACTATTGCAGCAAACACAGATCCAGGATCGCAGAAAAGCTATGCACTTGGATTTGAAAACGTTTCAGGAGATCTTGCTTTAGTCATTTACTCAAATGGATCAGATGATACAGCGCGTAAAACTCCCAAATATAGAACTTATAATCCTTCATCAAACTCCTTTTCGTCTGAACGCTCTATGCAGGTACTCGACGACAGCCTGAAGACTGTACGTGTCCTCCCAGATTTTGATACTAATGATATTATGATCCTTTTAGGGGACGACTCCGAGGATCTTTATACTATTATATGGAATGGAGAAAACAACGAATTTTATTCAGATGCCAATAAGGGTTTAGTTAAGCAGGGAGCATCCGGCTCAAGTGGTACTGACTATTGGTACGACTTTGACTGGGGGCATGACCAAAACTAATATGAAAAAAACTGGCTTTACGCTAATTGAGATTATGCTTTACACCGCGCTTATATCTATAGTACTTGGAGCGGTCGTAATGTTCGCTCTTAACGCAAGCCGGGCTCGCGTCAGATCGGACACTCAGCAGGATGTTACAGACAACCTTCGCTACGCCTCTGCAAAAATCAGCTATGAGATAAGAAACGCACAGTCGGTAGGCCTGGTCTCCCCTATTGAAGTAACGCTCACGACAAATGATACCGCAAGAAATCCTACTATAATAAGGCTGCAGGGAGGTGCACTCTACATGGGATACGGGAATACCGGATCATGCACCTCATCCTCTCCATGCGCACTTACCGGAAATAACGTAAAGGTATCGTCCTTCAGCTTTGCAGATGAAACTCCTCCCGACAGCACATCCAAAATAATAACATTCGAGATCACAATAGAAAGCGCTTCTTTAGGAGGAAAAGAATATCAGCATTCAGTTTCGTCACGCCAGAGTGTTGAAAACCGATCGTCGTCTGAAAAACCGTAAGCTAAGTTAGAAGTCCAGGGAGAATATATAAGTAGAATTTGAAGCGAAAAATGATAAAAATGAACAGAAAATCAGAAGGTTACTCGGCATTATTAACCGTACTTATAGTTGCTGCTATAACGCTTTCGATAATAATGACGTTATCAATGACGACGATTTCTGAAGGCCAGATGTCTCTTTCGCAGAAAAAGACATCTGATGCGCTTAATTTTGTGGAGGCATGCGGTGAAGAAGCATTGATAAGGCTTAATGTCGATGGAGATGTACCCCCAGAGATTTCGGTAAACTCTAATACCTGCAGCGTATCAATTCTCTCGCAAAACGGCACTAACTGGCAGTTTACAGTAAGCGGAAGCGCCGAAAGCTACACGAAGTCAATAAAGATCGAAGCTGAAAGGACTGATAAAGTTTACTTAATTTCATGGACTGAAGAGTAAAAGGAGACTCAATAACTAATCAATATGAATACTAAATTTATTATTACAATTCTTTTATCACTCAGCTTTTTATTAACTGGTGCAATTATTTATATTGTTATAAAAGGAAATATGAGCCGTCCGAAAAATAGTCCCTCCCCTTCTGCAACGCATAAAGAGGATACCGGGAAAACAGCCGATGAAGAAAAAGCTGACTCTATAACCTTCTTTGCCAATCCAGAAACTGCGTCTGAAGGAAAAATGGAAGATGCGAATCCAGAGACCGAACTCTCAATTGAAATCTTTTACCTCGAAGGCAGATCTGGCGATGTTAAGAAACTGAAGGATATGCTGGTAAGCTGGCAGCCTGCTGTATCAATAAGCACGAATGTAAACCAGATAGAAGGTGCCCCAACAGAAACTATAATCGCTGTAAAAAAAGGATTTCCCGGTCTAAAAGATGCCTTGCAGAAAGCTCTGCCCGACGAAGAGTTTGTCTTTTCAGAGGACTATATAATAGAGGAGAGTTCAGCGGATATAATCGTAATCCTAGGGAGATGACAAATAGAGATCATTCTGTTTTCAGGCTGTTTTCAGGATTATACCTGTTATCTCACCCAGATATCGACAAAATTTGGTGAAATAGTAATAAACTCAAACTTATCTTTGTAATCAGGGAATATTTCAAATAACTTCTTGGGTGCTGAATTCAAAAGTCCTTTAATAACAGCCATTTCTATCACCGAGAATTTAACCGATCCGGTGTTTTCGAGGCTTTCTAGAGCAATTCCCCTGCCGTCTGAAGTCAAACCAAGTCTGGCAGTAAAGGACTTGCCGTCAGCCATAGATAAATCAACCCCCGCCTCATCATCGTAAAGAGAAATATTCACTGACTTAACCGTATAGCCCATGTAGCTTTTGCCTTCAACCTGGCTGTCAAGAAAGCCGTTTATCATATCAGGAGTAATTTTTATTACTGCAAGCATGCCTTCGTATGTGCTTTTTCTTATAATTTCCTCTCCGTCATCCTGTGTGTAATGAACGACAATCTGCCCTTCACTTGTGGCCTCGCCAGATTCACCAGATTCAGGAGAATCCTCAGAATTATTTCCTCCACTTCTGTTTATAACCTCCTTAATTTCACTTATATTAGAAGGAATTTTAAATCCAAGTATATTCCAGTAGGCTTTCGCCTTGAAATATGGGGCAGACGCGGTAAAAAGAAACGCTGAAAGCAAAATGGCAATAGCAAATTTCTTCATACAATTATCCTATCACATCAATTATTTCAAAACAGCACAAAAATCTAAATGACTTTTTAACAGCATTACGTCAAACCCGGAAAGTAGTCCCTTTTTATCTGGCTGTTTTTAAGTCCCATAGATTTTAAAATCTGCCCGCACGAACTCACCATGACATGTGAACCGGAAATATAAAACAGGCGCTCTTTATAATCAGGGACTTCTTTTCGTATCATCTCGTCGGTAACTATTCCCTTTCTTCCCTTCCACCTATCGGATATGGAAGATAGATCTGACAGAACATACACCGTACGGATATCAAATAACTCCTTTGCGTGCTCAAATACGTCCTTATATACGATCTCGTCCTCCGTCTTATTAAAATAGAGGAGGATAATTGAGCGAGCCTCATTTTTGTCTATAAGATACTTGATCATGCTTCGAAATGGAGTCACCCCGATTCCTCCTGCAATAAAGGCCAGTTTCTTGCTGGGATCGTTCGGAAGCGTAAAATTTCCAGCAAGTTGAGAGGCTATGATGTGAGAATTTGCCTCCAAACCAAACAAAGACTTCTTAAAGCTGCTGCTTTTTTCATAAAACTTCACCCCCAGTTTTATGTTATCTTCAGTCGGCGACGATGCAAGGGTAAAATATCTTCTATTACCGCGAGTATCTGGATGATCATGTGCAAGTGTCCATTCCATATACTGCCCCGGCAGGTAAGAAAATTTCGAAACGGGATGAAAAACAAAATCAACTACAGTGCGTGACGACATAACCTTTTCTTTAAGAGCAAGCCATAATTTCTCTTTTGGGCTCACCAGATACGAATAAATATTTCCCAGCACCAAAGCCAGTTCTGGAGTTGTGTAAAATCCTTTGATATGAATTTGTGGCAGAAACAAAACTCCTGTAATTATTCCATATATGATTCGATGCTTCGCCGACGGGGGCGTTGTTAAAGGCTCAGTCAGCATTATCCCGGCAAAGAAAAACAGCGAAGAGCGAAAAAGAAGATGATTGAAAAATGTGAGAATATTCCCGCCCCTGTTGATAGTCATGAGACTCCCAACGACCACCGCAGTCAATACAAATGCAAAAAACAGATCTTCCCTCTTGATTTTTCTAATAATAAGGAGACTTCCGATTATTACCACCGGAGTCATAACGGTATAGCCAACCCACCAGCTGCCAGATCCGCCAAATCCAATAGAGGTAAGAACCACTGCAATTGCAGCAGGGTTAAAGATGTGCTTTCTATTTACAGCAAAAATATACTTTGAGGCCATAGATAAAATTGACGCCCAGACAAGAAGCTTGATATCTGAAGTGTTTTGAACAGGATGAAGGATCAGGACTAAGATTAAGGCGGTAATATAAACTGATTCAACATTTACAGGAGCATTATAAAAAGCAGAAAAAAGCCTGTTTGAAACACAGCATATACCAACAACCAATATGACTGAAATCCCGATAGATACAGCAGAATAAGGAATATAACCAAAAATTCCCGCCAGCATTCCTGTCAGAATCAGGGCAACAAGAATGTACAGCACAAGTCTGTACATGGTAATCCTATTAAGAAAGTAATCGATTGCTTTTATCATGCCGTTTTCACCATAAGTCGTTACTATGAATTATAGTAACATTTCAGCCAACAATCGTCCTTTTAGACGGTTCACTATATAATATACTAGTGAAAAATATGTCTGAATCGAGGCTTCAGAAAATTGAAGAGATATTGGCTGATATGAAGGCACCACCATACCGGCTTAAGCAGGCTAAGCATGCGATTTATGAGAGTAGCGCTGAAAAGTACTCTGAAATCAGCACTCTTCCCCGAGAACTCATTGGAGAGTTAGCCTCCCAGCTTGGCGACGAAATTCTTTCTTTAAAAAACATCCACGAAGTTGAAGGCAGGCAGGCGCAGAAGATATTGTTTGAGACTTTTGACAAACACAGAATCGAAACGGTGAGAATGCTTTTTAAACCCAACGAAGAAAGAGACGATTTTCATTCATCCCTTTGCATTTCTTCTCAGTCAGGATGCGCTTTGGGATGCAAATTCTGCGCAACAGGATCAATCGGCTTTAAGAAAAACCTTACTGCAGATGAAATTTCTGATCAGGTGCTGTACTTCAAAAAGAAAAACCTTACTGTAAACAGCGTGGCTTTTATGGGAATGGGCGAGCCTTTTGCAAATCCAAACTTATGGGATGCCCTCCAAATCCTAACCGAAAAGGATTTGATTGGACTAAGCCGGCATAAAATTAGCATTTCAACCGTCGGCATAATCCCGGGAATAGAACGATTGATAGAGGAATTTCCACAAATAAACCTAGCCTTTTCTCTGCATACTCCCTTCAGCAATCAAAGAGAAGAATTAATGCCGATAACCAAAGCCTATCCCATTAATGATGTACTGGAGTCGGTAAAAAAATATGTTCTGGCCACAAACAATAAAGTATTTATAGCGTATGCATTAATGGAGGGGCTGAACGACAGCCTTGACCACGCAAAAGCACTTGTGAATCTTATAAAAAAGCAGGGATCAAAAACCTATCTTTATCATATCAATTTAATCAGATACAACCCTGGACCCGGAGATTCCGAATTCAAACGCCCAAGCGTCGGCCGGGTAAATAAATTTATGGAAACCCTCACCAAAGAAGGACTCCACGTCACCCTGAAGCAGAACTTCGGACTCGATATCTACGCTGCCTGTGGCCAGCTGTATGGAAAGTATGAGACGGAGGGTGAGCATTGACTGGTGAGCGCTCACCCCTATTAGCTTACCCAAGGAGATTTACTAACTTAATCATCAATTTACCGTCAACTTGCACGTGTTTACAGTTTACAGTATACTGTAAACACGATGCCTCAACACGAAAGTGCTAAAGACAAAATTCTCAGGTATCTCGAAGAAAACTCCTCGGTTACCATTAATGATGCTTATAAAGACCTTGGAAACAGCCGTCAGTTGATGCATAGATATCTAGCCAGCCTCGTTAAAGAAGGCAGGGTTTCTAAAACCGGAAGACCTCCTAAAGTCTATTATTATCTGTCAGATAAGAATCCAGAAAATGTCACAGAAGTTAAAATTCCTGCTCCAATCAAGAGATATATAGACAAGCATTATTTTATGATAACTCCTCTTGGCGAAATTAAACCAGGTTCTGAAGGATTTATTGAATGGTGCAGAACACGAAATCTCCCTGTTGAAAAAACTGCGCTTGAATACAAAAAGACGCTTGATAAATACCTAGCGCATAACAAAGGAGGATTTATAAACGGCATGTCTAAAATGAAATCCACATTTGACAATGTCTATGTAGACGCAATTTACTACCTGGACTTTTACAGTATAGAAAGATTCGGCAAGACAAAGCTTGGGACAAAGCTCCTCTATGCGAAACAAAGCCAAAATGCAAGGCTTATTAGAGAAATGTCAGATGAAATTAATCCTAAAATCAATATGCTTATTGAAAAGGAAAAGGCTGATGCTATTGGATTCATTCCCCCTACCGTGAAAAGAGAGACACAGATAATGAAAGAACTGCAGAGGAATCTAAATACAAACCTTCCGGTTATTAAAATCATAAAGATAAAATCAGATGTAGCAGTGCCACAAAAAACGCTCAACAAACTCGCAGATAGAATTGAAAATGCCAAAATGACAATAATGATTGATGACAAAAGATCATTTAACAAAGTTCTTCTTATCGACGACGCAGTGGGATCAGGCGCAACCATAAATGAAACAGCAAAAAGCATCAAACAAAAAGGCGTCGCTCAAAAAGTCATCGGCCTCGCAATAACCGGCAGCTATAAAGGATTTGATGTAATAAGCGAGGTGTGAGGCGTCTTGGACTTCTTGCCACCTGAGGTAACTGAATTTTCACCAGACTCCGGACTCTTAAACAAACAAAGATCCTTGATATACATTTACTGTTGGAGCAAATTCAGTCATAACCTCGAAATCGTTTAACTCTTGTGAATTGTTTAACATAGCAATTAATGACCTGCCTAAATGAAAACCCAAATTAACAGGGACAGCGTTACCTATTTGTTTATATTGAGATGTAGTTGACCCAACAAATTCCCATTCATCTGGGAATGTTTGTATTCGAGCATATTCTCTAACTGTGAGTGGTCTTGTTTCATTGGGATGACACCTCTCTGTTTGTTTCTGTGCGGGAGCGCATGTTAAGGTTAAACTTGGTTCGTCCCATGCAAGTCTTCTTGCCATCCCTGTTTTCCCTCCGCCTAAATAGTAGCTTCCACCCATGTATTCTTTTTTAATATCTTCTGGTAAATCTTTCCAATATCCGCCTTGAGGAATCAAATCCATTACCTTCTTTTTCTTTTCTGGATATTTTTGTCCATCTGATTCTGGTACGTTCTCCAAAGCTTCTCTTACTGTAACGATATAATCTTTTTCTTTTGGAAAAATGAATGGGATATCTAAATCATTTCTTATTGCCAAAATAATCAACCTTTCTCTTTTTTGAGGAACATCCAAGTACTGCGCCCTAAGAACTTTATACGCAACTTTGTATCCTAAGTTTTCCAACACTTTGACCATTATTTCCAGCGTTTTTCCCTGGTCGTGTTTTAATAATCCTTTTACATTTTCTCCCATTGCAATTTTAGGTCTAACTTCTTTTACACATCTCGCAAATTCATAAAACAAAGTTCCTCGGGTATCTTCTAATCCTAGACCTTTTCCGGCATAGCTGAAAGATTGGCAGGGAAAACCTCCCTGCACAATATCTGCATTCATGCCTTTGAAATTTATGTTAGCTACATCACCTAATACGACATTCCAATTGGGTTGATTTTTCTTAAGAGTTTTGACGCAGTCTTCATTAAGCTCGTTTAGGAAGATATGGTTTATCCCGGCATTGTGTAATCCCAGCGCAGTTCCACCAGCCCCGGCAAATAGCTCGATTGAAGTAAATCCTGATCTCTTGCTTGTTTTGAGGATTCTATAGTACTTAATTGAATGATCACCATTCATCTTTCTTTGGATTCTCTGTAATTCTTTAAGACTAAAAAGTCTATAATTATATTCAGAGCGAGTGGATTTTATTAAACCTTTTCTTTCCCACCTTCTTATGGTGTCTTTTGATATGCCTAATAAATCGGAAGATTCTGATACACCAAGATATTTGCTGTTTCCATCCATAACACCGAGCCTACCATAACCACTGCATTATGCAAGGGTTGTAATTAGCCGGTTAAATCCTGGAGATTTAACTGTCTTGAAGATGTCAACTACCGCGAGCTTACGCTCACGATATGCTGTAATGCACGCATTATAAACGTGACATCAAGTTTGATAACTCATTTCCAAATCCTTCAGAAGTTAACTCTTCAAATATCGAAGCTATTTGTTTATACGTGTTATGCATCCCCGAGATAAAATCCCAGAATTCATTCTCCACCAACGCGTCTACTCTGGGCTCAAGCACACCCCGATTATGAGGTGTATGTGACCAAAAATCAGAAAAATAAGGATTGTATGGATATGCTATTTTACATTCAATTTTTACCTCGTCGTTTTTACAAACACGGTATGCATACCACTCAAGAATTTGTTTATTAAATGACTTAATACTTCCCAAGTTAGGTTGTACAGTTTTTGTGTCAAAAGCATATTCGACTTGACTTTTCTTTAGGAAAATATCAACTCCTGTCCCCGCAGGCGGAGCCACGTATTTAATTCCACTCTTGTTAATTTTTCTACTTATGACTCGCATCCGCTCTAAACATTCATTTGCAGGAATCCAAGTTGATCGACTTTCTCTCAGAGAGATTACATTTGAAAGTTCTGCTTGAAGCTCTAAAGGAAAGGGACTGGGCTTAAGTATTTTATCCTCAATAATTTCAAATCCATTTGTTTCTGCCAAAGTCTTTGCAATCGGTTCCCATACAGTCGTTCCTATGCTAGTTTCTAATCCACCTACTATTGATCTTATTTTTCTCTCTTTTGGTATAAGTAAATCAAGTGGCTGTATGTTCGTGCAAGAGAAATTATTTACATACTTAAGAAGTGAATTTTTCAGATTTTGTTTTATCCTATTGCGCAATTGAGTGTCCATGTCATTAGGCTTTTGGATCATTACATGCATTATACATCCTGCCTAGAAAGCGCACTTAGAATCGGTTGTACCTAATCCGCATCCTCCATAATACTTTCTAAAGCCTGTCGCAATGCCTGCCTCTCAAATCCTGTTGCTATGCGCTCTGAAGTAGAGGCGTAACCTCTTGGTATATAGCCCACCGTCTTGTTCCTCTTTAATGACCTCGAGTGACAATCGGATAGCTTTTGAAGATATTAGGTATAATACCCACTAGACATGTCACGAATTCAATACGGCATCACCTGGTGGGGCAAAGAATGGTTAAAAGCATTAACTATGATCGATCATGCCAACCGAATTCCTCGAGGCAAGAGCTACGCCAATAATGGCGCGGTTAAAAAATTAGTAATTGAAAAAAACGTCATCAAGGCTAAAGTCCAGGGAACACAACGATCGCCATATCGGGTTGAAGTGAAGCTTAAAGCCTTCAATCATGTCAAACAACAACAAATTGTGGCGTTATTATCCCAGAATGATTTATTGCTGGCTGAATTACTCAATCATCAATTACCTCCAGAAACCAATCAAATTTTGACCCAAGCGAAGATTAATCTCTTCCCGACTTCCTGGGCAGATGTGAACGGCTCCTGTTCTTGTCCTGACTCAGCCGTTCCCTGCAAACACATTGCTGCCGTAATTTATTTGATGGCTACGGAAATCGACAATGATCCGTTTCGAGTTTTTGACCTTCATGATTGTAATATGAGCTGGCTGTTAAAACAGCGAGGGGTTAAATTAACTCAAAGTGAAATCAAAATCGAGACCATTGCCTGGCACCTAAATGGTCTAAAACAACATCAACATCCTAGCGACATTGATCTAGAGACTATTCTAAATAAAATTGATTTTTCGCTCCTGCCTAATATTGGGACTAGTTTGATGGCTACTTTAATGGCTAATCCTCCTTGTTATCAACATGGAGATTTAAAAGTTTTAGTCACCAACGCGGTTAAAGATATGGCCAAAATCGCTGCCAAAGAATTGTCCGCCATCGAATTGAGTGACAGCAGACAAACACCTCTATTTGATTCTAAGAGTGATTTAATAATTGATGAAGAATTAAAAATTTCCGGTCATCTCGATAAACCTTTATCATTGTCGAAACTTGGCTACCTTAGTCACAATGAGACCATTCTGGGTTTGATCCACCTGTTTGGTTTACACTTGATGGTTAACGGTTTGATTAAACCCCGACTGGCCATGACTTCTCACGGTCACTATCGAATCTTGTGGGTACCAGTGATCACCCAAAACGAAGTGGTGAAACTAGTAGATCTACTCAACCCAATTATTCCAGAGAGTATTTTGCTACAAATTTCCCCAACCGAAAAGCTAAATTTGTTGATCGATTTGGTGGTTCGTCAGCATTTGAATAGTAAAACTAACAAATATCCTGCTAACAAAATTAGCCATGCCATGACTAAGGGCGCGTTTTTCTCTCAATCCGATTTACCTGTGGCTCAATCCTTGTCAGTGCTATCAATTTGGTTAAAAAAACTATCTTTCACTTCTGATCGCTTTGTGCCACTCATTATGGTTACCAACACAAAAAAAGATGACTATCACCTCTCAATTTGGGTGAGAGATACCACTGCCAATATGCCACCAGTAACTTTGGCCGAATTTAAGCAAAATAATCCTGTCGCAAATCTCAGGTTAAGCCAAGATCTGGCCACGATTAAACCACATTTACCGGTGATCAAAGAATTGATGGGAAGCAAGAAAACAGATTATGTCAATTTTAGCGCCAGCCAATTTGTGAATGTTTTATTTGAAATGTTACCGGTGATTAAGCTGTTAGGTTTAAACCTGGTATTACCAAAAGGACTAGATGAGATAATCCGACCCAAAGTCACCATGAAATTGAAATCAAAATCCATGACTAGTATGGGTCATGGTTTAAACCTGGCTGAAATGCTGGAATTTGACTGGCAAGTAGCCTTGGGCAGTAAACACATATCAGTAAGCGAATTTAAACAACTCCTCAAAAAATCACGAGGTATCATCAATTTTAAAAATGAGTTTATTTATTTGAACGAAGCAGAAATCAATTCTTTACTAAAAACAATCCAGTCTTCTCCCAAAGCCAGCCAAACCGAACTCATGCGGGCTCTATTGTCGGGTGAATACCAAGGCTCCCCTATTGAATTAACAGCAGGGTTAACCCAAGAATTAAATCGATTAAAACAGTTTCCTACTCTACCACCACCCAAAAACCTTCAGACCACTCTGCGTGATTATCAAACTAGAGGTATGGCCTGGTTATTTCATAATGCCAAACTTGGTTTTGGTTCTCTTTTGGCCGATGATATGGGTCTTGGGAAAACCGTTCAAATTATTAGTTTGTTACTCATTTTCAAACAGCGTCAGATGTTAGAGAAGCCAGCCTTGGTCGTGGTGCCGACTTCGCTTATTAACAACTGGCAGCGAGAAATCGCCAAATTTGCTCCTGATCTTAAAGTGGCCTTATATCACGGACAGAAACGCAATTGGGATCAAACCGAGGTTGATGTTTGGTTGACTAGCTTCGGCTTGGTTAGGCGAGACGTGAGTCGGTTTGAAACTCACCAATGGAGTTTATTGACGGTAGATGAAGCTCAAAATATAAAAAACCCGCACGTGATTCAGACAAAAGCGGTGAAAAAAATCAAAGCTGATTACAAAATTGCACTAACGGGGACCCCCGTAGAAAATCATCTATCAGATTATTGGAGTATTTTGGATTTTTTAATGCCTGGGTTTTTGATGAATCTCACTGAGTTCCGAGATCAAATTGCCAGGCCAATCGAAGTGGATCGAAATCAACAAGCGCTCGCCTATTTCAAAAAACTCACCGAGCCGTTTATCATGCGACGACTGAAAACTGATAAAAGTATTATTAGCGACTTACCAGACAAGATTGTGATAGAGCAATACTGTACTTTAACCGCCGATCAAGCCTCACTTTATCAAGCCACGGTCGACCAGATGTTGAGGGTAATTGAAGGTATGGACAAATCCATTGAACGAACTGGCATGGTGTTCAAGCTGATGACCAGTCTGAAACAAATCTGTAATCATCCCAATCATTTCCTAAAAACCCCATCCCCGCAAGTAACCACTTCTGGGAAGTCAATTCGGCTCATGGAAATCTTAACCGAGATTGTTGAGGATCATCACCAAGCTCTGATTTTTACTCAATACACCGAAATGGGTAATCTACTGGTAGAGATGATTGAAAAGACATTGAATTTGAAACCATTATTTTTCCATGGTGGCTTAAACCTGAAAAAACGGGCAATCATGGTTGACGAGTTCAATAACCACACCAGTCCTGTCATGATTCTATCGCTCAAGACTGGTGGCACCGGACTCAATCTGACTGCAGCGAACCATGTGATTCATTATGATTTATGGTGGAATCAGGCTGTCGAAAATCAAGCCACTGATCGAGCATTCCGCATTGGCCAAACCAAAAACGTCAACGTTCATCGATTTATCACCGCCGACACCTTTGAGGAAAAAATTAATCAAATGATCAATAATAAACGTGAATTAGCCGATCTTACTGTTGGTAGTGGTGAGAAGTGGATTGGTGAATTATCTAATAGCGAACTAAAAAAGTTGTTTAGCTAGAGTAGTTTTCATGATGGACTGCAAATAAATAATCAGTATTTACTTAAGAACATCTTCAGTTCCGGCTTTGCAGCTTTAATGAAATCGTCCATTTTTTGCTTTGGCAGAAGCAAATTCAGATCTTCCATCAGTAATTTGTCAGCAAGTTTTTCATCGATGAAGTCACTTAATTCACCCAAATACACTTCATATTTTTTACCTGTAGCAGCCTGAATAGTCTTTGTATTTATAGGAAGTCCATCAACAAAAAACTTGTGGATGTCGTAAAAATCTCTGCCAGCAATATTGCCAGTTTTATCGTAACGTGCTTTGGCAGCAATCAGCTTGTAGGCAAACATCGTATCCAGGGTATGTCCATTGCAGTACATTGATATCTCGGGTAGATAAACTTTCTCGTACCGATCAAATTTGGTAACCTTATCGTTTATTTCTAGCTTAAGCGTATTGCGTACCTTCTCTGGAGCATCGTATTTAAGAAAAAATTGCAGATACTCTTTGCTCTCGTCTTTGATACCCAATCTTAGTTGTTTAAACATGCTGTGTAACTTAGTGCGGGATTCTTGTTTCACTGACTTGTCTGGTAAATCAAAATCAAGATCTATAGAGAATCTGTCAAGCACACCACGCAATGCTGCGTAAGTTCCGCCTTTAAACATAAGACGGCTTGATAAAAAGCTGTCCTCTAAAATCGCTCTTAAGAGACGATACATTTGGACTTTGTGCCTTGCATCCTCGGCTTTTGGCAAGATCATATTGTGTATCCTAAAAAATTACTAACTTGCTTGACTTCCTCTTTCTCAAAGCCAATGGTATTGTCGATGAAATATACTCGATTTACATGTTTTATATCAGCAACAGCCCTATTTTTGCATGCTATAGAGTAGCGAATCTCATCTTTTATGCCAATCCTGTTAACAAGATACTTTGGATTTAAATATCTGCATAAAAACCGCTGTCCTGCTATCTCAAACTCTTTCTTTTTTTCTCCCATCAAAGTTACTGCGTTAATTCTTTGCATAATAAGACCCTCTTTTTCAAGGACTGTTTCGGTAGACACATAAGAAAGCGAACCCGAGACTGCACAGCCTATCTCGTATGGATGTAGTTTATCAAGTGGAACTGTAGAATAAATCCCTTTTGAGACCTCATACAGGATCTTTCTCTCTTTGTACCTTCTAATAGTTGTCGTTAAGGAGTTTCTGTTTAAAGAGTCCCACAGCGTAGCTAAATCAGCTATTCTATAAATCCTTTTTTCGTTGATAAGCAGCAAAGACAGTTTTCGAGTATCCCGTATCTTGTACATATATGTACAAGATACGACGCCGACCGAAGATTGTCAAATGTTTCAAGCGACATAAAATACGCGATTATGCACGCAACACCTCCAAATATGCTTCGTAATTGGAGTCACCGACTCCAAAAAGACAGATTTCTTGGCTCCGAACAGTGAACGAAGTTGGAACTTATGTTATTAATCGATAATAGTCATTGTAGCAACAATGATCGCAACCGCTAAGAGCCAACAACCGCCAATTATTAATTTTCCTCGAGGTGAAGCTTCTCTAAATTTTCTTAGGAATCTATAATCGAAATATACAGACATAATTCAATTGTACATCAAAATTTCCTGACCCCGCACTGCAAACAATGTTACAACCGTTTCTGAGTGGCAAAAAGAGTATATTTATATTCCGGATTAATACTCAAAAGCATCGGTGGACGACACTTATATTCCAGATCTGAAACCAGTAGAAGTAGAAATGTAACTTACCCCAGACCAGTGGCAGTATTTACGCGAGATTCGAAAAATAACCGGGCAAGAAGTTATAAATATCTTGAACGCAGCATTAAACTCCCCGTTCAGTCGCTAACAAGCGCCAAAGTGGTTCCAGAGGAAGTCGTTAAAGAGAGCGAAGATATTGATGTTCAGTCTGAAGCCACAACTCAAAGCCAAGAAACAAAGTTGGTTTTAGGAGCAAATATTTTTATCCCCAATATTTGGTTACCAGACAAACTTTATCGTTATCTAAGAAAATATTCATAGAGTATCCTGACTTTTTCTGCTATTTTTCTGGCGTATTTCGAGGATTACACTCCTTGATTTACGCGTAATTTGTGGTATAAGTATATTATGCAAAACATAAAGAGACTACAAGAAGATCTAATATTGAAGGATTTTTTTAAGGGAAAAGTGATTGTGATCGTTGGAGCACGTCAAGTTGGAAAGACAACCCTATTACATCAAATATCTCAACAGTTCCGTGGCAAAAAAATTCTAAAAATAAATGCCGATAATCCAACCGAAGCAGATCTACTACGGAAAAAGGACTTTGTCGAATTAAATCAAATAGTCGGTGATAACGAAATAGTTTTGATCGATGAGGCTCAGAGAGTGCCCGATGTCGGGATCACAATTAAATTATTAGTCGATAACTACAAGAATACTAAACAGATAATTGTAACTGGCTCTTCGACCATAAATTTGCTACAAAGCACCTCGGAACCATTAACTGGCAGAAAATATACATATCATCTTTATCCAATCAGTATTGAAGAATTCATTAAACAATCAGGCCAACTTGAAGCAACAAAGCAAATTGAAACCTTTTTAAGGTTTGGGATGTATCCTGAAATAGTCAAGACGCCAGCAATAGCAGAAAAAGTCAGGCTATTGAGAGAAATAACATCAAGCTATCTTTTTAGAGACATTTTAGAATTCCAGGAGGTCAAAAACCCTCAGGTTCTAAATGATTTGTTGAAGGCTCTTGCACTTCAAATAGGTTCAGAAGTTTCATATACAGAATTATCAAATCTGTTAAACATAGATTCAAAAACAGTAGAGCGATACATTGATTTACTAGAAAAAAGCTTTGTTGTATTTAGGCTCTCTCCATTCTCACAAAATAGAAGAAGGGAAATTTCTAAGAATAAAAAGATCTTGTTTTACGATGTTGGAATACGAAATGCTCTTATTGATAATTTCAATACATTCGATAAAAGGCAGGATCTAGGTCATCTATGGGAAAATTTCGTAATTTCAGAAAGGGTCAAATATCGAGAGTATCATAGGGTATATGCTTCCCAGTATTTCTGGCGGACATATGACGGAAGCGAGGTTGACCTAGTTGAAAACAGAGAAGGTAAATTGTTTGGATACAAAATAAAATACACATCTGAAAAGTTAAAAGTTCCTCAGAAATGGCAGGAGTATAAAAACAGCAGCCTTGAAATAATTAATAAAAACAGTTTGCCAGGGTTTGCGTTTTGATGTATCTGGCTCCGAACAATGGTATGAATTCGGACGAATTGATTGGGTCAGCAAGCTGGAGTATCCAGAGTGGACGGATAAAGAAATCAACAAATTCTTAAACCTGTAACAGCCATTCATACAAAGGAGTGGCTTGAATTTGTATACCCTCCATTTCAAATTCAGATTTCTCACTTTCGGTAATGATAACCAGTTTTTTAGCCCTTTTTTGCTCATTAGCTGCACTCACCAGTGCTCGCAACTCTCTTTCTCTGGTCTCCGCCGAATCAAAGTGTTGTGCCACTTGGATTAGTGATCCCTCACTAGGTAGGAAAAAATCAACTTCGTAGTCTTCAGTCGTTTTGTAGTAGTACACATCATGGTACTTTCTTCGCAGTTGCAAAAAAACCATATTTTCCATTAATTTGCCTTTATTCTGAGAAAAAGAAAAACCTACAGACTGAATCAATCCTGTATCAATACCATACGTTTTTTTGGCAGCAATTTGTTGTTCTTTGACTGAGTAGGCATACTTGTTGACCACAAAAAATAACCAGCTATTTTCCAAATAATCAACATAGTTAATAACAGTATTCACGCTTCCCAGCTTGAGGAGATCTTTAAGTTTATTGTAAGACACTAAGCTGGCGGTATTGCTAATCAAATAAAAAGCCAATTCTTTTAAACTCTTGACGTTATCCAGCTTGTATCTGGTAGCAACATCTCGATACAAGACATCATCGTAGAGTGCTTTATGAACTCCCAACTCTGGGTATTTAAGTGCGTCTGGAATACCACCAAAAGAAACGTATTCATCAGCCAATTTACGCAAATTGCCTTTTTGCCTGGTTGTTAAGATATTTAAATCGGGAGTTTTTACTTTACGAAAGTCTAAGTATTCCCTAAACGAAAATGGATAAAGTTCTACTCGTATTGAGCGACCAGTTAACCGAGTGCCCAATTCCTGGCTGAGCAGTGACGCATTTGAACCAGTGACAATAAATTTATATCCCTGATCGTGAAGACGACGCACAAACCTCTCCCACTCAGGTACATTTTGAATTTCATCAAATAAAAATGTTTTCTTCTCGCCAAACAAGCTAATTAAGGTCTCGTGGAGTACATCAAAGTCACTGACTTGGAAGTTTAATAGTCGTTCGTCCTCGAAATTGACAAAGTAAAAGTCATTTTTGAGATATTTCTTGGCTACTTGGGCAAGCAAGGTTGATTTACCTACTCGGCGCAGACCAGTGATAACCATCACCTGTGGAGCAGAAATTGCCTCTTTTAAGTTTTCTAAAATATCTCTTTCCACTCCTAAATCACGAGACGCAAAAGCTTCGTGCTGTTCTTTCAAGGCTGAAGCCAAAAGGTTTTTGGTGATTTTTGTTTGGATTTGATCATTCATACCTCATCTACTATAATATAAATTGTTTGCACTGTCAATGAAAACAATTCGGATATAGTTTTCAACCAGGATGAAAGCATAATCCCTCATTACAAGCGTTTAAGAACATATCGTAGTTTGGGACTAACCAAGATAGGTAGCCCATCCAAAAAGAAGGAAAATAATGAAAACCAACTCAGTCTTTTTTAGTAACAATTTTCGCGATGATCCTTCGATATTTTTCAACCTCGCCTGTTTCTAGAACCCTCGCGACTTTATTGCCACATCTTTTGCACATTCCCTGCAAGAAGATATCAAGATTTGATAATAGCCGCGTCTTTATTGTTCAACCTATGCTTTTTGATGTAACTATAAAAAAGTTGAGGATACTTCCATAGATATTGACAAATTTTGCCAGCATCTTCAGTATCAATGCCCTCGCTAAAATCTTTACCAAGCATTGAGGGAACTACTCTCTGTTCCTCGTTGGTGAATTGTAATAATCCAAACCAGTATTGATAAAAGCGCTTAACTTGCTCGGAAGTTAGTTGCGATTCTTGGTTGGTATTCTTCATAAGTTTGCACCTTGTTCCCATTTGCGATAAGCATTCAGCCAATTAAGTCCTTTAACTTTTTCTCCAATCTCGAGATCAAGGATATCAACCCATATTTGACCTAATTCATCTTGAACCAAAGCTTTAACTACTCGCTCATTACAATTGATTTTTTTGACTATTACTTTTCTTCTACCAACTGTAGCCGGAAACGGAAAGCCTAGATTATCTTCAAGCATAGTGGAAAAGCCGATTCGACATTCTTCCACATCATAACAATCAACAGTAGCCTCTTCTATTAGTTTATCAAGCAGCTTAGAATCTTTCATTGAATTTATGCTCCTTTTAGCGATGGTTCCAAAACCAGGTTATGTAATCATCGATCAGACTGCTGTTTTTGTCTTTTCCAATCACTTGTATCTCCGCCAATGGCAATTCAACAATCTTTCTCGTTGATTTTCCAACACAAAATAACCCATAAAATTCATCAATATTTTCAGCATCGGATAAGCCTAAAATTGTTATCTCTCCACCAGCATCGTTTTTTGCCTTGATCGGAAAAACCAATTGCTGGCTTAAATATTGATAATAACCAATCAAGGTTTTTTGTGACACGGGAGATAGTTCGTTAGAGCTCTTAGCCGGAAATACGTGGGCTAGCCTGTCTAGGGTAGAGTCATTTAATTTATCCCTAACCTCATCGATATACTGTCGAATATCGCTTTCCTCAGGAATCGCAGTATTTACAACAAAGTAATGAACAAATAGTCTTTTTTTTACTTTGTTCACTTCATTGATGAGCGCCATCACAATTTCTTCAACTGAGTAGTCCATGTGGGTTAACAACATAAGCCTAATATGATTGGTCCTAACAGTGACCTTTTCTAACTGAGATTTTTTAAGGGAAAAAAGAGTTGTAAATTGTTTGACTATTTCATTCTTAAAATCCTGTTTTAAGCGTATATGGTTAACTGCGGAAATGATGACAAAATAGCGAAGCCGCCTACCCTCACCACCCAAGCCAGTAACAATCAGTCCTTGATCCTCGGTTGGCATGCCTGCCACCTCATCATGACCCGCAATTTTCCAATCGTCTTGTATATTTACACTATCACCCATATCTGGATTATCTCATAATCGGATGGATAATTTTTTGTTAGGAATTTGATGTTACAGCACCCTCGGGAAGTACGAATATATCTGCAAAGTCAAAACAAGCATTGTCTAAACTAACCTGTTCTAAGAAATTAGGTGCGTAATTTTTTGCCTTGTACTTCTTATTTAAGGCTACAATTGAAAAAATGATCCGCTCCTGAAGCTTCTCTCTGTCACTTTCATACTGCCCATGAAACTCGTAGAAAGTTTTTGAACCATACCTGTTATTTCTTTCGCTTTTTTTGCTCTTATCGAAGAAGAACCATTCCAAGTGTTTCCAAATAATATGCTTATCTTCCTCACTTAAATCATCCCAAGTTCGAATACCAAAGTCTGGTTTAAGCTCATTGATTGAATCCTGTTTTGTTTGACTCCAAAGTTTAAAAGGATTCATACTATTTTTTTAGCTTAGCCATCAGCTTTTCACTAATATTAATTTCACTGGCTTCTAGGTTCTTCTCACTGTCCGAAGCAGTCGATAAGACAAATTGTTCTAAAGTGGAAAATTTGAAGGGTTTTGAAAAAGGAACTTTCGAACATCAAAAATTGCCCGACAAATCAACAAAAAAAGACGCTTTGTTGCCTCTGCGTCCCATCTGGCTCTACATTGTAGACGATGTTAGAACTATAATCCAAAGCCAAGATGAGTATATTTACATGCCGGATTTGAGAGTATACGCCAACGTATAAACTTACCCCACCCCCGATTACACTATAGTTTGGTACAATAATTCTATGGAATTAGATCATTACAGTCCTTCCGTTCAACAGTTAGCTCAACTTAACTTAATAATTAAACTTATTATGAGAGCTGATAGTGAAAAGATAAGAGTCTATGTAGATGGGGGGTATGGGCTTGATGCGTTATATGGAAAGTTAACCAGAGATCATAGAGATTTAGACGTTTACGTACACGAAAAGGATGTAAGCAAGTTTGAGGGAATACTTAATGAATTCGGCTTTTGTCCTTCAGGAAATCGTATTGGAGAGATAGGTAAGAAGGAATATATTAATAAGGAATTTCCAGATCACTTTACCATCGAATATGGAGTATTAGAGGATGGGTTTAAATATATCCCTGGAGTTGATCCAAACAAGTATATTCCTACGGAACCTATCGGGGTTTTAGATGATTGCAAAATATGGATCCCAACCCTAGAGGGTTTCAAGCTAATTATAGAACTGAACAACAAACTAGCCATAAAAAATAAATATCCAGAATATCCTCACAAAGAGTGGATGCAGACAATTCTTAATCAGTTAGATAAAAAATTTAACAATTCCAACTCTTAGTTCGAATCCTACTTGAGGTAATCAGTTTTGATGTTGTCATATCAACCAAAAATCATGGCTCCGAATCGTGGATGACGTTAGAACTATTATTGAGAGCCAAGATGAGCATATTACATTCCAGATTTAGGGTCTGCAACGATTGAAGCGTAAATTTACCCCACCACTCCACTCACTATATCTTTTCTTACTGTCCCGGTAAAAACCTGTAGCAGGGTGATTTTATTGATTATCAGTTAGAAAATTTTTAAGAGATTTTAAGTCCTTTTTATCCGGATTGTAGTGATAAGTTTTTATACCTATGGATTGGGCGCTTTTCGCTGCTTCTGGTATTTTATAACGTGACTGGAATTTAAAACTCTTGGTTTTCTTTAGTCTTATTTTTGAAATTAATTTGGATTCCCAACTCATCCATTTGTTTTTTGGTTATTTCAGCAGGCGCATCCATTAATAAATCCTTTCCTTCTCCAGTTTTTGGAAATGAGAATACTTCACGAATGTTGGGTTCGTTTTCGAGTAACATCATTAGCCTATCAAATCCCCAGGCTATGCCTCCGTGTGGAGGAGCTCCGAAGCTTAGTGCTGTAAGCATATGACCAAAATTCTTTTCGATTCTTTCCTCTTCGTATCCCATTATTTCAAACGTGTTTTTAAGGGCGTTAGCTTTATAATTTCTAAGACTTCCTCCGCCAATTTCATTTCCATTTAAAACAATGTCATATTGTGTAGCAAGTATCTCGCCTATATTTTGTTTGTTCATAAACTGTTCAAAATATTCATCTTTTGGTTTTGAAAATGGATTGTGTGTAAATGTCCATTCACCAGCTCCATCTATATTATCATCACCTGTTTTTTCAAACATCGGAAAGTCAACAATCCATACAAATGCTAATAGATCTGGATTATTTTTATCTTTCCTCAAATCAGGTTTATCGCAACCATACTTCTCCATTGCTTCTTTATACGACATTCTAGGGAATGGAATTCCCTGAATCGTCTTGTTGGGATAAATTTCACGAATAAGGTCAATCAATAGTTTTTCGTTTAAGGATATAATGTCCTCTTCTTCTACAAATGACATTTCCATATCAAGTTGTGTAAATTCTGGCTGTCTGTCTCCCCTTGTATCTTCATCTCTCATGCATCTGGCAATTTGGAAATACCTTTCAAAGCCTCCCACCATTAATAGTTGTTTATATTGTTGAGGTGATTGTGGGAGTGAAAAAAACTTGCCATTGAAAACTCTACTAGGAACTACATATGATCTGGATCCTTCAGGAGTAGTTGCTGATAGTAAAGGTGTTTCAATTTCTACAAAATCTAAATTTTGGAGATAGTCTCTTATAAACTTATGGATTCTAAATCTATTATTAATGTTTTTCTTCATTCTAGGACTTCTTAAGTCCAAATATCTATATTTGAGACGCATGGATTCATTAACTTCTATAGTGTTCCCATTTATTGGGAATGGAGTAACTTGCGATTCATTTAGTATTTCTATTAGAAGTATTTCAAGCTCTATATCACCATTTAATATATTAGGATTTGCGTTTTTCTCAGGTCTTTTATTTACTTTACCAGTAATAGCAACAACGTATTCTTCTCTTATTGCTTTGCCACTTTGCATAGCTTCAGAATTCGGAAGAATCACACCCTGAATAATGCCACTTGTATCGCGGATTTCTAAAAAAATCATTTTCCCTTGGTCACGTCTTACATTCACCCAGCCTTTAACTAGAACTGTTTGGTCAAGTTTTTTAGATAAGTCTTTAATAAGAGTTCTTTTGGTCACAAGTGTTTCCTTTATCACATAACCATGAAACTAAGCAGAATTATACCCTATTTTTGGTTTCAAATTCCTATCAAGACTTGATACTATTGACGTTATGGATGAGTCAACAGTCCTAAACAGGCAAGTATATGGTTTTGCCATGGGCAGTACTGGCCAAATATTATATCGACTGAAAAACATCGATTGCTGTTATCTGGTTTTCCCCAACAACCTTGACATGTATTTTGACTTGCTTATTCATGATCAACCACCATATGTCTTGGGTTTAGGGTCATATTCCGGCGTTGATCAGGACAAAATCCGCGTTGAGATGATTTGCTCAAATCAATTCCGCAACAACTTTGTTGAGGGCGATCAGTACACGGAAGTGGGAATTAAGCCATTTCTTCAGCCAACAGCAGCCATGAGATACACCAAGACCATCAATAATTCTTACTGCAACCAAGCTAGTTGGAAAATAATGCGACTAATTAACCAGGGCAAGCTTCGCTCTCAATTCACTTTTCTCCATATTCCTAAAACTATGAAGCCGTGGATTATTACTCCTGAGATTGATCAGGCGTTAATTGAGTTTCACAAAGTCCAATAGCGGTTTCTCCCAACCAAAACAAGTTTCTCTATTTTTCAACTTATCGAAGGTAATAACACAATTTTGGTCTAACTTGGCAAATTCCTGCAATATTTTCATCCTTCAAAAAAATCTCCACCCTCACCTTACCATTAGGAGTGGTATAGAGAAGAAAGTTGGGTTCACATCTAAAGGTATCGGTTTAAGACCTTTAAGAGCTTTTGGTAACTTTTTGCTTGTCATACCTCTTACACAACAACATTTCACTGGTATTATTTCCCTAATTCTACCAAAATATGGTTATTTCAAGGTAGTATTACTTCAGTGCAGGAAAGTGAGGGAAGGTACGTCTTCGATCTTTACGAAATGCTGTCAATAGGCTGCCATGCTTGGAGAACTTTATAGTTCTCTAAGTCGACAACAAAATAATTACCCCCGCCGGTTCCTGGTTGATTCCATTTAATACTGATAGGCTCATTAAATAGATGTGCGAGGTACAAAGATCCAATTCCGCCATGGGCTACTATCAAAACGTTCTTTCCCTGATTGATGTTCATTATTTCATCACAAGCTCTAGCTATGCGATTCTGTGTATGCTGAGCTGTTTCCCAGCCTAATACGCTAATGTCTGGTGATGCGAAAAACATCTTTACGTTTTCCATAAATATATCTTTTGGCTGATATCCTGTAGAAGAGCGGTCAAACTCACCAATAGAAACAATCGAATTCACAGGTTTTTTTAGAAATGAACAAACAATTTCAGCACCATCTAGAGCCTTTTGTTCGGTACTGCAGTAGACGACATCGATAGAAGTAAGCCAAGGGTGGTTTAATAAAAGCTTAAAGCGCTTTTTGCCTTTTTCGGATAATGCCCATTTATCTATTGGTATATCCTTGTTGATAACCACTTCAGAATGTGTTACAAAAAATAATTTACTCATAATTCACAGAATATAATATCTGTTATTTACTATCGTTACAAGGTCAGGTGTAATTTTTGTGATAAAATGGTGCGGATTATAAGCAATAATTATTAAGAAGAAAGTACTAATATGATTTTGACAGGTTCCCAAATAATTGAAGAGGTATGTAATGGGTCTATATGTTTAGATCCTTTTGAAGAATCATCTGTCAATCCAAACAGTTATAACTATAGATTGGGCAGAGTCTTAATGGAAATTACATATGATGTTAGTGACATTAAAGCCTTTCCTATTCAGAACAAATTGACTATACCAGACAAAGGTTACCTGTTACAACCGAATAAACTATATTTAGGTGTTACCTATGAAACAATTGGTTCCTCAAATTATGTTCCAAGCTTGATCGGTCGATCTTCTTTGGGTCGGCTTGGATTGTTCTTGCAAATAACGGCAGATTTAGGGCATATAGGTACATGCCATAAATGGACGTTAGAATTGACTGTTGTACAGCCGTTGAAGGTTTATCCCAAAATGAAAATTGGGCAAGTGTCTTTTTGGGTACCTGAGGGGCTTAATTTGCTAAATGGGCACGAATACAGGAAAGAAATAAACAGCTATGCAAAATTTAGTGAACCAACCCGTAGTTTGATGGAAAAATTATTAGGATAACTTATGATTCTTACAGGGCCGAAAATACAAGAGGAGGTGTTGAATAAAAATATTATTATTGACCCATTTGATCCAGCACAATTAAACCCAAACTCCTATGATTTTAGATTAGGATCTAAATTGAAGACATATAAAAATTTAAAGCTGGATACTAAAAGCAAGAACGAAACGGAAACAGTAGAACTTATGGAATCTGGAATTATTTTGTATCCAAATAAACTATATTTAGGACATACTCCTGACTTCTGC